>Ga0193753_10000306_pt1 | contig 48650 bp, 44 predicted proteins | sample H1c2metaG_FD_144925 | JGI IMG/M metagenome (GOLD analysis project Ga0193753, IMG submission 144925) | Soil microbial communities from a riparian zone of the East river system, Colorado, United States - H1c2 | ecosystem: Environmental > Terrestrial > Soil > Riparian zone | place: USA: East...
GCCAGCGCGCGGTCAGGCGCGGCTGCACCCCGTACGAGTCGGTCCGGTCGAAGTGATCGAGCCGCACGCCGGGCAGGAGCATGAGATCGTCCAGCACCCGCACCTCGCCCTCGACGAACCCGGCCGAGTCGAGCGCGCGCTGGTCCTTCACGTCGGTGGTGACCAGGTTCTCGATGTCGAAGTCGGTCGGCGGCTCGCCTTCCTTGGGCGGCAGCGGCAGCGTGATGAGCGCGTCGGTCTGGCTGAACAGGACGTCGGCGCCGGCGGTCAGCGCGAAGCGCTTGCCGAACCGCGCGGTCGCCGCGTCGCGCAGCTGGGTGGTGAAGATGTCGAGGTCGAAGCGGAGCTGGCCGCCCTGGAGCGAGATCTTGTCGCGGCCGGACGCCACCCGCATGGTGTTCTCGAACCGATCGCCCGGCACGTAGCGGTAGGTGAGCAGCGACCGGTAGAAGGTGGTCGCGTTGCTGAAGGTGTTGCCCTCGAAGCCGGGATCGACGTCGGTCGGGTTATCGAACAGGATCTCGAGCCGGTCGTCCGAGAACAGGAAGAAGCCGCGCAGGTCGTGGGCCGGCGACGGCCGGTAGTTGCCGAGCAGGTGAAAGTCGTAGTAGACCGGCGCGGTCACCAGCGAGACCGGCGCGTCGTCCGGCACCGCCAGGTTGAGCACGCCGTCGATGTAGCTGCGCCGGCCGGCCACCGCGAGCCCGCCCTTCTTGCCGAGCGGCATCTCGAGGTAGACGCCGGTGTCGAGCAGGCTCACGTCGGCGTAGCCGCCCACCTTCTTCGGCTTCAGCTCCTTCAGCCTGACGTCGACGATGCCGCCGGTGGCGCGCCCGTACATCGGCGAGAAGTTGCCCGGGTAGAACTCGATGCTCTCGAGGATGCCGATCGGGAAGACGCTCTTCAGGCCGCCGAAGTGGTAGATGAACGGGATCGTGGTGCCGTCGAGGAAGAACTGCGAGTCCTCCGGCGCCGAGCCGCGCACGACCAGGAAGCCCTCCAGGCTGCGCGCCACCCCCGCGAAGTTCTGCACCACGGTCAGGGGGTCGCCCGCGCCGCCCGGCACCTTGTCGATCTCGTCGGCCGACAGGACCGTGCGGCTCACCTCCTTGCGCGGGCGGGCCGCGGTCACCGTGACGTCGTACGGGTTGTAGGACGCGCGCTCGACGTGATAGGTCGCGTCGATCCGCTGGCCGGCGGTGATCGTCTCGGTGGTGCGGAACGGGTAGTAGCCGGGCGGAACGTGATAGGTCGCGTCGATCCGCTGGCCGGCGGTGATCGTCTCGGTGGTGCGGAACGGGTAGTAGCCGGGCGGATCGGCCAGCACCTTCCACGAGCCGGGCGCCAGGTCGAAGAACTCGAAGTGGCCGGCCGCGTCGGTGGGGGCCTCGAAGCCGGTCGCCTTCTCGCCATCGTCGCGGAACACGGTCACCACCACGCCGGCCAGCGGCTGGCGAGTGCCGCGCTCGATGAGGTCGCCGGCGAAGTTCACGGTCGGCTTGCGGGCCGGTGCGGTCGGCCGGGTCGCGGTGCCGGGGCCGCCGGCGGCCGGCGTCTCGCCCGGCGCGGTGCGCGACTTGATCGTGAACCGGTAGCGGTAGGTGATCTGCACCGCGATCGGCTTGCCGTTCATCTCGGCCGGGGTGAACTCGAACTGCTGGGCCGCGACCATGGCGGCCTCGTCGAACCCCATCCCGGGCGGCTCGGCCGGCTGCGCGATGCCGACCGACTCGACCTTGCCCTCGGCGCTGATGTCGAGCAGCAGGATCACGTCCGCCTCGATCCCCTTGTCGAACGCGTCCTTCGGATACTCCGCCTCGACGAACTTGGTCTGCTTGGGGACCTTGCTCAGCTTGCCGGCCTCGATCTCGTTCGGCTGTCCGCCGCCGACCGCTCCGGGGGGAGGCTGGGCCCACGACCGCGCCGCGCCCAGCCAGGCGACCAGGCCGGCCGCGCAGGCCAGCGCGGCGCGCGCGCTCCGGGCTCGCCTGGCTCGCCCGGCGCTCATGGTGCGTCTCCCAGCGCGACCGAGCCGCTCGCCCACGCCACCCCGTCGCGGTCGTCGCGCACCACCACCACGATCTGCGAGGTGTCGCGCGGGTAGTCGTCGGGGCCGTCCGGACTCCACTCGTTCTCGATCGCGTCCTCGAGCGGCTCGATCTCGTCGATGAAGGCGGTGCGCTCGCTCTTGGTATCGCCGCTCTCGACGAACCAGGTCAGGACCAGCTCCTCGACCCGCTCCTCCGGCTGGCCGTCGTCGTCGGTCCCGGTGTAGCTCTCGATGACGTCGTCCGGCACGTCGGCGCGCACGACGGTGTCGGTGTTGCGCGGCAAGGTCACGGTCGGCTCGTCGCCGATCACCTCGTCGCCGCCGTCGACGACCGCGCGCAGCCCGTCCACCACCGGGTTCTGGTTCGGCTCCTGATCGTCGGTGAAGCGCAGGTGGAGGATCCGGACCGTCTCCACCTCCTCACCGCTGTCGCTGCGCACGGTCAGCGTGACCCGGGCCGGGAACCCCTCCTCGCAGTCGAGCAGCTCCGGCTGATCCGCCGCGCCGGCGCAGACCGAGGCCAGGAGATCCGGATCGAGGGTGTGGTCGAACGACGCCGTCTCGCCGCTGCCCAGATCATAAGGAGGGAGGTCGTCGGCGCCGCCGGCCAGCTGGGCCAGCTGCTCCTCGCTGATGAGGCACGGGTAGCCCTGGCTGGACGGCCCCGCGTACGGGCACCAGCTCCAGCTCATGCTGGCCACCGCGTCGCCGGGCGGCAGGTAGATGAGCGGCGTCAGCGTGGTGGTCTCGTCGGGCGCGGGCGCGACCGGCTCGCTCTGGATGGCGAGCACGCGCAGCCCGGTCAGGCGGTTGTAGGGATCGAACCCCTCCGAGCAACCGGCCGAGACCCCGGCGGACAGAGCCAGGGCCACGACCAGCGCCCGGCGGAATCCGGCGGCGTGGACGGGGGATGTGGGGGTCACTGTTCGATGTCGAATCGGTAGGTGTAGCTGAGGGTGTAGGGGATGGGCTTGCCGTCGCGCATGGCCGGCTCGAACGACTCGGCCAGCGCGGTCTTGCGCGCCGACTCGTCGAACTCGGGGAAGCCGCCGCTCTTGATGATCTTCACGCTGGTGACTTTGCCGGTCGCGTCGAGGCTGACCAGCACGGTGACCGCCGCCTCGATGCCTTGGCTGAGCAGCGCCCTGGGATAGGGCGGCTTGATCAGGACGTACTTGGCGCCCGCGCTGGGGATGCGGCTCGCCTTCTGGTTCACCGTCGGTGCCTTGTCGGTGACCGGGCCGGGAAGCTTCTTCGGATCGGCCGCGCGGGTCTCGGTCTCGCCGTCGCGCGTGTTGCCGACCCCGAACGCCGGGCCGTCGCCGGTCTGGTTGGTCGAGTCCAGGCTCAGCCCGACCACCCGCGGCGGCGGCTTGCCGCGCGACGGCGGCGGCGGCTTGTCGGGCGGCGGGGGCGGCTCGACCTTGCGCCGCTCCGGCTGCTTCACGGTGACCCGCTTCTCGGGCGGCGGCGGTGGCGGCGGCTCCGGCGGCTTCTCCGGCTCGCGCTTGCGGACCTCGACCGCCACGATGTCGTGCTTGCGCGCGGCGTCCCGGTCGGGGCCGAACCACGCGCCAAATCCATAGACACCGGCGTGGACCGCCGACGACACCAGCACCGCGACCGCCGCGATGGCGAGCTTCGCCCCGGTGGACAGCCGGCTGCGGGCCAGCGGATCGAACAGGCGCTGCTCCGCCGACGGCGGCCGGATCGCGCGGGCGGCGATGCGCGCGCGCCCGGCGTGCCGCTCGGCCAGCTTGCGCGCGGCCAGGCCCTCGCGCGCGGGCGGGCGGGCCGGCGCGCGATCTGGACGGGATGGGCTCATGCAGGTACCGGCACCGGACGATGGCGAGAGCGCGTCACGGCGACGTCGCTGGATCCGGCGCGCGCCGCTCCACGTCGAGCGCGAACGCCGAGATGCCGTTCAGGTTGACGAGATCGATCACGTCGACCACCCGTCCGTAGTCGACGCCGCGATCGGCCGAGATGACTGCTCGCGTCTTCGGGTTGGCCTTGACCGCGCCGCGCACCGCCGCGGCCGCGGCCGGGAAGGTGGTCTTCTTTCCGTTGAGCAGGAGCTCGTTGCTCCGGGTGTAGACCAGGTTGATGGTGGAGTCGATCGCGCTGCCGGCGCTGGCCGCCTTGGGCAGGTCGACCTTGAGCTGGGCGCGCATGATCGCCGCCGAGGTCAGCATGAAGATGACCAGCAGCACGAGCACGATGTCCACGAACGGGATGACGTTGATGGCGGCGAGGATGCCCTCGTCCTCGCTGTTGCTACCGCTGAGCGACTTCATCGGTGCTCTCAGTCGGCCGCGCGGCCGGGCTCGACCGCCTTGAGGTTGGACAGGACCACGCGGGCGAGCAGCTCGCAGCCGGTGGTGGCCTCCTTCACCCGCGACTTGAAGACGTTGTAGGCGATGACCGCCGGGATCGCCACCAGCAGGCCGACCGCGGTGGCGAGCAGCGCCTCGGCGATGCCGGCCATGACCGCGCCGCTGGCCTCCGCCATGTTGGCCGACAGATCGCGGAACGCGCGGATGATGCCGAGCACGGTGCCGAACAGGCCGATGTAGGGCGCGTTGCTGGCCAGCGTGGCCAGGAAGCCGAGCCGGCGCTCGTAGCGCGACCGCTCGCGACCGAGCGCGCCGGAGATGAGGTCCTCGACCGATTCGGGCCCCTTCTCGTAGGCGATCATGCCGGCCAGGACCGCGTTGGTCTCGAGGGAGTCGTGGCGCTTGAGCGCGGCCGCCGCGGCCTGGAAGTCGCCCTTGTCGAGGGCGCGGGACAGCTCGACCCGGATCGCGTCGGCGTTGACCGCGTGGCGGCGGTAGAAGGCCTGGAAGTCGCCCTTGTCGAGGGCGCGGGACAGCTCGACCCGGATCGCGTCGGCGTTGACCGCGTGGCGGCGGTAGAAGACCACCCGTTCGATGATGACGGCGATCGAGACCAGCGACAGGGCCAGGAGCAACCAGAGCACCCACTCGGACTCGAACACGGGCAGATCGAGCAGGGTCTGGACCAGGGTTCCAGTTTCGTTCACGAACAAGCCTCCATCAGGAACTGCGGGACTGGGATGCGCCGCCAGGGCGCGGGCGCTTCACCGGGCTGCGCCGGACCGGCGCGCGTCTTGCCGGCGGGCGGCGCTGCGGAGGCCGGCTGGCGCCGGACACACCGTGGAAGAAGAAGTCGAGGATCCGCTCGGTCTCGTCGGCCAGGCGGGTGGTGGATCCGCTGAACAGCCAGCGGAGCAGGAAGCCGTGGCAGATCCCATAGAGGACGCAGGCGGCGTCGTCCGGGTTGCCCACCTCGCCCGGGTCCTCGGCGGCCTGGCGCATCCAGCGCGCCATCGCGAGGATGTGCGCGGCCGGACCCTCGTGGGCCGGTCCACCCTGGGCGCGGACCGGCATCGCCTCGCCGCGCTCGCGCATCGCGAGGAAGGCGAGGAAGACGTCGCGCCGGCGGTCGGCCCACTCGAGCTGGCGACCGAGCAGGATCGAGAGTCGGCGGCGGAACGACAGCCCGGCTGGCGGCAGCGGCTGGAAGGTGTCCGACAGCTCACGCAGTAGCATGACCCTGAGCGCGGAGAAGATCTCCTCCTTGCCGGGGAAGTAGGCGTAGAGCGCCGGAGCGGTGAACCCCACCTCGGCGGCGATCTCCTGCATCGACACCGACCCGAAGCCACGTCGGCCGAGCGCGCGGGCGGCCGCGAGCAGGATGTCCTCGCGGGTGCGCGCGAACTCCACCTCGCGGCGGCGCACCCTCGGGGTGCGAGATCCGGTCGACTTAGCCACCGTTCACCCTGGTGAATAACCATTCACCGGAGTGCCATTCGCAGCAAGGGCCCCGGCCGAATCCGGACGGGCAAAATGTGGAACCTGCTGGAGGCACGGGAGAATCGGGCGGGACGGGGGACGGACGGATCCGGCGAAGAAAAATGGAAGCTGGCCGGGCGGGCCGTCGTCTTGGTTCTGACTGAACACCGGAGACACCGTGAACCGACCCAGCAAACGAAAAGTCATCTGGATCCTCGCCGGCCTCGCCGTAGTTGCCGGCGGAATCTGGGGTTATCGCACCTACAAGGCCCGCGAGGACGGCGACATCCACTATCAGGTCGCCACCGTCGCCCGCGGCGATCTCGCCTCGCAGGTGACCGCGAGCGGCACGCTGTCGCCGCTGGTCACCGTCCTGGTCGGGAGCCAGGTGTCCGGCCGCATCCAGGAGCTGAACGCCGACTTCAACACCCGGGTCGAGAAGGGCAAGGTCATCGCCAAGATCGATCCGAGCCTGTTCCAGACCGAGGTCGCCAAGGCCAAGGCGAACCTGACCTCGGCGCGGGCGCAGGTGACCAGGGCCGAGGCGGAGCGCGCCGAGGCGCGGCGCAACAGCGAGCGCGCCACCGCGCTGGCGGCGAAGAAGCTGGTGGCCCAGGCCGACGCCGACACCGCGCTGGCCGCGCGCCAGGGGGCCGAGGCGCAGGTGGCGTCGGCCAACGCGTCCCTGGCCCAGGCGCGCGCCGCGCTCGAGCAGGCCCAGACCAACCTGACCTACACGACGATCCTCTCGCCGATCAACGGCATCGTGATCTCGCGCAGCGTCGACGTCGGCCAGACGGTGGCTGCGTCGCTGCAGGCGCCGACCCTGTTCACGATCGCCGAGGACCTGGCCAAGATGGAGGTCCACACCCTGCAGGCGCCGACCCTGTTCACGATCGCCGAGGACCTGGCCAAGATGGAGGTCCACACCAGCGTCGCCGAATCGGACGTGGGCCGGCTGGCCCAGGGCATGGACGTCGAGTTCACGGTCGACGCGTACCCGTCCGACAAGTTCCACGCGACGGTGAAGGAGGTCCGCTACTCGCCGCAGACGGTGCAGAACGTCGTGACCTACGACGCGGTGGTGTCGGTGGACAACCGCGACCTCAAGCTGCGCCCGGGAATGACCGCCGACGTGACGTTCCAGGTCGAGAAGCGCGACGACGCGCTCCTGGTGCCGAACACGGCGCTCCGCTTCCGGCCGCCGCAGGCGGTGCTGGACCAGATCGGCTGGAAGGCGCCGGAGGGTGGCGCGGGCGGCGCGGGCGGTGAGGGCGGCGCCGGTCGCGGCGAGGGGCAAGAGCGGATGGCCGGCGCGAGCGCGGGTGCGGCGGCGACGTCGCCGGCGGGCGCGGCTCCGGCGGGTGACGTTCCAGGTCGAGAAGCGCGACGACGCGCTCCTGGTGCCGAACACGGCGCTCCGCTTCAGGCCGCCGCAGGCGGTGCTGGACCAGATCGGCTGGAAGGCGCCGGAGGGTGGCGCTGGTGGCGCGGGCGGCGAGGGGCAAGAGCGGATGGCCGGCGCGAGCGCGGGTGCGGCGGCGACGTCGCCGGCGGGCGCGGCTCCGGCGGCGGGCGCGGGTGCGGCTCCGGCGGCGGGCGCGGGTGCGGCTCCGGCGGCGGGCGCGGGTGCGGCTGCGGCCGGCGGCGGCCGAGCGGGCCGGCGCCAGCGCGGCAGCGGCGGCGGGGACCGCGCCAACCGGCGCCTGGTCTGGAAGATGGGCGCGAACGGCCTGCCCCAGGCGGCGATGGTCCAGATCGGCATCAGCGACGGCCGCAACACCGAGATCGTGAAGGGCCTGTCCGAGGGCGAGACCATCCTGGTCGGCATCCTCGGCGCGCAGGCCGCGCAGGCCGAGCAGCAGGCCGGCCAGGGTGCCCAGGGCGCCGGCGGTCGCGGTGGTCGCGGCGGCGGCGGTCGCGGTGGCATGGGCCGGTTCCTCTAGATCCAGAAACAGGTGATGTCATGGCGCTCATCGAGATCGCAGACCTACGCAAGACCTACGACAGCGGCGACGTGCAGGTGCACGCGCTGCGCGGGGTCAGCCTGAACGTCGAGTCGGGCGAGTCGGTCGCCGTCATGGGCAGCTCCGGCTCGGGCAAGTCCACCCTCATGAACATCCTCGGCTGTCTCGACCGGCCGACCAGCGGGCGCTACGTCATGGACGGCGAGGACGTGGCCGGGCTCGACCGCAACCGCCTGGCCGAGATTCGCAACCAGACGCTCGGGTTCGTGTTCCAGAGCTTCAACCTCCTGTCGCGGACCAGCGCGGTCGAGAACGTGGAGCTGCCGCTGGTCTACGCCGGCGTCGGCGCGCGCGAGCGGCGGCGCCGGGCGACCACGGCGCTCGAGCGGGTCGGCCTGGGTGCCCGCCTCGATCACGCCCCCAACCAGCTGTCGGGTGGCCAGCAGCAGCGCGTCGCCATCGCGCGGGCCCTGGTCGGCGAGCCGAAGATCATCCTGGCCGACGAGCCGACCGGCAACCTGGACTCGCGCACCAGCATCGAGATCATGGCGCTGTTCCAGGAGCTGGTCGCCGCCGGCATCACGCTGCTCCTGGTCACTCACGAGCCGGACATCGCGTCGCACGCCGCGCGCGTGATCGAGATGCGCGACGGAATGGTCCGCTCGGATGAGCGCCACGAGCCGGTGACGGCGGTGGTGCCGCCGCCGGGCGAGGGAGACGAGTCATGAACGCGTTCCAGATCGGCCACATCGCCACCCGGGCGCTCCTGCGCAACAAGATGCGCTCGTTCCTGACCACGCTCGGCGTCATCATCGGCGTCGGCGCGGTCATCGCGATGACCGCGATCGGTGCCGGCGCCAAGGCGCGGGTCGAGAAGACCTTCGAGTCGATGGGCAGCCGGATGCTGGTGGTCCGGTCCGGCTCGTCGCGGCAGGGCGGCGTGCGCGGCGGGGCCGGCAGCCAGCCGACCATCACGTGGGACGACATGCGCGCCATCCAGGAGGAGCTGCCCGCGGTCGAGCGAGTCGCCCCTCTCCTGCAGACGCGGGCCCAGGTGATGGCCGAGGGGCAGAACTGGAACACGTCGGTGCAGGGCACCACGCCCGACTACTTCCTCATCCGCGAGTGGCAGGCGGCGACCGGGGCGCTGTTCAGCGACGCCGAGGTGGCGCAGAGCTCCAAGGTCGCGGTGCTCGGCAAGACCGTGGTCGACAACCTGTTCGGCCCGTACGCCGATCCGGTGGGCCAGATCGTGCGGGTCAACAACGTTCCGTTCGAGGTCATCGGCGTGACCGCCAGCAAGGGGCAGTCGGCGTTCGGCGGCGACAACGACGACGTCGTGTTCGTGCCGGAGAGCACCTACCGGACCAAGCTGCAGGGCGAGCTGCGCCAGTACATCAGCGGCAGCGTCAACGTGCAGGCGCGCGCCAAGGACCTGACCACCGAGGCGCAGACCCAGGTCGAGGAGCTCCTGCGCCGCCGCCACCGCATCGGCGACGGCGACGACGACGACTTCCAGGTCCGCAACCTGTCCGACATCGCGTCGGCGCAGCAGGAGGGGGCCGAGACGATGACCTCGCTCCTGGCCGGCATCGCGCTGGTCAGCCTGCTGGTCGGCGGTATCGGCATCATGAACATCATGCTGGTCAGCGTCACCGAGCGGACCCGCGAGATCGGCCTGCGCATGGCGATCGGCGCCAAGCCGCGCAGCATCCTCACTCAGTTCATGGTCGAGGCGGTCACCCTGTCGATCATCGGCGGCCTGTTCGGCGTCGGTGCCGGCGTCGGTGCCGCCTCCTATCTGGTCGCGAAGTTCGGTTGGCCCATGCTGCTGCAGGTCGACATCATGGTGGTGGCGGTCGGGTTCAGCGGTCTGGTGGGTATCGGCTTCGGGCTCTATCCCGCCTACAAGGCATCTCGCCTGGATCCGATCCAGGCACTGAGGTACGAGTGACATGCCGCTCCTAGTCTTGCTGTTCCAGCTCCAGGTCGCCGGTGCGGTTCCGACTGCGCCGGTCACCCCCCCGACCACCGCGCCGGCCGCGCCGCCAGCGGCGACCGAGACCCTGACCCTCGAGCAGGCGGTCGGCGCCGCCCTCGCGCACCACCCGGACGTGGTGGTGGCAGGCGCGCAGACCGAGATCGCCCGGGCCGGCGCGCGTCAGGCGCGCGCCCCGCTCCTGCCCCAGCTCGGGGTCACCGGGCGCTACGGCTACCAGTGGCGCGACACCGGCGACGACGAGTTCGGCGACGGCGGCGGCAGCGACTCGTTCAGCGCCACCGCGTCGGGCAACCTGCTCCTCTGGGACTTCGGGCAGACCCGCAACCGCTGGCGCTCGGCGCTGGCCGCGTCGGACGCGGCGAACCAGGATGCCGAGACGGTCCGCCAGGGGATCGTCCTCAACGCGCGGCTGGCGTTCCTCGACGCGCTCGAGACCAGTCAGCTCATCCAGGTCGCGCGCGAGACGCTCGACAACCAGTCCAGTCACCTGTCGCAGACCGAGGAGTTCGTGAAGCTCGGCACCCGGCCGGAGATCGACCTGGCCAAGCTGCGCACCCAGGTGGCGCAGGCCCGCGCCGCGCTGACCCGGGCGGAGAACGATCACCGCACCGCCAAGGCCCGGCTCAACCGCGCGATGGGGGTGAGCGGCTCGATCGAGTACGAGGTCGCGCCGACCGAGTTCCCCGCGCTCGCCGAGGAGTCGCAGACGACCGCGCACCTGTACAACTCGTCGCGCCGGTCGGAGCGCGCGTCGCAGGTCGCGTCGATCCGCGGTCAGGAGGCGGACGTGCGCGCGGCGCGGACCTGGCTGTTGCCGTCGCTGCGGCTCGGCGCCGACGCCGGCTACGGCGGCACCGACTTCGCGGACCCGATCTTCTCGACCTCGGTCGGCGTGACGCTCAGCTGGAACCTGTTCGACGGGCTGGCCTCGCCGGCGGCGGCCGATTCGGCCCGCGCCCAGCTGGTGGTGCAGCAGGCCCGCCTGTCCAGCGTCGACCAGCAGGTGTGGCAGGAGATCGAGGAGGCGCGCATCGGGGTCGCCTCGTCGCGCGCCGAGCTCGAGTCGGCGGTGCTGGCGGTGGAGTCGGCGCGCGAGCTGCGCCGGCTGGCCGAGGAGCGCTACACGGCCGGGGTCGGCAACTCGCTCGAGCTGTCCGACGCGCAGCTGGAGCTGGCCAACGCGGCCGCCCAGCACGTGCGGGTCCAGTTCGACGTGGCCGCGGCCCGCGCTCAGCTGCTCCGCGCGCTGGGAAGGAGGGACTGGCGATGAGAAGATGGCCGGCGGTACTCCGCGGAGCCACGGGTGACACGGGACGCGCTGCCAGCGGCGGACGAGACCGATCGCGACCTCGCCGCGACCGCGGCGCGCGCCCGGACGCGGGATCACCAGGCCTTTCGCGAGCTCATCGGGCTGACCACACCGCGGCTGTACCGGCTGGCGCTGCGCATGGTCGGCGACGGGGATGAGGCAGACGACGTGGTGCAGGAGACGACCATTCGCGCCTGGGACCGGATCGAGGAGCTGCGCGAACCGGCGGCGGTGATGGGCTGGCTGTCGCGCATCGCGCGCAACGCGGCCCACGACCGGCTGCGCTGGTGGAAGCGCCGCCCGCGCGAGTCGTTCGACGAGGCCGGCCCGGCGCTGGCCGCGCTGGTCGCGCAGGGCCAGCGGGCGCCCTTGCCCGACGAGGCGCTGGCCTCGGCCCAGGCCGGCGCGGCGGTGACGCGCGCGGTGGCCGCGCTGCCCGAGAAGCACCGCGTGGTCCTCCTCCTGCGCGAGGCGGACGGAATGAGCTACGAGGAGATCGCAGAGGCGCTGGACATCGCGCTCGGCACCGTCGAGTCACGGCTGCACCGGGCGCGCGCCGCGCTGGCGCGCCGGCTTCAGCGCCTGGCGCGAGAGGAGGACGCGCGATGAGCTGCAGAAACACGCAGCGGCTGTTCAGCCGCCACCTCGACGGTCGCATCAGCGACGCGGAGCGCACGGCGCTCGATGCCCACCTGGCCGGCTGCGCGGCATGTCGGGCCGAGCTGGTCCGCTGGGAGCTGCCGTCGCGGGCGCTGCGAGCGATGGGCGCGGCCCCGGTCCCCGAAGGGCTGGCCGAGCGCGGCTGGCGCGCGGCGATCGCGGCGGCGAACCGCTCGCCGGGCTCGTTCGAGGAGCGGTTCGTGTGGGCGGCGCGGCGCGCGGCGGCGGCGGGCGCGCTGGCCGCGGCGCTGGTGTGGGGCGGATTGCTGCTGGACGAGCCGGGATCCGCCGGCGGGTCGGCCGAGCTGGTCTCCGCGCCGGACGCGGCCGAGATGGCGGTGTCGCTGTGGTCGGCCGATCCGGGCGGCGATGTCGGGTTCGAGGGGAGCTTCGATGGCGAGTGAGCCGCGCAGGAAGGGCGCGATGGCGCTGGGGCTGGCCGCGCTCCTGTTCGTGACCGGGGTGGCGTCTGGCGTCGCGGTCGACCGCTGGCTGGTGCGCGGCTCCAGCGAGCAGAACCAGCGCCGCTGGTGGGAGCGGCGGCGGCCGGAGGCGCTGGCGCAACGGTATCGCGAGGAGCTCGGACTCGATCAGACTCAGGCCGGCGCGGTCGAGCAGGTGCTTCGGCGGACCTGGGCGGCGACCCGCAAGACCTTCGCGCCGGTCGAGCCGGAGGTGGACGCCATCCGCCGGCGCGGCGACGACGAGATCCGCGCGCTCCTCCGGCCCGAGCAGCGCAAGCGGTTCGAGGAGATGGTCGCCGAGCAGGAGCGGCGGCGCGACGCGATGCGCAAGGGGCTCGAGGCGCCCGGCCGCCAGTGATGGGCGACCCGTGACGCTCCGTGCCGGCGATCTGGCATCCTACCGAGAGCCCGATGAGCGGCAAGGAATGGAACGAAGGCCTCCTGATCGAGATCGCCGGGGAGAAGGCCCACGCGCTCGGTCGAATGAGATCGCCGGGGAGAAGGCCCACGCGCTCGGTCGAATCGCGGCGCACATGGAGCGGACGCTGGCCGCCCTGCGCGACTTCGACGACGGGGTCGTCGCCGTGGCCGGGGCGCCGAAGCTGTCGCGCGAGGATCTGGTCGCCGAGGCGGCCGAGTGGGTCTGGTACTACGTGGTGCAGCGCGACGTGCTCGGCTGGCACCGGCACGAGGACGCGCTGCGCGCGTACGACGTGCCGGCCGAGGTCATCGTGCGCATGGGTCCGCGGCGGCGGGTCAGCTGAAGCCGCGCGGCGCGGCGCCCTACCACTCGCCGGTGTTCGGCATCGACGCCCACGGCTCCTTGGGCGCCAGCGCCGCTCCGCGCTGGAGGAGCTCGACCGAGATCAGGTCGGGCGAGCGCACGAACGCCATGCGGCCGTCGCGCGGCGGCCGGTGGATGACGTAGCCGAGGTCGGCCATGCGCTGGCAGGCGGCGTAGATGTCCTCGACCTCGTAGGCGACGTGGCCGAAGTTGCGCCCGACCGTGTACGGCTCGGTGTGGTCCCAGTTGTGGGTGAGCTCGATCTGCGGCGAGTCGGCGTCCGGATCCAGGCCGAGGAAGACGAGGGTGAAGCGGCCGCGCTCCTCGTCGCGCCGCCGGATCTCGCGCAGGCCGAGCCCCTCGCAGAAGAAGCGCAGCGCGGCGTCGATGTCGCGCACGCGGATCATGGTGTGGAGGTAGCGCATCGTCGTCCTTGGTTGTCGTGGCCGCTATCCCCGCAGCGGACGCTCGTGCTCGACGTAGCCGCGCACCGACGGTCGCGACCAGTTCGCCTCGGCGTAGGCGCGCACCGCGGCGGGCACCACGTCGCCGTTCTGGATCAGGCGGTGGAGGGCGAGGGAGACCTCGGCGTCGCAGATCGACCAGCGCGAGAACAGCGCGGTCGCTCCGGCCGGGAGCACCCGCTCGACCAGCTGGACCAGGCGGTCGGCGTCGGCGCGGGCGCGATCGCCGAGCGGAGCCCGCGCGCGCTCGAAGAAGAGCGAGCTGGTCGGCCGCTCGGCGCGGAGCTGCTCGATGCCGGAGCGGAGGAACCCGAGCATCTGGCGGGCGCGGGCGCGACCCTCGATGTCGGCCGGCAGCACCGGCGGGTGGTCGGGCGCGGGGAAGCGCTCCTCCAGGTACTCGACGATCGCGAGCGACTCGGTCAGCCAGAAGCCGTCGTGCTCGATCGCCGGGACCTTGGCGGTGAGCGAGGCGACCGCGAACGGCGCCTGGCGCTGCTCACCGCGCTCCAGATCGATGACCACGGTGTCGAAGTCGAGGCCCTTCTCGCGCAGCGCCACGAACACGCTGAACACGTACGGGCTCTCCCACAGCGCATCGCCATAGAGCGTGAGCATGTCGGAAGCGTGGCACCGGTCGGGCTCGTTGCCCAGCCGCGACACATATAAAGGATGTGGTCGCGGCGAGTCCGGGTCGGCGGACGCGGACGGCCGGAGCTCCGGACGGGAGTCGCGCGCCGGCCGGACAGCGCGCGTGAACGCGCCAGGTTGCGCGTGGCCCGCCGCTTGCGATGCCCTGGCTTCGCCCGCCGTAGAGCGGAGCAAGGAGAAGCGACATGGATCAGACCCGGAGAAAGAAAGTCCTCAGCCCCATGGAGAAGAACGGCAAGACGTTCTGGCTGCGCATCGGCACGGCGTTCATCAACGCCGACGGTTCCACCAACGTCTACCTGGACGCCTACCCGACCAACGGGAAGCTGCAGATCCGCGATCTCGACGAGAAGGACCTGCAGCCGCGCTCGTCGAACGGCGAGGGTCGCTCGAACGGGTTCGGCGACCGCGACGCGGAAGCCGACCAGCTCCCGTTCTGAGGGAGCGATGAAGGGGGAGGCTCGATGGGCAGGTCCGGCGCGGTGGCGGAGGGCGGCGGCGCGCGGGCTGGGAGCGATCGCGGTCGCGCTGATGGTGGCGGTCGCCGGCGTCGCGCTGCTGCTGCCGCCGCCGGCGCGGGCGAACGGACCCGGGCCGGTCACCGGCGGCGCGTCGATCGAGGCGAGCGCCGCGGCCCCGGGGACGCGCGCTCCGCCCGGATCGTCGCCCTTCTCGGGGCCGTGGGTGGTGAGCGGTCTGTTCGCGTCGGTGTCGTCAGGCGCGGCGCGGGTCGATCCGGCCCCGGCATGCGGCGACCGGAAGCTGCGCGGCGTGGTCAACCTGAACCGGGCCAGCGAGCGCGAGCTCGACCTCCTGCCCGGGATCGGGCCCGCCAAGGCGAAGCGGATCGCCGCGTGGCGGGCGGCGCACGGCCCGTTCCGCCGGCTGCGCGACCTGCGGCGGGTCAAAGGCTTCGGCCGCAAGACGGTGCTCAAGCTGACCCCGTACCTCACGCTCGACGGCCCGACCACCGCGGTCGCGCCGGATCCGCGATGAGCGCGGGAGAGCGGGGAAGCGCGGCACCGCGATGAGGACATGAAATGCGTCGGGAGGCCCGGCCGGCTGTGCAGAGGGTGCCACAGGCGCCGTGCAGCCGGCCGCGGTCGCCTGGCCGGCGCGATGGGATACAGTCGCGGGCTCGGCGCGCATGCGCCCGGTGCACGCATGAGGAATCCAGCCAGCTCGAACCCGGCGCCCAGCCAGATGGCGCTCGACGCAGAGGCCATGTGTCAGGCGCTCCTGCGCATGGACACGACCAACCCGCCCGGCAACGAGCGACCGGCCGCCGACTATCTGGACGGCATGCTGCGCGAGGTCGGCTACGAGACGGTGCTGCTGGAGAGCGCGCCGGGCCGGGCCAACCTGGTGTGCCGGCGACGCGGCTCCGGCCGGGCGGCGCCGCTGCTGCTGACCGCGCACCTCGACGTGGTCGAGACGGTCGACGCTGCCTGGAAGCACCCGCCGTTCGCGGGCGAAGTCGCCGAGGGCTGCCTGTGGGGGCGGGGCGCCATCGACATGAAGAACATGGCCGCGATGTGCGCGGCGGTGCTGCGCCAGCTGGCCCGCGAGGGCGCGGAGCTGTCGCGCGACATCATCTTCGCGGCGGTCGCCGACGAGGAGGCCGGCTGCGATCTGGGGTCGCGGTGGCTGGTCGAGAATCACCCGGAGCTGGTCACCGCCGAGTACGCGATCGGCGAGTCGGGCGGCTACTCGCTGCACGTGGGCAAGACGACCTTCTACCCGGTGCAGGTGGCCGAGAAGGGGATCTGCTGGGTGCGCGCCCGGGTGCGAGGCGAGCCGGGGCACGGGTCGATGCCGCGGGACGACAACGCGGTGCTGGTCCTGTCCGAGCGGGTGGCCCGGCTGCGCGAGGTCCGCTTCCCGCCGCACGAGAACCGGCACGTGCGCGACTTCCTGGCCGCGGTCGCCGCGCGGCAGCCGCGCCTGGTGCGCCCGCTGGTGCGCCTCTTGAGCAACGAGCGGCTGCTGCCGGCCATCCTGCGCCGGGTGCCGGATGCGAGCGGCGCGCGCGGGCTGGCCGCGCTCCTGTCCAATACCGCCTCGCCGACGGTTCTTCGGGCGGGGAACAAGATCAACGTCATCCCGGATCATGCGGAGGTCGACATCGACGGGCGAACCCTGCCGGGGCAGACCGACGAGGACTTCCTGCGCGAGCTGGGCGCCATCCTGGGCCCGGACGTCGAGCTCGAGGTGCTTCGCTCGGCGCCGCCGGTGGTGACCGAGCCGTTCGAGTCGCCGCTCTACGACGTCATTCGCGGCGAGATCGAGCGGCGCGAGCCGGACGCGGTGGTGGTGCCGTACATGATCCCGGGCTTCACCGACGCCAAGTACTTCACCCGCACCGGCGCGCGCTGGTACGGGTTCTCGCCGGTCAAGATCGAGCGCGACAGCGGGATCCGCTTCGCCGACATGTTCCACGGGCACAACGAGCGCGTGCCGATCGCCGGTCTGCACTGGGGCACCGACCTCCTGCACGCGGTGGTCCGCCGCTTCTGCGCCGACGACGGCGCGGGCCCGGCGACCTAGGCGAGACACCAGGCGTCGGGCCGGTTCGATCGGCTCGGCGCCCGCGGCTCGGCGTAGGCGGCTCGGCGCAGGCGGCTCGGCGCAGGCGGCTCGGCGCGGGCGGCTCGGCGCAGGCGGCTCGGCGCAGGCGGCTCAGCGCCGGCGGCTCGGCGCGGGCGGCTCAGCGCCGGTTGGAGGGGGGGCGCTTTCGGTCGGTCGGCGACCGGTCGAAGGAGGATTTGCCGGACGTCGACTTGCCGGTGGATGGCCTGCCGGTGGATGGCCTGCCGGTGGATGGCCGGCCCGCGGATGGCCGGCCGGCTGGCGATCGGTCGGAGGAGGACCTTCCGGACTGCGATCTTCCGGACGGCGACTTGCCGGAGGATCTGTTCGACGACTTGCCGGACGAGGCTTTGCCGGACGAGGACTTGCCGGACGAGGACTTGCCGGTCCGCTTCCTCGTCTTCTTGCGCTTGCGCCGGGGCGGGCGCTCGGTCTGGTCGGCGGTCGAGTCGGGCGGGCGGTCCTGGGTCGGATCGGGCTGCCCGGCCGGCGTGGGGGTCGGGCCGGCATCGACCGGCATCGGCTGGACCGGCGGAACCGGCGTGGCTTGCGTGGGCGGCTGGACCTGCTGCGCGGCGGTCGCGGCGTCGGGAGGCACCGGGGCGCGCGCGGTGTCCTTTCCGCCCATGAACGCGCCGGCGATCAAGAACGAGAGCAGGGCGATCACCAGCGCGGCGGCCACCGCGATAGGAACGGCGTGGCGGCGAAAAGCGCTGCCGCGCGAGTCGAGGATCGGTCCCGACGGAGCCACCGGGCTCGGGTCGCGCCCGTCGTCGAGCAGGGAGCCGTTGTAGAACGCCTGCCGACCCATCGGGTTGGCGTTGCGGTCGTCCAGGTCGGCGGACAGCGGCGCGTGCGAGCCGTGCGCGGGCGGCGCCTGGGACACCGGGATCGTCGGCGCGTGGGCGATGTGGGCCGACGGCGAGTGGGCGCCTGGCTGGTGCGAGGTGCCCGCCAGCGAGCCCATGGCCGAGCCGGGCGAACCGGATGATCCGGGCGGCGCGCGCGGCGACGGGGTTCGCGGCGGTGGCGGGCTCCGCAGCGGCGCCGAGGTGCGCGGCGGCGGCGGGCTCCGCGGCGGCGGCGGGGTTCGCGTGCTGGCCGGCGCGGTCGGGACGGCGTGCGGACCGGCGGACTCGGCGTGAGAGATGGCCTGGACTGCCTGCGACGATCCGTTCGACGCGGCGAGCTCGGGGAAGAGATCGCTGGGGCGGTAGTCGAGCACGCGGGTCTCGGCGTCGGCCGGATCGGGGTCGCCTCGCTCCTCGCGTTCGTGTCGCTCGCGCGCGAGGAGCTGCTCGAGGTCGATGCGTCCGCCCGGGCCTGGCCGTCCTCCCGGGCCTGGCCGTCCGCCCGGATCCAGCTGGACGGCGCGGGTCTCCTCTTCCTCCTCCATGCCCAGCTCGGGCTGCTCCATGCCGGCCAGCTCGCCGGCGACGGTGCGACCGCTGAGATCGTCCGGCGGCACCTCGAAGCTGCCGGAGAAGCCGGCCACGGTGCTGATGCGCACCACGCTCGGCTCGCGCGCGGGGATCTTCTGATCCTGTCGGTTGCTGTACTCGTCGACCAGCCGGGAGATCTCGACCGCCGGATCGGCCACGCTCGAGACGATCGAGTAGCGGCAGGTGCGCAGCTGGGCGCCGAGCTCGCCGGCGCTGGCAGGGCGGTCCTCGGAGCGCGGGGCCAGCGCGGACAGGAGGATGCCCTCGAGGTCGGCGTCGATGCTCGGGTCGATGTCGCGCGGGCGCGGCAGACGCCCCTCGCGCACCGCGCGCAGCGCGTCGAAGTCGGGCAGATCCGAGAACAGCCGGTGGCCGGTGACCAGCTCGAACAGGAGGATGCCGACCGAGTAGACGTCACTGCGCGCGTCGACTCGCCGGTTGTGGGCCTGCTCGGGCGAGATGTAGGCGAACTTGCCGCGCACGCCGCCGTGGCCGGTCGCCTCCTCGGTGCGCTTGGCGATCCCGAAGTCGGTCAGCTTCACCTCGCCGCTGCGCGACAGGAGCACGTTCGAGGGCGAGACGTCGCGGTGGACCAGGCCGAGCGGCTGCCCGTCCTCGCCGCGCGCCTGGTGCGCGTGCTCCAGCGCCTCGCACACCTCGCCGGTGACGTAGAGCGCGACGTCGAGCGGCAGGCGGCGGCTGCGCTGCTCGAGCGACTCGTAGAGCCGGTTGAGGTCGAGCCCGTCCACGAACTCCATGACCAGGAAGTACTGGCCGTCGTCTCCCAGGCCGACGTCGTAGATCTGCACCACGTTGCGGTGGCGCAGCTGGGACAGGGTCTTGGCCTCGGTGATCAGCGCCTCGACGAAGCGCTTGTCCTGGCTCAGGTGGGGGAGAATCCGCTTGATCGCGACCGGCTTCTCGAACCCGCCGCCCGCGGTGGCCTTGCCGCGGAAAATCTCAGCCATTCCGCCCAGGCCGATGCGCTCCCCTAGCTCGTACCGCGCCATGGCTCGACGCAGCGTAGCACACGGGCGCTATGCTAAGGGTCGGTTTGGACTGGACTGCTCAGGCATCCGAGGTGCGCGCGGCGATCGCGCCGATCGCACGCGCGGCAGTCGACGCGCACGTGACGCCCGGCGGTGTGGTCGCGGTCGCCGACCGCGGCACGCCTGCGGTGATCGTGCCGTTCGGTCGCACGCAGACCCACCCGAGCGGCGCCGGCAGCGAGGTCGGCACCGACACGATCTACGACATCGCGTCGCTGACCAAGCCGGTCGCGACCTCCGCCGTGCTGATGAAGCTCCTCGAGGCCGGCGCGATCGCGCTCGACACGCCGGCGCGATCGCTCCTGCCCGAGCTGGTCGCGACTGGCAGCGACGAGATCACGATCGCGCAGCTCGCCGGTCACGCGGCTGGATTTCCAGACCATGTGAAGTTCTACGAGCGCCTGTGGTCCGGCGACCGGGCCGGCGCCGTCAGCGCGCGAGAGGCGCTGGTGCGGATGGCGGGAGCCACGCCGCTGGTCGCGCCGCCCGGCAAGATGACCCGCTACAGCGACGTCGGCTACATCCTCCTCGGCGCGGCGCTCGAGCGCGCCGCGGGCGAGCGGCTCGACCGCGCGGCGGCGCGCCTGGTGCTGGAGCCGCTCGCCATGCACAGCGCGTTCTTCGTCGACCTCGAGGTCGCGCCCTCGGCCCGGCCCGCGCCGAGCGGACCGATCGGGTCGATCGCGCCGACCGAGCTGTGTCCGCGCCGCGGCCTCCTGGTCGGCGAGGTGCACGACGAGAACGCGCACGCGGCCGGCGGCGTGTGCGGTCACGCCGGACTGTTCGCCACCGCCGGCGACGTGGCTCGCTTCGCGGCGGCGATGTGCGCGGCGGTGGCGGGCGAGCCGGGATGGTTCAGCCCGGCCGCGGCCCGTGCGCTGGTCCGGACCGAGTCGACCCCGGGGTCGACCTGGCGGCTGGGCTGGGACACACCGGCGCCGGCGCCCGGCGCGTCGCAGGCCGGCGACAGGTGGCCGCGCGACGGCCTCGGCCACCTCGCCTTCACTGGCTGTTCCATGTGGCTCGATCCGCCGCGCGGTCGCCACGTGGTGATCCTGACCAACCGCGTGCATCCGACCCGCCAGGGGACCGGGATCCGCGAGCTGCGCCGCGCCATCATGGATGCTGCGGTGACCGCGCTCGACGGCCCCATCTGATCGACAGGCGGCCTGAAATCTGGCCAGCCCGGATCTCGGCTCACTCCCAGCTGACCATCAGCCGGCAGTGCGCGTCGCCGCGCAGCCGGCAGGCCAGCTCCTCGGAGCGGACCGCGGCGCCGCCGCTCAGCTCGACCGAGCGCTCGGCCCAGCCCCACACCGACAGGCAGTGCACCCGGTGGGGCGTGCCGAAGCCCTCGATGCGCAGACCGGCCTCTCGCCCCGGGTAGTTGTCGACGTGCATCATCCCGCTGTCGTAGTGCATCCCCCACAGCCGCGATGCGCGGGCCAGGATCCACTTCACGGTGCCGACCTTGTAGAACAGCCGGTAGATCGTCGTCAGGTGCGCGTCGGCGGCGTATCGACCGAGCGGCTTGATGAGGCCGAGGTCGCCGGCGCCGAAGATCCGGTCGAGCGCGACGTTCATCTCGATGAACTGCTCGAATGGATACCAGCGCGACATCACCGCGCCGCCGCGCAGCAGGGCGCCCAGCGCCGGGCTCACCTGGCGCGCGATTCGCTCGATTCCTGCCTCACCCTGGTGAAGTCGGACCCACACGATCCGCGCGGCGAATGCGCTGCCCTTGACGTTGGACAATCCCGATTCCTGACCTGAGGCGACTATAGCGAAGATCCGCGGCGCGCGGCTCACGCCCGGCACGATCCGCCGTTTGACACTCCGGCCGTCGTCCGTCTACGGTCCGCGGGTGAGCAAGACTCCACCGGTATCTCCGCTCCAGAGGCTGCACGCGATGGAGGCCGAGGCGGCCATCGGCGGTGGCCCCGAGCGAGTCGAGAAGCAGCACGCCGCCGGCAAGCTGACCGCGCGCGAGCGGGTCGAGGCGCTGCTCGACCCGGGCAGCTTCGTGGAGATGGACAAGTTCGTGACTCATCGCTGCGCCGACTTCGGCATGGAGCAGCAGAAGATCCTCGGCGACGGCGTCATCACCGGCTACGGCACGATCGCCAGCCGGACCGTCTGCGTGTTCGCCCAGGACTTCACCGTCTTCGGTGGATCGCTGTCCGGCGCGTACGCCGCCAAGATCTGCAAGATCATGGATCTCGCGTGCAAGATCGGCGCGCCCGTGGTCGGCCTCAACGACTCCGGCGGCGCGCGCATCCAGGAAGGCGTCGAGTCGCTGGCCGGCTACGCCGACATCTTCACGCGCAACGTGCTCGCCTCCGGCGTGGTGCCGCAGATCTCCGCGATCCTCGGCCCGTGCGCGGGCGGCGCGGTCTACTCGCCGGCGATCACCGACTTCATCTTCATGGTCGAGAACACCTCGTACATGTTCATCACCGGCCCGGACGTGATCCGGACGGTGACTCACGAGGAGGTGAGCAAGGAGCAGCTCGGCGGCGCCAAGACGCATGCCAGCCGATCCGGCGTGGCCCACTTCGCCCAGCCCGACGAGATCGCCTGCCTCATGCAGGTTCGCGAGCTGCTGTCGTACTTGCCGGGCAACAACCTCGAGGACCCGCCGCGCGTCGAGTGCGCGGATCCGATCGACCGCGCCGACCCGGAGCTCGACGACCTGGTCCCGGTCGAGTCCAACCGCCCCTACGACATCAAGACCCTCATCCTGCGGGTGGTCGATGACGGCCAGTTCCTCGAGGTGCAGAAGGACCACGCGCGCAACATCGTGGTCGGGTTCGCCCGCTTCGACGGCCGCCCGGTCGGCGTGGTGGCCAACCAGCCGGCCCACCTGGCCGGCTGCCTCGACATCGACGCGTCGATCAAGGCGGCCCGCTTCGTCAGGTTCTGCGACTGCTTCCAGATCCCGCTGGTGACGTTCGTCGACGTGCCCGGCTTCTTGCCCGGCACCGCGCAGGAGTACGGCGGCATCATCAAGCACGGGGCCAAGCTGCTCTACGCCTTCACCGAGGCGACCGTCCCCAAGATCACGATCATCACGCGCAAGGCGTACGGCGGCGCCTACGACGTGATGGCGTCCAAGCACATCCGAGCCGACATGAACTTCGCGTTCCCGTCGGCCGAGATCGCCGTCATGGGCCCCGAGGGAGCGGTCAACATCGTGTTCCGCAGCGAGCTGGCCCGCATCGAGGACCCGGGCGAGCGCGAGCGCGCCCGCATGCAGTTCATCGAGGACTACCGCGAGCGCTTCGCCAACCCGTACAAGGCGGCGTCACTCGGCTACCTCGACGAGGTCATCCGCCCGCGCCACACCCGCCAGACCATCGTGCGGTCGCTGCGGATGCTCGGCACCAAGCGGCAGGAGAACCCGCCCCGCAAGCACGGCAACATCCCGCTCTGAGCGGGCAGCCCGCGGCCCTCGTCGCTGCCGCGGTGGGTCGCCGTAGCTCGAGTTGCAACGCAGCGATCGGCGGTGAGGCGCACCGGATCGTTGATGTCATTTCGGCGGCGGTGCACTAGCATTCCGGCCTGTGCCGGTGGTCCTGCGGGGAGCGTTCGCTGCTGCTCGCGCGGTCGCCCGCCCCGTCGCGGTCGCCTTCTCGCGCCCGCTCCCGCTCGCCGTCGCGGCCGCGCTCGCGGCTCTCTCGGTCGCCTGCGCGGGCAGCCAGCCGCCCGCGCCACCTCGCCGGCCGAGCGCGCCGCGCGTCGAGCCGCTGCCGCCGCTCTCGGCCCAGGCCTACCGCCACTACCTTCGCGGCCGGCTCGCCGCCATCGAGGGCGATCAGGCCCGCGCCGCCACCGAGCTGCGCGAAGCCGCGGCCGCCGCGTCGGACCAGCCGGCGATCCGCGTCGCGCTGGCCGACGCGCTGCTCCGCTCCGGCAGCCGCGACGAGGCCGTGCGCGAGATCGAGGGCGCCCACGCCCGCTTCCCGCGCGACGCCGGCGTGTGGCGCGAGTCGGGCCGCGTCTACCGCCGGGTCGGCCGCGAGGCCGAGGCCGCGCTCGCGTACCAGCGCGCCATCGAGCTAGACCCGCTCGACGAGGACAGCTACCTCGGCCTGGCCTCGGTGTGGCTGTCGCTGGCCCGCCCCGGCAAGGCCGAGGCGACCTACCGCGCGCCCGCCCCGGCAAGGCCGAGGCGACCTACCGCGCGCTGCTCGGCCGCCGGCCGCTCTCGGTGGCCGGCCACTACCGGCTCGGCCTGCGGCTGCTCGCGCGCGGCAGCCTGACCGACGCCGACCGCGCCTTTCGCCGGGCGGTCGATCTGGATCCGTCGCACACCCGGGCCCGGGTCGGCCTCGCCCGGGTCCTTCGGGCTCGCGGCCGGCCGCGCGCGGCGCTCACGCTCCTGCGCGAGGCGTTCGATCGGTCGAGCAGCGTCGACATCGGCGAGAGCCTGTTCGAGCAGCTGCTCGAGGTCGGCGAGCGCGACGCGGCGGTGGCGCTGCTCGGTCAGCTCGACCGCGACGATCTCGAGATCGAGGTGCGCGCCTCGTTCGGCTACCTCTATCTCCAGGTCGGCGAGGCCGAGGCGGCCCGGCGCCTGGCCGCTCGACTGCTGACCGTCGCGCCGACCAGCGGAGCGCTCCGCCTGCTCGAGGCCCGCGCCTTGGTCGACCTCGGCCGGGGCGGCGAGGCGATCCGCGGGCTGCTCGCGGTCGGGCCCGGGGTGCCGGCCTACGGCGAGTGCCGGGCCCTGGCCGCCGAGCTGCTCGCCCGCGCCGGCCGGGCGGCGGAGGCGCGCACCGCGATCGAGCGCGCGCTGGCCCAGCTCCCCGAGGACATCGATCTGGTCATCGGCCGCGCCCTGGTCGCCGAGCTCGGCGGTCGCGCGGCCGACGCGCGCGCCCTCCTCCGCGCGGCGATCGCCGCCCGCGCCGGTCGCGCCGCCCACGCCGATAGCGGTGCCCGCGCCGATAGCAATGCCCGCGCCGACGACCTGGTCTACGCCCTGGCCCGGCTCGAGGACCGCCAGGGCCAACCCGACGCCGCGGTCGCGCTGGCCCAGCGCATCCTGGACCGCGACCCGGAGCACGCGGCGGCGCTCAACTTCATCGGCTTCTCGCTGGCGGATCGGGGCCGCGATCTGCCGCGCGCCGAGCGCATGCTCCAGCGCGCGCTCGAGCTGTCGCCGACCGACGCCAACGTGCTCGACAGCATGGGCTGGCTGCGCTTTCGCCAGCGCCGGCTCGACGCGGCCGGCGAGCTGCTCGAGCGGGCGGCCCGCCTGGCACCGGCCGAGCCGGAGATCCTCTGGCACCTGGGCGAGCTGTTGCTGGCCCGCCGCGAGTCCCGCCGCGCGCTCGCGATCTACGAGAAGGCGCGCGCGCTCCGGCCCGACGAGCCGGTCCGTCGCCGGATCGAGGACCGCATCCACGCCCTGCAGGCACAGCGGTGAGGCATAGCGGTGAGGCGGGAGGCGAGCCACGCCGCGCCGGCGAGCCGACACATGACGGTCGACCGGCCGGGTGATAGGCTGGGCCAGTGAAGCGCCCGTCCGCCCTGTCGCTCGTCGCCGCCGTCGTGTGCGCGGCGCTCTCCATCGCCTCCTCCGCGTGCGGCAGCAAGCCCAGCGCCGGCGACTGCGACAAGATGGTCCGCCACATCGTCGATCTCGAGGCGGCCGAGGCCGGCGCCGGCGCGGTGGCCGCCGATCAGAAGGCGGACCTGGAGCAGCGCAAGAAGTCGGTCTTCCAGTCGGTCGGCACCACCTACTGCCGCGACGAGATGCCGGTCGATCAGGTCCGCTGCGCGCTCGACGCGAAGACGCTCGCCGACCTGTCCGACAAGTGCGACAAGTCGTGAGCCGCGCGGCTCAGGCCTGATTGACCATGGCGAGCTTGTGGCCGATGTCGGCCGCCGCCATGTGACCGATGGCGGGAGAGATGGTCGCGCCGTGGCCGCCCAGGCCCGCGACCCAGAACAGCCACGCGATCTTCGGATCCCACCCGACCACCGGCAGGCGATCCGGCGCGAACGTGCGCTGGCAGGCCCACGACCGGGTGGTGCCGAGGTCGGCCAGCCACGGGGTCAACCGGCGCAGGCGATCGGCCAGCTCGGCGGCCGCGCCCGGCTGGACCCGCGCGTCGCCGGGCGGCATCTCGGTCGCGTCGCAGCCGGACAGGAGGAAGCCGTGCCCCTCGGGCCGGCCGTACATCTCCTCCTGGTCCACGTACCAGAAGTAGGGCGCCTGGGCGTCGAGGTTGGGCACGCGGTCGGTGAGGAACAGGTGGCGCTGGAGGCTGGTGAACTGCACCGCGGTCGCGCCGGCCCGCCGGCCCACCTCGCCGGCCCACGCACCGGCCGCGTTGACCACGCACGAGGTGGTCACGCTGCCCCGGCTGGTCTCGAGCGTCACGCTCGCCGCGTCGCGCCCGTGGCGGAACTTCCGCACCTCCACGTTGAGCTCGACCTGCGCGCCGGCCGCGCGCGCCCCGGACAGGAAGCCCTGGAGCAGCGCGTGGACGTCCATCACCCCGTCGGTCGGAAAGAACACCGCGCCGGCCGACGGGAGCCCCGACAGGCGAGGCCAGCGGGCCAGCAGCGCGTCGCGGTCGAGCCGCTCGTGGGCCAGCCGCCGCCGGACCGCTCGCGCGCACAGCTGGTCGAGGCGGATCGGGTGGGCGCTGATGAGGAGCGACCCGGTCTGGCGCAGGAGCGGCCCGCCCGCGAAGTCGGGTGGAGGCTGGCGCAGGAAGTCGGCGCCGCGCACCGCCAGGTCGGTCACCACCTCGTCGTCGGTGAGCTGGCGGCACAGGCCCGCGTTGCGCCCGCTCGCGTGGTAGCCGCAGGTGCTCTCGCGCTCGAGGATCAGCAGATCCTGGACGCCGGCGCGGGCCAGGTGATAGGCGGTGGCCGCCCCGGCAAAGCCGCCTCCCACCACGACGACGCGCGCGCGCGCCGGGATGGAGGGGGCTGACATGGGCTATCGTGTACCCTGCCGCTCCGGTCGGAGCAAGACGTCAAGGCCCGGTACCCGGCGGCGGAGAAGTCGACGGATCCGGATCGTCGATCCAGCCCCGTTACCTGCGATATTCGTCGGTCATCGGGGGCCATCCAGCGCGTGATCGCGCGCGCATCGCGCGTCGCCGCGGCGGATGGTCGGCGCGCCGCGTTGCCGGCCGCTCCGCATCGCCGGCCGCGCCGGATCGCCAGCCGCGCCGCATCGCCGGCCGCGCCGCATTGCCGGCCTCGCCGCATCGCGATCGAGGCCGCGACCCGCGCCGCGATCGAGCCCGATCGCGCGCCGACGCTCGCGGCCCGCCGCCCCGGCCCCGACGGCCGCGCCGACGACCGAGCCGCGATCGCGCCGACGGTCCACCGCTCGCTGGACCCGCTGCCGGACCCGCCGCCACTCCGCCGCCAGTCCGCCGCCGCCGCAGCTCGCGGATGGTCGGCGCGCCGCATACGCCGGCCGCGCCGCATCGCCGGCCGCTCCGCATCGCCAGGCCGCGCTGCATTGCCGGCCGCGCCGCATCGCGATCGAGGCCGCGACCCGCGCCGCGATCGAGCCCGATCGCGCGCCGACGCTCGCGGCCCGCCGACCCGGCCCCGACGACCGAGCCGCGATCGCGCCGACGGTCCACCGCTCGCTGGACCCGCTGCCGGACCCGCCGCCACTCCGCCGCCAGTCCGCCGCCGCCGCAGCTCCACCAGCCAGTGCAACCGACTCTCCGCACCCAACCGCGCCCGTGCGTGGAGTTCTCTGCGCTTGCGTCCGCGCTCCCCTCCACCGTCGCGACGCCACCGTCACCTGGCCCCCCACACGTTGCTACCTATCAGCGGACCTTCCTGGGATAGAGTCGCCCACCGTGGTTGTCGTCCCCGCTGCGCGCGTGATCCGTTCTCGCATGTTCCCGGCCGCGCTGGTCGCCGCTCTCGCCCTCTCGACCGCGCTCGCGACCGGATGCGCCGGCGGCGAACCGTCCCGGCGCTACAGCCGCGCCCGCGTCCACGAGTCGATGGCGCGGCTCGAGACGCCGGGCCTGGTGATCGGCGAGTTCCCGCTGGCCGCCAAGGCGATCCTGGACGGCGACACCATCCGGGTCCACGGCCTCGACAGCACCATGCGCCTGCTCGGCCTCGACGCCGAGGAGACGATCAAGAGCGAGCAGAACCGCCGCCAGGTCGAGGACGACTGGCCCAGCTACCTCGAGGCTCGTCGCGGCAGCGCGCGTCACCCGGTCAAGGCCGGCACCCCGATGGGCGAGGAGGGCAAGCGGTTCGCCAAGTCGTTCTTCGCCGGCGTCGACCGCGTGCGCCTCGAGCGCGACGCGCCCAAGGAGATCCGCGACCGCTTCGACCGCTACCTGGCGTACGCGTTCGTGCGCAAGAACGGGCGCTGGGTCAACTACAACGTCGAGGCGGTGCGGGCCGGGATCAGCCCCTACTTCACCAAGTACAGCTACTCGCGCCGCTTCCACGACGAGTTCGCCGCCGCCGAGAAGGAGGCGCGCGAGGCCCAGCGCGGCATCTGGAGCCCGAACGGCCAGCACTACCAGGACTACGCCGAGCGCAAGGTCTGGTGGGACGCGCGCGCCGAGTTCATCAAGGCGTTCGAGCGCGACGGGCGCGGGCACGACGACTTCCTGGCGCTGACCGAGTGGGACGCAATCACGCGGCTCAACCGGGGCGTCGGCCAGCACCTGACCGTGCTCGGCAACATCGGCCGCATCACCCGCAACCGCGGCCCGATCCGCGTGACGCTCAACATCCGCGGCTACACCAGCTTGACCCTGGTGTTCTTCGACAAGGGCGTCTTCGAGAGCTGTGGCTTCGACCGGCACGAGGGCGAGTTCGTGCGCGCCTCCGGTGTCGTCGCCGAGTACCGCAACAAGTACAACCACCGCCGCCAGCTCCAGCTCATCATCCGAGCGCCGTCACAGGTCGTGGTGTCGGACGTGCCTGGGGTGGACCAGCCGGTCCAGTCCGCCGCGCGCCATGAATCCATCAACCCCCCTCCGGCCACGACTGACCCACGGAAGACCCGCATCCCATGAAGCTCCATGCCCTCGCCTCCATTCTCCTGGCCTCCACCCTCCTCGCCTGCGCGGGTGGTGACGACGACGACGATGCTCCGGGCGACGGAGGCGGCGACTGCAGCAGCCTCTTGCCCGGCGATCTGGTCATCACCGAGATCATGGCCAACCCGGCCGGCGAGGACAGCGGCTTCGAGTACTTCGAGATCTACAACGCCAGCTCGGCGGCGGTGGACCTGGGCGGCATCACCCTGGCCTACAGCCTGGCCGACGGCTCCAGCGAGAAGACCCACGACGTCGACGACCTCGTCATCGAGGCCGGCGACTACCTGGTCCTCGGCGCGGCCGATCCGGAGGCGCTGACCTCGTACATGGACTACGGCTTCGGCAACGACCTCGGCGCGCTCCGCAACGCCGGCGCCGCGCTGGCGCTGCGCTGCGGCGACACCGAGATCGACCGGACCGAGTACCCGAGCGCCGAGGGACAGGCCGGGGTGGCGTCGGTGCTGGACGGGGCGGCGTCGCCCGATCACCTGGCCAACGACGATGTCGCCAGCTACTGCCCCGCCACCACCGAGTTCGAGCCCGGCTCGTTCGGATCGCCGGGCGAGGCCAACGAGTCGTGCAACCCGGTCATCTCCGGAACCTGCACCGAGGGCGACGTCGAGCGCGAGCAGGTCGTGCCGGTGGTCGGCGACCTGGTCATCAGCGAGTTCATGGCCTCGCCGGGCGGCTCCGACGACACCAACGAGTGGTTCGAGGTGTACGCCACCCGCGACGTGGACCTGAACGGCCTCGTGGCAGGACGCGCGGCCGACGCGCTCGGCGCCCTGGTCGAGGGGACCGAGTGCGTGCACCTGGCCGCCGGCGACTACGCCGTCTTCGCCAAGTCGGCGACCGCCGCCGAGAACGGCGGCCTGCCCGCGGTCACCGCCGAGTTCGACTTCGCCCTGGTCCCGGCTGGATCGATCGTGCTCGGCATCGGCGAGCAGGTGCTCGACCAGGTCACCTGGACCTCGGTGGCCGACGGCGCCTCCACCGCGCTCGACCCGGCCCAGCTCGATCCGGAAGCCAACGACGACGAGGCCAACTGGATCACCTGCGGCGCGGCATACGGCGACGAGGAGCTCGGCAACACCGGCACGCCGGGCGCCAGCAACGACGAGTGCGGCGGCGTCATCCCCGGCGACACCTGCAACGACGGAGGGACGGAGCGCGAGGCGGTCGTGCCGGTGCTCGGCGACCTGGTCATCAGCGAGTTCATGGCCTCGCCGAACGGCGACGACACCACCCACGAATGGTTCGAGGTGTTCGCGGTCGAGTCGGTCGACCTCCAGGGCCTGGTCGCCGGCCGCACCGCCGACGGCATGAGCCCGCTGGTCAGCGGCGACGACTGCGTGCACGTCGACGCCGGCGACTACGTCGTGTTCGCGCGGTCGGACGCCACCGCCGAGAACGGCGGCCTGCCGGCGGTCACCGCCGAGTTCGGCTTCGCGCTGGTCGGGGCCGGGTCGATCTTCCTCGGCGTCGGCGACGACGTCCTCGACGAGGTCACCTGGACCGCGGTGACCGCCAACGCGTCGACCGCGCTCGACCCGGCCCAGCTCGATCCGGACGCCAACGACGACGAGGGCAACTGGAGCGCGTGTGGGACGCCCTACGGCGAAAAGGAGCCTCCCAACACCGGCTCCCCGGGCGAGAGCAACGACGTGTGCGTCCCCCTCCTGGGACCGTAGCCGGTCGATGACGCGTCACCGGGCCGTCCACCGCGCGGCGCTCGCCGCGCTGGTCTCCCTGTCCGCCCTGGTCGCGGCGTCCGGCTGCGCCAGCGACGGCGGCGACGACGGCGGCGACGACGGCGGTGATGATGGCGGCGGCAGCCCGTGCGGCCCGTCCTCCGGCCGCGTCGCGCGCGTGATCGACGGCGACACGATCCAGCTCGAGAGCGGCGAGCGCATCCGCTACCTCCTGGTCGACACCCCCGAGAACACCACCGAGGTCGAGTGTTTCGGCCCGGAGGCGACCGAGTTCAACACCGAGCTGGTCGAGGGCGCCGAGGTCGAGCTGGACTACGACGAGGAGTGCACCGACTTCTACGACCGGACGCTGGCGTACGTCACCGTGCAGGACCGCGAGGTCAACTCGCTCCTGGTCGAGCGCGGCTTCGGCTGCGCGCTCTACATCCCCCCCAACGGCGCGGACCGGCGCGACGAGTTCGAGAGCCTGCAGGCTCAGGCTCGCGCCGCGCGCCGCGGCCTGTGGGCCGCATGCTCGGAGAATCCGTGCAACTGAGAGTCGTATCCATCCTCGCGCTGGCCGCGGTCGCCTCCGCGGCGCGCCTGGCCGCCGCCAACCCGTACGAGAGCTTCATCGACGTCGACGACGAGGAGGACCTGTACGACCTCCAGGCCACCGGCCAGATCGACGATGAGACGCGCGACACCCTGGTCGAGGTCATGCAGACCGGCATCGACATCAACCGCGCCTCTCGCGAGGAGCTGTACAGCCTGCCCAACCTGACCTACGGCGACGTCGACGCCATCCTCGAGTACCGCAAGCTGGCCGGCTGGGTGAACGATCCGATCGACCTGGTCGCGGCCGGTGTGCTCAGCCAGCAGAAGCTGGAGGCGATCGCCGCCTTCCTGGTGGTGACCGATCCCACTCGCTCGCTGTTCGCCACCGGCGGCTGGGTTCGCGCCCAGACCCGCTGGTCGGTCGAGGACGACGATGCCCCGCCCGGCGCCTTCCAGGCGCGCGTCACCAGCCTCAAGAACCTCACCGTCGGCTTCGCGTCCACCTTCTCGCGCAACCGCCTGGCCGACGTCGAGTACGACCCGGAGCGCGACGCGCTGTCGGCGGTCCCGGCCGACGAGAAGCTCGACATCCCCAAGTTCTTCGCCAAGTGGGAGACCGATCAGTACGGCGCGATCGCCGGCACCTACCGGATCGGGTTCGGCCAGCGCCTCACCTTCGACAACACCTCGCTCTACACCCCGAACGGCTTCTATCACGACGACCAGCTGTTCCGGGACACCGAGCTCAGCCGGGTGTGCCGCGAGTCGACCGGCGAGCTCGACGACCCGCCGTGCGAGACCAACCTCTACGAGACACCGGACTACCGCTGGCGCGACGGCCTGCTCGGCGCGGCGGTCGGGCTCAAGCGGCTCGACATCGGCGCCGGCCACCTCCAGGCGTTCGCGTTCGGCTCGTACCAGCCGCGATCGATCTACCAGTACGAGCTCTTCAACGCGGACGCCTGCGACGACCCGCACGACGAGGACTGCGACGCACCGGCGGTCTATCGCCGGCAGGCCGACCCCGAGCAGGACACCAGCGTGTTCAGCTTCTCGACCCTGCCGGACCTGTTCACCGAGATGACCGCGGGCGGCAACGTCGGCTACTGGATCAACCGGCGCTCGCACATCGGGGTGACCGGCTACGGCGGCGACGTCAGCTTCCATCCCGACGGGATCGCCCTCGACTTTCAGGAGTACTCGCGCCTGCCCTACGGCGGGCCGTTCGGCGCGGTCGGCGGCGACTTCTCGGTCGGCCTCAACAAGGTCGACCTTTTCGGCGAGTACACGCGCAGCTTCGACTCGATGGACGACGGCGAGCGCGGCGGCAACGCCGGCATCATCCGGGCGGTCACCACCTTCGCCCGGCAGAACGAGCTCGAGGCGTCGCTGCGCTACTACGACGAGGACTTCAAGAACCCGTACGCCCGCCCGATCGCCGCGCCCGACGAGGTCGACGGCTCGCGCGCGCGCGACGAGATGGGCGCCCGCCTGCGCTACACCGCGCGCATCGACAAGCGGCTCAGCCTGCGCGGCACCGCCGACGTGTGGTCGCCGGTGTCGGGGGATGGGGCCGACGCGCGCGTCGACGGCCGCGGCGACTACGACATCACCGATCAGTACGGCATCGGGGCCTGGGTCCGCTACGACCAGTGCATCCAGGCAGAGGACGTCGGCGACGAAGGCGACCCCGATCCGGCCGCGGAGTGCGGCGGCAACAACTACCAGGTCACCGGCCGGTTCCGCTTCTCGCCGACGTCGCGCTACAACCTGGTGGCGCAGTACCAGCACAAGTTCCTGACCGAGGAGGACCGCCAGGACATGTCGGCCACCCTCATCGGCACCGCCAAGCCGACCAAGTGGCTGCGCATGCGCGCGCGGAGCCGCTACCTGTCCGAGGACATCGACAGCGACGCGTCGCTCGAGGAGTCGCTATGGAGCTACGTCGACGCCGGCATCAGCCTCCGCGGGCGCGACTGGCTGCGCGTGCGCTACGACCTGTTCGTCTACCTCGACGATCGCGAAAGCACCCAGGAGCGAATCCCCTCGCCCGAGCACTGGCTCTGGCTGGAATACGAGTCGCGTTTCTGAGCGGGCCGCGGCCAGCTGAAGAGCGCTCTGCAAACGAGAGCGAGTCGCGAGTGATTGACCGGGGCCCCACCTGGAGACCTGGGCATACGGTCTGTCCCCCCGGTTCTCACAAAACCGAGCCGTTTCCAGCAGTTTAGTGCGGCGGAGCGAAATGGTGCGGGGCTTGCTACACAAGCGCCCGATGGCCCCCAAGCTGGCGATTGTGACCGCGCTCGCGGTCAGTCTGGCTGCCTGCCAGTTCGATTCCTCGGGGACGGCGACCCCGGCCGAGCCCGACGACGACGGGGACGGCGTGGCCGACGACGACGGTGGAGCTCCCGACCCGGACCCGCCGCCTCCTCCTGCCCCGCCGCCGGAGGGCACCCCGCGGGTGGAGGGCGTCCTTCACCTGCCATTCGACGCCTGGTACGCCGGCACCGCCGACGTCGCGCTGTCAGGGGGCGAGATCGACACCGATGCGCTGTCGCTGCCGGTCGCGCTGCCCGAGGGCGCCGCGTTCGATGTCTGGCCGCAGGAGGGCGGACCCGACCTGGCCGTGCTGCACGTGGCCAGCCTCGAGGTCGCCGCCGGCACCACCGTGCGCGTGGCCGGCTCGAGGCCGCTCATCGTGATCGCGGCCGAGTTGATCTCGATCGACGGCATCCTCGACGCCGGGGCCCGCGGCAGCGATCCGGGCGCGGGCGGCAGCCTGCCGGGCGAGGGCGTGGGCGTGGGCGGCACCGGCGGGCGCGAGTCCGACCGCGACGGCGGCCGACGTGGGGGCAAGCGGCGGCGACGCGACGACGATCAACCCGTTCGCCACCGACGCGGACGGCGGCGGCGGCGGCGGCGCCAGTCTCGACGAGGAGCTGGTGGTGCTGGCCGGCGGCTCCGGCGGCGGGCCCGGCAACGGCTGCATCACCGACCCGGGTGGCGGCGGCGGCGCGGTGCAGCTCACCTCCGGGACGATCGTGTCGATCGAGGGCGAGGGCGCGGTCCTGGCCGGCGGCGGCGGCGGCGGCGGCGGCCTCGGCGACGACGACAGCAGCGGCGACTGCGGCGGCGTGGGCAGCGGCTCGGGCGGCGGCTCGGGCGGCGCCATCGTGCTGCAGGCGGCGACGCTGCGGCTGACCGGCGACCTGTTCGCCAGCGGCGGTGGTGGCGGCGGCGGCGGTGGCGACGACAACGGCGGCGCGGGCGGAGACGCCGGGCTCGACGCGGCGCCGGCCGTCGGTGGGGCAGGCGGCGGCGACGGCGGCGCCTCGGGCGGGGCCGGCGGCGTCGAGAGCACCGGCGCGGTGAGCGGCGACAGCGACGGATCCGGCGACGGCAACGGCGGCGGCGGCGGCGGTGCAGCCGGCCGCGTGCTGGTGGTCCAGGGCTGACGTCACGGGTGGCGAGCGCCGCCGACGCGGTGCTCCGCGCGCCGTCATCGGCTGCTGGCAGCCGCGCTTGCCATGGCCGCTGGCTCCGCTGCTATAAAGCGGCCATGGGCGTCTTCGACCTCATGGGCCAGCACGGTTACGGCGAGATCCACCTCGAGCGCGATCAGGCGAGCGGGCTCGAGGCGATCATCGCGATCCACGACACGCGCCTGGGGCCGGCCCTCGGGGGGTGTCGCTTCATCCACTACGCCAGCGAGGAGGACGCGCTGGTCGACGCGCTCCGGCTCGCGCGAGGAATGACGTACAAGGCCGCGCTGGCCGGCCTCGATCACGGCGGCGGCAAGTCGGTGATCATCAAGCCGAACCGCCGCTTCGACCGCACGGCCCTGTTCCGCGCGTTCGGCCGCTTCGTCGAGGACCTGCGCGGCCATTACATCACCGCCGAGGACAGCGGCACGTCGATCGAGGACATGGACGTGATCCGCGGCGTCACCCGCCATGTCACAGGGATGGACGTGATCCGCGGCGTCACCCGCCATGTCACAGGGGTGGACGCGTCGCGCGGCGGTTCGGGCGATCCGTCGCCGTTCACCGCGCTCGGGGTGCGGCGCGGCATCGAGGCCTGCGTCCACTTCGCCATGGCGCGGGCCTCGCTCGACGGGATCCACGTGGCGGTGCAGGGGGTCGGCCACGTCGGCTACCACCTGTGCCGCGAGCTGCACGAACAGGGCGCCAAGCTGACCGTCGCCGACGTGGATCCGCTCAAGGCGGAGCGGGCCCAGCGCGAGTTCGGCGCCACCATCGCGCGGCTGGACGACATCTTCGACGTGGTCTGCGACGTCTTCTCGCCGTGCGCGCTGGGCAGCGCGCTCAACGTGGACACCGTGCCGCGCCTGCACTGCCGGATCGTCGCCGGCGCGGCCAACAACCAGCTCGCCGAGCCGGCCATGGGGGCCGCGCTCATGCAGCGCGGGATCGTTTACGCGCCGGACTACGCGATCAATGCCGGCGGGCTGGTCAACGTGGCCCAGGAGATCCTCGGCTATGACGCGGAGAAGTCGCGCACGCGCACGATGAAGATCTACGACACCATCCTCGAGATCGCGCAGCGAGCCCGCAAGTCGATGACCCCGACCGACATCATCGCCAACAAGATGGTCGAGGAGCGCCTCTCCGCCGTCCGGTGAGGGAGCGAGCGAGCGGGGTGTTGGTGGGTGAAGGTCGGCATCGGCGCCGGAGCGCGCATCACCCGCGTGCGGTCCGGCGACGGCTGATCGATCCGGATGGCGGCACTCGATTGGGCCTGATGTTCCCACCGGCAACTCGACTAGCCGGGTGCTGAGGTCGAGTGTCGGCAGCAATTGGCCAGTAGGCCAGCCAATCAGGCCAGTATTGTGTTTCTAAATACCAGTCTCGGGGCTGCGTCGGCGCGGCACGCTGCTTGCTCAAAGAGATTGGCGTCGGCGCGAACAATTCGTCGGCCCTGAAAATCGAATCCAGTAACGCAGGCCGCTGCAGGCTATCCCCTCGTCTCCCTCCCCCCCCTTGCCGCCGAGAGGCGGCAGACGAGGTTGCCAGCAGCGGCCGCGTTTTTTTTCGGCGAGGTGCGCACACGGAACGGGCGTGTAGGCTTTGCCGGTGGGGCAGTGCCCAACATGTGGGCGACGCACCACCGGCTTCGCCTTCTGCCCCGATGACGGCGCGGAGCTGCTCCCTGATCGCGACGCGGCGCCGGCTGCCGGATCGGCGCTGCCGCGAGAGCTCGACCGCTACCGCCTGCTGCGCGCCATCGGCCAGGGCGGGACCAGCGACGTCTTCGAGGCCGAGCACCTCCACACCGGCAAGCGGGTGGCGATCAAGCTCCTGCGCCGCGAGCTGGCCGGCGATCCCCACGCGATCGAGCGGCTGCGCCGCGAGGCGCGCACTGCCAGCTCCATCGGTCACCGCAACATCGTCCACGTCGAGGACTTCGGCGTCGCGGCGGACGGCGCGGTCTACCTGGCGATGGAGTGGCTGGAGGGGGAGACGCTGGACGCGCGCATCGAGAGAGGACCGCTCGCGCAGGCGGCGGCGATCGATCTGGTCCTTCAGATCGCGGCCGGGCTCGGCGCGGCGCACGCGGCCGGGGTCGTTCACCGCGACCTGAAGCCGGCCAACGTCTTCCTGGTCCCGCTGCCGGGCGGCGGCGACCAGGTGAAGCTGCTCGACTTCGGCATCGCCAAGCTGGTGATGAGCGAGTCGCGGCTGACTCGCACCGGCACGTTTCTGGGCACGCCCGACTACGTGGCGCCGGAGCAGGCGCTGGGCGACGAGGTGGACGAGCGGGCCGACCTCTACGGCCTCGGCGTGGTGCTCTACCAGCTGGTCACCGGCACGCTGCCGTTCACCGGGGCGACCTTCATGGCGGTGCTCCACCGGCACACCACCCAGGCGCCCGAGGCGCCGTCGCACCGGGCGCCTCACCGCGGGATCTCGGTGGAGCTCGAGGCGGTGATCCTGCGCTGCCTGGCCAAGCGCCCGGTGGACCGCTTCGCCAGCGCCGAGGAGGTGAGCCGTGCGCTGGAGGAGGTGCGCGAGGCGACGACGCCGGCGCCGGCGCGGACCCGGACACGGGCGAGGACGGGGACGCTGACGCCGACGCCGGCTCCGGCACGGTCGAGGGCGCCGAGCGCGCCGAGCGCGCCGCCGCCGGCTCCGGCACGGCCGAGGGCGCCGAGCGCGCCGAGCGCGCCGAGCGCGCCGCCGGAACCGCGGGGCGAATCACCCTGGCCGACGCCAGGACCCGGCGATCCGGACGACGGCGATTCGCTCGAGATCCCCGGCCGCCGCCGCCCGGCCCGGCTGTGGCTCCCGGTCCTCATCCTCGCGGCCGGCGCGGCCGGCGCAGCCGGCGGCGTCCTCGCGCTCCGCGGCCGGCGCGACGATCGCGGCGCCCCGACCCCGACACCCGATCCCGCAGCGGCGGCACCCGGCGCGGCGCCAACCGCCCCGATCGCCACCGCGCCGACCGCGCCGCCCACCACCACACCGTCCGCCCCCGCGCCGCCCGCCATCACACCGCCCGCCACCACACTGCCCCCGCCCCCGCCACCCGCCGATCCCGCCGCCACCGCGCCGGTCTGGCAGCTCCCCGGCCGCGCTCGCTCCTTCGACTACACGGTCCGGGTACGCCCGCGCGTGGTCCGCGCCGGCCAGTCGTTTCAGTCACACCGCCCCCGCCACCCACCGATCCCGCCGCCACCGCGCCGGTCTGGCAGCTCCCCGGCCGCGCTCGCTCCTTCGACTACACGGTCCGGGTACGCCCGCGCGTGGTCCGCGCCGGCCAGTCGTTTCAGATCGACGTCGACATCCGCCCCGGCCCGGCGCTGTCGCGCATGTGGAGCCGCGGCGAGCGGCATGCGCGCCTCACCTTCGTCGGCGACCGCGGCCGCCGGGTCGAGCTGCGCGGCGAGGTCCCGATCGGGGACGGCGATCGCCTGTCGACCGCGCTCACCCTGCCGCGCGCCGGCACCTACCGGGTCGAGCTCGCCCTCCACGCCGGCGCGGACGAGCTGGGCGGCGCCCGCTTCGATCTCTGCGTCGGCGCCGACCCGATCGGCCCGCGCGCTCGGCTCGACCGGGTCTGCCCCGGCATGCCGTCGGCCGCCGCGCCCGGCAGCCGCTGATCGAGGCCCTACGACTCTTCGCGATCGGGCGTCAGCGACCCGAGGCTGTTGGCGGTGCCGATCGCCGACTCGCGCTTGGCCTGGGCCAGGATGCGGCGCCCGTCAGCGAACACCACCGCCATCTTGCCCGGCTCGCTGGTCTGCTCGACCAGGCCGACGCCGAAGCGCGGGTGCGTGATCTGCTCGCCCGGCCGGAACATCTCGCTCATCGTGTACGGCCGGATCGGCGCCGACATGTCCGGCTTGAACGCCGCCTCGGCCGCCGCGGCTGCCGCCAGGCGGCTGGCCCGGGTGCCGCTCGGGCGCGACGCCCCGGTGGTGCGCGGCTTGCGCGTGGTCGGCGCTGCCAGCGCTCCGGCCCGGCGGTAGCGGTGATACCCACCGCATTCCTTGCACTGGACCTTCACGATCTCGGCGCCGACCTTGGCCACGACGACGTGCCAGACGTCGCCACACTTGCTGCACAACGCCTCGATGTCGGCACCGACGGAGCCACTCATAGGGGAAGGAGTTTGCCACAGACGCGAGGGCGCCGCTGTCAGTGCGCCCGGTAGCGACGTTCGGCGCTGGCGATCACGACCTCCATGACGCCCTCGACCCCATCGAGCCCGGCCAGCTGGCCGGAAAGATAGATCGACGCCCCCGGCTCGAGGCTGGGGAGGGCGTTCATCTCGAGGAAATAGAGCGTTCCGCTCTCGTCGATCCGGTAGTCCATGCGCCCGAGGTCGCGCACCCCCAAGACTTCCACACACGTGCGCGAGGCATTCATCGCCTCGGCCCGCTGGGCCGGCTCGAGCTGTGCTGGCGATCGCACCTTGACATCCTCGAAGCCGCGCATCTTCATCTCGAGCTCGAAGATGGCGAAGCGCCGGTCGCTCTCCGGGTAGACGTACTCGGCCGGCTCCAGGATGCCGCCGGTCTCGGGCGAGATCATCTCGAGGTACGGCACCACCACGTCGCGCCCGGTGATGTACTCCTCGACCAGGATGCCGTCGCGGAAGCGCTCGAGCGCCTCTGCGGCGCGCAGCTCGAGGGTCGCCCGATCCTCGACCACCGAGTCGGCCGTGATCCCCATCGAGCTACCCTCGAAGTTCGGCTTCACGATGAGCGGGAAGCGCAGGTCGCAGACGGCCAGGTCGCTCATCTTGCGGGCGAAGATCCAGCCGGGCACCCGCACGCCGTGCTGCGCGACCAGGAGCTTGGTCAGGTGCTTGTCCAGCGTGACGGTGCAGGCGTACGCGTCGGACCCGGTGTACGGGATGCCGAGCCGCTGGAACAGCGACGGGTAGAACGCCTCGCGCGCCCTGCCGTGCCCGGCCTCCGCGGTGTTGAAGATGAGATCGGGTCGCGCGCGCTCCAGCTCGGCGACCAGCGCCGCCACCGTGCCCGAGGCCTCGATGAGGATCACCTCGTGGCCCAGCCGGTGCAGCGCGGCTTCGATCATCCCGACCGTCTCGGGGGTGTCGTACTCGGCCTGATCCTCGGTCGTGGCGGTCTTCAGGCTGTACGTGAAGGCAATGCGCATCCGCTCGATCGAGGGTAGACTAGTCCGGTTCGAATGGTGTGGCGTGCGGTGCAATTCGTGAGAGGGCTGGCGCTGGGTTCGATCCTCGCCGGCGGAGCAGTCGCTGGCGGGGCCGTGATCGCCGGGGGGTGCGCCCACGGCGAGCGCCACGCGGTCTCGAGCCAGCCGTGTCTCGAGCCAGCCGTTCCGCAACGAGAGCGAGCCGGGCGACGGCTTCCAGTACTACGAGAGCGCGGTCCCGGCCGACGACGGCGAGAAGGCCAGCACCGCCGAGGCGACCAGCGAGACCACGATCGAGATCGACGTGGACGACGATTCGGCCGCCGCCGCCGACGGAGCCGAGTCCGCGACGCCCGCCGACGACGGCGCCGCCGACGGCGCCGGTGACGGCAGCGCCGGCACCGACCTCGGCGACGATGGTGGCGACGGCGGCGACGGCGACAGCGACGGCAGCAGCGGCGACGATGACGCTCCCGCCCCCGGCGTCCCGGGCCGCTGACCGCACCGCCTGACCGCACCAGCTGCGGCGCCGGCCGGCCCTGCCGAAGGCCGCGTTGCTGCCGCCCTACCTGCGTGGTATGGCTCGGCCCGCATGCTCGAGACCACCTACTGGGGCAACAGCGTGCAGTCCTACCTGGTGGCGGCCGGGGTCCTGGTCGTCATCCTGCTCGCCGTCCGCGTCGCCCGCGCCATCATCGTCAAGCGGGTCGGCCGGATCGCGCAGCGGACCTCGACCCGCCTCGACGACACCCTGGTCGGGATGGTCAACGCCACCAAGATGTGGCTGACCACGCTCATCGCGCTCTACGCGGCGTCGCTGTTCCTGGTCCTGCCGGCCGAGCTGACCGCCAAGATCCACACCGCCGCGGTCATCGCGCTGCTGGTCCAGATCGGCGTGTGGTCGACCGCGGCGATCGTCGATACGGTCAAGCGGCTGCGCGAGAAGAAGGTGGCGGACGGCGACACCGCCGGCATCGGCATCCTCTCGATGATGGGGTTCTTCGCCCGGATGCTGGCCTGGGCGATCCTCATCCTGCTCATCCTCGACAACCTGGGCGTGGACGTGACTGCGCTGGTCGCCGGGCTCGGCATCGGCGGCATCGCCATCGCGCTGGCGGTGCAGAACGTGCTCCAGGATCTGTTCGCCTCGATCTCGATCATGCTCGATCGTCCGTTCGAGATCGGCGACACCATCTCCGTCGACGCCATGGTCGGCACGGTGCAGAACATCGGGGTCAAGACCACCCGCGTGCGCTCCCTCGACGGCGAGGAGCTGGTGTTCGCCAACGCCGACCTGCTCAAGTCGCGCATCCGCAACATGAAGCGCATGCAGGAGCGCCGCGTGGTGTTCGTCCTCGGCGTCGCCTACGACACGCCGGTCGACGTGGTCGAGAAGCTGCCCGACCTGCTCACCGAGCTCATCCAGCGCGAGGAGCACGTGCGCCTGGACCGCTCTCACTTCCGCGGCTTCGGCGAGTCGTCGCTCGACATGGAGCTGGCCTACTTCGTGACCACGCCCGACTACCGCGTGTTCATGGACCTCCAGCAGCGCTTCAACCTCGAGCTCCTGCGCCGGCTCGAGCAGCTGGGCGTGTCGATCGCGTTCCCGTCGCGGACCGTGTACATGGCGCCGGTGCCCCCCACCGACGACCAGAGCCGCGACGACCACAGCCGCGACGACAACGCGCGCCGCCCGGGCCGCGACACCGATCGCGCCTGACCACCGTCAGCGACAGCGGCGCAGCGCCGGCCGGTCGGCCTCGAGTCCGCCGAGCCCGTCGCCGACCTCGTCCTCGTCGTCCACCGACGGCGCCGACGGCTGGTCGGCGCCCCCGCGGGCTCCCTCGCCCCGGTTGCGGGCCGCGGTCCGGGTCCGGTCCTCCGCCACCCAGACGTCGAGATCGCCCCACCCGGTCTCGAGCGGCACCTGCCACCAGCCGTTCACCGGCGGCGACTGCTCGCACCGACGACCAGGGCACCGACGACCAGCGCACCGATGACGGCGAGGCGCGCCGCCCGAGCCGCGACACCGATCGCGCCTGACCACCGTCAGCGACAGCGGCGCAGCGCCGGCCGGTCGGCCTCGAGCCCGCCGAGCCCGTCGCCGACCTCGTCCTCGTCGTCCACCGACGGCGCCGACGGCTGGTCGGCGCGCCCGCGGGCTCCCTCGCCCCGGTTGCGGGCCGCGGTCCGGGTCCGGTCCTCCGCCACCCAGACGTCGAGATCGCCCCACCCGGTCTCGAGCGGCACCTGCCACCAGCCGTTCACCGGCGGCGACTGCGGCGCGTCCGCGTCGTCGGTGACCACGCCGATCGCCGGCCCGCCCCGCCGCGCGTACAGACACGATCCCTCGCCCAGTCGCAGGCGCGCGCGGGCGCCCCACAGCCCGAGCCCACCCAGCCCGTAGCCCCACGCGCTGCTGGCGCCGGCCGATCCGGTCGCCCCCTTGCCGGAGCTGGCCGCGACCCAGCCGCGCAGCTCGAACCCCTCGGTGGCGTAGCGGATCGGCCGCTGCCCGGCGCTCTCCGGGCCGGTGTCGGTCACCTCGCAGTCGGCCAGGAAGCGCGCCACCTCGCGACCACCCGGCCGGTCGTACACCACTGCGCCGGCGCCGACCACGCCGCTGCCGTCCGGCACCTCGACCTCGAGCGGGACGAACTGGGTGCCGATCGCCGCGCGCGGCGCCCACCCGGAGAAGCTGACGCAGTCGTCGCGGTGGCGGATGTGGGCCATGCTGCCGCGCTCACCGTCGACCTCGACCGGCATGCCCGGGTGCGCGTGGATCGCGGCGGCGGCCCCGGCGGCGGCCCCGCTCGCGCCCGCCACCGCTCCGTCGGGCGAGAGCCCGATCCCCTCGGTGACGACGTGGTAGAGGTCGTCGGCGTCGAGCCAGAGCAGGAGCCGGTAGTGATCTTGTGGCGCGATGACGCGCACCCGCTGGCCCACCTCGTCGACCACCACCAGCGACGGCGCGTCGCTCATGTCGACCCGGTCGGAGCGCGAGCCGTCACCGGCCGCGTCGCCGCGATCGCCGGCGGCGTAGCGGACCTCGCCGTAGCGGGCCAGCCGCACCCGCTCGGGGAAGATCCGCTCGTAGTCGTCCTGCAGGTAGCTGGCCGCCGGCGCGCGGGCCGCGCCGCTCTCGCCGGCCGTCGCCGTCGGTCGGGACCCGAGCGCACCCGGTGCGACCCCGCCGCCCGGCCCCGAGCCGCGGCACCCGATCGCCCCCAGACACGCGGCCAGCGCCGCCGCGCGCCCGGCCATCCGCGGGGGGACCATGAGCTGAATCTTACCCAACCGCCGGGTGGCCGCCAGGAGCGCAACCGGCGCGGCGCTGGTCGCCGACGGGGCATGCGGGCTTGAACGGACGGCCTTGCGCCGGCGTCTCTTCCGGTTAGGATGCGCGCCGTGGCCACACCCCCCCGCAATCTCACACTCCAGCGCAGCCAGGTCGCCGCCCGCGATCGGGCGCAGCTCCTCGGCCAGCGAGGGGCGGTCATCTGGCTGACGGGGCTGTCGGGATCGGGCAAGTCCACGATTGGATACGCACTGGAAGAGCGGCTGAACGGCGGGCGCCACGTCACCTACGTGCTCGACGGCGACAACGTGCGACACGGCCTGTGCAGCGACCTCGGCTTCTCCCACGAGGACCGCACCGAGAACATCCGGCGGATCGGGGAGGTGGCGTCGCTGTTCGCCGACGCCGGCCTCATCATCATCACGTCGTTCATCTCGCCCTATCGCTCGGACCGCGACCTGGCCCGCCAGCGAGTCCCGGGCGGCAAGTTCATCGAGGTCTTCCTGGACGTCTCCGTCGAAGTGTGCGAGCGGCGCGATCCCAAGGGCCTCTACAAGAAGGCGCGGGCCGGCGAGATCCTGGACTTCACCGGCGTCAGCGCGCCGTACGAGCGGCCGGACCACCCGGAGCTCGCCCTCGACACCGAGTCGCTCTCGCTCGACGCCTGCGTCGATCGGATCATCCACTACCTCGAGGAGCGCGGGTTCTTCGACGTGTCCTCCGCGGAGGCGGCGGTTTGAGCCGCTACAGCCTCTCGCACCTCGGCCAGCTCGAGGCCGAGAGCATCCACATCATCCGCGAGGTGGTCGCCGAGTTCGATCACCCGGTGATGCTGTACTCGGTCGGCAAGGACTCGTCGGTGATGGTCCGCCTGGCTCAGAAGGCGTTCCCGTCCGGGCGCATGCCGTTCCCGCTCCTGCACGTCGACACCGGCTACAAGTTCCAGGAGATGTACGACTTCCGCGACCGCTTCGTCGCCGAGATCGGCGCCGAGCTCGACGTCTATCGCAACGAGGAGGCGATCGCCGGCGGGGCCAACCCGTTCGACCTCGGCACCCAGCGCTGCTGCGGGCTGCTGAAGACCCAGGCGCTGCTGCAGGCGCTCCGGCGCGGCAACTACGACGCCGCGTTCGGCGGGGCGCGGCGCGACGAGGAGAAGTCGCGCGCCAAGGAGCGGGTCTACTCGTTCCGCGATCGGTTCGGCCAGTGGGACCCGAAGAACCAGCGGCCCGAGCTGTGGAGCCTGTACAACGGCCACCACTCGGCGGGCGAGAACATCCGGGTCTTCCCGCTGTCCAACTGGACCGAGCTCGACGTCTGGCTCTACATCTACCAGGAGCAGATCCCGATCGTGCCGATGTACTACGCGCGCGAGCGCGACGTGATCGTGCGCGGCGAGCAGCTGATCCCGGTCGAGCGGGCCGGCACCTCCCGGCTGGCGCCGGACGAGAAGGTCGAGCGGGTCATGTGCCGGTTCCGCACCCTCGGGTGCATCCCGTGCACCGGCGCGGTCCGCTCCGAGGCGGTCACCATGGAGCAGATCATCGAGGAGCTGATGGTGGCGCGCCACTCCGAGCGCATCACCCGGGTCATCGATCACGACCGCGACGGCTCGATGGAGCTGAAGAAGCGCGAGGGCTACTTTTGAGCCAGGCGGGCGCCCCCAGCCCGGTCGGTGGCCTGCTCGAGCGACACGAGCGGTCCGACCTCCTCCGCCTGCTCACATGTGGAAGCGTCGACGACGGCAAGTCGACCCTCATCGGCCGCCTCCTGCACGACTCGAAGACGCTGTACGAGGACCACCTGGCCAGCCTCGAGGCCGACTCGCGCCGGGTCGGCTCGGCCGGCGGCGCGATCGACTTCAGCCTGCTGCTCGACGGCCTCAAGGCCGAGCGCGAGCAGGGCATCACCATCGACGTCGCCTACCGCTACTTCTCGACCCCGCGGCGCAAGTTCATCATCGCCGACTGCCCGGGCCACGAGCAGTACACCCGCAACATGGTGACCGGGGCGTCGACCGCCAACCTCGCCATCGTGCTGCTCGACGCGCGGGCCGGCATCCTGCAGCAGACCCGCCGGCACAGCTTCATCGCGTCGCTGCTCGACATCGGCCACATCGTGGTCGCCATCAACAAGATGGATCTCTGCGACTGGTCGCAGGAGGTCTTCGACCGCATCCGCCGCGAGTTCGTCGAGTTCGCCACCCGGCTGGAAGTGCGCAGCATCCACTTCATCCCCATCTCCGCGCTGCGCGGCGACAACGTGGTCGAGCCGAGCGCGAACATGCCGTGGTACCGCGGCGTGCCGCTGCTCGACTACCTCGAGACGGTCCACATCGCGTCGGACCGCAACCTCATCGACCTGCGCTTCCCGGTCCAGCTGGCCATGCGCCAGGACGCCAGCTTTCGCGGCTTCGCCGGCACCCTGGCGTCCGGCATCCTCCGCCCCGGCGCCGAGGTGATGGTGCTGCCGTCGCGCCAGCGCACCCGGATCCGCTCGGTGGTGACCTGGGACGGCGAGCAGGACGAGGCGTTCCCGCCGATGGCGGTCACCGTGACCACCACCGAGGAGATCGACATCGGCCGCGGCGACATGCTGGTCCACCCGCGCAACCTGCCGCGAGTCGGCCAGGAGCTCGACGCGATCCTGGTGTGGATGAGCGAGTCACCGCTCGACCTGCAGCGCACCTACCGGATCAAGCACACCACCCGCGAGGCGCACGCCGAGGTCACCGAGCTGCGCTACCGCTTCGACGTCAACACGCTCCACCGCGAGCCGGCCGAGGGGCTGTCGCTGAACGAGATCGGGCAGGCCCGCATCGTGGTCAGCCGCCCGCTCGCCTACGACCCGTACCGGCGCAACCGCGCCACCGGCAGCTTCATCCTCATCGATCCGGTCTCCAACGGCACGGTGGCGGCCGGCATGATCCTCGACCGCCGCGGCGACGACGACCAGGACGAGGCCGACGAGGTGTCGGGCAGCGCTCGCTCGGCCCAGGCGGTGGCGCGCGGCATCCTTCGCGCCCACCCGAGCCGGGTCGCGCCGGCCGAGCGGTCCGAGCGCCTCGGCCAGGAGCCGGCCACGGTGTGGCTGACCGGCCTCCCCAAGTCGGGCAAGTCCACCCTGGCCTACGCGCTCGAGCGGCGCCTGTTCGACGCCGGCTACCTCGCTCACGTGCTCGACGGCGAGAACCTGCGCCTCGGCATCAGCGACAACCTCGGCTTCGCCGCGCTCGAGCGCACCGAGAATGTCCGCCGCGCCGCGCACGTGGCCAAGCTGGCCAGCGGGGCCGCGCTCATCACCATCGTCGCGCTGGTCTCTCCCGAGGAGACCGGTCGCGCGGCGGCCCGCGCGATCATCGGGGCCGAACGCTTCCTCGAGGTGCACCTCAGCGCGCCGGTCGAGGCGTGCGAGGCCCGCGACGACGAGGGCCTCTACCGGCGCGCCCGCGCGGGCGAGATCGACCGCTTCACCGGGGTCAGCGCGCCGTACGAGGCGCCGCGAGCCCCGGCCCTGGTCCTGCCGACCCACGAGATCACCGTCGACGAGGCGGTCAACCGTCTGGTCGGGCTCCTGGCCGCGCGCGGCATCCTCCGCCGCTGATCTTTCTTCTGCTCCTTACCCACCGGGGCCCCTTCGGGGCCCCTCCACCTGCCCGGTCAGTCGACGCCGCGTGGCTTCCGGCGCCGCAGCGCGCCCAGGGCGAGCAGCCCGCCGAGCGCGAGCGCCGACGCGCCACCGCCCTCGCCCGCGCTGCACCCGGCGCAGCCGCCCTTCTGGATCCCGCTCGGCTGGAAGCGCGACTTCGGGTCGCCGCGGCTCACCTTGTAGTCGATCTCGTCCACGTCCTGGCGCAGGAAGTTCGACAGCGGCCGGTTGCGCGGCGCGAACGCGATCTGCTGCGCCGGTGCGACCGGCGTCGGGTCGCCTCCGCCGGGAGGTCCGCCCCAGCTGCCGCGCTGCGGCGACGCGCACGCGACCGGCCCGGTCCACGGATGACGGATGACGTAGCGGGCCTGGAAGTTGTTGACGTCCGCCTGCTGCGCGCCGCGCTCGAGCTGCCCGTTGGCCCCCATCGACTCGCGCCCGCCGACGATCGGCGGGGCGGCGCGGAAGACCAGGTCGTCGCCGAGCGAGTCGGCGCTGTAGCGGGCGTGCAGCCGGGTCAGGACGAAGCTCGACGCGTCGCTGACCACGTCGCCGCCGAGCGTGGCCAGGTCGTTGGGCTCGAGCGGCGGCACCGGGCACGGGTCGCACGAGGCCGCGTCCCAGCTGTACTCGGTCACCACCGACCCCTTGTGCACCGCCATGGTCCTGTCGAACAGCGCCGCGTAGAAGGCCGGAAAGCTGGCCCGGGTGGCGTCGGCCACGTCCAGGTTGGTCGGGATCGTGACGTTGGTGTAGTTGGCCGCCTCGAACCGCTGGCCCGGCGAGAGGATGTGCACCAGGAGATCCTGGGTGCCGCGCGAGTTCATGAGGCCGAGCCGGATCGGCAGGTTGAACTGCTGCGTGTCGTAGTGGAAGCGCAGCGGCGACAGCATCGCCTGGCCCTTCACGAACTTGACCTTGCGGATGTCGACCCGGGCCACGAAGAACTTCATGCCCTCGGCCACGTACGGGCGAAGCAGCGGCTCCGCGCCCTTCGGGATGCTGTACTTCTCGCGCCGGAGCCAGGTATCCAGCCCGGTCGAATCCCCGGCGCTGAGCACCACGACCTGGTACTCGCCGACCTCGAACTTCGCCTCGATCTTCACCCCGAGGCTGCTCTCGTCGACCGCGGCGGTCGGCGAGGGCGGCGCCGACATCAGCTCCATCGGCGGCTCCGGCGGCCGGCACGGGTCCTGCTCCCAGTACTCGACCAGCCGCGGCGCGGCCAGCTGATCCACCCGGTCGAACACATCGGCGGGCAGGACCTTCACGTTCTCCTTCTGCAGCACCACCGGGACCGGCACCACCATCGCGAAGTCCTTGGGGGGGCCCTGGTAGTTGTTCTGCATCGACAGGACCGTGCGGGTCCCCTCGCGCATCAGCACCACCATGGTGGCGTTGTTGTAGAGCTTGGCGTCGGCCCCGCTCACGTAGAAACCACAAAAGGCGTCGGCGGTGGCCGGAGCCACGACCAGCGCCAGCATTCCCACCACGACGGTTCGCAAGCGCATGCGCTGCTCCTGTTCGACGAGGGCCGGGTACTGAGAACGAGAACGGACGCCCGACGGTCTACTTTCGCTCGGGCGCGGCCGGCGGGCGATAGGCGTCCGGGTCGATCGCGAACCGACGGCACCAGCGCCGGATCTGCACCCGCGCCTTGCCCATCGCGCGCGCCACCGCGCTGATGTTTCCGCCGTGCTCGGCCAGCAGCCGGACCAGCTGCGCGCGCGCCTCGTGGTCGCCCTCGGCGGCCGGGCGCCCGCGCACCTCGGCGGGCAGATGGACCGGCGCAATGCGGAGCCCCGACGCCAGCGCCGAGGCGGCGCGCAGGGTCTGCTCCAGCTCGCGCACGTTGCGCGGCCACGAGTGGAGGAACAGCGCGCGCGCCGCCTCGCGCAACGTCCGACGGCACCAGCGCCGGATCTGCACCCGCGCCTTGCCCATCGCGCGCGCCACCGCGCTGATGTTTCCGCCGTGCTCGGCCAGCAGCCGGACCAGCTGCGCGCGCGCCTCGTGGTCGCCCTCGGCCGCCGGGCGCCCGCGCACCTCGGCGGGCAGATGGACCGGGGCGATGCGGAGCCCCGACGCCAGCGCCGAGGCGGCGCGCAGGGTCTGCTCCAGCTCGCGCACGTTGCGCGGCCACGAGTGGAGGAACAGCGCGCGCGCCGCCTCGCGCTCGAGACGCACCGCGTCAGCCCGCGGCCCGAGCAGCCGCTGCAGCAGCACCGCCACCAGGAGGCCGATGTCCTCGCGCCGCTGGCGCAGGGGCGGCAGCGCGACGTGCGCGCCGGCCAGCCGCGCGTAGAGGTCGGCGCGGAACCCGCCGCCCTCGACCATCTCGGCCAGCGAGCGATGGCTCGCCGCGACCACCCGCACGTCCACCGCGACCGGCTGGGTCGCGCCGAGCGGCGTGACCTCGCCCTCCTGCAGCACCCGGAGGAGCTTCACCTGCGAGCCGAGCGGCAGGTCGGCGATCTCGTCGAGGAACAGCGTGCCGCGATGGGCCGC
>Ga0193753_10000307_pt1 | contig 48632 bp, 43 predicted proteins | sample H1c2metaG_FD_144925 | JGI IMG/M metagenome (GOLD analysis project Ga0193753, IMG submission 144925) | Soil microbial communities from a riparian zone of the East river system, Colorado, United States - H1c2 | ecosystem: Environmental > Terrestrial > Soil > Riparian zone | place: USA: East...
GCGATTACGACAGCGGCACAATTTATCCAATCGTCGCGAACAATGACGATGAAGCGATGCTGCACCTCATCGAGCAATATTTGAATGACCGGAACTGGCGCAATCAAGTCGCGGCGCACTGCCGGCACTTCGCCGTGACGCAACTCGCGTGGCCCGTTGTGGCTCGGCAACACCTGGCCGCCTACGAATCGCTCGTCACTTCGCCCCCCGTGAAGCGCCCGCCACCTGACGCGCCCGCAGTTCCCGTGATGGAACCGCCCGGGACGCTGGACAGTACCACCGGGTTGGCCGGGCGTTTTTCCCCGGCGCATCTGAAGAACTGGGCGGGTCTTCTGACGCGTTTCCTCTCGCTCGAAGTCCTCATCCAGGCATTGAGTTTCGCTGCCGGCGTCCTCCTCGTGCGCGTGCTGCCCAAGGCCGAATACGCCTGGTTCACCATCGCCAACACCATGCAGCAGACGATGAATCTATTGGCGGACAACGGCATAAGTTCGGGACTCACCGCCATCGGCGGGCGCGTCTGGAACGATCGTTCGCGCTTCGGACAATTGCTGAACACCGCTATGCGCCTGCGCCACGTCTTCGCGATCATCGCCGTCGTCATCGTCACGCCCATTCTCGCGTGGATGCTGACCGGTGCGGGCGCGAGTCCCACGCAATCGGCGCTGCTCTGCGGCGCCGTTCTGCTCGCGCTATATTTTCAGCTCGCCATTGGCGTGCTGATCGTGGCGCCGCTGCTGCATTTGGAAGTCAACCGAGTTCAAAGTTTGAATCTTTGGTCTGCCGCGCTCCGACTGGCGCTAATCCTCGGCGCTTACGTGCTGTTCCTCAACGCGTTCGTGGCACTGCTCGCTGCCGCCGTGAGCTTTGCCTTTCAAGAGTGGCTGCTGCGCCGCTGGTTCTCCCGCTATGCCGACAAGACTGCGCCGCAAAACGCCGGCGACCGGCGTGAGATTCTCACCATCGTCCAAAGCCAGGCACCGAACGCGATCTACTACTGCGTGCAATCGCAACTCATCGTGTGGCTCATCAGCATTTTCGGCAGCACCAACGCCGTCGCCGACGTGGGCGCACTCGGCCGCCTCGGAATGATTTGCCTGATGCTCGGCTCCGTGATGATGAACGTGGTGATGCCGCGTTTCGCGCGCGTCCAGGAACCGCGCATTCTCTGGCGGCGCTATTGGCAAATCATCGGCGCGACCTGCGGCTTCTCCGTGCTGCTACTGTTGCTGGCCAGCGCATTTCCCGAATTGCTGCTCTGGATTCTGGGTCCCAAGTACGCGCACCTCCAGGCGGAATTGTTCCTGATGATCCTCGGCACCGTCCTCGGATTAGTCCTTGGAACTATGTACCAACTCAACCTGACCAAAGGCTGGGTCGTGTCGCCCCGACTGCTGATCCCCATCGGCGTCGCGACGGACATCCTGCTCATCGTCATTCTCGATCTGTCGCAAGTGCATGGTGTTCTCTTGATGGCGGTTTACTCCACAATTCCCGGATTCTTCCTAAACTTCTGGACCGCACGCCGGGGAATTCGCGGGATGGGAAAACATTTTGGCGGCTAGCGCGGCGTTGCTGCGCGCCAAGCATGGATGAATTGGGTCCAGCTTCTGTTCATCCGAGGGAAGCGTTGCGGTGCTTGCCTTTCCATGAGAGGTAGCCGTGCCAGTGAACCACGAGAACAACGATCTTTTGAACCACACACTAAGACTGCGAGGACGTAATGATTGAACCGCTTGCCTGATGCGTTACATCAGGGTCCCCCCGGATTGCGCGGCTGTGGTCTTAGGATAGTCTCGTGCCTGGCAACGATGGCTCCGAGCTATACATGAAGATTAGTGAACAACCAAACAACCTGATCACTCGCAGTTCGATGCGAAGGGAGATGACGAATTCCGATCATTGTCTTCATGATGAAACCTGGAGCGACGTCAAGGACGGCGAGCATCTGGTCCAATTTTACGAGGACGATGAATTTCTGCTGGAGGCGGTGATTACTTTTGTTGGCGGGGGGCTGGGCGCCGGTGCCGGCGCCATTGTTATCGCCACGCCGGCTCATCGGGAGGCGCTCGCCAACCGCTTGCGGGCTCACGGCATCGATGTGGCCGGCGTGCAGGCCCGGGGCCAGTATGTTCCTCTCGACGCGGCGGAGACTCTTTCTAAATTCATGGTGGATGGGATGCCGGACAAAGCACGGTTTAACCAGATCGTGGGCGGAGTGGTGGCGAAGGCGTCCCAGGGTTTTCGGGAATTGCGGGCTTTCGGCGAAATGGTGGCCCTGCTATGGGCGGATGGAAACGAGTCCGCGGCGATTCGTCTCGAAGGACTTTGGAACGAATTGAGTAAGGCGCATTCGTTTTCACTTCTGTGCGCTTACCCAATAGACGCTTTTGGGAGCGAGGCGAACAGCGAACCATTTCTCCACATCTGCAAGGAACATTCGCGGGTGCTGCCGGCTGAAAGTTATGCGCGACGCGACGGGAGCGAGGACACACGCTTGCGGACCATTGCCGTGTTGCAGCAAAAAGCCGCCGCTTTGGAAGCGGAGATTGCCGAGCGCAAACAGGCGGAAAAGGAACTCGCGCGGCGGGAGCGGGAGCTGTGCGATTTCTTGGAAAATGCGACCGAAGGCATTCATCAGGTGAGCGCGGATGGGACCATTCTTTGGGCAAACCAGGCTGAGATCGATCTTCTTGGCTACACGGCGGAGGAGTATGTCGGTCATTCCATCACGGAGTTTCACGCCGATGCCGACGTGATTGCGGATATCCTGGCGCGCTTGAAGAACGGAGAGAAGCTTCGCGAGTACGAAGCGCGGCTGAGGCGCAAGGACGGTTCGATTCGTTACGTGGCCATCAATTCGAGTGTGTATTGGGAGGACGGCCGCTTTGTTCACACCAAATGTTTCACCCGCGATATCACGGAGCGGAAGAACCAGGATACCGCCAGCCAACTGTTGCGCGCCATCGTCGAGTTTTCGGAGGACGCGATCGTGAGCAAAGATCTCAATGGCGTCATCACAAGCTGGAACAAGGGCGCGGAACGTCTGTTCGGTTACACGGCGGCCGAAGTGATCGGCCAACCCGTTACCATTCTCATGCCTCCGGAGCGGATGAATGAAGAGGCGGGCATCCTCGCGGAAATTCGCCAGGGCCGGTGCATCGAGCACTACGAAACTGTCCGGCGCCGGAAGGATGGAACGCTCCTTAATATTTCGTTGACTGTTTCGCCTATCAAAGATGCGCAAGGCAAAGTGGTGGGTGTATCGAAGATCGGCCGCGACATTACGGAAAGGGCGCAGGCCAGGGAGCATCTGGAACAGACTGTGTCCGAGCGCACCGCCCAACTTCAGGATGCCGTGGCGGAACTGGAGGCCTTCTCTTACAGCATTGCTCACGACATGCGTGCGCCACTGCGGGCGATGCACAGCTATTCGCGGTTCCTGGAAGAGGACTTTTCCGAAGCGTTGCCAATGCAGGGCAAAACCTACGCCCGCCGCATTGCCTCCGGCGCCGAGCGCCTCGACGCGTTGATCACGGACGTGTTGAATTACAGTAAAATCAGCCGTGGGGAGATGGTCTTGGAAACTCTCGACGTGGAAAAAATCACGCGCGACATCATCGACTCATATCCCAACTTGGCTGAATCTTGCGCGACCATTCTGGTGCGATCCCCGATTCCTCTCGTCATGGGCAACGCTGCCGCTCTCGGGCAATGCCTTTCCAACTTGCTTTCCAATGCGGTGAAATTTGTTGCGCCTGGCATCAGCCCACAGGTGCGGGTTTGGGCAGAGGAAAGGGGCGGCAACGTTCGCCTTTGGGTTGAGGACAACGGCATCGGCATTTCCGAGGAAGGCCAGAAACGCATCTTTAACATGTTCCAGCGTTTGAATCCGGCACGCGACTTCGAGGGCATGGGCATTGGTCTCACCATCGTTCGCAAAGCGGTGCAACGCATGGGCGGACGAGTCGGCCTCGAGTCTCAGCCGGGTGTCGGCAGCCGCTTCTGGATCGAACTCAAACGCGCCTCCTGATGAGAAACGGATTTATTCTTCTCGTCGAAGATGATGCGGACGATGTGTATTTCGTTTCCGAAGCGCTGCGCCGAAGCGGCATCCACCTTCCGCTCGAGGTTGCTCACGACGGGCAGGAAGCGGTGGACTTGCTCCTTAAAGCCGGCCACAGCGTCGTGCCCGCGGAGGCGACGCATCCCTGCCTAGTGCTGCTGGATCTAAACTTGCCACGCAAGACCGGCCTCGAAGTGCTCAAGTGGATTCGCCAGGAATCGCCTTGGAAGACGCTCATCGTGATCGTCCTCACTTCTTCGACTTCCGACTCGGACATGGAGCAGGCGTATTTGCTCGGGGCCAACTCGTACATCCTGAAACCGTCGGACGCGACGAAGCTGCGCGAGCTGGGCCAGCTTCTCAAACAATACTGGCTGGGATGGAATCAAGACCCGCCTCGCACGAAGAAGGTCGTCACCACTTCCGAACCGCAGCGCCGGTGGAGTAGCAGGGAAGCGTAGGAGTAGCATCGCTATCGCACTCTGGGGTTTGGGACGACGCGACACGCGACGCGTAAGACTTACAAAGCGTCACTCCGATTCCAGCGCGGCGCGGTGAGGTGAGGACACCGCGCCCTACCGAGATAATGTCTATTCCGTCTGCTTCGGCGGTAATAACCGACGCGGGAGCCGGTATGTGTTGGAAGGTCTGTTGACCTCCAAGATAGTCATCCACAGTAATCCGGGATTTAGGACAAATTCATTCGTGAACCATTGTCTTGCGTTCGTATTCCATCCCATCGGAGCCCATCCATTCGTGGCCAGCAGCTTTCTGGAGTAAGGATAATCCCAGACCCAATTTCCATTCGTTGAGTGACGGTAAGTTCCGCGCAACTCGTTGCCGCAACACGTCTCGTGCGATACGACACCGTTCGTGAAGTGCAGCACATCATCTTGTTCATGCGGGATCATTTTGTACGAACCGAAGTAACCAATAGGCGAACGGCGACAGAAAATCTCGGCACCAATCAGACTAAAAACTGCAAGGCCCACCACAAGTACTACAGTTCGCTTCTTTGGTCGTGGCAGTTGCATGAGTGTCGCAGCTTAATACTTCGCCACTTCTTTACCAGCACCGAGGCCCAGCGCATTCGTCGCTTCCTTCGCCTTCGCCATCATGAACCCGGCGTCGCTCGTGATGGCGATGAATTGAAAGCCTTCCTTGGCGCGCCGTTGCGCTTGCGCCGCGTCCACCACGTGAATGCCCGAGGCCACACCGTACTTCTTCGCCGTCACGCGGATGTGCTCGACCGCGTCGGTGAATTGTTTGTTGTCGCTGTCGAACATCGGCGCGAGTCCCATCGAGGCGTGCAGGTCGTTCGGCCCGATGAACACGGCGTCGATGCCGGGCACGGAGAAGATTTCGTCCGCGCGCTCCACCGCATCCACGTGCTCGGCCATGATGATGACGAGGATTTCATCATTCGCTTTCGCGTAATAAGTCGAGGCGTCGGTGTCGAAATTTGCGCCGTGTAGCGAGCCGCCGATGGAGCGCTTGCCAATGGGCCGGTAGCGCGCCGCCTCGACCACGGCCTCGGCTTCCGTGCGCGAATTGACCATCGGCACCACCACTCCCCACGCGCCCGTGTCGAGGACGCGTTTGATGTTCTCGGTGCAATTCCACGGAATGCGCGCGAGCGGGACGACGCCGGCATTGGCCACGACCGCGAACGTGGCTGCGGCCATCTCGATGGTCATGGGCGCGTGCTCCATCTCAACAGTGAGCCAATCGAAGCCCATGCGCGCCATGAGTTGCGCGCCGAAGACATCGGGCAGTGTGAGCCAGGTGCCGAAGGAGGCTTCGCCGCGTTTGAGTTTATGGCGGACGGGGTTGGTTTTCATTTTGTATTCCATGGAGGAACGAGATTCGTGATCCCTTGATCTTAAGTAAGCGCACGAGTCAATTGCCGCGCCGACCAGTAGCACAGCGCAATCACCGCACTCAACAGGACCAGAGACAACAGTCCCCGCAAAGGACCCGGCGGAGTGAGCGCGCGGACCGCGAGGTTGCCAAGAATGAAAAACCAGCAGCCGCTGGCAATCGCAACGTGCCGCACCGTGGCAGGCGTGAACCGCATCACCGCGCGATAACCCGCGTAGAACAAATAAACGGCCAGCGCGAGCGGAAGCACGGCGGCGGGCGATCCGGTTGAGAGCAATTGCACGGCGCGCAGCAAAAACACGCCGCTCAGAATGCCGGTGATCGCACCTGCCGTTTGCGTGATTGTTCTGGCTTGCTTTGCTTTCACCGCGTCAGGAATGGGCCGGCCGCGCGCAGAGCCGGAGAAGAATAAACCTTTTCATCCACCAACCAGCGCGGCTTGCGGCCATTCATCAATTCCACAATTGCCGCCGCCGCCGCATCGCTGACTCGCTCGCCGGTTTCGTAACTGCACGATGCCTGATGCGGTGTGATTAAAAGATTGGGCGCGCTGCGCAGCGGATGTTCCTTCGGCAGCGGCTCGACGACAAACGCATCGAGCGCCGCGCCGGCGATCCACTTCTCGGTCACGGCACGGACGAGGGCGTTTTCGTCGATGAGCGCGCCGCGCGCGGTGTTAATGAGATATGAGTTCGGTTTCATGCGGCGCAACTGCACTTCGCCGATGAGATTTTTATTCTCCGCCGTGGCCGCGGCGTGCAGCGAAAGGAAATCACTTTGCGCGAGCAACTCGTCGAGCGAGACGAATTGAATGCCAAGTTTTTCCGCTTCGGTATTTTTGCAAACGTCGTAGCCGAGCAACTTCATCTCGAAGCCGCTCGCGCGCCGCGCCATGGCTTGGCCGATGCGCCCGCAGCCTAGAATGCCGAGCGTCTTGCCGTGAATGTTGTGCCCCCACGCGAGCTTCCATTCGCCGCTGCGCATGATTTGATGGCCTTCATGCACGCGTCGCGCGAGCGCGCACAGCAGCGAGAATGCGTAGTCCGCCACCGCTTCGTTCAACATGCCGGGGCAGTAGGCGACAGCGATTCCCTGACGCGTCGCCGCCGGAATGTCGATGGCGTCATAACCCACGCCCCAGCGCGAGATGAGCTTGAGCGACTTCGCTTCGGGCGAACTGAGAACTTTGTCCGTGAACTTGTCCATGCTCGCGAGCACGGCATCGACGTTGGGCAAGTGCGGGAGTAATTCAGCTTCGATGAGCGGGCCTTGCTTGGGCGGAATGATCAAATCGCACCCGGCGTCGCGCAGGGATTGCAGCGCGCGCAAGCCCGTCTCACTCATGGTGCGGGCGGTGATGAGGACGTTCCAGGACATGGCGGAGGACTAAACACCAAACACCAAACACCAAACACCAAAAAAATGACGAATGACGAATGACGAAGCCGCCGAGCCATCTCTTGGCATTTGTCATTCGTCGTTCGTCATTTAATCTTCCGCCCGCATGACACGCCATTGCCACAACTGCGGCTGCGAATACAAGTTGCCCGGAAGTCCCGGGCGGCTCGAGGCGTGCCCGCAATGTGGCGCGGACCTCAAGGTTTGCCTGAACTGTATCCACTACGATCGCACGGTCGCCGAGCAGTGCCGCGAGCGGCGCGCCGATCTGGTGCATGACAAAAACGTGGCGAACTTCTGCGAATACTTCGACATGGCGAAACGAATGTGGGGCGGCAAGGGCGCAAATCAACGGGAAGACCAGGCGCGCGCTGGCCTGAAAAAGTTGTTCGGTGACTGAGGCGCGCGTATCGCATTGGCCGCAAAGGGGCGTGTTTTCGGCCTTGGCTTCAACCGCTGCGTTCCATTATACAATAGCTTCAATCAGCTAGGGCTTTTACGGATGAGCCGAGTGTAGGTTGTACCAATTGTGGACTGTCCCAGGCTTGGGCTTAATAGACAGCGTATGAAGTTAGATGCGACCAACCACCCAGTGACACGCCGCGCTTTTTTTGCGCTGTGGTGCTTGCTGGCGCTGGCTGTGAGCGTGGTCTCGGTGCGGGCGGCGACGCCGGCTTATTTCGTTCCGCTGCAACTCCAACTGGCCGAAGATATTTCTGTTCTTTCCGCGGACGAAGATCCGACGCGCGCCGAACGGTCCTTGCTGCGCATGTTGAGCAATCAGACCAACGTGTTGGGCAAGAATCTCAGCGACGGCAAGACCTTGGCGAAACTCAACAGCGCGCTGCGTCGCCGTCCAGATTACCTCGCTCCGCTGGACGCGACGGCTTCCAATCTCCTGACCGGATTCAACGTCGAGTACGAGTTCATTGGCGAAAGACTGTTGCCGGAACTGCCGCCGTCACCAGAAACCACCGTCGTCACGGCGCAGTTCAATGCCTTTGCCTCGATTGCGGTGAAGTTGAATTTGCCCATGAAGATTGCCAAATTTGCCAACCAATATGACGCGACGCGGCGCAAGCTCGACACGTTGTTCTTCCAGGCGAACCAAGCGTTGAACTTTCCGTTTCCGACCAATCTGCCGCTCGATTCCGTCTCGGCCAAAATCAACAACACCAATTTTCTGACCAGCGCCGGGGCAGCTTCAGGCAATTTTTTCCAAGCTGTCGCCACAGACTCCAACATTAGCTTAACGATTAGCGGCTTGGCCACGTCCGGCGCGGGTCCGTATCCCCGCGGCATCTTGCTTTCCTTGCCTAACGCGAAGTTCGGAACCTTCCGATACACGATTCCCGCGGACGCTTCTCTTACCAACCGCACGGGAGTTTATTCGCCCGAGTTGGAAACCAATGTGGGCGCGACCAACGGCGTGGTCTTCGTGAGCCAAACAACGAATGAGGTTTACGGCCTTTTCGATTGCAGCGGTCCCGGGTTCAACATTACGGGCGGCCGCTTCCGCATCAGAATTTCCAGCCAGCCCTAAAGCAACTTGGCCACACGCCGCGAAGCCGTTCCTGCTCAGAGGAACGGCTTCTGTCTTTGATGGGCTGGAACAGAGCGCTTGCGATCGCGCTCGGCTACTTCAGGACCGCTTCGTGGAATTCCTTCCAATCGTCGAGGTTGTTCAGGTTCACCGCGTCGCGAAAGGAGCACGAATCGTCGGTCAGACCGCTGGCGCTGAAAACGCCCTTGCGCACATCGTCGCTGTGAATGTAGCCGCGAATGGCGCTGTTGAGTTTCTCAACCGACGCCTGGTCGAGCTTTGCGCCGGACTGTTTTTTAATCCACGCTTCGAACTGGGGATACGTCGGCTTCTCCGTCTTGATGTAGCCGAGCACCGCGTCGCGATTCAGGCCAAGCCCGTCGAGCACCATCTGGTCGTAGCCTTTGCCACAACCCGGATAGCCAGGCGCGAGTTTGCCGCTGGCTTCGAGCGAAGTCTTGAGCCAGAAGCGCGGCAAGTGCAGCACGCCGAGCGGGCCGGCCACTCCTGAACTAATCAATGGAACGTAAGTTGAACTCATAATTTTTTCTGTCTTTGGTGTGCGCGTTGTTTAGGCAGGCGCGCGCGGCTTGTCGAGCTTGAATCAAAGGAAGGGATGCCGCGGCGGCGTATTTCGATGGCGTGCTGCCGCAACGTTTGAGGATAGGACGCGTCGCTCCGCGCTCGCCGCGAATGGAGACGCTCCCGATTCGGAAAATCCTTGGCTCGTCGGCGGCGCGCGCCGCGCCCCACCGTTCCGAACCGCGAACGCGATTCAACTACACGTTGTAAGTGCTCGAACTCACGTCGCCACCACGGCCGGTCCAGTTGGTGTGGAAGAATTCGCCGCGCGGTTTGTCCACGCGCTCGTAGGTGTGCGCGCCAAAATAATCGCGCTGAGCCTGGAGCAGGTTCGCGGGCAGGACCGCACTGCGATATTGATCGTAGAACGCCAGCGCCGTGCTGAACGCCGGAACCGGAATGCCTTTCTTCGCCGCCGTGGCCACGACGTTGCGCCATCCCTTCTGTGATTTCTTGATCTCGCCGCGGAAATAATCATCGAGCAACAGGTTCAACAGCTTCGGATTGTTCTCGTAAGCCTCTATGATCTTGCCGAGGAAACGCGAACGAATGATGCAGCCGCCGCGCCACATCAGCGCAATGCCGCCGTAGTTCAGGTTCCATTTGTATTCCGCCGCCGCCGCGCGCATCAGCATGTAACCCTGCGCGTAGCTAACGATCTTGGATGAATAGAGCGCGCTCTTGATGTCTTCGATGAACGCCTTTTTCGCCGTTTCCTTCTTCGCCGCGCCGATGCTCGGACGCGGGCCTTTCAACTTGCGCGCCGCCTTCACGCGCTCGTCTTTCAACGCCGACACGCAACGCGAGTAAACCGCTTCGGCCATGAGCGTGATGGGAATGCCGAGGTCCTGGGAATTGATCACCGTCCACTTGCCCGTGCCCTTCTGGCCGGCAGTGTCGAGAATCTTGTCCACGAGCGGCGTGCCGTCTTCGTCTTTTTTCGCGAGAATGTCGCGGCTGATTTCGATCAAATAGCTGTCGAGATCGCCCTTGTTCCACTCGGCGAAAACGTTGTGCATCTCGCCGGCGTTCATGCCGAGACCGCTCTTCATGATGTTGTAGGCTTCGCAGATGAGCTGCATGTCGCCGTACTCGATGCCGTTGTGGACCATCTTCACGTAATGGCCCGCGCCGCCTTCGCCGACCCAGTCGCAACACGGAACACCGTTGTCCACTTTCGCCGCGATGCCCTGGAAAATGTCCTTCACGTGCGGCCACGCGGCGGATGAACCGCCCGGCATGATCGATGGGCCATGGCGCGCGCCCTCTTCACCGCCAGAAACGCCGGTGCCGACGTAGAGCAATCCCTTGCTCTCAACATGTTTCACGCGGCGGTCGGTGTCTTGAAACAGTGAATTGCCGCCATCGATGATGATGTCTCCCGCTTCGAGATGCGGCAGCAGGAGTTCGATGAATTCGTCCACAGGCTTGCCCGCCTTGACCATCAACATGACGCGGCGCGGGCGCTTGAGTTTAGAAACCATTTCCTCGATCGAGTGTGCGCCCAGGACCTTTGTGCCCTTGGCTTCCTTGGCCAGAAAGTCGTCCACCTTGGACGTGGTGCGATTGAAGGCGACGACGGTGAAGCCGTGGTCGTTCATGTTGAGGATGAGGTTCTGGCCCATGACGGCCAAGCCAATCAGTGCGATATCGCCTTGTGGTTCCATTGCGTTCATTCAGTTGAGTTCAATTCGGAAAATGAGGCGTCACGATAGCGAACACCAATTCGCGCGCCAGAAGAAATTCCAACGACTGCGGCCAAAGGCGCCAGAGCGCAGAACTCCGTAACGTGCTGCCAGTTTGTAACTGGCAGAGACGCGCTGAGATCTGCACGTGTGAATTTCTCTCCGCGTTGAAATGGAGGGAACCCCGACTGCCGATTGCAAACCGGCAGCACGTTCGACTTCGAACATTGAACATTGAAGATCGAACATCGAACGGGAAACATTCGCGCCGCATGATTCGCTCATTCGCTTTCACGACTCAGGGCAAGCTGCACAGTTTGGACCTCGAGCGATTTCTCATGCCCACGTTGCTCAGCGACACAAACCTCTTCCTGTGGATCGATCTCGAAAGCCCCAGCCCGGAAGACATCAAATTCATTCTCGAAGATCTGTTTCATTTTCATCCGCTCTCCATCGAGGACTGCGTGAAGGAAAGTCAATCGCCCAAGGTCGAGGAATACTCGCCCAAGGAAGGCGACCGCTTCGCGCAATATCTTTTCATGGTGATTCACGCCGTGGACTACAGCCGCGCCGGGGGGGTGTTTGGTACGAGCGAGCTGGATTTTTTTCTCGGTAAGAATTTTCTCGTCACGTATCACACCGTGCCTTTGCGCGGCGTGGTGCAGGTGGAGGAAATGTGCGTCAAAGGACTGCTGGGCATCGCGCGCGCCCCGGATCGCGTCGCCCATCGGCTGCTCGATGCCCTGGTCGAGAATTATAAGCCGGCGCTGGAGGAACTCTCCATCGAGATTGCGGAATTGGAAACCAGCGCGCTGGAACATCCCACTAAGGAAACATTGAACCGTATCCTGAGCGTGAAGAAGGAAGTGTTTCATTTGCGCCGCATCATCGGTCCGCAGAGCGAAGTGCTGGCTCGGTTCGCGCGCGGCGAGTTTAAGCTCATTCGCCCCCACCTCGTGCCGTATTACCGGAACGTGTACGACGCGCTCTACCACATTTCAGAGCAGGCCCAGAACTACGCGGACTCGCTGACCGGCATTCTGCAGGTGTACTTGAACATGTCGTCGAACCAGACCGGCGAAGTGGTGAAGCTGCTCACGCTCATCACCGTCATCACGACGCCCATGACGCTGGTGGGCACCTGGTATGGCATGAATTTCGAGAGCGTTCCCGAGTACCATTGGGCGCACGGTTATCGGTTCGCCTTCATCGTGACCGCGGTGGCGACGGTCATTACAGGCTGGTGGTTCCGGAGGAAGAAGTGGTTTTGAGAATGTCGATTGACGATTTCCGGCACGAGCTTCGTAGTCTGAGCTTGGTTCATCATTCGTCATTCGTCGTCCGTCATTCGTCACTGTCCCATGCCGAGTAAGTCCAACTTCCTCGACAAAGTGCTCGGGCGCCTGCCGCGGCTCGACAAGGAGGGACTGCAAACCGTTGTCGAGCGGCTGGCCCACGAGCGCGCGTTTCTCGAAACCCTGTTCAACACCATTGAAGACGGCGTGCTCGTCGTGGATGCGCAGGAGCGCATCGCCTATTTCAACGACGCGGCCATCCGCCTTCTCGGTTTGCCCCAGGCCGCTGAAGGGCAGCCTATCGCGCGGTTTTTGCCCGAGCTGGATTGGGAACAAGTCGCGGCCATGGATCGCGCCGGCGGCAAACGCGTGGCCCGCCATGAATTCGAAATTCATTATCCGCGCCCGCGATTTCTCCACGTCTATGCCGCGCCGCTCGATGCGGAAAAGCGCGGCGCCAGCGGCGTGGCATTGATCGTTCACGACGCGACCGAGGCGCGCGAAAAAACGTTTGCGGCCATTGAAAGCGAACGTAGCCAGGCGCTCACGTTGCTGGCGGCGAGTGTCGCGCACGAGATTGGCAATCCGTTGAATGCGCTCAGCATCCACCTGCAATTGCTGGAACGCGAAGCGAGGAAGTTGAAGAAACTGGCGCCCGAGGTGAGCGACCTTGCGCGCGGGGCCAAACGAGCTTCATCCGCCGGCAACGACGTGGCCGAGGTCGCCGCGAAAGTGGAAAGTTATCTCGGCGTCGCCAAGGGCGAGATCGATCGCCTCGACTACATCATCACGCAATTTCTCCAGGCCATCCGGCCCGCGCCGCTCCAAATCAAACCGGTGTCGCTGAATGACGTGGTGCGCGAGACACTCGATCTGTTGCGGCCCGAGATCGAGAACCGCGGCATTCGCGTGGATGAGAATCTTTCGAGCAAGCTGCCCCTCGCGCCTATCGATCCCGCGCAAATGAAACAGGTGCTGGTGAACCTCTCCAAGAACGCGCTTCAGGCCATGACGCGCGGCGGCGTGCTGACGTTGAGGACCGAGGCGCGCGACGACGGAGTGTTCCTCATCGTGTCGGACACGGGCGGCGGCATCCCGCAGGACCTGTTGAACCGCATCTTCGAACCCTTCTACACGACAAAAAAGAAAGGCAGCGGTCTGGGACTGATGATTGTGCAACGCATCGTGCGCGACCACGGCGGGCGCATCCAACTCGAGAGCAACGTGGGGCAGGGGACGACCTTCCGAATCTGGCTCCCGCTCCAGGAACGCACGCCGTGGCTTCTGGGCGCGGCCAGCGAGCGTTAGTAATTCCCGGTCCGCAACGGCCTGCTCGGAACGCTCTATGGCAGAATCGGTGCGGTTGCATTTGCGCGCCACGTCGTCCTAACGTGCCGCAATGAATTCACTTTCCATGCGTCTGTCGGGCGGCTTCATTTTGGCGGTGGGTCTTTTTGCTTCTTCGAATAGCCGCGCCGCTTCCGCGTTTCCCGAGCCGGAACGCTTGCCGTCCCGAACGGAATTTCCCGATCCGCTCGTGATGCTCGATGGCGCCAAGGTCACCACGGCGCAGCAATGGACGGCGAAGCGCGCGGAGTTGAAGGCGCTGTTTCAGCACTACATGTACGGGGAAATTCCGCCAAAGCCGGGCAAGCTCGATCTCGCGAGCAAGGTCGTGGATCGGAACTTCCTCAACGGGAAGGCGACCTTGAAGCTAGCCACGATTTCCATCCCTGGCAGCGATGTTCCCAAGATCGACTTGTTGCTGATCATTCCCAACGCGGCCGCGAAGCCGGCGCCCGTTTTCCTGGCGATGAATTTTTGCGGCAACCATGCGATTCATTCTGACCCGCGGATTCCCTTGTCGCGTGCCTGGCTCGGGAACGGTTGCAAGGGCTGCACGAACAATCACGCCACGGACGCCGCGCGTGGAACGCAGGCGAGTGATTGGCCGCTGGAACAGATCATCGATCGCGGCTACGCACTGGCGACGTTTGCCAATGCGGACGTGGATTCGGATCGTGGCGATGTTTCGGACGGCGTCTATGCGTGGCTGGCGAAAGAGCGCACGGGTTCGGCCACGAATTCATTGACGCGAGATCGCGGCTGCATCGCGGGTTGGGCGTGGGGCTTTCAGCGGTGCGTCGATTATCTGGAGAGTGATCGCGACATCGACAAGGCGCGCATCGCCGCCGTGGGACATTCGCGCAACGGCAAGACCGCATTGTTGGCCGCGGCTTTTGATGAACGGATTGCGCTCGCGATTCCGCATCAAGCGGGTTGCGGCGGCACAGGACCAAATCGTGTCTCGGAAAAAATGGCCGCCCTTCAGGCGAACGGACGCCCCACGGCGGAGACGATTGCGGTGATCAACAAAAATTTCCCGCACTGGTTCAACGCGAACTTCAAGAAGTTCAACGATACGCCGGCCAAGCTGCCGTTCGATCAGCATGAACTCGTGGCGTTGATGGCGCCGCGTCCGGTGTTGCTCTCGAATGCGGAAGGCGATCAGTGGGCGAATCCCAGCGGGCAGTTTGAGGTGCTGAAAGCCGCGGAACCGGTTTACAAACTGCTCAAAGCTGGCGGCTGCGACGCCACGGAGATGTCGCCGCTGAACAAACTCGTGGACAGCACGCTGGGTTACTACATCCGGCCCGGGAAACACGCGATGACGAGCGGCGACTGGCTGGTGTTTCTGGATTTCGCGGACAAGAATCTCGGGAAGCAGTGAGCGGTTCAAACCTCCGCTACTCGAAAAATGGAAACAGCCGTTTGAGTTCCGCCTTGTTCGGTTGCGCCCCGTATTCGCAAAGCTCAAAAGCTTCGGCGTGCTTTACCTTCTCCGCCTGATCGGCCGGATACCAATCACTCAACTTCGCGCGGAATCGATTTGCGATGGATTGATTCCGACGCGCAAAACCTTCACGCACCGCGAGGTGCCGCGCCTTTTGCTTTTCGGGATCGGCCGGCATGAGGGCAGGGGAACCATTCGCGCCGCCTTCGTAGAACTGCGATTCCATGACCGCCAGCGCGTCGAGCTTTTTATCTATCACTGGATCGATCGAAACAATCACGTCGGGCTGGAACGGATTCGGTTTCTTGAAATTGTCCGGGTAGTAAAAAAACGCCGGGTTGCGCTTCAGGTAAGGCACGTCGGGACAAAAGTGCGGCACCGTCACCATGTAGGCCGCGTCCTGGACCAGCACGCCGGCGTAACGATGATCGGGATGATAATCATTGGGCCGATGCGCGACGACCATGTCCGCTTTCCATTCGCGAATGAGCCGCGTGATCATGCGGCGGTTCTCGATCGTCGGCAAAACCTCGCCGTCGTGGATGTCGAGGATCTCGCCCTGAATGCCGAGCAACTTGTGCGCGGCATCCACCTCGGCCTTGCGTCGGCGCGCCAAGGGTCCGCCCGCTTCGCGCCAATGTCCGATATCGCCGTTCGACACCGACACGAACAACACGTGATGGCCCAGCGCGGCCCAGCGCGCAGCGGTGCCGCTAGCTTGAAGCTCACAGTCGTCCGGATGCGCGCCAAAACAGACAATGCGCAACTTGCCGTCATCCGGCGGCGGCGTGATGGCCGCTTCGCCTGAGTTGAAGTGAAGAAGCGCCGCAAGGAAAAACCCCGCAACCAGACGGCGAAACATCGATCGGTTCATGGAACTCCTTTTATTCGTGAGCATGGGCGTTGGGTGCTTTCTAACCAACCTCGGGTTGGAGTGCCAGAAAACGTTTGGGGGTCGAAACGACGAACCCTTACTGAATGGTGGCGGCCCGTGGTGAAACGTTGTTGGTGCGTGATTCCGCGGTGCTCAAGCTCTTGAGAATTCTTTCCTTGCTCACCGCGTACATCTGGTTCGTAACCAGGTTCAACTCATGCCTCGCGGCCGCGAAATCTCCAGCCGTCCGATGCCAGCGCGCGAAGTGGATGCGCACGCCTTCACGTTCAATCTCGTCCCGCGCAATCTTCAACGCGTCGTTCCAGGCCCGAAACGCATCCTGAATCCGTGGTGGACGAATGCCGTAGTAAGTTTGCGCGAGGTCCGTCGCGAGAGGAAAATTTTCCGGGTCCAGTGCGAGCGCCTTGCGATAAAGTCCCATCGCTTTGGTGAACACCTCTTGCTCGGAAATCTTGAAGTAGTTCGTTGCGTCCATCCGAAACAGGTAAACCGTCGTGGCAAAATTTTGGTAATACACCGGCTCGCTCGGATTCAATTCAATCGACTTTTCGTAGCAGGCAAACGCGTTCGTCACCGGACTATTGTGGCCGTAATAGTTGGCGAGGTTGTTCCAGGGTGCGGGATCTTTTGGATTCAGATCGCGGGCCTTGAGATATTCTTCCTTCGCTTCGTCCTCGCGGCCGATGTCGCCCAGGAAACTGCCGTAAGCCATGCGCGCTTTGGAATGCTTCGGGTTGCGTTCTAGGAAATTTCGGTAGGCTTTCTCGACCGGATCGAAGCGCTGCCGGACGCGCAGACGCAAGGTGGCCGGATCGTCTCCCGCTCCGGTTCCGGTGAATTTTTCATTCTCCGTAATCCAGCGATCCACTTCGGCCTGCGTCGAGTTATCGAGTTCGAGCAGGCGGAGATATTCGCGTTCGATGGGATCGTTCGGGTCCGATACTTCGATCTTCGCGCCGGTCTTTTCGTGAACGAGATTGCTCACCGACGACGGCTGATTCGTCGCGACGAGCACTCCAAGCAAACCTGAAAGAAGCGTGGCCACGGCGAAGAGTAACACGGCGAAGGTGAGGCGCCAGCGTTTCGCTGGTTGTCGCGCGCGCGGAATCAGCGATGCCCGATGTCGCGGGTTACAACACCAGCCGATACCCCACTCCGTAAACTGTCTGGAGAAACCGCGGGCGCTGCGGGTTCGTTTCAATTTTCTGCCGCAACGTCGCGACGGTTTGATCCACCGTGCGGGTGAGCAGATCGGGATGACAATTCCACACCCGCTCCAGCAGTTCTTCGCGCGTGAACGTCGTGGTAGCGTGTTCGTAAAGGTGCGCCACCAGTTCCAATTCCTTCGCGCGCAGTTGCCGTTCGCCATCAGGCGATTCGATGCGGCCGGTGCGGCGATGAATCAGCGAAGGTCCGACACGAAGAACTTCCGGCGCGGCGCTTGTTCTCGTTCGTTCCACCAGGGCGGAACTCCATTCCAGGCTTTCAGTCAGCATGTCCATAAAGAGTGGTTCAGTTGTTCGTCAGAAAATTCAGTCGTGAGATGAGAGGCGCGTCTTCACTCGCGAGTAGAATGCCGCCGCGGCCATTTGGTTCATAAAGCTTGTCCCTTCAGTTCACCGTGGAAATTTCCCGGAACCACCATTGGTGAAACGCCTGGAACGCGTGAAAGTTTCGGTCGCCCAACGCGCGCCGCATTTCCGCCTCGGTTTGCTGCCGCAACATCTGGAGAGCGCTGCGGCGCTGCGCTTCGGAAAGCGTGCCGTTCTGCTTGATGCGGACCTTTTTTTCATCCGCGGCGCGCTGGAACCGCGCCGCGCGTCCATCCCTCTGCGAACAGCTCAGCGGAACCAACTCTTCGTCGTAGCAGGCGAAAGCTCCGCTTCCGGCCTTCGCTATTTCATCCTCCGTGGTATCGAGCGTTGCGTTCATAACCGTTTCCTCGGACGTGATTCTCGCAGGAATGCTCCCGCCATTTGTCAGTGGTTTGTAAATTTTCCGTCAGGACTTTTTCACCGGAGTGGCAGCCGGCCCGCGCTCTCCTGAATCCATGAGTTGATGCTCGTAATGCCGGAGCCGGAGCCTGGATAGGCGGTCATGGTGACTTTCGCCTTGAAGGCCGCGTCGTCGACCTTGCCGCTGGCAAACGCGTCGATGTCACTCTTCCTGGCTCGCAACGTCAGCACGCTGCCTTTCCCTGCGCCCGAACTGGCGTGGCCGAACACCGCAATGTTCACAAACTCCTCCGGCTTCAATCCGCGAATGTTTCCCGCGTTCTTCAACGCGCCCACGAGTTCCTTTTTCAGTAACTCGACTTGTTCGTCTTTGTAACTGGAGGGGCGCCCGGCAGTTTCGTCCGGCACGTTCGCTTCCGGCGTCCCGTACAAATCTTTCTGCGCTTCGATCCATTCTGAATCTTCCGTGGCCGCCGGCGCGTTCTTCTCTTCGCGTCGGGTTGGCGGCATCACGGGAAAGTTCACTTTGATCATGAAGAGAGGCCCCATTCCTTCGAGATACATCGGGCGCACGGAACGTCCGCTCCCGGTGAGCAACATTGGGACGCCGAGTTTGTATTTCACCTTGTCGGTCTCGGCGCGCTCCAGTGTGCGACCAATGACTCGGGCCATGACAAATAAATCTTCTTCCAGGGTAGTGCTCGCCTTCGCATCCGAGGGCGAGAAGCGAATCATGACCGGCGGAATGGAATCACCGCGCGAACTGCTCACGCCATAGCTCCCGCCGCCTGCGCCAAAACCGGACAAGCCGGATGGCGTCGTGTTTTTGCGGCTCCCACGCGCCGTTGTGCTCTGTCCATTGGCGGCAACGCTCGCACTTCCTCCTGCTGCGGGGGATTCAACCGCGGCCTCAGCCGACTTTTGCGCAAAGAGCACGTTAGATTCGCCCATCACCAGAGCGAGCGTTGTCACTACGAAAATTCGTTTCATAACCGAGTTGTGATTCAGGGATTCTGGTTCGAGGCCAGTTGAAATAGTCTGGCCCGCGCACTTTCAATTTCGTCATCGGTCGTGGAAGCAAGCGTCTCCAAATCACGGCGCAACAGCACGAAGTCAGTCGTGTATTGGCGCTGCAATTTCTCGAGGAGCGATTCCGTCGCCTCGCGATCCTCGGTGCGGATGGCCTGAATGACCTGCACGAATTCGTTGGCGAGTTCCTTGTTGTCCCGCGTGGATGCGGCTGCCAGCCGAAGCTCCAAATTTCCCAATGCCGTGGATGAATCCTCCGACAACCGTGTGAACCCTTGTTGAATCTCAGCGCTCAATTCGGACTTCAATTCAGTCCGCAACTTTTGCGCGTCCACCGCAGGCGCCGTAAAGCGCCCCACGCCAAAGGCCGCAATCACCACCGCCGCTGCCGCCGCCCACGCGGCCGGGCGCCAGGTTGAAGCTCCCATTGTCCTCGCTGGCTTCGACAACTTCCACGCGTCCAACCGGCCCAGGCTCCGCCGCCAGCCACTCACCTCGGCCGCGCACTCAGCGCACGAGGTCAGGTGCGTTTCCAGACGCCGCTTCGTTTCCGCATCGGCTTCGCCGAACAGGAGCGGGATCCACTCCTCACGTTTCGGATGATTCATACGATTAAAAGTTCCTTTGTTCCCCGCGTGTTCTTTTTCTCGGGCGCAAACGTCGGCTCCAGCAGCCGCGTTAATTGCGCCAGCGCTTCCGCCATCCGCGAATTCACCGTGCCTTCCGGGACCTCCAGCACTTCGGCAATCTCGCGCAGTTTTAAATTTTCATAGTGCCTCAGCACCAACACCGCTCGGTAGTTTTCCGGCAACCGCAGCAGCGCCTGCCGCACGCACTCGGCTTCCTCTTGCGCGGCCAAAGCGTCCCGTGGCGTATTCGCATCGGTCGCCACGATGTCCAGCACCACCGTACTGTTCTCGTCGTCGAGCGATTCGGTTGCGGCGCGCGGCAGACGGCGCAACTCGTCGTAACAGCGGTTCAACGCGATTCGCCAAACCCACGTCGAGAAACGCTTGGCGGGATTGAAGTCGCGCCGCTTCTCGAACACCCGCGCGAACACTTCTTGCGCAAGGTCCTCGCCGTGATGTGCATTGCCCGTCATACGAACACAAAGTTGCCGAATCTTTTCCCGCCACCGCTCCACGAGCAGCGCAAACGCGCCGTGATCGTCCTGTGTCTGCACGCGCCACATCGCTTGCTCATCCGAAATGGCGAACAGCGATTTAAGTATGCGCTTCACGTTTGCGTCGCTCCGATCCGAGGCGGCGATTCACCTGCCCATAGAGTTATACGGATGAGGAAAGCATTTCCGTCGGAATTATTTCTGGAAATTGTAATGGGCGGGGTAGGGCGGAACTACGCCCTCCGTGAATCCGCCTCGCTTTTTCTTGCCCGCGTTTCACGATGCGCGGCCATGACGCAGTTTCCCGAACTCAAGGAACAGGCCGTGGTCATCACCGGCGGGGCCAACGGTATTGGCGCGGCGACGGTGCGTGCGTTTCATCGCCAAGGCGCGCGCGTGTTCTTCTGCGACAAGGATACGGAGAGTGGGGCAAAACTCGCCGGAGAACTGGGCGCAAACGTCTTGTTTACTCCCGTGGACCTGATGAGTGAGCACGAAATTCTCGCGTGGACCAAAACGATTAAGACCTCCGCGAAAGTGATCCACGCGCTCGTGAACAATGCCGCCTGGGACCCGCGCATTCCCTTCCTCGAAACGACCACGCAACAATGGGACGACTTGTTCGCGCTGAACGTGCGGGCGTATTTTCTCATGGCCCGCGAGTGCGCGCCGGCCATGACGCGCGGCAGTTCCATCATGAATTTCTCGTCCGTCACCTTTTACAACACGCCGCCGCAAATGGTCGCCTACGTCGCAACGAAGGGCGCGGTGATTGGTTTCACCCGTTGCCTCGCGCGCGAAATTGGGCCGCGGGGCGTTCGCGTGAATTGTATTTCGCCGGGCTGGGTGTTCACCGAGCGGCAATTGCGCGATTATCTTACACCCGAGAGCAAGAAGCTGATCGAAGAGCGCCAGTGTGTTCCCGAATACATCCAGCCCAGCGAAATCGCGAATGTCGTACTGTTCCTGGCGAGCGATTTGAGCGCGGCCATCACGGGCCAGGAAATTTTGGCGGACCGCGGCTGGGAACATTCGTGATCCTCAACTCCAGCCTCTTTACATTCTACCGCGAGGTTTTATCGTTTCATCAAACGAGGGTCGAAGGCGTTGGAGGATCATTATGAAAACGCGAATTGGACAGACACTCGCGGCAGTGCTTCTGACGCTGACGCTCGATACACATTTCATCCGCGCCGCCGACGAAGTCACGGTCACGAACACCGCACCCGTTCAGCCAGCATTGCCGCCGACGAATCCGGCCGCCGTCGCAGCGCCCGAGTCCACCAAGGTTGCGCCCGCTCAAGTCATTTCATTTCCGAAACCAGGCTTGCCGCCACTGTTGGACCAAGTGGTCCACCTCAGCGCGTCCGGAGCAGATGAAGTCGTGATTCGCGCTTACATCGAGAAGGCCGCGCCGCCGTATCGAATCACGGGAAATGAGATCGTGCAGCTCCATGACCTTGGTATTTCGCCGCCCGTGATCATGTCTTTGATCGAGCATAGTCAAACTGCGGAGGCCAACACGGCCGGCCCCATTTCCTCATCGCCCGTGACGCAAACCGCCGAGGCCGCGGGCCCGCCGGCGCCAGAACAGACGAGCGTGCAAACAGATTCCTCAGTCGCATCCGTTCCAGATGCCGCGCCTGAGTTCACGGATTCACTCGCGCCTTACGGTTCATGGCTGGATGTGCCAGGCTATGGCCAATGCTGGCAACCGACGGTGGTGGTGGTTAACCCGTCCTGGCGGCCTTATTGCGACAACGGTGGCTGGGCCTGGTCCGACGCGGGCTGGTATTGGAATTCTTATTACTCGTGGGGCTGGGCGCCGTTTCATTATGGCCGCTGGTTCTCGTATCCGAGCCGCGGCTGGCTCTGGTGCCCGGACCGCGTGTGGGGACCGTCGTGGGTGAGTTGGAGAAATTCCGGGAGTTGGTGTGGCTGGGCGCCGCTTCCGCCCAAGGCATGTTTCTCGGCGGGAATCGGCTGGACGTTCGGCGGCGCGCGCGTGGGTGTGGATTGTGGATTCGGCCTGCGCGCGGACCACTTCACTTTTGTGGCGCACAAGGACTTTGCGAGCCGCCAAATCGGCGTGCACGCCTTGCGCGGATCGCATGCGAATGCCGCTTTTCAGAACACGACCGTGATCAATAACTACGCCGTCGGCGCGAACAATCGCATCATCAACCAGGGGATGGGCCGGCAAACCATCGCGGCCGCCGGGGGAACCCCGATTCGCGAAGTGGCGCTCAATGGCTCAGCGCGCGGAGCCAACTTGAACCGGGTCCCTCTGCCGAGTCGTGTGAACCACGCCATCCGCTCTGATGCTATTTTCGGTTCCGGCCAGCAGATTTCCGCCGCGCGCATCAACAGCGCCGGTCGTGTAAATAATACCGCCGCCGTAGCGCAACGCGCCCCGCGCCCAGCCAGCCCATCGATCGCTACCTCTGGCACCCGGACGCCATCGGTTCCGAGAACGCAGCCACAGCCCATGCCTGCCCGCTCGGTCAGTCGAAGTCCGGCCGTGGCGCAGAATCGAGTGGCGAACGTGACGGGCCTGCCGCGAGTGAGCGCCGGTCGGCCAGCAGTACAAGTGCAATCCATCGGACGTTCTTACAACATGCCGCGCAACGCTGCTCCGCGTGTTTCTGCTCCTTCAAGTTTCGGACGGCCAATGGCGTCCGTCGGTCGAACATCTTCCGTTGGCCGAGCGCCATCCGCAGCCAGCGTTTCACGCGGGAGCGTCAGCGCCGGGCGCACGTCAGCGGGGCGAATGTCAGCGGCTCGCCGTTGAAGAAAGTTGTTAACGAACGGCCCTGCCATCCTGGACGCCGAGAATTAGACTTTCCGGCTTTGCATCCCGTTGCGGCCTTGGCGTGAGGATCATTTTCGCTCCCTCCCTGAACCGCCGAATTTCGAACGCTCTTGCGGCCTGCGCTGTCTTTGCCCATCAATAACGGATCGCATGACTACAGGATTGAACGCTATTAACGAAACCGTGCAGAAGACCGGCGCGTTTCTGCGTCCGCTGACTTTGGAAATGGCCAAGGTCATCGTCGGCCAGACTTACCTGGTCGAGCGGCTTATCATCGGGCTGCTCGCCAATGGGCACGTCCTTCTCGAAGGTGTACCCGGTTTGGCGAAGACACTTTCCGTGAAATCGCTCGCAGCCTGTTTGAGCGTGAAGTTTTCCCGGCTGCAATTCACGCCCGACATGCTCCCTGCAGACGTCATCGGCACGCAGATTTACAACCCGCAGTCCGGCGGCTTCACCACGCGGCGCGGGCCGATTTTCGCCAACCTCGTGCTCGCTGACGAAATCAACCGCGCGCCCGCCAAGGTCCAGAGCGCGCTGCTCGAAGCGATGCAGGAGAAGCAGGTGACGATTGGCGACAACACTTTCAAGTTGGAAGAACCGTTCCTCGTGCTCGCCACGCAAAACCCGATCGAGCAGGAAGGCACTTATCCGTTACCAGAAGCGCAGGTCGATCGCTTCATGCTCAAGCTCAAGATCGGTTATCCCTCGCGCGAAGAGGAGCGACAGATTCTCGATTTGATGGCGAAGACAGGAACCCCGCCGGCGACGCACAGCGTTGTTGACGCAACGCAAATCCTCGATGCGCGGAAAGTGATCAACGACATCTACGTGGACGACAAAGTGAAGGACTACATCGTCGATCTCGTCTGCGCCACGCGCGATCCAGCGAACTACAAGATTCAACTCCAAGGCCTGATTCAACTTGGCGCCTCGCCGCGCGCCACCATCGCCCTCACGCTCGCCGCCAAAGCCCACGCCCTCCTACGCGGCCGCGGCTACGTGACGCCGCAAGACGTAAAGAGCATCGGCATGGACGTGCTCCGCCATCGCGTCGCCATCACCTACGAAGCCGAAGCGGAAGAGAAGACGAGCGAGACGATCATTCAGAAGATTTTTGATGAGTTGCCAGTGCCGTGAGTGAAATCTTGAAAGCATGAAAAGCTATCTGGATGATTTGAAAGGCGTGTCTCAACAAACTTTAGTTCTCATTCGCTCTCGTGTTGATCAATTGATGAACGAAGGCGCGTGCAAGGATCAATATCCACAAGGATTGAATGAAGAAGAGCAAAAGGGCGCGCGATGGATGTGTTGTTTAGAGAAAGCGCTCGAAGAAAATTGGGATGAGCTTTCAGAAAACGAGAAAGTGCGGCTTCGCTTTCCCGCGACGAGAGCGATTGGAGAAAAGGTTGAGATTCCGAACCGTGGGCTCTGTAAAATCGTCCGCTATGAATTAACAAAGCGTTTCGGTTTGAGAGCGACCTACAAACTTGAGAACGGAAATATGTTCGCTTGGGAACATTTCGATTAATACCTGCAATGATTCCCGGAGGTTGTCAAAAAAAGCAGAACGAGTTGCGCGCAAGCCCGCTCGTGATGACTTAGCCTCGCATGGAAGCGACTCTGAAAATCCTAAACGAGATCGAAACCGCTGGCTTAGTAAAGTGGCACGCCATCGGTGGTGCGATGGCCGCTTACTTTTATTCCGAGGCTGTTGTGACAGAAGATTTGGATGCGTTCGTCTTGCTGGCACAGCCTGCTTCCGGATTGCTCACGCTCACGCCGGTCTATGAATTTCTGAAAGCTCGCGGAGCCACCGAGCGCCGCGAGCATCTCCTGCTGGCCGGGACGCTCCTTCAAGTCATCCCCGCTTACGACTCGCTCACGGAAGAAGCCGTGCAGCAGGCCGTCGAACGACAGGTGGGCCAGACTCCCACTCGCGTGATGCGCCCGGAACATCTCATCGCCATCGCGCTCAAAACGGGCCGCGCCAAAGACCACGCCCGCGTGGCCTTGCTGCTCGAAGAAGCGGACGTGGACTCCGCGCTGCTCACCAGCATTTTGGAACGCCACCAATTGCTCGACCGATGGAACCAGTTCAAAGCCACCCAACCATGAATCCCCAAGCCCGCGAAATCGCCGAGGAAATTTTCCGTCGCAAGCGCGCCTCGCGCCACGAGGCCGCGCGGCTGCCGATTGAGGAAAAGCTGCGCCTCCTCGTGGAGATGCAGAAGCGCGCCAACGAAGTCCGCCGCGCGACGGGACGGCCGGAAATGTTCGTCTGGCAGTTGAATTGAGCCGCAATGATCCCCCGCGAGATTCTCAAAAAGATTCGGCAGATCGAACTGCGCACGAACCGGCTCGTGAACGGAGCGCCCGGCACCGCTTCACTTGAGTCGCCGCTGCAATTCAGCCGGGTCGCGCGACGCGTGGAAAACAGCCACCACACCGATAAACTTCGGCTCGACGTGAAAGAAAATGCTGTAGCTCTTGAAGATTTTGAGCCGGGCCTGCCGGACAGTCTGCCCCACGAGTTGATAGCGCGCCGGATTTTCTCGAATGCGCCGGAATATGGATTGAACTTCCGCCTCAAAGCGGTCCCCGAGTCCTGGTTGCTGGTCGTCGTACCAGGCTGCCGCTTCGTCGAATTCCAGCCGGGCCTCGGAATCGAAGATTATTTGCCGGCGCATGAGCGGTCCTGGCCGCGTCGGTTCTTGCGTTCCGTGCGGATCGTGTCCCACGGGATTCCTTTTTCAGGATGGCGACGCAACCGCTCAGCCCGTGCTTCCCAACCGGCGATGAGTTCAGCCGGGAGTTCCTCTTGGAACGCTTCACGGATGCCGAGGACGACTTCGCGCTGTTCGGCAACGGACAAGCGGCGGAATTCCGCCAGGATTTCGGTGGCACTCATGGCGGCAATGTATCCCGACACATCGGGCAGGCAAGCCGCCGTTTCACGTTCCGCACTCCGCGTTCCACACTCCGCGCTGCCATGATCCCCCGCGAGATTCTCAAAAAGATTCGGCAGATCGAACTGCGCACGAACCGGCTCGTGAATGAGACGCTCGGCGGGCAGTACCACTCAGTCTTCAAAGGCCAGGGGATGAACTTCGAGGAAGTGCGCGAGTATCAGCCGGGCGATGAGGTGCGCACGATTGATTGGAACGTCACGGCGCGGATGAATCATCCGTTCGTGAAGAAGTTCGTCGAAGAACGGGAACTGACGCTGATACTCGTGGTGGATCTCAGCGGCTCAGGGCTGTTCGGTTCGGGCGAACAGTCGAAGCGCGAACTCGCGGCGGAGATTGCCTCCGTGCTCGCGTTCTCTGCCATCCGCAACAATGACAAGGTGGGGCTGATTCTTTTCACGGATGAAGTGGAGAAATATATGCCGCCGAAAAAGGGCCGGCGTCACGTGCTGCGCGTGATTCGCGAAATTCTTTTCTTCGAACCGAAGCGGCGCGGCACGAACGTGAGCGGTGCATTGGATTTTCTGAATCGCGTCACGGCGCACCGCGCGATCACCGTCGTCATCTCGGATTTTTTGGAGCCGGTCTTTGCGGATTCGATGGGCGGGCCATCAACTGACAAAAAGAAATCTCCAACGTCTTTGAGCACGGCGCTGCGGCAGGCCAATCGCCGTCATGATGTGGTGGCGGTGCAAATCATCGACCGGCACGAACTCGAGTTGCCGGCGCTCGGGCGATTGATTTTGCAGGACGCTGAGACTGGAGAGGTCGTGGAAGTAAACACGAACTCAGGAACGCGCCATGCGTTTGCGGAGCAGCAACAGCAACAGCAAAGCGATTTGGAGCGGCTGCTCCGCGGCGCGCGGATCGACGCGATTCGGCTGCGCACGAACGAGCCTTATGGCGCGGGATTGGGACTTTTCTTCGAAACGCGCGAACGAAGGCGCCTGCATGGATAAGATGAGCAAGCAAATCATGGAGAGCAGGGCAGGCGTCTCGCCTGCCCTTTCCCGGAGAACCGCTTTAGCGAATGCTCGCGCGGGCGTGCTCGTTGGGCAGGCGGGACGCCTGCCCTACTCACTTGCAACGGGCCGGGGCACGCGCGTGTCACAAGACTCCTGAGCATGGCTTCAAATTCCGGCATCCTTATTCCGCCTCCTGCTCCGACGACGACGGTGGCGGGCACGAATGATATTCGTCCGATCAAACCACCTGTGGCCGTGCCCAATCCCTGGGCGTGGGTTTTCTGGACCACCGGCATTCTGCTGGCGCTGGCACTCATGGCGACAGCGTTGCTCTTATGGCGGGCTGCTCGCAAGCGCCGCTCCATCGCGCCACCGGTTCCGCCGCACGTGCGCGCGCGGGAAAAAATCGACGCGGCGTTGCAACTCATCGGCGATCCACGGGCGTTTTGTATCGCGGTGTCCGATGCGGTGCGGGTTTATCTGGAAGAACGATTCAATCTACGTGCGCCCGAACGAACGACGGAAGAGTTTCTCCGCGATTTGCAGAAGACCTCAGCGCTCACTGCGCAACAGAAGGCCAGTCTCGCGGAATTTCTGGAGCAATGTGATCTGGTAAAATTCGCGCGCTTCGAGCCGCCGGAAAGTTTACTGCGCGAGTTGCACGAGTCCGCGTTGCGGCTGGTTCACGAGACGCAATACGACGTGGCGCCATCCGCAACACCAGCGGTCCCATCCGACATGCCGCCCGTTCCGCCATCAACTCCGGCGACCGCGCTGAAAGAATGAACGCTTTCGGTTTCCAACATGGCTGGGTGTTGTTCGGGCTGCTCTTGCTGCCGCTCTTTGCGTGGTTGAAGGGCCGGCGCGGCGCGCGTCCGGCGTTTGTCTATTCGTCCGTCACGTTGCTCAAAAATGTCAGCAAGACGAGCCGGTCGCGCGCTGGAGCTTTGCTACACAGCTTGCGTTGGCTCGCATTGGCACTCCTGATCGCGGCGCTGGCGCGTCCGCAAATTACCCGCACCGAAAACTCCGTGCGCGCCAGCGGCATCGATATTGTCATCGCTATCGATTTGTCGGGTAGCATGGAGTCCGAGGATTTCGAAATCAGAGGCCAGCGCGTGAACCGGCTCGTCGTGGCAAAAGATACCATCGCAAATTTCATCGCAAAGCGGCCCAGCGATCGAATCGGCCTCGTGGCCTTCGCTGGCAAGGCGTACATCGCGGCGCCGCTGACGCTCGATCACGATTTCCTGCAAGCGAACCTCGCGCGCCTGAATCTGCACACGATTGAAGATGGCACGGCGATCGGCTCTGGTCTGTCGGCGGCGGTGAACCGGCTGCGCGAATTAAAATCGAAGAGCAAGATCGTGATTCTTATGACGGATGGCCAAAGCAACGCGGGAAAAATTGCGCCACTCACCGCCGCCGAGGCCGCGAAGGCGTTGGACGTGAAAGTCTATACGGTCGGCGTCGGCATTCGCGGCAAGGCGCCATTCCCGCAGATGACGCCGTTCGGCAAACGCACCGTGATGGTGGACGTGGACATCGACGAACCGACGCTCACCGCCATCGCCGAAAAGACGGGCGGAAAATATTATCGTGCGGACAGCACCGACATGTTGCGCAAGATCTACAATGAGATCGATCAGTTCGAAAAGACTGAGGCGGTCGTGAAAAAGTTCGTGCAGCGCAAGGAGTTGTTCCACATCCCGGCTGCGTTGGGGCTGTTGTTCCTGTTCGTGGAAGCGTTGCTGGCGAATACCATTTGGAGGCGGTTGCCGTGAACCCGTACTTCGGACAACCGAACTTGCTGTGGCTTTTGTGGCTGCTTGTACCGCTGGCCGCCTTGCTCATCTGGAGTTGGCGGGTGAAGCAAAAGTTGCTGACGCAATTCATCAGCCCGCGCTTGGTGGCTTCACTTACTTCAGGAGTTTCCAAGCCGCGGCAGAAAATTCGCCTTGCGCTCCTCACGCTGGCTGTCGCGCTGATTCTCTTTTCGCTCGCGCGTCCGCGACTCGGTTTCTCGCTCGAAGAATCCAAGCAGAGCGGTCTCGACATCGTCGTGGCCATCGACACTTCCAAAAGCATGCTAGCGGATGATGTGCAACCGAATCGATTGCGCCGGGCCAAGCTGGCGGCGGTGGATTTGATGCGCTTGGCGGCCACCGATCGGCTAGGCCTCGTGGCGTTCGCGGGCGGCGCGTTTCTGCAATGTCCGCTGTCCCTCGATGAAGAGGCGTATCGGCAGAGCGTGGACTTTCTCGACGTGAATGTGATTCCGCAAGGCGGCACCGCGCTGGCCGAAGCGATTCAAACGGCGCGCTCGGCCTTCAAGGAGGAAACGGAGAACCACAAAATTCTCGTGCTCTTCACGGACGGCGAGGACAATGATGATCGGGATGCGGCGCTATCCGCTGCGCGTGAGGTGCGCAAGGCGGGGTTGCGCATCTTCACCATCGGCGTCGGCACGCCGGCTGGAGAAATCCTGAGCACGACCGATCCGTTCGGGAATCGCGTTTTCATCAAAGACGCGCAGGGCAACGCGGTGAAGTCGCGACTGAACGAGCCTTTGCTACAACAGATCGCGAAGGAGACGGATGGGTTTTATCTCCCGCTGACCGGCGCGCGCACGATGGATGTTCTTTACGAACGCGGACTAGCGCCGTTGCCGAAGTCGGAGTTCTCCACGCGTACGCTGCGGCAGTATCACGAACGATTCCAGTGGTTCATTGGCGCGGCGATTCTGCTATTGTTGGCGGAGATGTTGTTTCCCGAGAGAACGCGAAGTTCGCAAAACGACGTTGGCGGCAGCAAGCCAGCGGCAATTGCTGTTGGACTGCTGTTGTTCTGCGCGTTGAATGCTTTTGGCTCGGCGAATGACGCGCTGAAGGAATACGAGCTGGGAAAGTTTTCCAAGGCGCGGAGTGAATTCGAACGGCTCTCCCGCAAGAATCCCGACGATGCCCGACTGCGCTATAACGCGGGCGCGGCCGCCTTTGGCGATGAGGATTACGAAGCGGCGCTCAAGCATTTCACCGCCACGCTTTCCGCGCCGGACATCAAATTGCAGGAGCAGAGCTATTACAATTTGGGCAACACGCACTTTCGTCTCGGCGAAAAGACTGAGGACGCGAAATCAAAACAGGAGCAATGGGAGCAGGCGGTGCATCAATTCGAGAGCGCGCTGAAGCTCGATGCGAATGATGCCGACGCGAAGTTCAACATGGAATTGGTGAAGAAGAAGCTGGAGGAGTTGAAACAACAGCAAAAGCAGGACAAGCAGCAGGATCAGCAGGACAAAAACGACGACAAGAAGGACCAGCAGGAAAAGCAGGACAAACAGGATCAGCAAAAGAAGGACGAACAGAAGAAGGAAGACCAACAAAAGCCGGACGAGAAGAAGCAGGACGAGGAAAAGAAGCCGGAAGATTCAGAGAAGAAGAAAGACGAGCAGTCGCAGAAGCAGGACCAGCAACAACAGGAGCAGAAGAAACAGGAAGATCAGCAGTCGGCTCAGGATCAGCGTGGCCAGGAGCTGGACAAAGCGCAGCAACAGCAGAGCGCCGCGCGCGTGGTGCAGATGACGCCGCAGCAAGCGCAACAGTTGCTCGACGCGCAGAAGAACGAAGAGCGCGCGATGATTTTTCAACCCACGATCCAGCGGACCAACAAGCCGAAGGATCGCGTGTTCAAGGATTGGTAACGTGCCGCCGGTTTGCAACCGGCAGGATCGCGGCATGACGAGCGCGCGATAGAGTTTCACACGTCTCCCGGCGCAGACGAGTTTTGCCGGTTGCAAACCGGCAGCACGTTGTGGCGGCACGTTACGCTTGACGTCGCGGCCCACAACGGTTGAAACCAACGGCGCATGAAACCACTTCACCATCTGCGCGCCGGTATCATTGGCACCGGATTCATTGGTCCCGTTCACATTGAAGCGCTGAAACGTCTCGGCGTGCAGGTCACCGCGATTTGCGGCTCGACGAAAAGCGCGCGGGCGATGGCGGAGCTTTGGGGAATTCCCGAGGTCTATGGCGACTACGATTATCGCGCGATGTTGCGCTCGCCGAACGTCGATGTCGTTCACGTCACGTCGCCGAACAAAGCTCATGTCGAGCAATCGCTGGCGGCTCTTGCGGCGGGCAAGCACGTCGTTTGTGAAAAGCCGCTGGGCATGAACACGCGCGATACGGCGAAGGTGGCGAAGGCGGTGGCGAAGCCGGGCGTGCCGGTGTTCGCGGTAAACTACATGTGCCGCTTCTTCCCCGCCGTGCTCCAGGCGCGCGCCATGGTCGCGCGCGGTGAACTCGGCCAAATCATTCATGTGCAGGGCCACTTCTTCCAGGACTGGCTGCTCAAGGACACCGATTACAACTGGCGCCTGCTCGCCAGCGAAGGCGGCAAGCTCCGCGCCGTCGGCGACATCGGCACGCACTGGATTGACGCCGTGTCGTTCATCCTCGGCGCGCGCGCGCAGAGCGTGTTCGCGCACATCGAGACGTTTCACAAAACGCGCAAGCGCCCGCGCGGCGAAGTGCAGACCTTCGCCCAGGTCGATCCCGCCACGCTGGTTCCCTACAAGGTGGACACAGAAGATTTCGGCAGCGTGCTGCTCAAGTTCGGCAAGGCGAAGCACGGTTTCACCAACGGCGTCCACGCCAACGCCTCCATTTCGCAAGTCGCCGCCGGATGGAAATGCAGCCTCGCCCTCGGCATCTACGGCACCAAGGGCAGCCTGCGCTGGGACCTCCAGCAGCCGAACGAAATGATCCTCGGCCGCCGCGACGAGCCGAACCAGATTCTTCAGCGCGCCACGCCCGGCTTCGACGTGGACATCGCGGGCTTCAGCGATTATCCCGGTGGCCACCCCGAAGGCTTCGCCGACGCGCACAAGCTGCACTACCGCGCCGTCTATGAGCACATCGCCAGCGGACGCAAAACTCCCCTGCTCTTCGCCACGGCGGAGGACGGACACCACGAAGTGAAACTGTGCGAAGCGATCTTGCAGAGCAGCCGGAGCAAAGGGTGGGTGAAGGTGTAGATTGGATCGTGAAATGATTCTCCAGCGCTTGCTGCTTCTTACGACCTGCACTTGCCTCTGCTTTCCGCTCGCCACAGGGCAAGCCTGCATCTGGGACGCACAAACTAAGCTCTCCGAAAAGATCTCGCGGCCTGATCTCGTCAAAGCGATCCGTGGCGAGACGGGAGCAAAGGTTGATGTGTGGGGGCTTCAACGAAAGATCGAACGGCTTCGAACCAGCCCGCGAGAAAATGACGTGGCGTGGTGGAACGATTTGGCGGGCACTCACCTTCGACTGGGCGAGGCGCAAAAAGCCGCAACGCTGCTGGAACAAACTGTCGCCAGGTTCCCAGACGACTACGGCGTCCATGCCAATCTCGGCACTGCGTATCACTTGCTGGGACGTTACGCGGATGCGGAGAAGGAAATCGCGCGCGACTTGGAGATCAATCCCAACGCACACTTTGGATTGGAGCGGTATCACCTCGCGCTATTGCAGTACTTGATGCGCGATACCAAATATCAGGCCCGGCATGTGTATGTGGATGAATGGTCGGAGCGGTTCCTCCACCGTGGAACATGGCTGAGCAATCCGGGCGGAAAGCTGAGTTCAACGAGCACTGAACCGCCGGACGCAGCCGAACGAATTGAACTGGAAGCCATGCTTCGAGCGGAATCAACGGAGGACTTTGCCGTAGAGTTGATCGCTCAACAATTGGCGGCGAGCGATACGCCACCCTCCTACAGGCTGAAATGGGATCTGGCCGCAGACCCGAAATTTGAAGAGGGGATTTTCTACATGGCATCTTTGAATCCTCGCGAGCCTGCTTGCTTCGTCATGCTTGGCGTCGATTGCCTGAAAAATCGAAAATACAATCTCGCCGTCGAAAGTTTTGAGAAGGCGATTCGACTTGGCTCGCCGCAGGCTCGGCTCTTGCAACTGAAGATTCCGCGCCTGCAAGAATACATCCGCAAATCTCATCAGGAAAACCGTCGTCCGTATCTTCTGCTCGTCGCAGTCTCTGCCGTAATTGCGCTCTATGTCATTCTCAGAATCCGCTCCGCGCGGCGGAAGCGTGCCGCTGCCAACCAACCGAGCGCAAACTCGTAACCTCGCGGTGGGGTGAGACTCCGTCGAGCCCCATTTCGAGCGCAGCGAGGCGAGCAGAGCGAGCATCCCTCTTGCGGCCAGGCTTGCCGGAGATGCTCGCGTTGCTCGCGCCTCCTTCGTCGGCAATTAGGGTTCGACGGAGTCTCACCCCACCACGCGTGCGGGCTGAAGGTTTGAAATCGCTTTCACGAAGCATGTGACGGCGTGTCCGGCGTGGAATCAACTTCGTTCTCGAATTGCGGTTGAACGAGAATCTCGGTCGCGCCAGGGTGCTGGCGTATGAAACTTTCCACCCGCCTGGTCCGCACTTGCGGCCAAGCCTTGATCGCTTGCTCCGTTTTAGCGCCCGGCGCTTCGGCCCAGACGCCAGCGGTGAAGACCAATGCGCCGCCGTTGAACGACGAGCAACGGCGGATTGAGGAGTGGACCGCGCGCCAGTTCCGCGGCTTTCTGGACAACCGCACTTTCGCCGGCTGGTCCAAGGCGGAGCGCGACACGCTCGAAACCAAAACCATCGATGCGCTGAACGGACCGCAGTCGCGCGAATACTATCAGGCCATCAGCACGCTTGGCGCTTTGCGTTCCACCAATGCCGTGCCGCCGTTGCTCGGCATCGCGACTGATCCCGCCGAGAAGGACAATCGCGATCGCTGGATGGCCATTCGCGCGTTGGGGCAATTGGGCGACACGTCGGTTGTGCCGGAACTGATTCTGCTGGTGTATCACGGCAACGTGAACACGCGCTGGTGCGCGCAGATTTCTCTCGTGCGGCTGACCGGGACGAACTTCGGCGGCGATTGGCGGGCGTGGGGCGCATGGTGGAATCATCGCGGCGGTCAACCAGTCTTCGCGACCAATGACTTTGTGCGCTGGTCGCAACAGCCCGGCTGGACGACGCTGGCGGAAGTGGAAGCAAAGTTGCAGGAAGGCGACTCGAACTTCTTCGCCAAGCTGCCACCGGCCAGCAAACGCGAGCCATGACAGCCCGTCAAACGCCATTGCGGTTGTAACCCGCCGACGCAAGCAGGTGCTGCCTACGGCTGCGGCACCGTCCGATAAAATCGGTGGGCAAACGAAGGCGCGTTGGTATCGGTGAATTCCAAAACCGTGTCGATGGGAACGACGGTGCCGATGTCAGTCCATTGCGCCAAGTCGATGCTGGCCTGGACGATGTTCGTCTGCCCGGCGAGCGCGCTGAGGAAAAATCCCGCGTGGCCGCCCGGCCCGATGAAGATCGGATTCAGCACGATTACTCCATGACGGTTCGTGGACGAAATAGCGGATGGAGCAGACGTGACCAGAACGACATTGCTCAACGAAAGCCGGAGCGCGTGCTGAGACGTTCCCGGCGGCACGGTGAAACCGAGATTGACGACGACGCCATTCGTCATGGGCGCGCTGGAGAGAGAATAGATGAGCAAGCGCCGAACACCGGGCACGAGATCGGTGAATGTAAGCACATGGTTGTTCGCGACTGTTCCCGCCGTCACGTCTCCCGGCAACAGGAGCGCCGGATCGAAGAGCAGGTCTGCTTGTAGTGCGACGGCGTTTGTTTCGCCGCGCAACGTCACGGGCACGATCACTGTCGTTCCGGGAGCGCCGCGGGTCGATTCGATGCTGAACGTTGTATCCGCATGAAGCGGAAGCGCGAGAGTTGCGATCAGAAGCACGGCCATGCCGCAACTCACGCTCTTGCTCAAATGCGCGCAACGTTTCGGTTTCATCGCGTCCAGGCGTTGACGGTTACGACCATGTTCACCGGGAGCGTGACGTTGATGACTACTTGCGCGGGGTCAACTGAGTTGTCGATCGTCGCCAGATAAACCGTGCGTGGACCGCTGTCCGGTGTGAGCGCCACAGCGATAGGCACACTGGCGCCAAACCCACGGGCCTGTACCGTGACTGTGCGATTGGTCGTCGAGCCGAACGGCAATTGAATCGTGACCGGGCCAGCGTTTCCTTCGGGAATGATCGTGCCCGCCGCTTCGGTCACATCCAGACGCGGGATCGGAGTCGGGAACACGCTCATGTTGGCACCGATAGAGGCGGTCGGGTTCGATGCGATTGTGACGGCGCGCCGATTGGTGGTGTCGATGCGGATACGGCCGGAGCCACCGGAGCACGGGCCGTCCGCGGTCAAGGATCCATTCCCCGTAACGAGTGGAGCGACGAGACGGATGCCGCCGCCACTGCCGTCGTTGATGCTGTTGCAAAGACCTCCGTTCGCCCGAATCAGACCAGGGCTGATGACATCGATCCGCGTGTTGGAGCCAATCAAGACAGCGCCGCCGCCGCCGCCGCCGCCGGAGCCAGGTGTTCCAGCGAGTCCGCCGCCGCCAGAGCCACCGGCCAGTGGGACGAGCAGCGGACTTCCGTAGGCGGCGCCTTTGTTCGTGGTGGAGGAATGGCCTCCTGGCACGCCATAGCCACCAGCGCCGGCGGTGTTCGCGGAGCAGCACGCCACGCCGCCCGCCGCGCCGCCAGGCCCGAGTCCGGCACCAGGCGGCGTATTGGCATCGAGGCCAGGATAGCCGCCGTCAAATCCACCCGGCCCGCCACGGCCGCCTGCGGTGGCGGAACCGACAGCGCCGGAAACGTCGATCGTCCCGTTGATGGTCACGTTGCTGGTGGCCAGCAGATGAACGGGTGTGTTCAGCGCATTGCGGGCGAACGTGAGCGTCGTGCCCGCTGCCACGTTGATGGTGGTGAAATTGAAAATGCCATTGGGCGGCAAAGTCAATGTGGTGTTGGACGTCACGTTCAACGCTCCGTCCGCGCCGGTGCTGCCAGCGTCAAATGGTTGCGCGAAGGCCGTGCTCGTGATCGTCATTCCGATCCAGGTCGCGAGGCTCGTGATTTGTTGCAGCTTGGTTTTCATATTTTGACTGTGATCGTTTTCAAGGGTTGGCGAAGTGGACCTTCACCGGTGGCGAAGCAGTGGTAATGTTGGTCGAAAGTCCCGCCGCGCCGAGTGAAGCGGGCACTCGCAACGAGACGGGTGGCTGAGCGACAGTGACGTTGATCGGCAATCCTCCCGCGCCGAAAAGCCCGGGCAGAACAATCGAGACGCCCGGTTGAGCAATGGTCACACCCATCGGGAACCCGCCGGTTCCAAAAGCGCCCGGCAAGACGATCGAGACGGACGGCTGCGCTACGATCACATTCGGGGCAAGGCCGGCGCCAACGAAGCTCGGCAGCACCATCTCCACCGGAGGCTGGGCGACAATCACATTTTGAGCGAGACCGCCCGTGCCCAGGGAACGCGGCAGCATCAATCCCACCGGCGGCCGATTCACCACGAACAAGCGCGGGCGAGAACTCTGGTCCAGAGGATCACTGGCGCCCGTCACTTCCGCTTCATCCGCCCAGCCGTCGCCGTCCGTGTCGGGGTTGTTCGCGTTCGTGCGGCGCGTTTGCTCCTGGCCGTTGGTCAAGCCGTCATTGTCCAAGTCCTCCTGGTCATCGAAAAATCCGTTGCCGTCGGTGTCACGCACTTGTGGGTTGTAGCCGAACAGGATTTCCCATTTCGTCGCCAGCCCGTCGGCATCCAAATCTTCGTCGCCGTCCAGAATGCCGTCGCCGTCCGTATCGGGATTGAAACGATTCGAACCCAAGGCCACTTCGACATCGTCGGGAATGCCGTCCTGATCGGTGTCGATGCCGCCGGTGATCCAGAATTGCCACGTGAACGAAAGGGCCATCGGGTTGCCGGCCAAATCAGCGATCGGCGCTTGGATCGACCCGCGATACAATGCCGCTGGCAGATTGGTGGGGAGATTCAGGAACGCGCCGTTGAATTCATCGCGATAGGAAATGATTCCGTCAGTCACGAACGTGTCATCGCTCGTATCGAGCACGCTGTCCGACCCGGCGGAGCGAAGTCGGAACGTCGTCGCACTCAGCGTCACGGGATCGATTGGTTCGCTAAAGTAGGCCACCACTAGATCAGCCTGGCCGATGATCGCTCCAGCGGTGGGAAACACCTGCGTGACGAACGGCGGCGTGGCGTCTGGCACGAGCGTCACCACCACTTCTTCCGACCAGGTGAAATTGCCGCCGGTGTCCGCCGCCCGGGCGCGCACCGTGAAATTAGTTTTGTTCGTCGTCAGCAATGGCGTCACGAAACGATGCTCGAAGGGAAAGTTACCGTCCGTTGCCGCTTTGATTCCGTCCACGTAAAACTCCACGTTCCGCACTTGCACATCGTCCGAAACGCTGGCGGTGATGCGCGCCAGTTTGCCTTCTTCGGCCTGGGTTGGATTGAAAGGGAAACCCGCGGACAGCGAAATCGCCGGCGCCAATCCGAGCGCGTCATACGGGAGATAGTTGATCACTTGCAGACCCGAAAGACCGTCGGCCACGTAGGCTAGCCCGTTGTAAATGGAGATCGCCGTCGCCAGTCCGGGCGTGGAGAACGCGGTCACAAACTGGCTGTTCGTGCCCACAGGTCCGAGGTCATAAAGCCAGACATCGTGCGCGCCATCGTCTCCACCGACCGGGTCGGCTGCGGCGAGGCCGAAGCCGGAACCGTTGGCGACCATTTGTTTCCAGCCAAACTGGTTCGCGGTGCGCGGCAGGAGCAACACGGGCAACGCGGGGTTCGTGAGAGTGAATGTGTTGTAGCCACCTCGATGCGCGGCGTGGGCCAGGCCGCCGCCGACAAAGAGGCGCAAACGACGGCCGCCCACGCCGGCGGCGCCGGGAGACGACGCAGTGCCGGAGACGTGCAACGATTCACTATTCAACGGCAGCGCGTAGAGCGTACCGATGGTCAGCGCGTAGAGAAAATCACCGCCCACCATCACGTCTTCGATCGCGCCGCCCACCGTCACGCGTTCCAGCACCAGGCCCGAGGCCATGTCGATGGAGACGATGTGCCCGGACGATAATCCCGCATAAGCAATGCCGCCCGCGGCCGTCACGGCCCGCACTGCGCCGCCGAGATTGATCTGATGAACGATGCGCGCGGCCGGCGGATCGGTGATATCGACAATGGACAGTCCAGCCGTGTCATCGCCCACGACGACGAGATTGCCGGAGCAGGCAACCGCGACCGCATTGCCGGGCGTATCGACTTGCGCGATGCGCGTCGGGTTCAGTCCATTGGCCACATTGAAAACCGCGATGCCCGCCGCCGAATCCGCAACGATGGCGATGTCATTGATCGCGCAAACATCCACCGCTCGGCCCGGCGTGTCGGCGGACGCGACGATGCCGGTGCGCACCGGGACGTTGCTCAACGGATCGGTGCCTTGCTGCACTTCCGCGCCATCGAGAATGCCATCAGCGTCGCTATCCGCGTTTCGTGGGTCCGTGCCCATAATCCATTCCGCGTCATCGGGCAGGCCGTCCGCATCCGAATCAGCCGTGCTCGGAACGTGGAGTTGAATGGCTGGCAGCGTGATGTTTGCTCCGCTGTTGGGCGTGGTGAAATCCGAGTTGCCGAGATCCAGCGTGCTGGCCTGGAGGATGAACTCCCGGTAATGCGTGTTCGGCGCGAGGATCAAGTTCTTGAACGCCACGCCATTGTCGCCCGCAATGCCGCGCTGCACCGCGAGCGTATCCAGATTCATGATCAAAAAATAGTGCAGTCCCGTCTGCGGCGTCGGATCGGGAACAGCAGCGCCGGTTGGATTGCTGCCCTCGATCCGCTCGGCGCCATCGCTCACGCCATCGCCGTCCGTGTCGCGGCTGCGCGGGTTTGTGCCCAAGAGGTATTCCTCCAAATTCGTCACGCCGTCGCCATCCGCATCGCGATCCGCATCCGCAGCGTCATGGAAATTCAAACCGTAAGTGGTTTCCCAAACATCGAGCATTCCATCGTTGTCGAAGTCTTGCGGCGAGCGAACGGTGACACTGGCCGTGGCGAAGAACGGATGCTCTCGATTTTCCGGCAGCACCTGAACGTCCACAAAAGTTGATCCGGCAGAAATCGCTGAAACGGTCCCGTTTGCGGTGAGACTGATGACGTTGGAATCCGCGAGAGAGAACGTGGTGATCGGGCTGAGTGTCAGATTCGCCGTGGAGCCGTCCGAGTAGCGGCCAGTCACTGTCACCGGCGCGGTTTCGCCGACGCTGAGGAGCAGAGATGAGGGCGTCAACTCCAAGCCGGTCAACTCAACGGTTTCGGCCTTGGTCGAGGCGCGCATCCGCAACGGTGCGTCTTCGGGACAAGGCGCCCAACCGTGGTCACCCGCGTACTCGTAAATTTTCACGATCTCATCGTCGAGGACGGTTTTGGCCGCGCGGTAAGCCGCATCGTTCTTGAGATTATCGTGGTCGGCGGTACCGGCGTTCGCTCGATCGATGAACTCGTCCCAAACTAGCTTCATCAAGTCCCGTCTCTTTTGATCCAGAATGGCGGTCGCCTCGGCCAGGCTCTTGGAGCAGGGGACCACGGTCGTTTCGATGGCTGCTTCCGCCTTTTCCCAAAGATCCTTGAGATACCCCGGATAATCGACGTCCCGATGATACTCTTCGTGCGCGCGCTGGGCGGCGACCATGTACCAATTCGTCGAGCGACCGCGCCCGAGATAGCCCCCCATGTCCTCGATCACTTCACAGTAATTGTTCTCGAAGACATTCGCGCCTGGGCCGGTGAGCTTGGGGTCCCTGAAGTTGGTCGCGATTCTGATGACGCCGCGCAACATCGATGAAGTCACCGTGCTCTTCCATCCGCCCGACTTCGCATCGAAGCACATGGCAGTGGTGACTTTGAAATCACTGACCTTGGCATAGGCCTCGGGGCCTCCGACGAACTCCGTCCAACCGGAAGTATCGATCGGCGACACGGCATCGGGCGGACACGCGGCATCTTCGGCTCCCGGCGGTGGCTTGGAAACGCACTCGCCATTTTCGCAACGATCCGTCGTGCAATCGTTGCCGTCGTTGCACTCGGCATCGGACGTGCATGGTTTGCCTTTTTTCTTGGGCCGAATTTTTCCACCGCCCGCGCCAACGCCCGGCGACGTGCCGTGCCAACCCGGTTGCAGGATGCCCACGCCGGCGTCCGACTCGGCAAACAGTCCGTCCGCCGAGATTGTCATCGAGCCGACGATCTCCCAGTCGCCGGTGTCGTGATTGAAACTCCACAGCGCCGTCTTGGCGCCGGGCGGAAGTGTTTTGCCGGTGATGGGATCAGGCAGATTCGGGAAGCGCACCGGCACGGGCCGGTCGAAATTTTCCGCCCCGCTGGTTTGCACGGTAATGACGAGTGGAAAGTTCAAGCCCGGCGGCAACGGCCCGGGCAGACGATCCGGCGGCACCGCCGCGATGCCGACACTTCCTCCGCGCGCGCCGTTGGCGCTGAAGAGCGAGTCGGCGGGCACGGTCAGCGTCACGCCCATCAGCGCCGGATTGTTCGACAGCACCGTGGGCGGAAATGTGATCGTCGTGTCATTCGTGGAGCTGACCGACTGCAAGGTGCCTTGCGTGATGAGCGGCAGATAAATGAGACCGGTGCCGCCCGCCAGATTGTTGGTCTCGCCTGCCACCGCCGTCCACGCCTTGCCGACGAATGGATAGTAAGAAAGGTCGGGATAGCGAATGCCTGCCGCGAGATTGGTCAGCGTACGGCCGTCGATGTGAACGAAGAATTCGCCCACCGGGCATGGGCTAAGGCGAAAGAAACCATTCGAGTCGGTGATGACGCGCAGCGTTTCCTCCATGCCATCGACGGTGACGGTGACGCCTGGCAACGGACGATTGATGAAGTTCGTGGCGTTCGTTCCGGGAACGGGATCGGAAGCGAACACGTTTCCAACGATCGCCGTGCCGGCCAGCGGCGTGATGCTCACCGTATCGAAATCCACCGCCTTCGTCCCACCGGGTTGACCGTCGCCATCCAGGTCCACCATGCGTCCGATGAAATCCTGGAGGACGATGGGATTGAACGTAACCCGCACGCGCGCGCCGCCGGGGAGATTTTCAAGATAGAAGAGCGTCACGGTCTTGCGATCGGTGGAGAGTTCCACGCGCGAGAGAAGTTTGCGCCCGCCAAATTCAGCGAAGAGATGCGTGGGGCTCAGCAAGGCGTTCGATGAGAGCGGATAGTTGAAATGGAATACCGTTTCGCGCGTGACCGTGACGCCGCCTTCGCCTGCGGCGGGCGAAGTCTCCTGGATCGTAGTCAGTGGCAACTCGGGCAGCGTGGTGAGGCCGAGAATGGCATTGCCGAGGAACGTGGCGTCCGCGTCGTTAACGAAGCCGTCCTGGTTGAGATCGGCGAAGAGCGCCAGGTCGCCGGTCAGGGACGGCGCGTGGTTGATGTGATTGATGACGGCCTGGAGGTCGAGCACGGTTGCAACACCGTCGCCATCGAGGTCGCCGAGTTTCGCGGGTAACGCCGCTGAGAGATGAGAACAAAAAAGCGCCGCTGCCAGTACACAGCACTTCAACCAAACGCGCCGTAATAGAATGGGAGGCATGTTACGCCTTGGGTCGCTTGAGCCGCTCGACACTAGAGAGCGAGGCACGCCGGTCAACAGCAGAGTTGGAAACTAGCGCCGCCGAGAGACATCTTACAAACGTGTTGCCCACATGGTGCGACGACGTGAACGGTAGGGCGCGGAGCGGCGCGCCCTACCGTTTGTCACGTGCCGTCACCGCACAAGCCTCGCACGATAAAAGGACGTGGCCTGCGATTGCTGTGCGTTAAAAAGGAATGGCGCGGTGTTCGTGTGAATCGGAATCCAGTGCGCAAGGTTCGTCGAGGATTCGACAACGACCGGCGTGCCGGCTGTGCTGTTGACGCGAAACTGGATGAGAGCGCCGTCCAATCGAAACGGTTCCAGGGCGGGTGCTGTTCCCGTCGGGCGCAAAAAATTCTGCTCCACCAACTCGCCGATAGCATGTCCGAGATTCAGCCCGTCCAAGTCCGCGGACAGAAAATGAATTCCGCCGTAGATGCGGCTCATCCCGATCTCTTCCGCGGTCGTGGCGAAGCTCGTGTAGTTGCGCAGCACGCCCGGCACCGCATCCGATCCCACCGTGAATGGCACGCCGTCGGTTCCAAAGAAACGCGCCAGCACCGTGGCCGCGGCCGCGCTGAACGTGCTGTGCCCCGAGACATATTCGGGAAAGGCCGGAGTGTTCAACAGCGGCGTCCACTCCGGATCGTTCGCGGTATCTGGATTGCCGTCGAGGTTAGCTTCTTGAATCGCGGTGATCGGCCGCCAGAAATTGAATGCGTACTTCGCGTCCCACACGGCAATGCCCGCGTCGGCCATCGCTATGTTCAGCAGCGCAAAGAGCCGCGCGTTCTGCGGCAGCGACAAGCCGTGGTTCGTGGCGACGTTCTGCGCGATCTGGTTCCAGTGCCCCGGCGGCGTCACGGTGTAACTGAAGTCCGACCAAAAACGGGCGATCAACGTTTGCTCGGCGGTGCGGGTGGAGCTGCTCGCCGCGCCCAACAATTTAACCTGATTGAAATCCGCCGTGTACTGCGCGCTGTTCAACGGCGGCGGACCGGCGGGACGAAATTGTGTTCCATTCGTGAGAGCAAAACAGCCGACGTAAGGCCATTGCGGCAACTCAGGCGGACGAAAGAAAGGCGCAGTGCGACGCCAGGCGCCCGGTTCCGTGCTCGGAACGTACGGCACGCTGGTGCTCGAACCGTCGCTGGCACGCCAATCCAGAATGATGTCCGCCACGAATTCGCCGAGCTGCACGCCGTTGGTTTTCGCGATCTCATTCGGAACGGCGTTGAGCGAATTTATTAGGGCCGCATCGAACGCCGCGCTTTGACTTGGAAAAAGTTCGCTCAAAACGCGATGGGCGGCGGTCGCCGCTGCCGCTTCAGGCGAAGCGGGCGGCGTCACCGTGATCTGCGTGAAATATTGAGCGTGCGTGGGCGTGATGGCGTTAACGGCGTCGTGCATGGCCGCGTGCAGAATCGCAAGGTTGCGCGCGGCGAGGGGAGGAGACGTCGATTCGTTGCGGATGGCCGAGAGCGCGAGATTGTTCCAATCGCAAACGAGGTCCGCCGTCGCGGTCAGTTGGAAAACCGACACGGCCAAAAACATGACTGGCGAGTGGCGCATTGGTCTTAGGGTTAGCAGGGCACGGCACTTCGGTCGAGCGCGCAAGCTGTGTGAACACGGGTGTGGCGGCAGGCATGCTTGCCGCCACCGCTTGGTGCCTACTTCAACGCCTGATAGTAACCCGTCTGAAACGCCGCGAAGAAGTTGTACTGGTTGAATGGAAAATGTTGCGCGAGCGCGATGGCGACAATCTTCTCCTTCGGATCGATCTGGCAGTAAGTCGTCGCCGCGCCGTACCAGCCGAACTGTCCGATGGATGACGGCATCGAGAGTTGACCAAGATCAGTCGTCAGTTCCACGCCGAGACCAAAACCTTTCTGCCGCGTCGCCGCTTGATTGTTCGGCAACATCACCATGTGGTTCGCTGTCATCAGTTCGATCGTCTTGCGACCGAGAATGCGTTTCCCCTCCAGTGTGCCGCCGTTGCAGAGCATTTGCGCGAACCGCGCAAAATCTCCCGCCGTTGAAAGAATTCCCGCGCCGCCTGCTTCGATGCCGCGCCCTTCCTCCGGCCACGTCTCGATGATCGGTTTGTCCTCCACGAACTTCCCATCCGCGACCTTGTACGTCTTTGCCAGGCGACTCATTTTGTTCGTCGGCACGTCGAAGCCCGTGTCCTTCATCCCGAGCGGCCGGAACATCCGATCTTCCAGAAACGCGCCGAACCGCTGTCCCGACACGCGCTCGATCAACGCGCCGAGCACGTCCTGGTTCACGCCATACGTGAACGCATCGCCCGGCTGATGTTTCAACGGCAGCTTGCCGAGCTTCGCCGTGAAATTCGTCAGCCCCGGCCCGCTCCACAAATCCGCCGCGCGCCACAACTTCGTCAACTCATCGTTGCCCATGAAGTCGTACATCAACCCGCTCGTATGCGTGAGCAGATGCCTGATGGTGATGGGCCGTTTGAGCGCCTCGGTCTCCGGCGCGTCCTGCGTGCCGCCCGTCCAGACCTTCATGTTTTTCAACTCCGGCAAATACTTCGTGATCGGATCATCGAGATTGTATTTCCCGTCTTCGAACAACATCAACGTGGCGGCGCACGTGATAATCTTCGACATCGAATACATGCGGCAAATCGTGTCGCGCTCCATCGGCAACTGTTTCTCCACGTCGCGCAGCCCGTAAGTCTGGAAGTCCGCGATCTTCCCGTCGCGCGCGAGGAGCGTGATGATGCCCGCGTGTTTCCCGTCCTCCACGAACTGCTTCATCGTTGCGTGCAACACCTTGAGCCGCGCCGGATCAAATCCCGCGGACTTGGGTGAAGCGGTGGGCAACTGCGCCTGAACCGAAACCGCCACGGCGTACGCGAGAACGAGCAGGAATATTTTCATGTGTGTGGGCATTGAAGCGGAAGAGAGCAAAATCGTCGCGAGAAATTTTCGCAGTTGAGCAACGCTCGCCTGAAAGCTTCGCAAACCATTCGTATTTACGGCGTCCTCCGGTCAACTGCGTCAAGTCTAGCCTGGCCGCTGAATGTGAAGCTCGCGCTAGTTCGCTCGTTTGGCGTTCCAGACGGCGAGCATGTTTGGCGATCCCTGGCTGCGCACACCGTTGTCCGTCAAAATTTCATCGGTGGCCGACATGGTTTCAGCGCGCGGAAACACAAGCGTCTCGCCGCCCCGAAGATCAAACTCGATCGCGATGAATTCATCTTTGGAGTCACGCAGCACTTGCACGAGGTGTTCCAGATTTTTGATCGAAACGCCATTGATGGTTTTCACGACCTGGGTCGCCGGGTTCGAATAGCCCTTGGCGAGGCGATGCGGAAAGAATGGCGATGACACGACCACGAGAGCTTCACCTTTGAAGGCGGGTTTGTCACTCATGCGCGTGCGCCGCGACCGTTGTGTTCGCTTTGGCCGGCGGTTCCGGTTCGGCGGCGCGTGTGTCCGAACGGGGAGCGATAACAACAAAGGCAAACAGAACCGCAATTACAGCACGGGGGAGAAAATGAATTTCCATGGATCTTAACAAAGTTTGGCCGAGATAGGATTTTTCCAAGTGGCGTTGTTTCGTGAAGGGCGACACGCGCGAAAGCTAAACTTCAGCAGAGTTCCGTCACAAGGCAAAAGCCCGTCTCATCCAAAGCGCGCGAGTACGAGCGCCCACACAGGACATCAGCCTTCCAGTGCTTCCAGAATGCTCATTTGAAAATAGCCGCTCATCTCCATGGCCAGCCAAATGGGGAGCAGCTTGGGATCGAGGTCCTGCGGTTTCAACTCGCCGACTTCGAGTGAGCCGAGCCGCAGCCAATGGCCGACACGAATATCGTTCAGCACCTGAAGCAACCATTCGGAATCCACGCGCTCCAACGTGAAGCGGTAGCCGGCCTTGATCTTCTGAAAACGTTCGGGCGCGGCGAGCCACGCGTGGAGATGACGTTGGTTGGCGGCGCGTTGCTCGGCCAGCGCGTCGTCCAGCAGGCGCTGGTATTCGGCCACGCGGGGATTGTTCAACTCTTTGCTCACGGGCTGATGCGCGGGCGGCACGACCGGGTAGGTTTGAAGAATTCGAACGAACGCCTCACGTTCGCGTGCGCTGAGTTGAAAAACAACCGCCTTGTCATCCGCGCTGATCCGTTTCACGCATCACGCTCCATGGTCGCGTGCAGCGTGTATTTCTGAAGCTGATGCACATAGAACTCGGCCTTTTCCAAACTCTCTCGCGCCAGCACGCTCTTGCCTTGTTCATGGACCTGCATCATGTGGCGCTCGGCCTTCTGCCGCTCCCAGCCGAACACTTTCTGGAACACGTGCGTGACATACTGCATGAGGTTCACCGGGTCATTCCAACACACGACGAGATAGCCAGGCTCCAGTTCATCCTTGGTCCTGGTTTCCTTCTCCTGATCTGGAGCAACGAGCGGTTCAGCGACATTTGCCACGGTATGAAAATAAATTTCGCCCCGACGCTTGTCGAGGAATGGAGCGGTTGCAGCCGGAATCAGCGGCGCGGGAAAAATGATCTCACGCAAAGGACGCAAAGGACGCGAAGCAATCCGAGCCATCCCGGTCAAGAGATTTACTGAGCAGTGACACGATCAGTCCCGGAAATCCGCTTCCGACTCTTCTCCTTCGCACGCTTCGCGGACTTTGCGTGAGGCCCTTCTGCATCGATACGTCTTAGAACTTCATCGTGAAGTCCACGCCCACGGAATGCACTTGCGCCGTGCCCGTTTTGATATCGCCGGACGTGTGCTCCACGTCCCACGAGGCGCCGTCCGCGGAAAAGAATTTGTAGCCGCCGCCGATCGACATTTGGTCATTGAGCTTGAAACGCACGCCCGCGAACACCTGCCACGCAAACACCACCGTGCTCCCCGTTCCATCCACCACGTCGCCGTTCGGATCTCGCACATGATCGAGCGTGATGATGCTCGCGGCTCCGCCCACGCCTGCGCCGACGTACGGCACCCACTTGCAATCCGGCTTGTCGTAACGCAGCACCACATCCGCCAGCATCGGCACATGCGATATGGTCAAGTCACCGTCGCTGTCATTCACCTCGTTGACGATGAAACCGGTCTCGAGTTGCACGCCGATGTAATCGTTGAAATGATAACCGCCCGCCACGCTGAGCCGCGGTCCCGGGTCCATCTCCAGTTTTGTTCCGGGAGTGGGCACGACGAAACGGCTCACCTTCAGATCATCCGCGAGCGAAACCCCCGCGCCCGCGTCAAAATAGAAATTCTGACTGCGCCCCACCTGAGGCATGGCCAACAAGCCCAGGCAGCAACCGCTGGCGAGGGCGAATAAACGGATGGTGTTTTGCATAGATGCGCGATGTTTCGCGATGTGGGGCCGGCGGCGTCAACGCAATTTTTGCGCTTCCAAAGCACACAACGCTCATGCCGGACTGGTGAGTCGCCGCGCATCCAGCAGTTCGTTCAATTGCTGTTCCGACAACCCGCTGAGTGCGCGCGCCACTTCGCGCACCGTGCGGTTCGTGTCAAACGCGACCTTGGCGATCTGCGCGGCCTTATCGTAGCCGATCACGTTCGCCAACGGCGTGCAGAGCGCGAGGCTGCGTTCGATGTCGCTCTCGCATTTCTCGACGTTGGCTTCGAGGCCGGTCACGCAGCGGCGCGCGAAGACGAGGACGCCATTCGTGAGCAGTTCGATCGATTGTAACAGGTTGTGCGCGATGAGCGGCATCATGACGTTCAACTCGAAGTTGCCGAACGCGCCGCCAAACGTGATGGCCGCGTCGTTGCCGATCACCTGGCCGCAGACTTGCAAGAGCATTTCACTCATCACGGGATTCACCTTGCCGGGCATGATGGATGAACCGGGCTGCGTCGCGGGGAGTTTCAATTCGCCATAGCCGAGACGCGGGCCGGAGCCGAGGAAGCGCACGTCGTTGGCGATCTTGATCAAACTGACCGCAACTGCTTTCAACGCACCGCTCGCTTCCACGCATGCATCGCGCGCGGCTTGCGCTTCGAAATGGTTCGGCGCTTCGCGAAGATTCAGTCCCGTTTCATCCGCCATGCGCTCGATGGTGCGGCGCGCGAAATCCGGATGTGTGTTGATGCCCGTTCCAACCGCGGTCCCGCCGAGCGCGAGTTCGCCGAGATGCGCCTCGCAATTCCACAGCCGCTGCACGCCGTGCTCGACCTGGCTCGCGTAGCCGCTGAATTCCTGGCCGAGGCGAATGGGCGTGGCGTCCTGCAAATGCGTGCGGCCAATTTTCAGCACGTCCCCAAACTGCGCCGCCTTCGCGAGCAGCGCGCCGTGCAGTTCGTTCAGTGCGGGAATGAGCTGGTTCACGATGCCATCGAGCGCCGCGATGTGAATGGCGGTAGGAATCACGTCGTTGCTCGACTGCCCGCGATTCAAGTGGTCGTTCGGATGCACGGGCGTCTTGCCGCTGAGGATTTGCGTGGCGCGGTGGGCGATGACTTCATTCGCGTTCATGTTGGTCGAAGTGCCGGAGCCCGTTTGAAAAATATCCACGACGAATTGGTCGTCGAGCTTGCCGTCCACGACTTCCTGCGCGGCTTTTTCAATCGCAGACGCGATCTCGTTCGGCAGCAGGCTGAGTTCGGCATTGGTGCGCGCCGCGTGCTTCTTGATCAGGCCGAGCGCGCGAATGAACCGGCGTGGGAAACGCAGACCGCTGATGGGAAAGTTTTCCAACGCCCGCGCCGTCTGCGCCCCGTAGAACGCGTTCGTCGGCACGCGCATTTCACCCATCGAGTCGCGTTCGGTTCGGAAGTCGTCACCCATAGTGAAGCCAACGTAGCGGAATCAGCGCAGCGCACAACACATGCGACGACGCGGAACGGGTGGGGGAGCACGCCCCTCAAGCTGCGACTCACCTGACCCCGGAGAGATCACCCGGCGTAACATTCGCGAAGCAGAGGCAATTGGATGTGCGCCTCGGCGGCGGCGCGGCGACCATCCGACAATACCTGCAAGCCGGATTGGTGGATGAAATGCACCTGGCCGTCTCGCCGGTCGTGCT
>Ga0193753_10000309_pt1 | contig 48470 bp, 48 predicted proteins | sample H1c2metaG_FD_144925 | JGI IMG/M metagenome (GOLD analysis project Ga0193753, IMG submission 144925) | Soil microbial communities from a riparian zone of the East river system, Colorado, United States - H1c2 | ecosystem: Environmental > Terrestrial > Soil > Riparian zone | place: USA: East...
CCTCCGCTTCGCGTATAATGTGAATGATCTGTTCCTCGCTGAATCTGCTTTTTTTCATGTTCTGCTGCTCCCTTCCTTCGCCGCAGAACTCCAGCTTTGTCACGTCCAGATTTTCGGGGTCAGGTCAGAGCGATGACCGCCGCAGCCCTCGTGATAAAGGTAGGTAAGTTACCGCGGCGAGCGATGGCGGAGATTTGGGCCGGGTGGTTTGTGGGGAAAGGCGAGCTGGGCTGTATCCAGGTGTGGCCGGTGACATCGGCGATCATCACATCGTGAGGCGTCGTTGCGAGAATTACCCCTGGCAACGCTGATGTGTGGATTCCTTTACCCCAAGCAATTAGACGGAATCGCGAAGCTGGATTGATTGCCTGGAAGTAAAGCGGTGACGCAGTCGGGCTCGCAGCGGCCCACGAGGCAAGTGCGGCACCAGAAACAGAATTGCGAAGATAGTAGCAGTTCAGGATTTCGATGTAGTCGTCTGGCTGAGGCGAGGCAGATCGAATGCGTGCGGCCTCTTTCCAAACCTTCAAAACCGCATCAAGCGTTTGATCAAGCTACCGCATTTGTCCCACCCCCTCTGGCAATCTGGCTGGCATGAATGAATTGAAGAACACAGGAAGCCAGAGAACGAAAGCACAACGGGCAAGCAGGAGACCGCAGAGCCGAAAGCAGGAATGCCGACGCGGAGAGAGCAGATCAGTTCTCATGCGCACAAATTCTCTCGCGACAGATTCGAAATCTCCGCTACGCCCAACTCCCGTCTTACACGAGGGCCGACTCTGGTTTCTTCCGGCGCGACCCGCTCACCTCACTCTCGATCTCCAGGTCCTTCTCCTTCCACGTTTCGAATCCACCTTCCATCTCCATGACGGAATACCCTTTGCCGGCGAATTCGACCGCGGCCATCGCAGCCAGGTGACAGACCGGCGAGTAACAATAGATGACGTTCAATGCATCCTTGCGCAGCCCCTCGAACGTCGGCCATTTGTCATAAGGCAAATTGATCGCGCCGGGCACGTGGCCCTTGTGGTAATCCTCATCTTCGCGCACATCGACGACGACGAGGTCGGAGCCTTGCTTGAGATTGTTCGCCACTTCAATCGGCCCGGTGGTGAACGCCATTTTATCGGCGAAGTGCTGTCGTGCTTTTTCCGGATCGTTTTTCTTCAGGACGGTTGCCATATCGGCCTCCTTTCAATCGGTTCGTGGTTTTCCCCGCGGCCCCTTCTGATTCCTCTACAAAATCATGTTCGCGTTCGCGCACGACCAGCACCGGGCAAGGCGCGTGGCGCACCACCCGCTCCGCCGTGCTGCCGATCAACATGCGCGCCAGCCCGCCGCGCCCGTGCGTACCGACGATGATCAAGTCGGTATTCGTCTCTTCAGCCGTGAGGACAATTTCGTGATAAGGCGCGCCCGTGCGCACGTTGGCCTTCACCGTGGCGCCGGACGCGGTCTCGTTTCGCCACTCAGAGAGCCGCTTCGCAGAGGCTTCGCGAATCGTGGTGTCGTCGTAGGCGGCGATCACAACTCCCTCGAAGTACACGGGCGGTTGGACCATGTGCAACAGGATTATCTCCGCGCTGAACTGTTTCGCAAAAGAGACGGCGTATTGCAGCGCCTTGCGTGACGTGACCGAGAAATCCACCGGCACGAGAATTCTCTTGAGCCGGATTTCCGCAAGTGGCACCGCCGGAAGCGTGGTGTCTCAGGTCCCCACTCCATCACCATGCCGCCCGTTTTCGGCGAGGATCGGACTTTCATAAAATCTCCTTTCATGCTGGCTCGCAAACGCGCTCCATCACTTCTTCCAACAGGCGTTCGTCGTGCGATCGCACCGCCAGATCGCCCGTGGAGATAATTCCGACGAGACGCTTGGCGCTGTTCAGAACCGGCAGCCGACGAATCTGTTCTTTTTCCATGACCCGGGCCGCTTTTTGCAAAGAGTCTTCTTCGAAACAGCAACGGATGCCCGAGGTCATCACGTCGCGAACTTTCGTGGAAAGCGTATCGTAGCCTTGCGCGATGGCACGAATGGCCAGGTCGCGATCCGTGATCGAGCCGACGAGCCGCTCGCCATCGCAGACCGGCAACATGCCGATGTCGCGCTCCTTCATTTTCCGCGCGGCTTCGCAGATGGTCGCATCAGGGTGAATCACTTCAGGATCTCTCGTGAGAATTTCTTGAACTTTCATAATGCCTCCTTCGGGCGCCAAAAGTTTTTCCCGCCCGCCAATAACGTATCCCGCGTCCCGAGCATCGCAACCGGCGAAACACGAAATGTGTGAATGGCGATCCAGGCGCCGAACAGTTTGGAACCACTATTCAGAGTGAAGCGGGCAGCCCTTCCAATTTCCTATCTGCGTCCATCTGCGGTTGAACTACGTCGCTACGGCTCAGCAGTTTCGCTGGGTCTGAAATCGGACGAAGCCCGCATGGCGTTGGATTTGATTTGGAGTAGGTTCGCCCACGGCTGTCGTTCGCGGTGCGAACGAAGAACGAGAGGCAAGACGAAGGAGGTTTTATGCGAATCACAAGTTCATCCTTTCGAGACGAGGAACACATCCCGCGGCAATACTCGCGTTACGGCGAAGACAAAAGCCCGCCGTTGCACATCGAAGGTGTGCCAGCGAACGCGCGCAGCCTGGTGTTGATCGTCGATGACCCGGACGCCACGCGCGGATTGTTCACGCATTGGATCGTGTTCAACATCGATCCCAAGACGACGGACATCGGTGAAGATCACGTGCCCGAAGGCGCGCGCCAGGGAGCCAACGGCTGGGGCGAATCCCAATATGGCGGACCGCGGCCGCCGTCGGACGATCACCGTTATTTTTTCCGGCTGTACGCGCTCGACGCGGAACTCGATCTGCCACGCGGCTCGACACGCGCCACCATCGAAAGCGCGATGAGAGCACATGTGCTCGACACGGCGGAATTGATGGGTCGCTTTGCCGCGCCGGAGACAGCGGGCGCGGCGGCGCGCTGAAACATTGGAACAAAAATGGAGGTCTTGTGACATTACCGCCCTTGCACCCCGCGCTGGTTCATTTGCCCATCGCGTTCGTCGTCCTGTCGTTTCTCACCGACATCGCGGCGAAAATTACCAAACGCGAATCGCTCGCGCACACCGCGTGGTGGTCGCTCGTGGCCGCGCTCATTGACGGCGCACTGACCATCGCGGCGGGCTACTGGGACATGAACCGCGCCGCGCTCACCGCCGACACGCACAGCTACGTGAATTTGCACTTGCTGATTGGTTGGCTGCTCGCGGCTTGCCTCCTCGTGTTGACCGTCTGGCGATGGCGCATTCGCCAGCAGGCACGGCGCGTCGTGACGAAGCCGTACGTGATTGGCGCTTTGCTTGTACTGGCCCTGACATTTTTCCAGGGCTGGTACGGCGGCGAATTGGTTTAATCGCACGGCGCTGGCGTGGCCGCCGCAGGTCAAGGAACTGAGTCCGCGGAAAAAGCGCAGGCGCGTCTCGCGCTTGTGCGCGATGCGCTCGCGCCGATCGAAACTGCCGTGGGCGCGCCCTCCCATGAAGGCGGCGCCGAGCACGGCCATGGGAACAAGGAGAAGATCAGCCCGTTGAAAAAGTAGCAGATGACGTCAGGAGGCGAATGGGATTCTCCAATGGTTGCGCAATCCGCGCCCCAGGCTGCCTCATTCATACTCACACAAAATCACTATCAATTTTTGCCGGGTCGGTTGGAATCCGTTCCGTCCGCGTTGCCGTTCAACACAGCGCGCTCCCCTTCCGGCTGTGCCTCGACGTTTTTGATCGAGGCCCATTTTCCGAAATGGTGTAGCTCCAGAAGAACGTAGAGAAGCACGGTGGTAAAAATGGCGATAACGAATCTTCCATAAGCGACGGCCAATCCGATCGCCGCCGAGGACCAGAGCGTCGCGGCGGTGGTCAAGCCGGCCACGCGCCCTTGATTGTGGATGATGGCGCCGGCTCCGAGAAAGCCGATCCCGCTGACGACTTGCGCGGCGATGCGAGTTCGATCCGCCGTGTCGGTGGCGAACTCGGAGAGCAAACCGAAAACACACGAGCCAACACAGACGGCGGCGAAGGTGCGAATCCCGGCCGCGGGACGTTCATGCTTGCGCTCCCAGCCAAGAAATCCTCCCAGAAGAAGCGCGACCAGCGTTCGCAGCGCGAAGGTGAATTCCAGCTCCCAGTCCATGCCGCCCTCAATGTAGGACCAAAGTGCAAAGCACAAAATCTCCCGAGACGAAAAGTTTTGAACTCAAAAATTTCCAAGCACGCCGTCTTGATCCCGTCGGAGCAAACCACCGGAGACAACAGGCTGGCAGCACGTTGACGCAGCGGGAAGTCGTCGTACGGTGAGACGACTGGGTAGCCGGTCGCAGGAGCAAGGAGGAGATGAAACACAGAGAGGGCACTTCACACGAAGCCGCGGCGCACGATCGCCAAGCCGGTCCGGCGCGACGCAAAGGTCATCGCTGGCGGCGCAGGTTCGGGATTTTTTTGCTCGTGCTGGCAGCGCTCGCGGTCGTCGGCCGCCTGATGTTGCCGGGTTTTGCTCGGGATTACGTGAACCGCACGCTGGATCGCAATCCGCTTTACGCGGGCGACATTGGCGAAGTCCAAATCCATCTCTGGCGCGGCGCTTACTCGATTCACGACATTCGCATCAGCAAGACAACCGGCAATGTTCCCGTGCCATTCTTCGCGGCCACGCGCGTCGATTTCGCGATTCAATGGAATGCGCTGATGCATCGCAAAATTGTGGGCCGCGTTCTCATGGACGAACCGGAAATGAATTTCGTGGATGGCGGCGACGAGGGCGAGTCGCAGACCGGCGCGGGCGGGCCGTGGCTCCAGATCATCAAGGACCTGTCCCCGTTTCAGATTAACCGGGCCGACATCCAGGAAGGCTCGGTCCACTTCCGCACTTACAAAAAACAAACGCCCGTGGACGTCTATCTGACGAAATTCAACGCCTCGATCGACAACCTCGGCAACATCCGCGATGAGACGAATCCGCTCGTGTCCACGGTGCGGGCCACGGGCGTGCTGATGGACCAGGCCAGGGTAGAATACATGATGACACTGGATCCGTTCTCGTATCGGCCGACCTTCCACATGGCGCTGCGCGTTCTCGGCCTGGATGTGACGACGCTCAATGACTTCGCAAAGGCGTACGGGAAATTCGATTTCGAGCGCGGCTGGTTCGATCTCGTCGTCGAGACGGATGCGAAAGAAGGCCAGCTCACCGGCTACGCCAAGCCGCTCTTCCGCGACCTGAAAGTCTTCAGCGTCACGGCGGATCTCAAGGATGAAAACGTGCTGGAATATTTTTGGCAGGCGTTGGTTGGCGGCACGACCAGCGTGCTTAAGAATCACCCCCGCGACCAGTTCGGCACGCTCATCCCTTTCAGCGGCAACGCGTCGCACGCCACCACCGCGGATATTCTGGCCACGGTGGGCAATGTCCTGCGCAATACCTTTGTTCGTGCCTATTTGCCCCGCCTCGAACCCGCGCAGCAATTCGAAGGGATTCAGTTTGAGCCACCTGAGTTCGCGGAGATGATCGCGGTGGGCGGCGCGCTTTAATGGAAGGAGGATGCATGAGCCATTTACGATTTACGATTTACGATTTACGAAACGATTTGCGATCCGGTGCTCAGATTGAAAGGGCGCTGCGTAAATCGTCAATCGCCATTCGCAAATGCATCAGGGCGTGGGCGTTCTCGCTCGTTCTCATCGTCATCGCCGGCTGCGGCAGCGCGAAGCTTGGGAAGGACAAGAAAGACGAGTTCTTCACTTCGGGCAGTCGCGAGGCCGACCAGCGCGCGAGTCAAACGATGGCCAAGCACGAGCAACTCACCGGTTCCGGCGAAGGCGCGGGCGAGAAGGGTGTCAAAAAAGCAAAGGCGGCCAAGCCCGAGGAAGAGGGTGCCTCTGCCACCGCGACCAACAAACCGGCGCAGGTGGAAGGCAAGCTGGCTCTTTTCGATCGGCTCGGCGGTGAGACAGGCATATCGAACATAGTGGCCGACTTCACGCCGCGTGCGTTGAACGACCCTCGCGTCAACTGGCAGCGCAAAGGCATGACGCGCGGAAAGTTCTCTTTGCGCCGCAATCGCGACGGCGAAGTCCTGTGGAGCGCCACGCCTGAAAACGTGGCGGCCTTGCAAAAACATCTCGTGCAATTCCTCGCTCTGGCGACGGGCGGACCGGCGCAGTACGACGGGAAAGAAATGAAACCCGTCCACGCGGACATGCGCATCACGAACCCGGAATTCGACGCGGCCATCGGCGATCTCAAAGCGTCCCTCGACAAGCTCCAGATTCCCAACAAGGAACAAAAGGAACTGCTCGCCATCATCGAGAGCACGCGTCCGCAAGTCGTGACGCAGAGATAGCGGGGTGGAGTTCGACGCGGAGGGCGTGTTGTCTTTGCAATTACTCGGGTTGCGAAACGGATTTCAGTTCGTACGTTCAGCCAGCGCCTTGGCCGGCGGAGAAACAGGCCATGAGGTTTTGCATGAAGGGCGGCGCGATTCGCATTGGAGCAGTCGGCGCGGGAGGCTTTGGACTCTTCGCGCTGCAACATTTCACGCAGATTCCCGGCGTCGAGCTGGTGGCGATGGCTGAAGACGCATCGCGAAGCCGCGTTTGCTATGGCGCAACGGTTTGGCATTCCCGACATTCAAACATTCGGTGCACTGGTGGCGCGTGAGGACATCGATCTCGTTTATATCTCCACGCCGCACTCGCGCGGCGCGCGGACGGCACAAGGCATTGGATATTTATCAGAAGATCGAAATCACCTGGAGCAACGAAGACAAAACGAAGGTTTATGGCGAGTTGCTGCGCGCGATGATGCGCGACCAGGTTCGCTGAATTTACGATCGCCAGCACGTGCGAAGAATCACTCACGAGAATGGCCACGACTCGCTCATACTCGCGGACAAGGCGACGAAGCTGGCTGAGCAATCCACCTGAATTTCTGTTATGAGCACGGCAACTTTTGGCTCGAAGCCTTCGACTGAACGCATTCACGAGAGCAAAACACTTCCGCGTCTGTTCAACGCTTGTCTGCTGCGGCCCCAGGATTTTCCGGCGTCGCAAGACGACGTGGAGGTGATCGGCGCTTTTAATCCCGGAGTCATTGCCACGGAGGAGGGAATCATCTTGCTCGTTCGTGTTGCCGAGCAGGCGCGGGAGAAGCGGCGCGGCCACATGGCGCTGCCACGTTGGGACTTCGAGCGGCACCGCGTGGTCGTGGATTGGCATAGAGTAAACGAAGTCACGCCGGTGGACACTCGCGTGGTGAAGCACAAGGAAAGTTGCTGCGTGCGGCTGAACTTCACTTCGCATCTGCGCGTGGTTTTCAGCCGCGACGGAAAGCGGATCGATTCTACGGATGGCGCGACGCTTCGCCCGGAGAATGTTTACGAAGAGTACGGCATTGAAGACCCACGCATCACGCGCATCGGAGAAGTTTACTACATCACTTACGTGGCGGTGTCGCGGCACGGCGTAGTGACGGCACTGGCATCGACGAAGGATTTCAAAACGTTCGAGCGGCACGGGATCATTTTTCCGCCTGAGAACAAGGACGTGGTCTTGTTCCCCGAAAAGATTGGCGGCGAATACTACGCCCTGCACCGGCCCAATGCGGCGACGCCATTCACGCAACCGGAAATGTGGCTGGCCACGTCGCCCGATCTCACGCACTGGGGGCATCACGAACAATTTCTCGGCGGCAGCGAAACGTGGGACATCGGGCGCATCGGCGCGGGCACGCCGCCGATTCGGACGTCGGAAGGCTGGCTGGAGATTTATCATGGCAACAGCAAGCGCGCGGAGGACGCGGGCATCGGCACGTACGCGGGCGGACTGCTGCTGCTGGATTTGGATAATCCGCGCCGTATCATTGGCCGAAGTGGAGGCGTGTTCGTTCCCGAAACCGAATACGAGTGCGAAGGCTTCGTGCCCAACGTCGTTTTCCCCACGGGCATCGTGGAGCGGGACGGCACGCTGCTCGTCTATTACGGCGGCGCGGACACGTTCACCGGCGTGGTGGAATTCTCGATGAAGGATGTCCTCGACGCAGCAAGGCGAACGTGAACTTTTGGCACCGGCGAGAGAACCTCAAAAAGAAAACCCGTCCCCGGAGGAGGGACGGGTTCGCTTCTGATCGCGTGGACAAAACTCTAAAACCACGCTGAATAATTCATCGGCTGGGCGAGCAAAACCTTTAGCTGAAAAGTCCGCCTTGCAGATGAGCCGGCTTCAGCTCTCCTCGTGCGGCGATTCGGGTGCTGCCTCCAGACGCGGAAGCTTCCCCAATCGCTGCTCCGCTTCGGCGGAGAAACGCGCCCACGGAATCGCTTCCAGACGTTTCGAAGCGATGCGTTTTCCGGTCAATTCGCAGACGCCGTACGTGCCATCGCGAATGCGCTCCAACGCCTGATCGATTTCATTCAGCGCATCCTGTTCCGAAGACAACAGGCTCAACGCGAAATCCCGGTCGTAAGAATCCGTGCCGCCGTCCGCCGTGTGCATCCCCATCGCGGGCACTTCCTCCCGTGCGTTGGCCATCAGCGTTCCCCGTTCGCGCAACAGATAATCCGACAACGCAACAAGGCGGCGGTAATGGCGCGCCCACTTCTTCGGCGGCTTTTTCTCAGGCGGTTTGCTCCCGAGAATGTCCGTCGTGGAAGCTTTCGCCGTCCGGACCTTGCGCGTCGTGCGGCGGAGCTTTGTGCTCCGATCTTTCATTCCAAACCGTAGAACTCCGTGGCCGTAAATCAACGAGGCTTTGTGAATTGTTCAATGTCCAAATCGACGCACGCCCGCCGTCATGAAAAAGCAATTCGCTTCGGCGTACACACGGCGGAGTGCTTGCAGTCCCACAAGGAATCAGCATTGCATCTCCCGCCGATTTCCGCCATCAGTCGCCCATCATTGGAAACTCGGAATCGCTATGTTCATCGTTCATGTCCACGTGCGCGTGAAACCGGAATCGATTGAAGCTTTTCATCAGGCCTCGATCGAAAATGCGCAGCACAGCATCCAGGAACCGGGCATCACCCGCTTCGACGTCGTGCAACAGCGCGATGATCCCAGCCGCTTTGTCCTCGTGGAAATCTATCGCGATGAAGCAGCCGCAGCCGCGCACAAGGAAACGGCGCATTACAAAAAGTGGCGGGACACCGTGTCTGAGATGATGGCGGAGCCGCGCTCCAGCGTGAAGTTCACGAATGTTTTCCCAAGCAACACCGGCTGGTGATGCGCTTCGAGTTTGCCACGGCCACGCGGATTATTTTCGGCAAAGGGTGTGTCGTTGATCTTCCTGGCTTCGCGCGAGAGCATGGCCGGCGCGTGCTCGTTGTTACGGGCCGAAATGTTTCACGCCTCCAATCCATCCTCGACGGGCTTCGACAAAGTCATTTGCAGATAACACTTTTCGCGGTGTCGGAGGAACCAACCGTGGCGCTTGCGCAGTCCGGCGCAGAACTCGTGCGCTCCGCGAAGTGCGATTGTGTGATTTCCATCGGCGGCGGCAGCGTCATCGACGCGGGAAAAGCAATCGCTGCCCTCACCACGAATAGCGGCGATGCTCTCGAATACCTGGAAGTGATCGGCAAAGCGTAGCCACTCACGGAACCTCCGCTGCCCTTCATCGCGGTGCCGACAACGGCGGGCACTGGGGCCGAAGTCACGCGCAACGCTGTGCTGCAATCACCCGAGCATCGCGTGAAGGTCAGCTTGCGCAGCGGCCTCATGCTACCGCGCGTGGCACTCGTCGATCCGGAACTGACGCATCCCTTGCCGCCCGCGCTTACCGCCAGCACCGGCATGGACGCCCTGACGCAATTGATCGAGCCATTCGTCTCGAAACGCGCGAACCCGATGACAGATGCGTTTTGCCGCGAAGGCATTCCACGCATCTCGCGCTCATTGCGCCGTGCATTTCAAGACGGCGAAGATGCGGACGCGCGCAACGACATGGCACTGGCGAGTTTGCTGGGCGGCCTCGCGCTGGCGAACGCCGGACTCGGCGCGGTTCATGGATTTGCCGCGCCCATTGGCGGCATGTTTGCCGTGCCGCATGGCGCCGTGTGCGCTGCGCTTCTTCCCGGCGTGATGCAAATGAACATTCAGGAAGCGCGGAAACAGGACGCCACTGCAATCACCCGCCGCTACGATGAAGTCGCACAACTTCTCACCGGCGTCGCCACAGCGCGGGCGAACGATGGCGTGCAATGTGTGCGGACGTTGAGCGAAGATCTCCAGATTCCCCGGCTCGGCGCGCTGGGAATTCAGCCGGAAAGTTTTTCCGAACTGTGCGAGAAGGCGCTGCACTCCAGCAGCATGAAAGGCAATCCCTTTCGCTCACCGAGCGTCAACTGAATGAAGTTCTGCAGCGGGCGTTCTGACTTCCACGTCGCGCCAGGCGGGATGGGACGCGGGATCAGCCATCGTGTCGGACGCCTTCAATTCCGTGGTGCCGATCACGGGCAGACGGCGCTTCTGATACCAGGAGATGGCGATCAAATCGTAGATGCCGCGCCACAGCCGATCCCACAGGCCGTATTTGGATTCGCCGGCCACGCGTGGACGATGACCGACGGGAATCTCTTTGGTCCGCACGCCGTTCCCATGCACGAGCACCGGCAGAAATCGGTGAATGCCATTGAAAGGAAACAATCCATTCAACGCCTCGCGCTTGAACGCGCGAAAGGCGCAACCCGTGTCGCAGAAATCGACTTTCAAGACACGCCGCCGGGCCAACCGCGCCACCCGCGTGGAAAGGCGCCGCAGCCAATCATCCTGCCGTTTGCCGCGCACGCCACAAACGAAATCACTGCTCCGCAATGCCTCGAGAAGTTTCGGAATGTCCGCCGGGTCGTTTTGGCGATCACCATCGAGTGTCACCAGGATCGGACTGGTCGTGGCCTGAATGCCAGTCCACAAAGCCGCGCTCTGTCCACTATTGCGTTCGTGACGCAAGCCGCGCACGCGACTGTCACTGTGCTGGGCCTGACAAATTTTTTCCCACGTCGCGTCCGTGCTGGCGTCATCGATGAGAACCAATTCATACGAGTAAGGCAGGCCCTTCATGGCCGCGGTGATTTCGTCCACGAGCGGAAGAATATTTTCCTCCTCCTTGAACAGCGGAACTATGATCGCAATGTCCGGTCGCATACGTGCCATCAAAGCTTAGTCGACTACGGGCCGTCCGCAAACATCCTTATTGGGCAAGTCGCGCCCCCGCTTTGGCAAACCCGCTTCCCACGCTTACTGTGCCCGCGGGGAGTATGAACTCAGGATTGGCGTTTTGGGCTCCGTTTCTCGTCATCTTCGGGACGGCGCTGATTATCTCCGTCGTGCAGCGTTACGCGCGCGACGTTTGCCTGATGGAATTTCACGGCTGCCACGTGCTGTTGCTGATGAAGAGCGGGAAGTGGTTGTGGGGCGCGCTGACAGTTCACTCCAAGGCGCTTGAGATCACTTACAACGAACCGGTGCGCACGGCCTCGGGCGAGGAGCATCTCACTCACATTCTTTACGAACAGGACATCGTGCAGTTGATGCTGCTCCTGCGTACTGAACCCGCGCCCGGCTCGCCCGCGTACGCCACCTGGGTTCGCGAGATGGAACGGCTGCGCCACCCGTCCCTGCTCCGCCGCATCGCGCGCGATTTTCGAAATCTGTTCAACATGCTCCGCAATGCATTCGGCGAGAGCATTGCGGCGGTCGTCGGCATCGTGAAGCAACGCACCGCTGTCGGAAAAATTGCGGGCGTGGATCAAAAAGCCACTGAGGTCGGACAGAAATTGCTCACGGCCATTCCGGCCAGCTACGAGCCGATTCTCGAACACTATCGATCGCACGAAGTCGCCGTTGAATCCTTCAAGGACCTGGCCAATCCCGCGGCCGGAATCGTCGAGCGCGTCGACGTGCTCGAGGAATACTCGGACAAGTTCATTCTGTTGCGCGATGTGTTGATGAGCGAGTGGCTGCCACCGCAAGCACTGCGCCATGAGGATGCGCGCGATCGTTTTGCCGTGCTGTTGCCCCGGACCACTTCCTTCGTGCGCCACGGCGCGCGGCGAGCACAGCCGTCCGCCATCACACCGCTAGTTACGGCCGGGTGATCACGCCGAGGCCGCAGACTGCGCCAGCAGCAGGGCGCCAATCGGCACGGCGTCTTCGCGCAACGCAGCCAAGGCCACGCGCGGGCCAGGCGCAAACGCATCCATGACGAAGCCCCGCAGCGCGTTCTGCACCGCCGAGCGCAACGGCTCGCCCACGAGAGACAAACCGCCGCCGAGGACAATGAGTTCCGGGTGAACGAGGTGCGTCACGTGCGACAGCGCGAACGCCAGATCGCCGGCGACTTCAGAGAGAACGGATTGCGCGAGCGGACAACGTGCGCGCAACGCCGGCTCCAGCGTCCGGGCTTGTCCGCGATCCATGCCGGCGATCAATCGCGCCAGAATGGACGCGGGATTCTGTGATGCAGCGGCGCAAATCTTTTTGTCCACCGCCCAGCCCGAGCAACGCTTTTCGACGATCGTTCCCGTTTGATCCAACCGCACGTGACCGATCTCCGACTCACCCGGTTTGGCACCGTGGAAAATTTTCTCACCGACGACAAGTCCTCCTCCAACTCCGCTGCCGAGCGTCACGTAAAAAACTGGATTGCATCCCTGCCCTGCGCCCCGGCGCGCTTCACCGAGCGCGCCGACGTTCGCGTCGTTGTCGATGATGATGGGCTGGCCCGTGCGCTCGCGCAGCCAATCGCCGAGCGGGAAATCCGCCCAGCCCTCCACTTGGTGCGAGCAACAAATTTTCCCCGTGCGCCAGTCCACCGGACCGCCATAGCCGACGCCCGTCATCGCGATCGGGTGCGCGCTGAAAATTTCGGGAAGAGCGGATTCAATTTGCGCGCGGATGCCAGCGCCGGCGCGGCCGGCATCCACATCAAAGCGCCAGCGCCGCAAAATGTTGGCGCGCTCATCGCCGGCCACAAGTTGCAATTTGGTGCCGCCGATTTCGATGCCGAGGAACTGCCTCACACGAGCTTGAAATACTCCGGCTCAGTGCCCGGCTTCCATTTGATGTTGCAGCCCAGGCTAGGGATTTGGTTGGGCGAAACAGTTTGGCCCGCCAGCACTGCTTCGACGGCGTCACGTAAACTTTTTCCGGTGACCGGCAGATCGTTGCCACGACGGGCCTCGTCCATCTGTCCGCGATAAACCAGCCGGTGTCCCGCGTCGAAGAGAAAGAAATCCGGCGTGCAGGCGGCGTGGTAGGCCCGCGCCACGGACTGCGAGTCATCGAACATATAAGGAAAAATGTAGCCGGCCCGTTGCGCCTCCTCCTTCATCTTCTCGGGACTGTCCTCGGGATAATTCGCCGCGTCGTTCGAACTGATCGCCACCACGCCCACGCCGCGCGTTTGAAAATCCCTCGCCATCTTCGCCATGCCCGCCTGCACGTGCTTCACGTAGGGACAATGATTACAGATGAACATGACCAGCAATGCGGGCGCGTTTTTGAAGTCCGCGCGAGAGACAGTTTTTCCGCTGACGACGTCGGGCAGCGCGAAGTCCGGCGCCGGGGTGCCCAGCAGCAGCATCGTTGAAGGTGTCCTTGCCATGTCGGGATTTTCGGAGCCGAGAATTGAAAGTCCAGTGCAACGTGCTGCCGGTTTGCAACCGGCAGTCCGGTCTCTTCCGTTCCAACGCGCAGAGAAACAGAGATTCACACATTCTGGACTCAGGGCGCTCTGCCAATTGAAAACTGACGGCACGTTAAGTCGTCGAACGGCTTTGAACGGAAGTTGAATCGACGGAGTCTATCGAACATGGGCCACGTCTGACTCAGGTTATGAACGCCAGGATCATTTGCTTCGTTGTTTTGCTTTCCCTTGATCTGGCGCTCGATGCGGAAGAACCACTGATGCAGTTGGACATCGTCTCGCCCAGGAAACGTTTCGAGTGGGTGAATCCCAAACCGAGCGACGACCCATTGGGACAGAAATCCGTGGGCATTCGGCTGGGCAAAAGCGATTACATCGCGAGAGGTCCGCTCATCGATACTTTCCGGCTGGCGCCGCCTCGCGACTCCGGCGAACGCAGCCTGGCCCGGAAAATTCTGAATTTGCCGATCGTGAACATCTTTGTGCCGGGTCCCATGCCCAAGCCGACGCGCACAGGAAAATATTTTGCGTGGGGCGAACATGACACGCCGTGGCCAGTGCTAACCGACCGGCCAATTCCCGGCCCGCAAAGCACGCTGGTTTCGGTGAGCCGGTAAAGGTTTCGCCATAACCGGCGGAGCGACGCATGAACGTGCGCGGGATTTTCAGTCGTCGCTCCGCGACGAACGAACGTTTAGCGTGGTGTGCCGAACCGTGGCTTGAAAAGCCACGGCTGCCCTCAACAGTCGCTCCGCGACTCCCACTGGAACTCCAACCAAGATCGTTCTCTCCTGTGAAAACTAAATCGCTCCGCCCTAGACTCCACTCATGGCGAGCGGCCACCCGCACCCGACCTTTGCTGAAGCGTTTCGCTTCTGGCTGAAACTTGGCTTCATCAGCTTCGGCGGACCGAGCGGACAAATCGCCATCATGCACGAAGAACTGGTCGAGCGGCGGCGCTGGATCAGCGAAGCGCGATTTCTGCACGCGCTGAATTACTGCATGCTGCTGCCCGGCCCTGAAGCCACGCAACTCGCGACGTACATTGGCTGGCTGCTGCACCGCACCTGGGGCGGCATCGTGGCCGGCAGCCTGTTCGTGTTCCCGTCCGCGGTTGTCCTCTGGCTGCTGAATTTTGTTTACGTCACGTGGGGAAAGGTCCCGTGGATCGCTTCCATCTTTTACGGGCTGAAACCCGCTGTTCTCGCCATCGTTGCTGCCGCCGTCATCCGCATCGGCCGCCGTGCGCTGAAAAACGAAATCATGTGGGGCGTCGCACTCCTGGCCTTCGTGGCCATCTACTTCTTCGAAGTTCCCTTCCCCGCGATCGTGTTCGGCGCCGGACTGCTCGGTCTCGTCGGTGGAAAATTCTGGCCGAAAAAGTTTCTCGTCAGCAGCGCTCACGAAGCGGACAGCGGAACTTCGATCTTAAGCGATGACGCGGACTCTCCCGCCCACACCAAGCCATCATTTCGCCGCGGGCTAAAAGTCTGCGCCGTGTCAATCGCGCTTTGGTTCACACCCATCATCGCCGTGGCGCTCTGGCTCGGCACGGACCACACGCTTTTCCGCGAAGGAATTTTTTTCAGCAAGGCAGCCATGGTCACGTTTGGCGGCGCTTACGCCGTGCTGCCCTACGTTTCGCAACAAGCCGTCGAGCACTATGGCTGGCTCACCGCGCCGGAAATGCTCGATGGACTGGGCCTGGCCGAGACGACGCCCGGCCCGCTGATCATGGTGCTGCAATTCGTCGGCTTCCTGGGCGCATGGCATCATCCTCAACCGCTCTCGCCGTTGTTCGCCGCCACGCTCGGCGCGTTCATCACCACGTGGACCACCTTCGTGCCGTGCTTCCTTTGGATCTTCCTCGGCGCGCCACACATCGAACAATTGCGCGGCAACGTCCGACTCACGAGTGCCCTTTCCACCGTCACCGCCGCGGTGGTGGGCGTGATCCTGAACCTGGCCGTGTGGTTTGCGCAGCACACCGTGTTTCCGTCTTCGCGGCAAATTGACTGGTTCGTGCTCGTCGTCGCCCTCGTGACTTTCGTCGGGCTGTGGCGCTGGAAATGGAACGTGATTGCCGTCGTCCTCGGCGCGGGCCTGTTGGGATTGATTTACAGAAGCGTCAGTTCGTGAACCGGAGATGGTCGTTCATCTACGGTTCATCTACTGCCTTTCGTTCCACTCCGCGCGAGAAGAAAGGCTGGCTTCGCACGAACAAAATAATTTCAAATGCTGCGTATGCCTTTGAAAACTTTGCTGTTCTATCGCCGAGCGCTGCCTGCCGCCGCGCTCGCCTGCGCTTTGGTTTTCTTTCCGTACTCGCCCGCGCGCGGCGACGATTGGCCGCACTGGCGCGGGCCGCAACGGAATGGCATTTCCGCGGAGACGAACTGGCGTGACACCTGGCCCGCGGATGGACCGCCGATCGCGTGGAAGGCCAAAGTGGGCCTGGGCTTTTCCTCCTTTGCCGTCGCCGAGGGCCGAGTCGTCACGCTCGGACACGCGGAGGGACAGGACACGCTGTGGTGCTTCGATGCGGCGTCGGGAAAAGTCATTTGGAAACATTCCTATCCCTCCGAGTTGGGCGACAAATATTTCGAAGGCGGCACGACGGGAACGCCGACGATGGCCGGCAACCACGTTTTCGTCCTGAGCCGCTGGGGCGATATGTTTTGCTTCGAAGCTGCGACCGGAAAAGTCATTTGGTCGAAGAACGTGCAGAAAGAAACCGGCGCGCCCATTCCCGACTGGGGTTTCAGCGGCGCGCCGCTCGTGCATGAAAATCTCGTCGTGCTCAACGTCGGCGACGCCGGTCTCGCACTCGATAAAAGCACCGGCAAAATCGTCTGGCAGTCTGCGCAGAAAAACGCCGGTTACTCCACGCCGTTGCCCATGCAGCGCGACGGTCAATGGCTGGCGCTGATCGGCAATGGCACGTCGTATGTGGCGGTGCATCTTCGCGACGGCAAAGAAGCGTGGCGTGTGCGCTGGATCACCGAGTACGGAGTCAATGCCAGCGACCCGATTATGGACGGCGATCGGATGTTTATTTGCACGGGTTACGGCAAAGGCGGCGCGCTCTTCAAACTCGGCGCGGGCGAACCGGAGCCGTTGTGGAAAACAAAAAAGCTGCGCACGCAGATGAACCCAGCGGTCCTTTTCCAAAGCCATCTCTACGGCGCTGACGGCGACACGACAGAGCGGGCCGCGCTCAAGTGTCTCGACTTCGCCACGGGCGACGAGAAGTGGACGCATCCTGGTTTCGGCTCCGGCGCGGTCATTATTTCGGATGGTAAACTCGTCGCGCTCAGCGGCACCGGTGAATTGTTGCTGGCGCCTGCGTCACCTTCTGGTTTCAAACCCATTGCGCGCACGCAGGTGCTCGGCGGAAAATGCTGGACCGCGCCCGTGCTCGCCAATGGTAGAATCTATTGCCGCAACAGCCGCGGCGATGTCGTGTCCGTGGATGTGAGGAAAAACTAACCGTCAAACTCAAATGAAATTCACACGCCGTCATTTTCTGAAAACCAGCACCGCGGCCAGCCTTGCTTTCAACGCCATGCCGTTGCTCGGCGCAGAGCCGGGACGCAAGTATCGCACGGCGCTCATCGGCTCGGGCTGGTGGGGCAAAAACATTCTCAAAGAGGCGATGGCGAGCGGACGCATCAAAGTCGTCGCGCTCTGCGACGCGGATTCAAACACACTCGAAGTTGCCGCCGAACAGGTGAACGACCTCAGTGGCGACAAGCCGAAAACCTACAGAGATTTCCGTGAGTTGCTGGAAAAGGAAAAACCCGAGGTCGTCATCATTGCCTCACCCGATCACTGGCATGCCTTGCACACTATCGCAGCACTCAAGGCGGGCGCACACGTGTTTGTCGAAAAACCCACTGGCCATACCGTCAATGAGAGCCGCGCGATGCTTCGGGCCACGCGCGACAGCGGTCGCGTCGTGCAGGTCGGCCTACACCGGCGTATTGGGCCGCATCATGTCAGCGGTATGAAGTTTCTTAAGTCTGGCGCCGTCGGCGATGTCGGCATGGTGCGCCTCTTCGCGCACGGCGGCGGCGGCAAGGAGGCTCCCAGTCTGAACAGTGCGCCGCCCGAAAGCATGGATTGGAACATGTGGTGTGGGCCGGCCCCGGTGCGTCCGTTCAACACCAAGATCCATCCGGGCGGCTGGCGGCAATACCTCGACTACGGCAATGGCCAGCTTGGCGACTGGGGCGTTCACTGGCTCGACCAGGTGCTTTGGTGGAGCGAGGAAAAATATCCGCACCGTGTTTACTCAACAGGTGGCCGCCCCGTGCGTGGCCCCGCCATCCTCAACGAGAAAGAACAAACCAGCGACGCGCCCGATCATCAGGTGGCCGTGTATGAGTTCGAGAAGTTCACCTGCGTGTGGGAACACCGCCGCTTTGCCGAGAACCGGGCCGAGAAGCATTCGATCGGCTCTTACTATTACGGATCCAAAGGGACGCTGCACATTGGCTGGCGCGATGGCTGGACGTTTTACCCGTCGAACTCCAAGGACAAAATCATTCACGAGGATGCACAACTTCAGGAACCTGACGGACACAACCTCACGCTGTTGTGGGCCGACTTCATGACATCCATCGAGAACAAGAGCAAGGGCGTCGCGAACATTGAAGTGGCGCATCGTGCTTCCGTGCTGCCGTTGCTCGGAATGATTTCGTGGCGTGTGGGCCGCAGCATCAACTGGGATGGTGCGAAGGAACAAATCACGGGAGATTCTGAGGCCAGCAAACTGTTGAGCCGCCCGTATCGCGAGCCGTGGGTTTATCCTGCCGTGTGAGTAAGGCCTGCTGATATTGATCGGCTAAAATGAGTGCCGCAGAAATCGCTTCACCAAGGCCATACGCTCGGCGTCGTAGAATGCCGCACCGCCGTGACCCGCGCCTTGGACCACTTCGAATTCAACAAAGCCTTTTGCCTTTTGGTAAGCGCCACGCAGCTCAATGGATTGGTTAATGGGCATTTGCGGATCTTGATCGCCATGCAGCAGGAGCAACGGAGGGTCGCGTGGATCGACATGAAAGACAGGACTGGCCAGGCGCACGACGTTGGTGGGCTGGCCACCCAACAAGAGTTCCAACGCGGGGACGCGAACGCTCAATCCATGCGGAGTGGATTGGCTGAGAATCGTGGTGAGGTTCGCGGCGCCGTAAAAACTGATGATGCCTTGCACAGCGGAACTCTGCGTGCAGTCGTTGCCGATGCTTCCTTCGAGAACGGAATGCTCATTTGAAACACCAACCAGAGCAGCGAGATGCGCGCCGGCGGAATCACCGGCAACGACAATCTTCTTCGATGAGAGCCGCCAATCGCTGCCGTGACTGCGGAGGTAACGAATGGCCGCTTTGATGTCGTGAATCTGCGCGGGAAACTTCGCTTGTGTCGAAAGCCGATAATCGACGCTGGCGATGGCGTAGCCTTCCTCAACCAACTTACCGAGTGGCATGCCGCTTTTGGAACCGGATCGCCAGGCGCCGCCGTGGACCCAAACGATCAAAGGCGAACGAGTCTTTCCGGGCGGCAGATGGAGATCGAGTTCCAGCGACTGTTCCCCGGCGCGTGCGTACTGAATGTCGCGAATGATCTGCGGCTGCCGTGAATCCTCCGCGTGAGTGAGCGAATGTAAAAGGGAGCAAAGAGCAACTATCGGAAAAACGCGCCGCATCATGGCTTTTTCTTCGCTGGCACCGCCAATGGCTCCCAGTCGGAGTTTCTGAGAACCGTCGGCACTGAGTTGGTCGGTAGTGCTACGCCTGCTGAGAGCATCACGCGCTGAATTGCATCAATCGTTTCAAACGAAGGTTTGAAGTTGCCGGGACGGTGCCCTTCGGCGATCAACAATGGCGTCGAGCCAAACTTGTTTTTCTTGTTCCAGACTTCGACCTTTGCTCCGTTGTCCGAAAGGAACTGCACGACTTTCGGAAGATTCTTTAGCGCCGCACCGTGCATCGCCGTTTCGCCATTGACATCCACGGCATTCACGTCCGCGCCGAGTTTCAGGAGCAGTTTCGCCGCTTCGAGCACCTCCGGTTCGTCGCCCGCGACTTCATTGGCGCCATCTGAGCCGACGTGAATGCCGCACGCGACAATCAGCGGTATGCACTTATCCGCGTTTGGGATCGATGCGTCCGCGCCAAGCTCGAGCAGCAATTTCATGTAGGGAAGGTCGGCATTGGCTGAAGCCATCAGGAATGGCGTTGCACCTTTCGTAGTGAATTTGCCGAGGCCCCCGGTGCCATTCACCAGGCGCGCGTTCACATCCGCTCCTCGCTTCACCAGTTCTTTGATGAATTGCAAGCTGCTGAACGTTCCCAACTCGGGCGGAGGTGGCATTCCCCGATCTTCACCTTTTGGTGGCTTGCGCACCCACGTCATCACGTGCAGCGGTGTGAACCCCGAACGCTGGTCCTTGGGATCAGCACCCGCATCGAGCAACGTCAGGGCAAGTTCGTAATACCCGTTCTCGATGGCGAGAACCAGCGCGCTCGTTCCTCTGCTGGGCGCTTTTCCACCAGGTTTGCGCGGCTCCATCCCTTCGTTCACATCAATGCCCGCTTTCAACAACGCGCGAACTACCTCCGTCCGGCCGTTACGCGCGGCGAAAAAGAATGGAGTGAACCCAGAGTCCGGCAGCATTGCGTGAATGTCCGCGCCTGCTTTGATCAGTAACTCGACGACTTCGGTGTGGCCATCGGCTGCGGCCCACATCAGAGCAGTTTGTCCGCGGCGTTCCGTTGCGTTCACGCCCGCGCCGCGCTTAAGCAACGCGTTCACCGGGCCGGCCTTGCCCGTGCGCGCCGCCGTCATCAGCACCGTTTCACCGCCGCGCAGAGTGGTGTTCGGGTCAGCACCTTGAGCGAGAAGGAGTTCGACAATGGACGCGTTCCCATTCTGGCAGGCGAGAGAAAGCGGCGTGACACCGTAACGATTTGTCGCGTTCGCGTTTGCCTTGGCTTCAACGAGAGCCTTGGCCATCTCCAAATCGTCGCGCTGTGCCGCCCAATGCAGCGCCGTCATGCCATCAGCCTGCGGCGCGTTCACGTCGGCGTGTTGTTTGAGCAGCGTGCGGATGGCAGCGCGATCCGATTTCTCGGCGGCATCGGCGAGTGAGGAATTGCTGGCGGCGAAAACAGATGTCGCTAGCAACGTCGCCAATCCGATTGCGTAAAATATGCTCATCGCACTTCGATGAGCTTTTCCCCGTCGCTCAACCGGCGGAGTATTTCAGGCAGGAAAGGTTCAAGCCAAGCGAACAGAACGCGATTGGTGCAATTGCCGAGGCGCAGCCAGACAACGGCGGGCGCGGCAGGATTGCCGACGCAGCGTGCCACGAAGTCTTCGTCCTTGGTAATCACAGTCCAGCCGCCCTCCGTGGCGAAGTTCCAAATGCTGCCATCGTCCGACTCGCGCAGGCCGAGTTCGCGCGCGGGCGTAGCGGAAAGACTGCGCTCGCCGAGCCAGCGTGCGAGAGCGGGCGGCAATTGAGCGTCCACCAGGAAGCGCATGGTTCAAGCGGCAACGAGAACAGCATGGTCGAGGTAGCGCGCAGCGTATGCGATGCACGCGCGAATGTCTTCGGCTTCAAGGTCGGGAAAGTCAGCGAGGATCTGCTCCTGAGTTGCGCCGCCAGCCAGCATATCGAGCACGTCCTTCACGCGGATTCGCATGCCGCGGACGCACGGACGTCCCCCGCACTGGTTCGGATTGATTGTGATGCGGTTGAGTTCGTTCATGGGGAGAGTTTAGGTGTTTTGCTGGGTTGTGGAAAGAGGCGTAACTGGTTTGCTAATTGCATCACTTTTTGCATCGCTGCTGCAACGGTTGCAGCAATTCAGGAAATAGCTTTGCGAGACGAGAGCCGTCTCTCGCGATACCATCAAACTGTAATGGCTCGATTTGGAAAGGGCCGATGCCTTTCATTTTCTTTACATAGATGAATCCCCACTCGTCCAAACCAGTCGGGTTTCGGCACAGTGGACTATGCGCGAGCTTGTTGCGTGTCTCGGATAACTTTGCGACCTCACCCCAAATTTCCAATGCTCTCGCCTTCTTGTCTTCGGGAGCATTTGCACGCTTCACTAGCTGACAGACGAGGGCGATTCGTTTGCTCAGTGGCATGTCAATGGCGACATCGCGAAGCACAAGGTCCGTTGTGAGTGCCGTAATCCATTGAAAAGTTGCCATTTCTGCTGCGCCAAAATTCAAAATGAAGGCTCCAATCAACTCAGTCTGTTGTTGTGGAGTTGGTGCTGACATAAATTCGAGTCGTGGCCGAGGGCAATCAAATCGCCAGCGGCTCAAACAACTCATCCACCTTGCCTTTGCTGTCGGCAAATGAGTCAAGGTGGACGCCGACTTTGTCGAGCAGCGTCAGGTGGAGATTGGCCAACGGGACCGGCTTGGCATACTTGATGTGCCGCCCGCCTTTCATGCCGACGGACGCGCCACCGGCGACAAGGATCGGCAGGTTCGTGTGGTCATGAATGTTGGGATTGCCGATGCCACTGCCGTAGAGAATGAGCGAATGGTCGAGCAAGGTGCCGTTGCCTTCCGGCGTGGCCTTCAGCTTCGCGAGATACTCCGCGAAGAGTGAGACATGAAACGCATTAATCTTCGACATCCGTTCTATCTTAGCCGGGTCGTTTCCATGATGGGAAAGCGGGTGGTGCGGATCGGAAACGCCGATTTCGGGGTAGGTGCGATTGCTCGTTTCGCGCGCGAGCTGAAACGTGATGACTCGCGTGACATCGCCCTGCATCGCCAGCACCTGCAAGTCGAACATCAATCGCGCGTGGTCGGCGTAAGCGGCCGGCACGCCCACCGGGCGGTCCAGATCCGGCAGCGGATTGTCCGCCGTGTCGGCCTCGGCCTTTTGAATGCGCCGTTCCACTTCGCGGACAGTCTCAAGGTAGTGGCTGACCCTGGCGCGATCGCCGGGACCGAGATTGCGTTGCAGGCGCGCGATGTCGTCGTTGAACGAATCGAGCAGGCTCGCCTTTTTTCGGAGCGCCGCGCGGCGCTCGGTGATGCTGCCACCTTCGCCGAACAAGCTTTCAAACACAATGCGCGGATGCGCCTCCGCCGGCAGCGGCGTGGTCGGCGACGACCAGGAAAGATTATTCTGGTACACGCAGGCGTAGCCGTTGTCGCACTGGCCCACGACCTGGAGCAAATCCATCGCAAGCTCCAGCGACGGCAATTGCGTCGCTTGGCCAATCCGCTGCGCCGCAACCTGATCCACTGTGGTTCCCAGATAGTAGTCTGTGCTCTCCGTGAGCTTTGCCTTGGCCGCGCTGAGGAACGAGGAGTTGGAAGTGGCGTGGCTGCCGGGATAGGCGTTTTTCAACTCGAGATTTGAAATTGCCGTGACGTGCTCGCGCACCGGCGCAAGCGAACTGAGAATGGGCGAAAGCTGATCGAGCTTGTCGCCCGGCGGAGTCCACCGGCTTTGGTCGCAACCCATCGGCATGAAAACGAAGCCAAGGCGCCGAACCGGGTTGGCGGCGGTTTTCGCCAGAGGCGTCGCCGCGGGCACCATCGCTTCCAGCAGCGGCAACGCCATCGTGGCTCCCATTCCGCGCAGAAAGGTCCGCCGCGGCATGAACTTCTTCGTAATGATCATAAGTTGCTCAACGGGGTTTCACAGGCATTCGTCTAACACGGATTCCTCGCGTTTGCACCAAGGAATATTAACAACGGACACGGATTCATTTCACTGCAAAGACGCGAACACGCAAAGAATCAAAAGGCCCGCCCAGCGGTAAAAAGTGACTGAGAAGCTGGCTAGTAGAAGTTGGTGAAGAAGGCTCGCACCAACTCAGTCAGTTGGAGTCGGGTCTGGCAGGAGAGTGACGCTACTGGACGGTCTCTCGGAGTTCGATCAAGGCGAGGAGACAAATGGCAGGATTGGGTCGAGCATGATCCCCTTGCCGAATTGGAAATGACGAGACGCAGAATCAATCGCCGTCCGATGCTCTGGTGTCAACGGGGGCTTTGCTGCGCTAAACCTTGCCGAGACCCTGGGCGACGCGGCGCTGAGTTTCGCGGTAGCCGTGCAGAAACATGTCGTTGTCCGCCACGGCCTTTTGGATGAACTGAATCAACAGGAGCATCTCCGAACGATTGACGACGAGGTGAACGCCGAGTTGAAAAGCCTGCATGGGATTGAAGCTCGTGAAAGATTCACCCACCAGAATGATCGTCGAGTGCCGGCGGAGTTGCATCTGCGCCGTTTGAAGAAAAACGAGACTCCGGTTTTCTGGCGCGGTGTCGGCGGCAAAACATTCTTCGAGAATCACGACCTGATACGGGACCTGCGTGAAGTTCGTGATGAAGTCGCCATGCGTCGCGGCGCTGTGAACTTTGTAACCCAGTTCCGTCAGCGCAGCGCGCGCGAGTTCCTGCCACTCGGGCGTGCTGAGGCCGAGCAGCGCGGGCTTGTCGGTCGTCGTGAGAAAATCAAATGTCGCGGCCATAAGTTGATCAAAGTTTCAACGCCGACATCGGGGGCGGAGCCATGGGACGGGGACGCGATTCCAGCTTCTCCGCCATCTTCAACACGAACTCCGTCGTGTTTTCACCGCGCTTCTTCTTTATGTTATCGATGCCACGTTGCACCTGGCCGCGCTTGCTGCAATACAACACCGCCGTGTCTTCGGTTATGATGCCGTTTTCGTACGCATCGAGACAGGATTGATCGAAACTGCGCCATCCGAATGTGTAGCTCGCCTCGATGATCTCGTGAAAACTTTTACCTTCGCTCTCGCCGAAGATAACGCTCTCCTTCACGCGCAGGCTTGCGCCCATGATTTCGAGGAGCGCATGGCGGCCACCGCCGATTTTTGGCGCGAGCCGCTGCCCCACGACCCAGCGCAACGTGTCGGCCAGGCGATGCCGCACCTGTTCTTGCTCCGCGGTGTCAAACATGCCCAAGATACGATTGATGGTCTGCCCGGCATCGATCGTGTGCAATGTGCTCATCACGAGATGCCCGGTTTCCGCTGCGCTCAGCGCAATCTCGACCGTGGCGCGATCGCGCATTTCACCAACGAGAATAATCTTGGGCGCCTGGCGCAGCGCCGCGCGCAAACCGCTGGAAAAGTTGTCGAAGTCCGAGCCCATCTCGCGCTGGTTGATGGTCGCTTTCTTCTGCGAATAGACGAACTCGACGGGATCTTCCAGCGTCACGATGTGAACCGCCTTCGTTTCGTTAATCTCGTCGAGCAAAGCAGCGAGGGTGGTCGATTTGCCGGAACCGGTCGCGCCAGTGACGAGCACGAGTCCGGTTTTTTCCTTCGCCGGCTGGTGCAGAATGTCCGGCAGGTTCAAATCGGCGATGGTGGCAATGCGCGTGTTGAGTTTGCGCAGCACGATAGAGTAGTTGCCGCGTTGCGCGAAAATGTTTACGCGGAAGCGGGCCTTGCCGATCAATGAATAAGAGGTGTCGCACGAACCAGTGCGGAGCAAATCATCGAGCAGGCGCGGGTTGCCGCCGATCAAGTTGAGGGCCAGCATCTCCGTTTGAAATGAAGTGAGCTTCTCAAGCGATGGCTCCATCGGCACAGGCACCAGGATGCCCTCGGCCTCCACCTGTGGCGGCTTGTCCACGGTGAAGATGAGGTCGGACACGCTCGGCCGATAGTCGAGCATCGTCCCCAGAGTGTAATCGAGTTCGTTGCGGCGCATGATTAAACAGCCGCCACTTCGTCGTCGAGGGGCGGCGTCGAAAGGAAGGGGCGAAACTTTTTCTTATCGAGGCACTTGTCGTAGGCTTCTTCCGGCGAAATGCGTTTCATGCGCAAATGATCCATGATGGCGTCGTCGAGTGGCACGTTGCCGATCTTCTTGCCGACTTGAATCATGCCGGGCAGTTGATGCGTCTTGCCTTCCCGCACCAGGTTCGCGATGGCCGTGGTGAACACGAGAATTTCCAGCGCCGCGACACGGCCTTTCTTGTCCACGCGTTTGAAAAGATTTTGCGCGACCACGCCCTTCAACGCTTCAGAAAGCGTCGCACGCACTTTGTTCTGCTGATCCGCCGGGAAGACGTCGATGATACGGTCCACCGTCTTCGCCGCGCTCGATGTGTGCAGCGTGCCGAACACGAGATGTCCCGTGCTCGCCGCGGTAATGGCGAGTTCAATAGTTTCCAGGTCGCGCATTTCGCCGACGAGAATGATGTCCGGGTCTTCGCGCAACGCGCCGCGCAGAGCGGAAGCAAACGACTTCGTGTGGACGCCGACTTCGCGATGGTTCACGAGGCAGCCTTTGCTTTCGTGGACGAACTCAATTGGGTCTTCGACAGTCAGGATGTGATCGCGCCGGTTCTTGTTCGCGTAATCCACCATCGCCGCGAGCGTCGTGGATTTACCGGAGCCGGTGGGGCCAGTCACGAGGACTAATCCCTTGTGCAGCATGCAAAACTTTTTCAGGACGGGCGGAAGCGGCGCCTCGATTTTCTCGAAATCTTCGAACGAAAGGACCTTCGACGGAATCTGGCGGAACACCGCGGCGACGCCGTTCTTCTGGTTGAAGAAGTTCGCGCGGAAGCGAGAGACGCCGGGAATTTCATAGCCGAAATCAACGTCGCCCGTTTCTTCGAAGTGTTTGATCTTATACTCCGGCGTAATCTCGTAGAGCATCGCCTTGAGCGTGTCGTTCTCGAGTGGCGGAAATTCCACGCGCTGCAACTCGCCGTTGATGCGCAGGATGGGTGGGTTGCCGGACGATAGATGAACGTCAGAAGCTTTCTGCTCGAACATCAAATTGAAGAAGGCATCAATCTTGGCCATACGAGCAGTTACAGCGGCATGATGAATGAGGAACTTTACTGCGGATGGCGCGATAGGTTCAATGAACCCTCGCGAACGTGGCGTAACGGTCTGGCCAGCGAGGCGAAATCCCCCAAAACCAGCGCGCTCCTGACGGCACGACCATGAACCCACTCAGTCAACAGCTTCGCGAACAAATCCAGCGCCACGGTCCGCTCCCGTTTGCCGAGTTCATGGCGCAGGCGCTTTATCATCCGACGCGCGGCTACTACCACCGGACGCTCGAACAGATTGGCAAACGCGGTGATTTTTTCACCAGCGTCAGCGTGGGATCGTTCTTTGGTGAATTGCTGGCCTTTCAATTTGCGCGTTGGACGGAAGCGGGTCCCGTGCCGGGCGCGCTCTTTCAAATCGTGGAAGCCGGCGCGCATGACGGACAACTGGCGCGAGACATTCTGGACGCCATCGAAGATCAAGAGCCGACCATGTTCGCATCGCTGGAATACTGGATCATTGAACCATCCGCGACCCGGCAGGCTGCGCAACAAAGCACGCTGGCACGTTTCCATAATGTCCGCTGGTGGGAAAGTCTCACCGAAATCAAAGAGCGTGTTCACGGTGTGATTTTTTCCAACGAACTGCTTGATGCGATGCCAGTGCATCCTTTCGCATGGAATGCAGCGCAACGGCGTTGGGAAGAAATGGGCGTTACTTGGAACGGCGACGCCTTCGCGTGGACACGGCTGGAACGGCCGACAGTTCCGTCGCCAACATTTCCCGATGCCCTTCTCGATGTGCTTCCCAACGACTACATCGTGGAGGTCTCATCTGCCGCCCAACAGTGGTGGCGCGACGCAACTGCTGCGCTCGTGCAGGGCCGCCTCCTCGCTATTGATTACGGCGGCTCGCTAGAGGAATTGCTGTCACCCAGTCGCACTTCGGGAACGTTGCGGGCTTACTCGCAGCATCAAGTCAGCAGCGATGTCCTCGCCGACCCCGGGGGACAGGACATCACGGCGCACGTCAACTTTTTTGAGATTCAACGCGCCGGCGAAATGGCGGGTTTGAAAACCGACGCGTTCACCACTCAGGAACAATTTCTCACGGAGATCGCGCGCGGGCTTTGGACGCGGCGAGGCTCGTGGCCGCAGAACCAGGTGCGGCAGTTTCAAACGCTCACGCACCTGGAGCATCTGGGCCGCGTCTTTCGCGTGCTCATTCAGTCGCGGTAATTGGCCGGGCGGTCCTCACGCGCCAAGCGCCATCACGGACCGCGAGGGTCACGGCGCCCGATTCGCGGGTGAACAGCACGACTGCCCCGCTGCGCTGCAATCGTTCGCGCAAATCAGGCCCTGCACGGCGCGTGGCGGGAAAATCAGAATCGACGATGACGATTACCTTCGGACGCAGAACTTCAATCCACTCGCTGGCCAGCGGTTCTCTCGACGAAGGTAATCCAGCGATGATGATGTCGGCCCGCAGTTCTGGGTGCCGTGCGGCCAGCGTGTTTTGTCCCGCCTTGCCGAGATCGGAAGCGAGCAGAATGCCCACGCCGTCGAAGTTGCCGAGCGCGACGACGGCATTGTCTTCAGCCGACGCGAAGCGATCGGAACTCGCGGGGTGCAGGATGATCCACGGAGGAAACTTGAACCCGTTCGTTGCGCATTTCTCCAGTTTGGATTTCACCTCGAGTTCCGAGAGCGCCTCGCGATATTTCGGCGAACGCGATGAGACGGGCGCCGCGAACCCCCGCCGCACGGGAAAGATTTCATTGAGTCGTGATGCGCCGCCGATTTGCCGCGCGCTGCCGTATGTCAGCACGAAGTTGGCGAGATGATTGACTCCCTTGCCTTGGAGAAAAGGTTTTAACGTAAAATCAAACGCGCTCTCGCTGCCGCAATCGAAAAGCCAATCCCCTGCCCTCTGCGGCTCGACGAAAACAGCGTGACCGCCGCTCAAGGGCAGCGCGGTGATGCGGTCCTCCCGCCAACCCGCGAACCAACACGCGGCCAGCGCGACCGCGGAGCCAAGTGTGATCCAGCGCAGGACGCGGTGTGTGAACCACCCGGCGCACGCGCTTAGCAGAATACCGTAGTAGAGCACGAAGAGCAGCGGACCAGGCCCGCGGACGTGACACCACGCGGCCGGAAGATTCGCGGATTCTTCGCTGAGCCAAATCATCAGTCGCATCCAGAGCCAGCCGCTGTTGTTGAACCATTCCGTGAGGAGCGGCACAAAATCGCCGGTGACAATTGCACCCAGTCCACTCATCAGCGCCAGCGAACTCACGGGCACCACGACGAGATTCGCGAGCAGGCTGCCCGGCGTGAAGAGATGAAAGTAGTAGGCGATCAACGGCAATGCTCCGATGAACGCGGCGAGTGAAGTCGCGAAACCGCGCCACAGCAGGCGGCTGGCGCGAAGGGCGGCGTGTTGCCAGCGCGGACGCAATTCGTATGGCAGCAAAGGATCGAGCTTGAAGAATCGCACGCGCAGTTTTTCGATGGGCGGCGGAAGCAGCGCGATGCTTAGCACGACGAAGAACGACAGTTGAAAGCTTGCTTGAAAAAGTTGCTCGGGCTGCCAGAGCAGGATGAGGAATGCCGCGACCGCCAGAGAGTTTAACAGATCGGTGGGGCGTCTCAATGACCAGCCCAGAATAATGATCGTCATCATCACCGTGGAACGGATCGCGGACGCCTGCCAGCCAGTGGCGGCGGTGTAGAACCAGATCACGGGAATGACGATGGCGCCGCACCAGGCGTGTGGAACCATCAGCGCCCGGAACAGCGCGAGGAAAATCCCGGCGATGAGCGCGATGTGTAATCCGCTGATGGCAAAGATGTGCATGGTCCCCGATCGCATGAACGGCTCGGAGACTTCCGCGGTCAGCGCGGTTTGCCAGCCGAGCAGCATGGCCCATTGCAGGCGCAGTGATTGGTCCTGTTCCGGCAGACCACGGGCCAAAGTGCGCTGGCCCCACGTTCGGAACCGCACGTCGATGGGAAGTGATTTTGCGGGGCTAAGAATTTTCCAATCCTGCGGCGACTCCACTTTGAACTCGTAGTGAATTCCTTGCAGTCGGAGGTAACGCCGGTAATCGAACACGCCTTCTGCGATGGGCGGCAGCGGCTCGGCGGCGACGCCGTTGACCTCGACGATTTGTCCCGCGTACGCGTTGGAAGCGAGCACGCCGGAAGTGCGCGACATCATTCGTCCGAAGGCCGGCTGCCAATCGCGGTGTCGCAGTTGCACTTCGGTCACGTCGATCTCGGCGAGGGTATGGAACGTCTCGGCATCTCGCCGCGTCACGATTCGCAGCGAGGGAGTTTCCGAGAGACGAGCGCGGACGTTGAGGATATCCGCTTGGTCGCGAATGAGACTTCGCAGGTCGTGCGGCGACACCACGGCGGTTCGAACGCTCATGTTCAACCAGCCGAAAAGCAGCAGTAACAAAGGCAGCACGAGAGGACGCAGCGCCGTGGCGAAAAGGGCGGCGATGGTGAACGTGAAGCCGGCGAGAAAAGTCGCGAGCAACGGCGCTTCAAGGAAGTGCCCGAGGATCGCGCCCGCGCCATAGCAGAGCGCCACTGCGACAAGCGGACGTTTCATGGCAAGCGCGTGGAGATTCAACAACGGCCCTGCCGGTGTCGAGGAAATCGCGTGCGCTCGTTTCGTCAGAGGTGGTAGGAAGCGACGCCTCTTACCTTTCTGTCCTCGTGCTTTCGCGCAGCGCTTGCGGCAACTCGATCCAGAAGGTGCTGCCGGCGCCGAGGGCGGATTGAAAGCCCACTGCGCCGTTCATTCGTTCGACTGCCCGCTTCACAATGGCGAGACCGATGCCGGTGCCTTCGTACGTTCCCTCGTGCGCCCGCTGGAACATTCCAAAGACCTTGCTCTGTGCCATCTCCGGAATGCCGATGCCGCGGTCCTTCACAAACAGCCGCACGCGTTCGCCATGCCTCTCGCTCCACACGCGAATGTCCGGCGTGCTGCCGGCCTGGACGAACTTCACCGCGTTCTGCAGCAGGTTGGACAATGTCTGCGTCAGCATCGTGGGATTGCCCAGCACGTGGCCGAGCGGAGATTGAATCTCGATGTGCGGCGCTGAATTCTTCAGCGTGGAATACTGCGAGACAATGTCGCGGGCCAATTGATCCAGATCGACCGGTTCGGGTTTCAGTTCCGCACGCGAAGTCCTGGTGTAAACGAGCACGTCATTGATCAATCGGTCCATCCGCCGCGCGGCCCCGCGGATGCGGTTCAGATAATCCAGCCCGCGCGCGTCGAGTTTGTCTGCGTAATCTTCCGCCACGAAAGTCGAAAAACTTTCCATCGCGCGGAGCGGCGCGCGCAAGTCGTGCGAGAGCGTGTAAGAAAATTTTTCCAGTTCCGCGACCGTGTCCTGAAGTTTCGTAGTGCGTTCCGCGACAGTGCGTTCCAGCGTGGCCGCGTGTTCCGCGAGTTGGGCCTGCGCCCGGGCCAGCTCGAACTGGGCGCGCTGGCGGCCCGAAATGTCCGTGACGTACAGGGCGGTGCTCTCGTTCACGGGATAGGCGCGCACTTCCAGCCAAAGCTCGATTTTGGGAAACGCCATCTCGAATTGCACCGGCTTGGCCTCGCGGCGCGAGAGGCGCAACTGCGTCTCGAATTCCGTGCCGGCAAGCTGCGGGAACAAATCCCAGGCCTTCTGGCCCATCAGTTCCTCGCGCGCGCGCCGGCTGATGTGGACTCCCACTTCGTTGAGGTAAATGAAACGCCAATCCGGATCGAGGACCGCGAAACCGTCCGTGATACTGGCGAGCGTTGAATCCAGAAACGAACGCTCCAGTTCCAGACTTTCCTGCGCGTCCGCTTGTGAGGCGGCGGCGCGATGCCAAAGTTCCGCCAGCGCACTCATGAAGATGGCGCACGCGGCGAAACCAAAGATGCTGATCCACGATTCCGGGCCATGCGATCGGGAAGCGAATTGGGGCGCAATCCAGAGGAAAGAAACAATCAGCAGAGACAATCCCGTGGCGGTCAGTCCAGCGGACCAACGCCCGTACCATGCCGCCAGCAGCACGGCTGGAAAATAAAACATCCAGGGAATGCTGTTGCCCAGAATTGGATTTAAGCCCAGGCGCAACGCCGTCGCGGCACCCACGCACAGGATGGCGAAACCGAAGCGCCTGGCCCGGCTGCGGGAGTTAGCCGGCCATGACAGGGAACGTTTTCTCCCGAGAATCTTCGGCCCGGGCATACCTCAACACTTCGCTGGCACTTGCGGCTTCTGGCACATCGTCCAATAGCGCAGCACGAGCTGCAGATGCTCCACCAATTCCTCGAAGGTCGGAGGTTTCATGAGGTAGGAATTGGCCCCGAGCCGATAGGCGCGTTGGACGTCTCGCGGTTGCTGGGACGAACTGAGGACGAGGCAAGGGATCACGTTGCAATCCCCGTGCTCTTTCAGCCACTCCAGCAACTCGAACCCGTCCATGTTCGGCATCTTGAGATCGGTGATGATGATGCGCGGGAAGCGATGCTTGCCCCGGTCGGCATAAGGCGCCTCGCCCTTCAGGTAACGCACTGCGTCCGCGCCGTCCGGACTGATGTGAAATGGATTGTGGAAGCCGGCCGCGCGCAGCCCGCGCTGGAGAATGTACGCGTCATTTTCATCATCTTCCGCGATCAAAATTGGAAATTCCTCGTCCATGCGATCCGAACTTTCCCCGGTTCGCGCCGAATTTAACCGCGACGGACGATCGCACAATCGTTTTCGTTTTTTGCGAGAACATTTCTGATGCCACACGCGTCGCACTCCGCCGCTGAATTTGCAGACCGGCTCTTAGGTTTAATTCAGGACTCCCCCCGATGAGAAAAAAATTGGCGGCAGTAAAGCAGCGCGTCATTTTTTCCCTTTACGAGATGCTTGAGCCAAAGCTTTCCCAGGGCACTGCGGGGGGCAGCGAAAGATCCGACGCGATGGAGCGGCGGCCGTGGCGGTCGTGCGCCGAGATTGAACCAGCGTGAATCCCACCCCTGATATTTTGGATGAGCGCGTGCTGATTCTCGCTTCGAGCGGCCGGGATGTGGCGCCGGCAGCAGCAGTGTTGCAACGCGATGGTTTTTCCACGCTGGTGTGTGACGACTTGATCGAGATGAGCAACGAACTGCCACGCGGCGCTGGCGTTTTGTTGCTTGTGGAGGAGGCGTTGCCGCCGAAGGAACTGCCGGTGCTGGTCGCCGGCTTAACGCGCCAGCCGCCCTGGTCGGACGTTCCGGTCATCGTCATGACGCGCGGGACTTCCGACCAGGACGGGATGCGGCTCATGCAGGCCTTCTCGCCCATGAGCAACATCACCCTCCTGGAAAGGCCGCTGAGCGCGCTCACCCTGGGCACGACTTTGCAGGCCGCGCTGCGCACGCGTCGGCGCCAGTATCAAGTGCGCGACTTGCTCGATGAACAAAAGCAGACGGCCGAGGCCATTCGATTCAGCCGCGCCGAAGTGCTCCGCTTGAACGTGGAACTCGAGCAACGCGTGGCCCATCGGACCGCCGAACTGTGCGCGGCCAACGCCGAGCTGGAAGCTTTCTGCTATTCCGTGTCGCACGACTTGCGCGCGCCGCTCCGCGCCATCGACGGTTTTGCCTTGTCCATCATGGAACATTGCGAAAGCCAGCTCGATGAAACGGGCCGGGGCTATCTGACCCGCGCGCGGGCCGCGGTGACGCGCATGCAGCAATTGATCAGCGATCTGTTGAGCCTGTCCCGGCTATCGCGCGCCGAGATGAAGATGGAGCGGGTGGACCTCAGCCAGATCGTGGCCCTCATCGCACGCGAGTTGCAGAATTTGCACCCCACGCGCACGGATGTGGATTTCAAGATCGAGCCGGACGTTTTTGTTTTTGGAGACGCGGCGTTGTTGCGCATCGCCCTCGAGAACCTGCTGGGCAACGCGTGGAAGTTCACGGGCCAGAGAAAGGGAGTCGTGATTGAATTTGGCGCGAGACGCGACCAAGGCACGCCTGTTTTTTTCGTGCGCGATAACGGCGCGGGCTTCGACATGACGTACGCCTCGAAACTGTTCGCGCCTTTTCAACGCTTGCACACGAGCCACGAGTTTCCCGGCTCCGGCATTGGCCTCGCGACGGTCCAGCGCATCATTCGACGTCACGAAGGCGAAGTGTGGGCGGAAGGAAAACGCGGCGAAGGCGCGACGGTTTATTTTCGATTGCAGAAGGAACGGGTGGCCAGCGTGAGTGAATCTCCCCGGCCCGGGGAAACGAAAGCCTCCGCGTCGATCGCCAGCAAAAACTCCCCGGCGCCTTTGGTGCCGGCTTAAAGCAAAAGTTTATCCGGATGAAAACCACGGATGAGCGAACAGCCTCGCCATCGCGCCCTGCCCGATTCTATTCTCCGATCGATCATAATCGTTCGCACGGAATTCTGAGGTCATGGTAACGCGCGCTCGATTCGCGGCGGGCTGAAGCGGGTTTGCGCTGCTCGACTCCTGCACGATGTGATCCACGCCATCGACTTCGTAATGCCACGGACTGCCGTGCCAGTGGTTGTAGCGGGCGAAGTAGAGAACGCCCGGCCCTTGCACATCGAGCGCCACGTTGAACGTGTTCGACTCCTGATAAAGATAATGGCTCGCGTCCGCCGCTTCGTTTGCGCCACGCCGATCGTAGGTGCTGCGCATGTACGCACGCGCCCCGATGCGTTGATGCGCCCAGCGGTCCCACATGCGATACGCATCGAGGCCAACGGGAATCAGAGGCGGTTCGGCCGCGAACGAGCCGCAGAGGATGAGCAAAAAAAGCGCGGTGCAATTCCAGCACGAGCGCAGGACACGAACGAGAGTCATGGTGGGAACTTCTAGTCCAACTGTAGCTAATGAGTCAAAGACATCGCTGCCGCGCGGCGTGCGAACTGAACGATTGAAACGAGCGAACCACAAGTTCACTAACCCCACGGAACGGACCGACTGTCCAGGCGCGCTATTCCTGAACGCCAACACGGTAAAAGAACGGGCCATTCCCGAAGGCGTTCGTATCGGTGTAAGTGATTGTCTCCGAAGCTGGAATATGCCAAGGATGGATTCGCGGCATTCACGTAGTAATTGGCGTCCACCACGTGCGCCAGGGTTGTCGCTATGCCCATCCCCTGATGACGCAAACTGCGCCGCCAATCGCACCGCAACAGTCATGCGAAAACTCGAATACATTCGCGCACGTGGCGGCCGGCATCCCGGTCGGCCGGTGAGGGCTGGCTTCCAGCCGCCCGGAAAGAGCGTGGTACTGCAAGCCTTCTTGCCGCGTGTGGCTGGAATCCGCCGGACTGGACGCCGCGGCTTGCTTCCGCGCCTGTCACACGGCACACTGCGCGTTCATGCTTACAGTTTCCGGCATCAGTAAAAGCTTTGGTGGACGCACCCTGTTCGAGGACGTCTCCTTTCAGGTGAACCGCGAGGATCGTATCGGTCTCGTTGGCCCCAACGGCGCAGGGAAGACCACGCTCTTTTCCCTGCTGCTCAAGAATGACGAACCGGACGACGGCATTATCTCCATGGAGCGCGGTGTTACGCTCGGCTTCCTGCCGCAAGAGAGCGCGCCGATTGCCGATGAGACTGTTCTCGAACTCGCCACGGCCGTATCGCCGGAAATTACCGCCATTCGCCGCGTGCTGGAGAAACAAGCCGCCGGGCAGCACGATGAGCACAATCACGAGGACATTGGCGCCATGCAGGCGCGCTTCGATGAACTCGGTGGCTACAAGCTCGAAGCCTCCGCGAAAAAAATCCTGAACGGCCTCAGCTTCCGCGAATCCGACTTCAATCGTCCCGCCAAGGAAATGTCCGGCGGCTGGGTCATGCGCGCGCACCTCGCGCGATTGCTCGTGCAGGAGCCGGATTTTCTGATGCTCGACGAACCGACGAACCATCTCGATCTCGAAGCGCTCCTGTGGTTCCAGGATTATTTGAAGACGTATCCGGGTGCGATTCTGATGATCTCCCACGATCGTGAGTTCTTGAACCAACTCGTCACGAGCATCTTCGAAATTCGCCAGTCACGCATCTTCCGTTACCGCGCGAACTACGACGAGTTTCTCGTGCAACGCGCCGCCGCCGAAGAGCAACAGCTTGCCGCCTACAAAAATCAGCAAAAGGAAATCGGGCGTCTGCAGGAATTCGCTGACCGCTTTCGCGCCAAGGCCAGCAAAGCGTCGCAGGCGCAATCCAAACTCAAGCAGATCGAGCGCATGGATAAAATCGAGGCGCCCGAATCCGAGAACAAACACGTCAGCTTCACCTTTCCGCAGCCGCAACGGAGCGGCCAGAAGGTCGTGAAGCTGGAGGACATTCACCATGCGTATGGAAATCACGTGGTTTACACCGGCATCGACTTCGAAGCCGAACGCGGTGAACGCACCGTGCTCGTGGGGCCGAACGGCGCGGGCAAATCCACGCTGCTGAAAATTCTCGCTGGCGCACTCGCCCCGACCGCCGGCACGCGGACGCTCGGACACAACGCCAAGGCGGGCTACTACTCGCAGTATCGCGTCGAGATGCTTCAGCCGCAGCGCAGCGTGCTCGACGAGGCGCTCGACACGCCGCAACGCATCACGGAACAAAGCGTGCGCACGTTACTCGGCAGTTTTCTGTTTCGCGGCGATGACGTGTTCAAAAAGGTTTCGGTGTTGAGTGGTGGTGAGAAAAGCCGGCTCGCTCTCGTGAAGCTCCTGCTCGACCCGCCGAATTTTCTGTTGATGGACGAGCCGACGACGCACCTCGACATGCCGAGCATCGACGCTCTCATCGGCGCGCTGCAACAATTCCAGGGCGCGCTCGTGTTCATCAGCCACGATGTGTATTTCATCCGCGCGATTGCTTCGCAGGTTGTTCACGTGAAGCTCGGACGCATCCATCGTTATCCCGGCGGCTACGATTATTATCTGGAGAAAACCAAACCGGTATCAGAACGCGCGGGTCTCACGGCGGGCAGCGATCCTTCCGGCAACGGTGCCACGCGCCCGCAAGCCTCGCGTCCGCCCGAGATATCCCGCAAAGAACAGAAGCGCCTCGAAGCCGAGAAACGCCAATCCCGCAGCAAGGAACAGCGCGCCCAACATCAGATCGTGCGCGAGTACGAGAAGGAAATTCAGGAACTCGAGAAACGTCAGGCCACACTCGCCGCCGAACTGGAGCAACCCGAGAGCTACGCCGGCGGACGCGCCCAGCAGATCAATCGCGAGCTGATGGAAGTCGTGGACGACCTCGCGGCGAAAACCGCGCAATGGGAAGCCGCCGCGACCAAACTCGCCGAGATGGAGACGAACGAAGCCAGCGCGGCGGCAGGCTGATAATTTGCTATCTGGTAGGGCGGCGCTGTCCTCAGCGCGCCGGGCGACGAACTCAGTTGGGCAATTGGGTTATCGTGGGCGGCGCGCTGAGGACAGCGCCGCCCCACCTTGTTTCGATTTGCCTCTTCGTCGGAAGCTGCACTTCACTCCACACCTATTGCCTCATCGGCTCCAGCTCGATCACGCCGACGTCGATGTATTGTCCGCCGGTCGTCTGATGGCAGTGGACGGCAATCACATTCTTTCCCTCACGCAACGAATTCACCGCCCCGGGCGCAACATCAAACTCCTGATACTCACCGATGTGTCTCGCTGCTTTCACGGCCAACACACCGTTGATGTAAACTTCTGCGTCCTCGTCGTGATTCATCATGACTTTTAGCTCCCGAGGATTTCCCTTCACGTCGACCTCGCGGCGCAGCCAGATGTCCGTCGTCTTCCACTCGGTGCCGATGATGGAACCGGGCGTGCCAGGCGTGCCGAAACCGGCGCGGCCTTCTTTCCATGAACTCGCGTCGAACTCGGGCTTCAACCAGTCCACACTCGGTTTCTCCGTCGTGTAGCGCCACGTCGCGCCGATGTGTTGCGCGGCGGTCGGCGATAGAACTTTCTGCGTCGGCTCGGGCGGGAATTGAAAACGATTCGCCTTGGCGACTGTCTCAATCGGCATCTTCACGATTGCGCGGTCGTAAGTCATGAGGCCGTTCACTTCCACTTCCACATCTGTCGTCTGCGTGTAGATCGCGGCGGACAAACCATGCTGTTCGATCATCGGTTGGAGCTTGCGAATCAAACCCACGTAATTCTTCGTGAGCGCTTCCGAGTTGGTGAAGCTGCGATAGCCCCAATTCTTTTCTGACTGCCACGTGCGGCCTTTGATCGGCAAACCGAGCCCGCCGAACTCGCCAAGCACCATCGCGCGATCCGTCACCGCCGCCGGTGCGCCCGGGCCGGGATACTGATGATGATCGATGATGTCGCCCGCGGGAAAATGATTGCCGCCGCTCGGGCCATCGACGAGGCGCGTCGGATCTAGTCGCTTGGTGAGATTCAGAATGCGCACGGTGTCGAACTGTCCCCATCCCTCGTTGAACGGCACCCACACGACAATGCTCGGCACGTTGTAAAGTCCGTCGATCATCGCCTTCAGTTCACGCTCGTAAATCGCCGTGGACTCCGGCGTGCGCTTCATTTCTTCGCCATCGTAGCCGCTCGGACCCTTCCATCGCGCGCTTTTGTCGCCGCTCGGGAGGTCCTGCCAGACGAGCAGGCCGAGTTTGTCGCACCAGTAATACCAGCGCGCCGGTTCCACTTTCACGTGCTTGCGCGCCATGTTGAACCCGAGCTTCTTCGTCATCTCGACGTCGTAGCGGAGCGCCTCATCCGTCGGCGCGGTGTAAAGGCCATCGGGCCACCAACCCTGATCGAGCGGGCCGAGTTGAAAGTAATTCGTGTTGTTCAACTGCATGCGCAGCCGGCCTTTGTCGTCGCGCGCCATGGAGATTTTGCGCACGCCAAAGTAGCTCTCGACCTCATCGACCTTTTTCCCTGTTTTGCCGATGCGCTTGAGCTCCAGTTTCAATTTATAAAGGTGCGGCGATTCTGGTGACCATGCTTTTGGACGTGGGATTCTAAGCGAGATGGTTCCGCGAACCGAACCATGAATTCCTACCGGCTGCTCATACTTGAGTGTTCCTTCCGCGATAGTTCGCCATCCGTCCGTCACTTCCGCTCTCAGTTCGGTTATCATCGGCGCGGGAAGAAAGATCGTTTCGATCGTGACCGATTCTTGATCAAGATTTGGCGTGATTTGAAGGCGCTCAATGCGTATTTCACTTACCGGCTCCAGCCACACCGTCTGCCAAATGCCGCTCACGGGCGTGTACCAGATGCCGCCGGGCTTGCGCACTTGTTTGCCGCGCGGCTGTGGGCCGGTGTCCGTCGGGTCCCACACGCTCACGATGATTTCGTTTTCGCCTTTCGCTTTCAGTGCGTCGGTGATGTCGAGACTGAACGCATCGTAGCCGCCTTGGTGCTTTCCGAATTCTTTGCCGTTTATCCACACGGCCGTCTCCCAATCCACCGCACCGAAATTCAACAGCACGCGCTTCCCACGCCAGCCGCGCGGAATCTCGAACTTGCGCAAATACCAAAGCCGTTGGTTCTCACTCACGTTCGTCATCACGCCCGACAGCGCCGATTCGATCGGGAACGGCACGAGAATATTACCCTGCCATTGGGTCGGCGTGGGCGCGTCCTTGGCGGTGATGGCGTAGTCCCACAGCCCGTTCAAATTTTGCCAATCCTCGCGCACGAACTGCGGGCGCGGATATTCATTGAGCGGTTTTTTCGGCGAAACGTCCTTCGCCCATCTCGTCATGAGCGGCCCGGCAGCGGGCTTCCATTCAGCCGCGGCAAACCCGGTGGCGGTGGCAGCAAGGAACGTTGTGAGATAGAAAAAGCGTCGCGCACGTAAGCGTTGGATTGGAGTCACGCGTCGTTTCGTAAAGTGTTTGCCGCCGTGTTTCAACAGCCAAGTTCGCGGAACTCCGAACCGGGAGATCATCCCTTCAAACACAACGCCTTGCTGTTGGAGTTTGAGCTTGGAGTTTATTTGGTGTTTGGTGTTTGGTTTTGGGATTTGGAGTTTCGCGCTCCGCGAGAGCACCGGCATTGACGCATCCCGCAAAAACGTGTGCAGTTCCTCGAAATTTCAAACGCATGACTGTGAAGAAATACAACGTCGGCATCATCGGTTACGGCTGGGTCGCGAGCGCGCACATCCCTGCCATCAACGCCAGCGCCCAGGCACAGGTCACCGCGATTTATTCGTCGCGCCCGCTCAACGACGCCGAGGTGAGTGCCAAGCATGGGGGCCCAATCCGCACTTACACTGACCTCGATGAAATGCTCGCGGACCCGAGCCTCCATGCCGTTTCGGTTTGCAGCTATCCTTATCAACACACCGCACAAGTCATCGCCGCCGCCAAGGCGGGAAAACACATCATCATCGAGAAACCGCTGGCCCTTTCGTGGAAGGACTGCCTCGCGATCAAGCGGGCGGTTGACGCCGCCGATGTCAAAACCTGCGTGTGCTTCGAGTGCCGCTTCTCGAGTCAATTCCTCGCGACGAAGTCCGTCATCGATCAAGGACTGCTGGGTGACTTGCACTACGGCGAGATTGATTACTACCACGGCATCGGACCGTGGTACGGCCAGTTCCGCTGGAACACGCGCAAGGACGCCGGCGGCTCCGCACTCCTCACGGCCGGCTGTCACGCGCTCGATGCGCTGCTGCTCTGCATGGGCAACGACGTCGCGGAAGTGACGAGTTACGACACGAAATCGAAGAGCGATATTTTCAAGCCCTACGAATACACCACGTCGAGCGTCACGATTTTGAAATTCAAGAGCGGCAAGATCGGCAAGTGCGCGGCCATCGTGGACTGCCTTCAGCCCTACTACTTCCACACGCATCTCGTCGGCAGCCATGGCAGCCTGCTCGACAACAAGTTCCACTCCACGAAACTCGGCGGCCTGAACAAGAACGCCTGGAGCAGTCTCTCTATGAAGATGCTCGATTCCGGCGACGTGTCGGACCATCCCTACACCACGCAATTCGCCGCCTTCTTCGACGCGCTGGCGAAGAACAAGCACATGCCGCTCACCAGCCTCGACGACGCGATGAAGACGCACGAAATCATTTTCGCAGCGGACAAGTCGGCAGCGACGGGGAAAACGGTGAGGGTGTGAACGGCTAATTAACTTTCAAGAGTCATCGAGAGCACTCTTCACTGTGCCTGAGCCCGATCCAATCGCTACTGCCAGTCGTGACCTTTTCAGCGCAGCGAGTGACGCCTTCGACGCTGAATACGCCAAGAGTGAGATGCACACGACGCGAGCAAACCACCGCTACACCATCTTGATGGCAGCACGTTCCCCTCACGACGCCGACGCATACAACGAGGAGATCGCCAGTTACTCCGACCCCGCCGACTTCGCCCCATACACTGACGCAGACCTAGATGCTCACACCACAGCAATTGAGAACCTCACTGTTGCATTTGACCGACTTTCTAAGGCGTTCACCGCCCTCAGCCGCACTGACCACCTCTACAAATCCGCCACTGCCGTTTACAAGACGACCTCAACCCTTTACGTCTTCGCCACAGACGCTTACTCCCATGCCGCTGATTGCGCGATGACTATCGCGTTGGAGGGCAATCTCCAAGCCGCCAAAGGCGATTTCGAGGTCATGTTGCTTGAGACACGCGCTGCTAATGCGTCGCCCACCGCAGCGCCCGCCGCCATCGAAAAGGCCGCCACACACAAAGCCAACGCCACTAAAAACGCAGCTGTAGCAAAGCGCCTCGAACGAAGGGCTACTGAAGCACAAACGAAAGCAAAGGCACTCTGCGCCCACGCCCGTTTTGCCGCCGATGACGCAGAGAAAGCTTTGGATAGTGCATGAATTCCGCCATCGCCATCGCCGCGCACCCGGACGACATCGAGTTCATGATGGCGGGCACGCTCCTGTTGCTGAAAACGCGCGGCTGGGAAATCCACTACTTCAATCTCTCCACCGGCCACTGCGGCAGCGCGCGCCACAACGCGGCCACGACGCGGCGGCTGCGGCTCGCGGAGGCGAAGCGCGCGGCGAAAATTCTCGGCGCGCATTTTCATCCGCCCATCGCGGACGATCTGGAAATCTTCTACGACCTCAAGCTCCTGCGCCGCGTGGCGGCGGTGATTCGCGATGTGCAACCGTCCATCGTCCTCACGCATTCGCCGCAGGATTACATGGAAGACCACATGAACACCTCGCGCCTTGCGGTCACGGCGGCGTTCGCGCGCGGGATGCTAAACTTCGTCACCACACCGAAGCGCCGCGCCATCGAAGGGGACGTGACGGTGTACCACGCCATGCCGCATGGACTGTGCGATGGGTTGCGCCGCAAAGTTCCCGCCGAGTTATTTGTGAACACGAGTTCCGTTCACGCCACGAAGCTTGCCGCCCTGGCAGAGCATCGCACGCAGCAGGAATGGCTCAACGTGAGTCAGGGGATGAATTCCTACCTGCAAGCCATGGAAGACGCATCGCGCGCGGTCGGCAAACTGTCGCGGCGCTTCACGCATGCCGAAGGCTGGCGGCGTCATTCGCATCTCGGCTTTAGCGCAGCAGACGCGGACCCGTTGGGCGACGCTTTGGGAAAGCTCTGCGTGATCAATCCTCGCTACAAGCTCTCGCTGTAAATCTCATGCGCGTTCTCGGCATCATGTCCGGCACGAGCATCGACGGCGTGGACTACGCGCTTTGCGAAATCGAGCGCGACCCGGTGCAACTGCTAAAACTTTGGGTGCGCGAATTTCCAAAAACACTTCATTGCCGATTGCACGCCGCCGCCGCGAATGAATCCAGCGCCCACCACCTCGCGCAGTTGCACCATGACCTGGGCCGCCTCTACGCGCAGCAGGCGAAGCAGTTGAAGGCGCGGGCTGAACTGGTCGGCGTCCATGGTCAAACGGTCTTTCACAATCCGGATCGCCGGACGCCCGCGACGTTACAGATCGGCGAGCCGGCTTATCTCGCAGAAGCGCTGCGCGTTCCGGTGGTCAGCAACTTCCGCGCGGCGGACCTCGCGGCCGGTGGCCAGGGCGCGCCGCTTGCCACGTTGTTTCACAAAATCGTTTTCGCGAAACGAGGACAGCATGTGTGTGTGAATAATCTCGGCGGCATCAGCAACGTGACTTCGCTCGACTGGCGCACGGGCCGGGAGCCGCGCGTGATGGCCTTCGACACCGGCCCCGCGAATGTGTTGATCGATTTGGTGATGCGCGAATTCACGCGTGGGAAACAAACGTTCGACCGAAACGGCACATGGGCGAAGCGAGGCAAAGCCAATGAGAAACTGGTGCGTCGATGGCTGAAGCATCCATTCTTTGCGCAAGCACCACCGAAGAGCACGGGACGCGAACTGTTCGGCGGATTGTTTTGGCGCGGGGAACAAAAGCACATTCGCAGCGCTCAGCTTTCGAAGTTCGACGTGATCGCGACGCTGACGGAATTCACCGCGCGTTCGCTGGCATTGAACTACGCGTTGCACTTGCACACTGCGCCGAACCTGGTAGTGCGCTGCGGCGGCGGAGCGAAAAATCCCGCGCTGGTTGCGCGCATTGATGACGCGTTGCGCGCGACGCATCCGAACACGCGTGTTGCCACTTCCGAAGAATTTGGCTGGCCGGCATCGGCGATCGAACCGGCTGCGTTCGCGCTACTCGCCTACTATCGTTGGAACAGGATTCCGGCGAACATCCCTGCCACGACGGGCGCGAACCGTGCGGTCTTGTTGGGCCAAATCACCGAGTGAAGGAAGAATTGGCTCACGCAAAGATCGCAAAGACCGCGACGGAAAGCCGTGTGCCGTGTCTTTCTGTTTCCTTTGCGAACTTCGCGACCTTGGCGTGAGGATTTACGGCTAGAGACAATGGCTCTCGGGAATTCCCTCCTTGAATCCCAACGGGATTCAACCGCCGAATTCGCGAAAGGCATTAAGGCCATCTCGACTATCTGGCCAGCGTTGCGGCGTGCTTCACCAGGTTGCGCTCCACGATCTGCTGGCGAAACGTGAAGACATTGGGATCTCGTGGATCGACCGTCGCGCGCACCCAGTGTACGTCGGGATTTCCGAACGTCTCGACGCGCGTGAAGTTCTCGATGCGCCGTCGGCTCTTCGCGCCATAGAGCGGTTTGTCGATGCGGAAGTAATGGCTATCGCCGTGAACCAGCACCACGGGCTTTTCGAAGGCGACCGTTTCCTTCTCCAGCACGGCGAGCATTTCCCGGAAGCCGGCGTGAACTCTGTTCGTGCTGCCGATCTCAGGAAACGGGTTGGCCTGAATCACGATCATCAACGCGCGGCGGTTCTGGATTTTGGCAAACGCGAAGGACTGCTGGAGCCAAGCGATGTTCGCGGCGTTGCGCTCGGTGAACTCCGCTTTGTTGCCAAAATTGTTCACGTTGCCCGGGACGTTTAGGCCCACGAACATCACGTTGCCCATTTCCCAGCGGACGTTCTCGCGGAATTTCACGAAGGCCGGCTCGTTGCTCTGCCGCGCGAGCGGGAGCTTCCGCCGGCCCAGGCTCTGATCGCCATTGGTGAACAGAACGCGCAGTTTCTGCAATCGCTCCACGGGAGTGAATCCGTTCGTCAGACGCGCGCAATCGGTCCATTCGTTGTCGCCAAACAGGTAGATGAGCGGATGCTGGAAACTTTGAAAATCGCGGAGCCGATCTTCGAGCACCGCATCATCGCATGGCGTGCTGCCGGATTTGATATCGCCATCGTGGACCACGAACGCCACGTCTGCGGCGTTCAATTCATGAATCATGTTGGGGAACAGATTCGTAACTTGTTCGTCGTTGTAAGGCACGTCGCCGACGAGCGCGAAGTCGAAGCGCCGCGCGAGCGCTGATGAATCTTCTGGCCCCGTGGCACAGCCCACGAGGAGCACGCTGCTGATGCTGCTGAAAAGGAGAGCGAACGTTCGCATGGAGCTATGTTGCCGCGCCCTTTCGCGCTTGGCTCGACTTTTCGTTCGCGCGTTGGAGTGGTTGAAAGTTGAAGGCATTTTGGCAATTACTCTCACCAACTCGTGTCAGCATTTGACCGTCTTCCTTTTTTTCCTGCATCGCCCCGTTGCTGCACTTTCCGAATGCAATCCGGCGCGAAGAAAACTTCACAACTGCTGTTGCCCAGGCTCGCGGTCACCGGACCGATCTTCCGGCCAGTCTGGATGGCAAACTCCGTCAGCAGCTTCACGTAGCTGCCGACCGCAATGATGAAATCGTTCATCGCGTAACGCGCCACATCCGGCGCCTGGTGAATCGTCTTTTGCACGCGTTGCAACAACCGCTTCAACTCCGGCAGATCAAGTTCCGCGTCGTTCTTCAACGCTACCAGGCTGGCTCAGCGTTGCCCAACCGGCGGAGGCGACGAGCGGCTTCGGAGATTCAATCCATTCGAGCGTCAACTCATGAGCATGCGGACTCCCGGCCGCGACCCACGCAACAGTGGCGCCAGGCAGCGAACCGGGTAAGCCTTTTCCACCCAGCGCCGCAGATCCTTCTTCGTCATGCGCGCATCGTCGGCGATCAATCCGGCTAAGTACATCGCGTCGTAGTTGCCCGTGTCGTAGAGATCGAGCGCGAGTTGATAATCCTTCTTGATGCGCTTCTGGATTTTCTTCAAGTCCCCGATCTTGACACCGAAACACGGCTCCTTCACGCCGTAGTTTTTGAAGAGAACTTTCTTATAGCTCTCTGTGCCCAGCGGTTTGATCTCTTCGAGAATTTCCTTTGCCGTCATAAATTTCCCCCATCCAACGATTGACGCGGAGCGCACACCACGCCTCCAAGTTGAGGCCCGGCGCAGGGAGAAGCGGCTGCTTCCTGAACGGGCGGCTTAGACCTCGAGCACCTTCTCGAACTTGGTGAGGTTGCGCGGGCCGTTCGCGGTCACCAGCGCCATGTCTTCCAGACGCACACTGCCCACGCCGGGATAGTAAAGCCCCGGCTCAACCGTCACGACATGACCCGAAAGCAATTTGTCTTTTGAATGCGCGCCGACACGAGGCGCTTCGTGAAGTTCCATCCCCACGCCGTGGCCAGTGCCGTGGAAAAAACCCTCCATCCGGCCGTTGTGGCGGCAGGTCTTGAAACCTTCATGCGTGAAAAGATCCTGCACTTGCCCGTGAATCTCCTCAGCCGCAGCGTTGTGCCTCATCGCGGTAAACGCAATGTCCTGTCCCTTGGCCACGGTCGCGTAAAGTTTGCGCACCGCTTCGCTCGCGCGTCCTTTCACGAACGTTCGCGTGATGTCGCCGAAATAACCGGTGCGCTGCGAGCGCGGAAAAACATCGATGACGATCGGCTCCTTCGCTCGCAGCACGCCGTGTCCGCACTCGTGCGGGTCACACGCCTGATCGCCGCCCGCCACAATGGTGTGGCTCGCGATGCCGCCAGCCTGAAGAATCGCCGTATCGATAATGGCGCGCAGCTTCTCGGACGTAAGGGGATTATTGCGGTGAAGTAATTTGCGATTGCGGCCGACGCGCGCATTCTTCAGCGCTTGCATGCCTTCGGCCAAGCCCACTTCCGCCATCATCAACGCGGCGCTGATCTTCTTTACTTCCTCGGCTGACTTGCGCGCGCGCTGGGGGAAGAACGCGCCCGGCTGGCACTTCACTTTGATCTTGAGGCGGCGCAACTCGGTGGCGAGTCCCAAGGGAAAGTTGTAAGGCACGGCGACCTTCTTGATCCGCTTCTCGCGCAGAATGGCGCGGATGATTTGGGCAGTGGAAATTTTCTGTTGCCCATCGCGCTGCAGTTGATTGGCCCACTGCGTCCGGGAAATTACTTTGCAGTGCGCGGCCTGTTTGCGCGCCCGTCCCAATTCCAAATCGTTCATGACGATGTGGCACTTGCCGCGCAGTCGAAGATAAATGAATGGGTCCGGCACGAACATGCCTACGGCGTAGAGCATGTCCGCATTACGATCGCTATCCGCCACGATGAGCAGATTGTCCGTCATCTTCTGATTTAGACTCCGAAGAGCCGCTCCCCGGCGTCGCCCAAACCGGGAACAATAAAACCGCGCGAGTCCAACTTCTCATCGATGGCCGCCGTAAAAATCGGAAGCGTCGCGTAACGCGCACGCACGGCACGAATGCCTTCGGGCGCCGCCACCAGGTTGACCAGTCGCACATGCTCGGCGCAGCGTTCAAAGAGCAAGTCCAGCGCGGCCAGGGCGCTGCCGCCGGTTGCGAGCATTGGGTCGATCAAGATGATTTCAAACCCGCTCAAATTCTCTGGCAAGCTTTTATGATACGCCGCCGCCTCGAAAGTTTCTTCGTGCCGCTTCAAGCCGATGAAGCCAACACGCGCGTGCGGGATGAGTTGCAGGATGGACGGCAGCATTCCAAGTCCCGCGCGCAATACCGGCACCAGAATGACTTCGCGTTCCAATTCGAAACCATCCGCGCTGGCCAGCGGCGTCTGGACGCGCACCTTCTTCATGGGAAACGATCGCGTCGCCTCGTACACCATGAGCGTGGCCACTTCCGCCAGGCAGCGCCGAAACTCTTCCGTGCGCGTGCTCTCGTGACGCAGGCGCGTGAGGCTGTGCTGAACGAGCGGGTGCTCGATGACCGTGACGTTTTTCACCGTGGCAGTGCCCGGGGCCAAATGAAATACATGCGGCCCATCTGCAATTTTGGCGCGTCCAAGCCGAGGTCCACTTTCACCGTCGTGTGCGCCTCGCTCTGACCGAAGATGCCGAGCAAATCGCCCAAGCCAAACACGGGTTGATACTCGATCAGGTTCGCGTCCGAGATCTTCGCGAGCTTTTGCGCGCGCAACACGGCGGCATCGAAGTTCCCTAATTCATCCACAAAGCCCTGGTTCAAAGCTTCCTTGCCGGAAAGAATTCTGCCGTCGGCATACTGCACCCAGTTGTCCGCGAGCGGCCGTCCCTTGTCGCTCGACGTGCCGTTCCTCTTGGCCGCATTCCCCCGCCCTTCCGCCACGATGCTCTTAAACTTGTCGAACGTTTCGTTCACCATCGATTGAATGATGTCGCGCTCTTCCTGCGTGATGTCCTCCTCGCGTTTGTCCGGACTGAGCATGTCTTTGAACTTGCCGCTCTTGAACACCTCGGGACGCACGCCCACCTTGTCCATCAAGCCGCGAAAATTGTAGCCGTGCATGATCACACCGATGCTGCCGGTGATCGTCAGTTCGTTCGCCACAATCCATTGGCAAGGCGCACTCACGTAATAGCCGCCCGACGCCGCGAGGCTGCCCATGGCCGCGATCACCGGCTTCCTTGTTTCGCGCTGAAATTTCTCGATGATGTTGTAAATATCATCACTGGCCAGCACTTCGCCGCCGGGCGAATTTACTTTGAGGATGACCGCCTTCACGCGTTTGTCTTCCGCCGCGCGTTTGAACTGTTCCTCGACGACATCGACCAACGTGGGGCCGCTGCGCCCCATGCTCTGCGAAGAAATCACTCCTTCGATCGGCACGATGACGATCCGGTTCTGGCTCCCATTGTCCTTAATCCAATTCTCCTGCAAACGCGCCGCACCCGCTCGATGCTGCGGCAACGGGCCATCGCCTTGGAACAATCCCATGAGCAGGTGCAGCGGATTGAACACGAGCGAAATCAACAGCAGCACACAGACAAGGCCCGCGAAAATTTTCCACCCGGCTCCGCTGCGCTGACGGCGCGGCGCGGGCGCGTAATACTGCTGCGTCAAGGGCGGCGGTGTGTGGCGCAAAGGCGGTGGCGGCGGAGTGGGCGCACCCGAAGGTTCCGGCGCCGGCGGCGTAACATTCTCATCCATAGCGGGCGCAACCTACTGAAAGGCCAAATGCCGGGCAAGTGCGCATGACGAACACGAAGCCATCGCTTGGACATGTTCGCAAAAAAGTAAAACGCCGGATGAGTGAGCGCCCATCCGGCGTATCGATCGCGCAGGCATCCCTTCTCCCCTCCTGCCACGACTGGTCATTTCTCCAAGCCTCCTTCGGTCTGGAACAGACCGTCTTCGATC
>Ga0193753_10000310_pt1 | contig 48238 bp, 41 predicted proteins | sample H1c2metaG_FD_144925 | JGI IMG/M metagenome (GOLD analysis project Ga0193753, IMG submission 144925) | Soil microbial communities from a riparian zone of the East river system, Colorado, United States - H1c2 | ecosystem: Environmental > Terrestrial > Soil > Riparian zone | place: USA: East...
GACGGGAATCGTGCGCATCGATCCTGCGCGTCGCACCCATGCCAATCTCACCCACGTGAACACGGCGGCAGCGGCGGCAATTGATTGGCAGACGCCGCAGCATTTTTATTTCACCAGCGCCAAGGGCCGCAATATTCACAACATGATCGTGCTGCCGCCGGGTTTCGACGCCGCCAAGAAATATCCGATGCTGGTCCTGATCCATGGCGGCGCGGCGAGCAACAACCCGGATCAGATCGGACTACGTTGGAATTATCACCTGTTGGCCGCGCCCGGATACGTCATCTTGATGACGGACTACACCGGGTCGACCAGCTTTGGCGAAAAGTTTGCGCAGGCCATCAAGCTTGATCCTTTGAGGACACCGGGCGATGAAATCAATCAGGCGGTGGATGAAGCCATCAAGCGCTTCCCGTTTGTTGATGGCTCGCGGCTGTGCGCGGCCGGCGCCAGCTACGGCGGCCATCTGGCCAATTGGATCGAAGCGACGACCACCCGCTATAAATGCATCGTCAGCCACGCAGGCGAGGTCGACCTCACCAGTCAATGGGGCACGAGCGACGGGATCTATGGCCGCGAAGTGACCAATGGCGGACCGCCGTGGGAGGGCAATCCGGTGTGGCACGACCAGAGCCCGTTAACGTACGCGGGAAATTGGAAGACACCCATGCTCCTCAGCATCGGTGAGCGGGATTATCGCGTGCCCCTCAACAACACGCTCGAGAATTGGAGCGCGCTGCAACGAATGCACGTGCAAAGCCGGCTGTTGGTATGGCCGGACGCCTGGCATTGGATTCTCAAGCCTGAAGACAGCCGCCACTTCTATGAAGAGGTCCACGGCTGGCTGGCGACTTATCTTAAAGATGCGCCGCCCGCGCAAGCAAAATGAGTAAAAGACAGGCCGCGCAGCGACGCTGCGCGGCCTGTTGCTTGGTTGCCGGGTTTTCTTAGTTGGCGGGGGTCGCGGTTCTGCGGATGAACCCGGCGACGTTGTCGTGCAACAACTTCAACGATGAATCCTTGGCATAGACCATGTGGCCCGAGTCGTAGAACTTGTACTCGATGTTTGCATGCAGATTCGCCGGAATCGGCAGGTGATGCATCTCATAGATGCCCTGGTAGAACGGCGTGGCCAGATCGAAGTAGCCGGCGTTCAGCTGGATCTTCAAGTTCGGATTGATTTTCATGGCATTCGCCAGGTCGGGCATGACGTTCGAGCCCTGACGCGACGAGCCAAACCGTTGGTTTTGACCAGGCTGCTGGTGCGCAAAGCTCCATTCACGGCCGGCCGAGATGCTGTGCTTGAATTCCTTGCCGTCGCCGTAGTGCAAATCCTTGCGCGCGTACTCGTTGAACGCCGAAACATAGGCTGATCCCAACGCCGTCGACTGCGGATCGTATTCAGCGCGCTGGCTCAACGGATCGATGTCGGGTCCCGAAAACCGAGTGTCCAGCCGGCCGGTCGTCAGACTCACATCGTCCTGCAAATTCTGGCGAAATTCCCCGCCATCGATGCGCAAATCCGCCTTCAAGATGTACTCGACCGACAAACCCGTGTACTGGTGCAGCTTCTCCGCCACGGCGCGCTTGTCGGCGGGACTCAAGTCAGACCCCGATGCGAGCGCTCGTCCGTAGTCGCCCATGGCGAACTGTTCCACCTCGGTCAGCAGCGATTCGAGATCCTTGTGATCGCCCGGTAATTTCTTGTGATACCAGGCGGTGGCTGCATAGGTGGGAAGAACAGTCTGGTAAGGCAGGTCGATGCCGGGGTTGCCGGTGGGGCGATCGGGACTCAAGTCGAAATTGAGAATCTGCGACAGCAGAATGACCCCGTTGAAATCGATGGAACGATCAGCTTCAAGCTGATTGATGAGCACCGCCGAGCGCGGCGTTCCATAGCTCTCACCGAACAGATATTTGGGCGAATTCCAGCGCCCGTACTTGGTCAGAAACTGGGAAATGAATTGGGCAAAGGCGTACGCATCCTGGTCGACGCCGAAAAAAGCCTTTTCCTTGTCCTTGCCGGCAATTCGGCTAAAACCGGTGCCCGGCGCATCGATGAATACGAGGTCCGTTGCATCCAACAAACTGGAGGCGTTGTTGATCAAGGAATAAGGAGCCGCCGGCGTGTGCGCATCGGTGGCAGTGACGATGCGCCGCGGTCCGAAGGCGCCCATATGCAGCCAAACCGTTGCGGAGCCGGGACCGCCGTTATAGACGAAGGTGACCGGTCGAGAGCCGCCGCCATTCTTGAAGTAGGCCACATAGAACATCGACGCTTCGGCCGTTGGATTCCTGTCGGGGCCCTCTTCCGAGGAGCCGGGACTGCGATCAGGCTTGGGATCGCGCGGCACATCGTCCCAATCCTTGGGGTGCACAATGAGCGTGCCGGCAATGGCTTGATACCCGATGGACTGTCCGCCGATCGTCACCGTGCCGTTGCTGGTGGACGATTCGGTTTTGAACGGTTGGAACTTCCCACCTTCTGATTTTTCCGTGTCGCTGTCCGGCTTTTTATCCGGCGGGTTCGGCGCAGCGGGCGCGGCAACCAAGAGCGCGGGCAATGCCAGCGCAAGAGCCACACCCAGGCAAGCGCCGAATTTGAATCGAGTCATGTTGTCCTCCAGTGAATTTTAATGTCTGTTTTACGAAGTCTAACGGGACCGAATGTAACAAGTAAGGCGCTAATGGATTCCCTCAACTCGGATGCTCGCCTATAGTGGAGGCAATGCGCCGCCCGACTTTCGTCACCGGCTGCTTCTTTGCAAATCTTTACCGGGGTGCGACTTGACCATGAAGACATTCCATTGGGCGGCAGCGCTGACATTGCAGTTCGCCTTGGTTTCTGTGCATGCGCAAGCGCCCGCCTCATCCAAGGACGGGCTGTATTTTCCGAGTGCCGTCGCTCAATCCGAGGCCGATGAATACACGCGCTATGAGCTGCTGGCTCCGGAGACGGCGAGCTTCAAGATTTACTACGAAGTCACCGCCACGACGCCGGGCGCCAAGTTCTTCTACAACCCGATCCGCAAAGGCAGCGCCGCCAGCGATGAGAGCGTGTATGACGCCATGCGAGGCACCGCGCTGCACTTTGAGGTGGTCAGCGGCGCGCAGGCACGCAAGGACCCGTTGATGCCCGATGCCGATCTGGACACGAATTACATCAAGGTCACACTGGCAAGACCGGTGCCGGCGCAGGGTCAAGGGCGCGTGCTGATCATCAAGACCTATAAGGACCCGAAAAGTTACTTCGCCGAGGGCAAGGGCATCGTCTTCAATCGGCCGCTGGGAATCAAGCGCAACAAAGTCGTGCTGCCCTTAGGGTACGAGGTAACGGGTTTGACCGTCCCCTCGCAGATATTGACCGAGAAGGATGGGCGCATCGCCGTCAGTTTTATGCACGCCGGCAGCGGGGAAGCGCCGCTGATTCTGCACGCAACCAAGACGGCGCAAGTCGGAGCGGCTGCGCTCCCCAAAACGTTGACCGCCACACACAGCTGGGAGTCGCCGTTCACCGGAGAAACCGAGCAGCAGCGGCTCTCGGAGCGCGCGCATCAGGACCGGGATATCGTGTACTTCCTGCAGCAGCCGGAGACCCACGCCTTCAGTCTGTATCACGACTATACGGAATCCCGGCCGGGCATCAGCGGGTACGCGAACATCGTGCGCGAAGGCAGCGTTGCGAGCCATCCGTCGGCGAGCATTTTAGATACCGGCGAGCAGTTGAAGACGCTGGAGATGAGCGGCGCGGAGCTTGCGGCATCGAAGATCAATGTAGGGGAAGTCGCAGCCTCCACGGCCCGCGTGGTCGTGATTCCGTTTGCGGCTCTGCAGGCCGGCCAGACGCTGCGGCTGCGGATCGCCGAGACGTACACGGCGCCCGTGAGCTACAAATTGGACGGCGATGAATTGGTGTTCGACCGAAGCTTGGGCCGGCCGCGAAACGCGGTGGTGTTGCCCTCCGGCTGGTACTGCACATACAGCGCGGCGCCCGCCACCGTGACACAGCTGCCCGACAATCGCATCCGCTTGGACTATTGGGACGATCGGCCTGAAGCGGTGGATGTGCTGTTGAAGGCCAAGCGGCGCGTCGCCGCGGATGCAGGAGCCTAGGCTCCTAAGGATTCGTCTGACTGACGGTCGGCGACTGCGGGTCTTTGGGAGTCGGCGTGGGGTCGACCGGAATCACAGGCAGGTGATAGGCATCGACCTTGGTCTTGGATGCCTGATCCTGTTTTTTCTTCTCTTCTGCTGCCCGCAGCTGATCGCGGCTGCGCTCGAATTCCTCGACTCGCTTTGCATCGGCGGCCGGATCGACTCGCGACGCGAGACGCTCGATGGCAATTCGCGCATTCAAGCAATCCGAATCTGAGCGTGCCTGGCTGGGATTGCGATTGCACTTCATGAGTACGCCGTCGAGCGCAACTCGATCCTCCATCAGATCCGCAACGGTTACGGCAGGAATGCGCCGCGGACTGCATGCGGCCGCCGACAACGCTGCGGCGGCAATGCAGCCGCATACGAGTATTGATTTAATTGAAATTGGCATATAGCTTCCCACCAGCAATGTTACCGAAAACGGGGCGTCAAGCGACCCCTTGGTTGTGACGCGCCTCACGACTTGACAATGTTCCTGCACGGGACTTCTACAGGCGGCGCGTTTGACCGCGTCGAGGCGCATGTGTACCGTTCCGGACATGCCCACCCCAAAAGCCGCAAAACAGGAAACGCCCGATTTTGAGACGGCCATGCGCGACTTGGAGGAATTGGTCGAGCGCCTGGAACACGGAGATCTGCCCCTCGAAGAGTCCCTCGCGGCATTCGAGCGCGGCGTTATGTTGACGCGGGCGTGCCAGAGCGCGCTCAAAGAGGCCGAGCAGAAAGTCGAAATCTTGCTGAAGAAAGCCGGTGAGCCGACGGTTGAAGATTTCATGCCCGAAGAAACAAAAAACGGCTGACACCATGTGAATGCCGACGCGATGGAAGCGCGAATGCGTGGGTATCAGGCACGCGTGCAGACCGTGCTCGACGCCGCGTTGCCGGCAGCCGATCTGGTGCCGCAACGATTGCACGCTGCGCAACGCTACGCGGTCCTCGGAGGCGGCAAGCGGCTGCGCCCCTTGCTGGTCTATTGCACGGGTGAGGCGTTGGAAATTCCCGCGACCATCCTCGATGCGCCCGCCGCGGCGGTGGAACTCATTCATTCTTACTCGCTGGTGCACGATGATCTGCCGGCGATGGATGACGATGATCTGCGGAGGGGACAGCCGACCACGCATCGCGCCTTCGATGAGGCGACCGCCATACTCGCCGGCGACGCGCTGCAGGTACTGGCATTTTCACTGCTCTCGCGCGATCGCACGCCCGGCGTGACGGGTGAGGCGCGCCTGCACATGATTCAAATTCTGGCGGACGCGAGCGGCACCGCCGGTATGGCCGGCGGTCAGGCGATCGATCTGGCCGCGGTGGGCCGCGCGTTGACGCTGGAACAGCTCGAGGCCATGCATCGACTCAAGACCGGCGCGCTGATCCGCGCCAGCGTGCTGATGGCGGCGGCGTGTTCTCCCAATCTTAGCGCGGCGAAATGGGAGGCGCTGGACGGCTACGCGCAAGACATCGGTCTCGCGTTTCAAATCCAAGACGACATACTCGATGTGGAAGGCGCAACGGAAGAGATCGGCAAGACCCGTGGTGCCGACGCCGCCCGGGCCAAGCCCACCTATCCCAGTGTGCTGGGGCTGGAGGCCGCCAAGACGCGCGCGCGCGAGTTGAAGTTGCGTGCCTGCGAGCGGCTTGCGCCGCTGGGCGAACCATCCCACGTTCTGGCCTGGCTGGCCTCCTACGTGGTCCAGCGCCGCGCCTAGGAGACTGCCTGAGTAATCAGACAGGCTCCTGGTCTCAGATTGGCGACAATCGCCGCATAAGAGGCCTAAATCACGCCTTTCCGCCAATTTCCGCCTGTCGGTCGTCACCTTCCGCGCGGTCTCCAGCCAAGTCGGGTCGAATGGTCTAAAATTCTTGTGTTTCGCGGTTTCGCCACCACTCAAGGCGTGATCGCCTCATCAGGAACCGAATATGAACGTTGCGTTGACCTCGAAAAAGCCGAAAACCACATCCGTGGAGGATGTCCAGGGACATTCAGACACCCGGCGAATACCCATCAACAAGGTGGGCATCAAGGATATCTTTCACCCGGTGAAGGTGAAGGATCGGTCGCGCGGCGAGCAGCACACCGTGGCGAACTTCAACATGTACGTGAATCTGCCCCACAATTTCAAGGGCACGCACATGTCGCGCTTCGTTGAAATCCTGCATCGGCATGAACGCGAGATCTCGGTCGAGTCATTCAGCCTGATGCTGTCGGAAATGACCGAGCATCTGGCGGCGACCGCCGGCCATATGGAAATGACCTTTCCCTACTTCGTCATGAAGAAGGCCCCGGTGTCGGGGGTCGAAAGCCTGATGAACTACCAGACGACGATATCCGGCGAACATCGCAACGGCGTGACGGAAGTGTGGCTCAAGGTCGTCGTACCGACGACGAGCTTGTGTCCCTGTTCGAAGGAGATTTCGGACTATGGCGCGCACAATCAGCGCTCTCACATCACCCTGACGGCGAGGCTTGCCGAACACATGTGGCTCGAAGAGCTGATCGAAATCGCGGAGCGCGAGGCCTCATGCGAGGTTTATGGAATTTTGAAGCGGCCGGACGAGAAATTCGTCACCGAGCGCGCGTACGACAATCCGAAATTCGTGGAGGACACGGTGCGCGATGTCGCCATGGCGCTCAACAAGGACAAGCGCGTCAGAGCCTACATCGTCGAGGCGGAGAATTTTGAGTCGATCCACAATCATTCGGCGTACGCCATGATTGAGCACGACAAGGAAACAACCGCTTAAGGTACGCTCCGCTCCGCGCTCTGACCCCGTTCCGCGCTCTGCAGACGGGCGATCATGCTGCGCAGGAACACTTGATTGAAGCGTAGCTGGCATTCCGCCGAGACCTGCTCCAGAAGCGTGGAGCTCACTTTCATGACGGTCACGGGACCCGATGCGAAGATCGTGGCCGTGCGCTTCGCACCGCGTACATAGCTGGTTTCACCGAAACAGTCGCCGCTTTCCAGGTAGCCGAGCGCCCTGCTGTTGCGCTGCACGCCGACCCGCCCTTGAACGATGATGTAGAAGCGGTCATCCATCTCGCCTTCCTTGACGATTTCCTCCGCATCGGCGTAGTCCTGCCAGCTGCTGGCCCGCAGCACCTCCCAGATCTCGCCGTGGGAAAACTCATGAAAGAACTTCAGTTTGCGCAGCAGGCTGAACTGCTCCTGCTGATCGATTCGGTTGTACTGGGCACGCAGCTTCTGGTGCACGCGCGTCAATTCAGCCGCGAAATCCAGACCCGTCTTGTAGCGCTTCTCCGGATCCTTCTGCAGCGCCATGGCCGTCACATTCTCGAGCTCCTCAGGGATCTCGGGGCGCAGCGTGTGGATCGGCGGCGGCGTCGCAAAGACGATTTGATGCAGCAGTTTCTGGAGGTTTCCGGCGCGGAACGGCCGCGTGCCCGTCAACAGCTCATACATGACGGCGCCCAGCGAATACAGGTCCGAGCGGTTGGTCAATTCAATCGATTGCACCTGCTCCGGGGACATATAAGAAGGGCTGCCTGCGATGCCTTCGATTCGCGAGATCTCGGAGTCGGCAACCAGCGCGATGCCAAAATCGATGATGCGCACGTCGCTGTCGAGCGTGAGCATGATGTTGCTGGGCTTGATGTCGCGATGAATCACGCCGCGGCTGTGCGCATAATGAAGCGCCCGGGCCGCCTTGTAGACCAGCTCGACGACATCGTCGATGCGCAGCAGATTATCGGGACGGCAGTAGGCCGCCAGGGTGCGCGCGCCGTGCACGTGCTCGGTCACGATGTAGCAGTGGCCGTTCTCTTCGCCGGCGTCGTAAATCGGCAGGATGTTCGGGTGCTGCAGCATGCCGACCATGTGCGCTTCCGACAAGAACATCTTGCGTGCGATCTTTTTGCGATTTTCGTCGCCGCTTGCATCGACGTTATAAACTTTGATGGCCACATCGCGGCCGTAGTAAGGATCGTGCGACAGGTACACGACGCCGGTGCTGCCGCGCCCGACCTCATTGATGATGACGTACTTGCCGATTTTTTCCGGCAACGATCCACGGCCCGCCTGGGCTTTTGCAAGACTATTGGAGCGAGTATTGGTCAAGGTAACCCAAGCGCTGCGGGACGTCATTCGACTTCAATGACGCGAGGATACTGGGCCGGCTGAAGCTAAACTGTGATTTGGGTCGAGGCTTGGGCGAAGTGGTCGTAACCAGAGACGCCGGGCACGAAATCCTCGCCATTGAGCGACCACTTCACGCCCGCTCCGGCACGCAGTTCACCAATCGGGGTCAACGTTAAGTTCAATTGGTCCGCAGCCCCGGCCATCTCAGCGAAACGATTGGGAGGCACGGCCAGCAGCAACTCGTAGTCATCGCCCCCGGCAAGCGCCCAATCGCGTGCCTGGCTCAAAGCCACTGCTGCGCGCATGTCTTGAGATGTGGGCAATTGATCAACGCTCACGTGCGCGGCGAGGCCGCTGGCGTGCGCGAGTTTTGGCAGGTCGCCTATCAGCCCGTCAGACAGATCCATGGCCGCGGTCGCGATTCCGCGCGCCGCGATGCCAAGCTGCACCCTGGGCGTCGGATACTCAAAGCGCCGCACCAGTGCATCCACCGCGGCAGACGGCATTGCCGGCGGCTCCTTCAGAAACGCAAGGCCCGCCGCCGCATCGCCCAGCGTACCGCTGACCGCCAAGAGGTCGCCGGCCTTCGCGCCGCTCCGGCGCAGCGACGTTCCATGCGGCGCATGTCCCAGAATTTGCACACTGATGGTAAGCGGGCCCCGGGTCATGTCGCCGCCCACCAGCGCGACCGCGTGTGCATCCGCAAGCGCGAGAAAACCTGCCGCAAATTTATCGAGCCAGGCCGAATCCGCGTTGGGGACGGTCAGCGCCAGAGTCGCCCAGGCCGGCGTTGCGCCCATGGCGGCCATGTCGCTCAAGTTGACCGCGAGCGCGCGATGCCCGATCGCCCGCGCGTCGGCGCCTTGCAGGAAATGCCGCCCGGCGACGATGGTGTCCACCGAGGCCACCAAGTCTGTCCCCTTGGGCAACTCAAGCAGCGCGGCGTCATCGCCAATGCCGAGAATCACGCCGGAATCGCGCCGCGCGGCTGCCGGAGCGAGAAAGAATCGACGGATCAATTCAAACTCGCCGAGTTCAGGTTCCATATTCATGCGGCCGCGATTCCTGCGCGGCGCGATCCAAGACCGCGTTGACGAATTTGTACCCGTCGGTCGCACCGAACTGCTTGGTCAGCTGCACGGCCTCCGACAGCGCCACGCGGTAAGGCAGCTCCGGGTGCGACTCGAGTTCATGCAATCCCAGCCACAGGACGGCGTGCTCGATCGGGTCCAGTTCCGCCGGCGCGATCTCGGACAGTCCCGACAACCGCAAATCCAGCGCCTCGCGATTGGGCGCGATGGCCTCGATGAGTCCGCGGAAATATTCGCGATCGACGCGCTCGGCTTCAGGATCGTCGGCGAATTGCTTCTGAATGTCCTGCCACGGAAGCGGGTTGAGCTGGATCTGGTAGAGAGCTTGCAGCGCCAAGCGGCGCGCCAGACTTCGGGCTCGATGGGCAGGGGGCCCCGAAGCCACTTAATTGTCCAGGCGGCGCAATAGATTTGCCATCTCGAGCGCCACCAGTGCGGCATCCGCACCCTTGTTGCCGGCCTTGCCGCCCGCGCGGTCGACTGCCTGCTCCACCGTATCGGTGGTGAGGACGCCAAAGGCGATCGGCACGCCGGACTCCAGAGCAATTCTCGCGATCCCCCCGGCGCACTCGCCGGCAACATAGTCAAAATGCGGCGTTTGACCGCGAATCACGGCTCCCAGGGCAATGAGCGCTTCATAGCGATTGGACAGCGCCAGCTTGCGAGCAACGATCGGAATATCGAACGCTCCCGGTACGCGCACGATATCGATTTGCTTTTCGCCGACTCCATGACGCTTCAACGCATCGAGCGCCCCGCGCACCAGCGGCTCCACCACAAACTCATTGAAGCGCGCCGCAATGAGCGCGAACCGCAAATCGCGCGCCAGCAATTCGCCCTCGATTATTTTCGGCTGATCATTCGGCACAAGTCGTTCCTCGCATTGCAGACCGCAAGTATAAGCTCAAGCAGCGCTCAGTCATCGCCATCCACGTAGCTGGTGATTTCCAGATCGAAAGCGGCCAGTCCCTGCAGCTGTTTCTTGGCGCTCAACACGCGCATGCGCTTCAACCCTAGATCCTTGAGTATCTGGGCGCCGATGCCGTAGGTTCGCACCACGGTTCCCCCTTGCTGCCGGGACGGCTTGGAGTCCAGCAACCGCACACTATCCATGAAATCCCGCGGCGACTCTTCCGGCCGCAATATCACGACCACACCGGACTCCTCTTTGGCCACCCGCTGCATCGCCGCGCGCAGGGGCCAGCCGAGCTTCTCATTGATGACGCCGACGACATCCCGCAACGTGTCCTTCACATGGACGCGCACCAACGGCGGCAGCGCGGAGTTCAAATCGCCCTTGACCAGGGCGATGTGCACGGTTTTGTTGACGTGATCCTCATAGCAGCAAAGCTGAAAAGGACCGTACTCCGTGTCCACCGGCTCATCATAGATCCGTTCGACGGAGCGCTCATTCTTCAAGCGGTAGCGAATCAGATCGGCAATCGTGCCGATCTTCAAGCCGTGCGTCTTGGCAAACCGTTCCAGATCCGGGCGGCGCGCCATGGTGCCGTCGTCATTCAGAATCTCCACGATCATCGCGGCAGCTGAAAAACCGGACAGGCGCGTCAGGTCGCATCCGGCCTCCGTGTGACCGGCGCGCGTCAACACGCCGCCCGGCTGCGCCATCAATGGGAAAATATGCCCGGGTTGCCGCAGATCTTCGGGCCGTGCATTCGGCGCCACGGCGGTTTTGACGGTGTGCGCGCGGTCATGCGCGGAGATCCCCGTGGTCACGCCTTCGGCTGCCTCGATCGACAAGGTGAAGTTGGTGCGATGCGTGTGGTCCGTGTCGCTCACCATGAGAGGCAGGCGAAGCTGGCGGCAGCGGTCACGGGTCAGCGTCAGGCAAATGAGCCCGCGGCCGTAACGCGCCATGAAATTGACATCCTCTGCGCGGACGCATTCGGCGGCCATGATCAGATCGCCCTCGTTTTCCCGGTCTTCATCGTCCATGATGACCGCCATCTTCCCGCGGCGCAGGTCTTCGAGAATTTCATCGATCGTGTTGAGGGCCATGGATCGCCTTAAGCAGTGGTATGGGTGGCTATTGTAGCCCGACTTGGAGCGCCAATTAACCGGACGACGGCATAAGCCGCTCAAGGTATCGTGCCACGACGTCGATCTCGACGTTGACCTCGTCGCCGACTCCAAGTTCGCCGAGTGTCGTAACCGCATGCGTGTGCGGAATGATGTTGACATCGAATCGCGCGCCCTCGACCTTGTTGACGGTGAGGCTGACGCCGTTGAGGCAGATGGAGCCTTTGGCAGCCACGAAGCGCATCAAGGACGGCGGCAACTCGAATTCCAGGCGCCAGGAACGCGCATCCTGATCGATACGCTTGAGACTCCCGGCTGCATCGACGTGACCGCTCACCAGATGGCCGCCCAGCGGGTCTCCGGCGCGCAGACTGGGTTCCAGATTCACGTTTGAGCCCACCTTCAACCGGCCCAGGGTGGTCTTCGCCATGGTTTCGCGCGACACGTCTGCGAAAAAACACGCGTCCTGCTTGCGGGTCACGGTGAGGCATACGCCTTGGACGCAGATGCTGTCGCCGATGGCGATGCGCGCAACGTCAAGACCCGCGGCATCGACACCCAGTTCCAAGTCACCCTCCCGCTCCTGCAGAGAAGTGATGCGGCCCTTGGCCAAAATGATTCCGGTAAACATGGTTATGACTTCTTGAGTTTCAGAATGAGGCGCACATCGTCCCCCATCGGCAACACGTCGCGAAATTCGAATTCCGGCAATGCCTGGACGCCGAGCTTGATACCCATCAGCGGCGCCGCATCGCACCCCAGCAGCTTCGGCGCGACGTACAGCACCAGTTCATCGACGAGCTGCCTGGCGAGAAAGGCTCCCGCGAGCGTCGGCCCACACTCGAGCAGCAGCTCGTTGACTTCACGCGCCGTCAAGTTCTGAATGACCGCGTCAAGATCCAAACCGCCGTCAGTGCGCGGAATTCGTTCCACCTTGAGATCTTTGAACGAGCCCAGTGGCGCTTCCGCCGCGGCAAACACCAGCGCTTCGCCGTTGTTGAATATCTTTGCGGTGCGCGGGGAAGTCAGCATGGTATCGAGCACCACGCGCAGCGGCTGCCGCACCCACGGGCCGTAGCTCAAACGCACGTTGAGCTGCGGATCGTCGGTCCGCACGGTGCCGGCGCCCGTGAGCACCGCGGAGCTTCTCGCACGCCAAACTTGCACATCGGCGCGCGATGCTTCGCCGCTGATCCATAGCGGGCCGCCGCCCGGCGGCGCAGTGCGTCCGTCCAGGCTCATCGCCAGCTTCAGCCGCACATAGGGCCGGCCGCGCTCGTGCCGCGAAAAATACCCGACATTGAGACGGCGCGCCTCATCGGCGAACAGACCCACATCCACGGCAATGCCGGCCCGCAGCAGGCGCTCGATCCCGGCGCCGGCGACTTTGGGATTGGGATCACGCGTGCAGCACACCACGCGCGCGACCCCGGCGGCAATCACAGCGTCTGCGCAAGGCGGTGTGCGTCCGGTGTGACTGCACGGCTCCAGCGTCACGTATAACGTCGCACCCCGCGCCTTGAGTCCTGCGTTACGCAGGGCCAAAACCTCCGCGTGAGGTTCACCGGCGCGCGCATGCCACCCCTCCCCCACCACGCCGTCGGTATTCGTCACCACACATCCCACCCGGGGATTCGGATCGGTGGTGTACAGGGCGAGGGCCGCCAATTCCAGTGCACGCGCCATATGCACCGTGTCTTGCGGCGAGGACTCCTTATTCACGGCACTTCATCATCGCTCGCGTCTCCCGGAAGAAGCGGCAATTGATCCTTGCTGGGTTCCCGGCGCCGCCGATGCTTGCGCAGCTGGTCGATTTCCGTGCGGAAGGCGTCCAAGTCCTGAAAGCTGCGGTATACGGACGCGAACCGCACATACCCAACTTCGTCCAGATGGCGCAGCTCCTCCATCACCATTTCACCGACGCTGCGCGATGCAATTTCACGCTCGCCCAGGCTGCGCAGCTTGTGGCATATTCGCGCCACGGCGGCTTCTATGGCTTCCCGGGAGACCGGGCGCTTTTCCAGCGCCTTTTGCATGCCGGTGAGCAGTTTTTTCTCATCGAACGGCTCGCGGCTGCGGTCGCCCTTGACCACCGTGGGCAGCAGCAGCTCCGCGGCTTCAAACGTGGTGAATCGCTCTGTACAGGCCAGGCATTCGCGGCGTCTGCGAATTTGCCGCCCCTCGCCGGCCAGGCGAGAGTCGATCACCTTAGTCTCGGTGTGACCGCAAAACGGGCAATGCATCGGAACTGCTCATCGCTAACCGTAGACCGGAAATCGCCGGCATATCGCCACCACCTCGGCTCGGGTGCGCTCGAGCATCGGCTCATCGCCCAAATGATCCAGCACGTCGGCAATCCAATTGGACAATTGCTGAACCTCGGGTTCCTTGAAGCCGCGCGTGGTCACCGCGGGCGTGCCGATGCGCAGGCCGCTGCTGATGGAAGGGGGGCGCGGGTCATTGGGTACCGCGTTCTTGTTGACCGTCATGTGCGCGCGGCCCAACGCGGCATCCGCATCCTTGCCCGTGATGTTCTTGTCGATCAGATCCAGCAGGAACAAATGATTGTCGGTGCCGCCGGAGACGATCTTGTATCCGCGCTGCTGCAACACCTTGGCCATCGCGCGCGCATTGGCAATCACCTGCGCCGAATAGGCTTTGAATTCCGGCTGCAGTGCTTCGAGAAAGGCCACAGCTTTGGCGGCGATCACATGCATGAGCGGACCGCCCTGTATGCCCGGAAATACCATGGAGTTGAATTTCTTGTGCAGGTCGGGGTGCGGCCGCGCGAGGATCAGCCCGCCGCGAGGCCCGCGCAGGGTCTTGTGCGTGGTCGTGGTGACGACATCGGCGAAGGGCACGGGATTCGGATATTCCCCGGCCGCTATCAGCCCGGCCACATGCGCCATATCGACGAACAAGTAGGCGCCGACCGAGTCGGCGATGGCGCGAAAGCGCGCCCAGTCGATGACGCGGGAGTAGGCCGAAAACCCCGCCACGATCATCTTGGGACGATGCTCCTGCGCAAGCCGCTCAACCTGATCGTAATCGATGATGCCCGTCTCGGCGACAAGGCCGTATTGCACGGCCTTGAAGAATTTCCCCGAGAAGTTGACCTTCGCGCCGTGCGTCAAATGCCCGCCGTGATCGAGGCTCATGCCTAAAATCGTATCGCCGGGGTTCAGAAGCGCGAAATACACCGCCGCATTGGCCTGGGAGCCGGAATGGGGCTGAACATTGGCGTACGCCGCGCCAAACAACTGCTTGGCACGGTCAATGGCCAGCGTTTCCGCGATATCGACGAATTCACAGCCGCCGTAATAGCGCTTGCCCGGGTAGCCCTCTGCATACTTGTTCGTCAGCACCGAACCCTGGGCTTCCAGCACGCGCGGGCTCGCATAGTTCTCCGAGGCAATAAGTTCGATATGATCCTCTTGACGGCCGCGTTCGCTTAGCAGAGCTTGCGCAAGTTCGGAATCAAAGCCGGCAATGGCCATTTGGGCACTAAACATGAACGGATCTCCGAGGATAGCCGGTAATTGTAGCTTATTGGCCTAGGGTTCCCTAGCGAGAAAGCCGCATCGTGACAAGCCGGCTGTAGTCGCGGATAATTCCCCTGTTTCCCCGCGAATTCACGCAACTAACTTCAATACAGGCAGTCGATGGCTCAGTTCATTTACACCATGAACCGGGTTGGCAAGGTTGTGCCGCCCAAGCGCATTATTTTGCGCGATATCAGCTTGAGTTTTTTTCCGGGCGCCAAGATCGGCGTGCTCGGATTGAATGGCTCCGGAAAATCCACGCTGCTCAAGATCATGTCCGGCGTGGACAAGGACATCGAGGGCGAGGCCCGCGCTCAGGCCGGCATCAAGGTCGGCTATCTTCCCCAGGAACCGCTGCTCGATGAAACCAAGACTGTGCGCGAAGTTGTCGGCGAGGGCGTCGGCGACGTGCAGAGCTTGATCGACCGCTTCAATGCCGTCAGCGACAAATTCGCCGAGCCGCTCTCCGACGACGAAATGAACAAACTCATGGAAGAGCAGGCGAAGCTGCAGGATAAAATCGACGCGGTCGGCGGCTGGGAACTGGAGCGCAAACTGGAAATCGCCGCTGACTCGCTGCGTCTGCCGCCGTGGGAGGCGTTGGTCGGCAAGCTCTCGGGCGGCGAGAAGCGCCGCGTCGCATTGTGCCGGCTGCTGCTGTCCAAGCCTGACATGCTGCTGCTCGACGAACCGACCAATCATCTGGATGCGGAGTCGGTGGCCTGGCTCGAGCACTTCTTGGAAGAGTATCCGAGCACGGTGATCGCGGTGACCCATGATCGCTACTTTCTCGACAACGTCGCGGAGTGGATTCTCGAGCTGGATCGCGGGCACGGCATCCCGTGGCAGGGCAATTATTCCTCCTGGCTGGAGCAGAAAGGACAGCGGCTCGCGCAGGAAGAACGGCAGCAGGATGCGCTCGCGAAGACGCTGAAGCGCGAATTGGAATGGGTGCGCACCAATCCGAAGGCGCGCCAGGCCAAGTCCAAGGCGCGGTTGCAGCGCTACGAAGAACTGGCATCGCAGGAATTTCAGAAACGCAACGAGACCAATGAAATCTACATTCCTCCCGGCGACCGCCTGGGCGATCTGGTCATCGAATGCACGAACTTGCGCAAGGGCTACGACGATCGATTGTTGATCGATTCCCTGAGCTTCAGCCTGCCGCCGGGCGGCATCGTGGGAATCATCGGCCCCAACGGCGCCGGCAAGACCACGCTGTTTCGCATGCTGTCCGGGATCGAGAAGCCCGACAGCGGCGAAATTCGCCTGGGGCCGAGCGTCAAACTCGCCTACGTCGATCAATCGAGGCAGGCGCTCAACGACAAGAATACCGTGTGGCAGGAAATCTCGGGCGGACTGGACCTCATCAAGGTCGGCAACTACGAAACCTCCTCGCGCGGCTATGTCGGGCGCTTCAATTTCAAGGGCGTTCAGCAGGGCCAGATGATCGGCGAGCTGTCTGGCGGCGAGCGCAACCGCGTGCATCTCGCAAAAGTCTTGAAAGCCGGCGGGAATGTGCTGCTGCTGGACGAGCCGACCAACGATCTGGATATAGAGACGCTGCGCGCGCTCGAAGATGCCCTGGTGGCGTTTCCGGGCTGCGCGGTGGTCATTTCGCATGATCGCTGGTTCTTGGATCGGATCGCCACGCACATCCTCGCGTTTGAGGGCGATTCGCAGGTGGTCTGGTTCGAAGGCAACTACCAGGAATACGTCGAGGATTACAAAAAGCGCAAGGGCGAGGATGCCAGCCAGCCTCACCGAATCCGCTACAAACCACTGACGGGGTGAGCCATGAGCATCTACATCACGCCTCAAGATGAACTGCATGTCGACTACCAGGGCATCGCGCTGACCTGCCCTCACTGTCAGACATTGACGCATCTGACGCCGCTCGCGGTGCCTAAATTCGAGGAGCTGAGCCGGCGAAAACCCAAGAACATCGGCATCGTGTTCCGCTGCGATACCTGCGTCGAACCGATATTCCTGAAATTTGCGGTCAAGGCGTACACGGCGCTGCGTGTTGAGCTTGCCTCCAACTTCGTGGAAATCGAGCGCCCGCGCGAGCATTTCCCGCTGACTTATCTGCCCGAGGAGGCAGAAGGCTTGTTCAAGGAGGCGCTCGATTGCTACACGGCCGCCTGCTTCAATGCATTCGGCTCCATGAGCCGGCGCACGGCGCAATCCTTATTTCGCGAACTGGGCGAGCGGGGCAAGCTGGATCTCTTCGACACCCTGCAGGAAATCCGTTCGCTCGCAGACCTCGATGACGAAACTTTCTCGGTCCTGCGCGCGGTGCTGTTCGGCAGCGATAGCGATCCCTGGCCGAATCAACCGAACTTGAGTTCCGAGCATGCGGGAATTTTGCTGGAAGTCATGCGCGATCTTCTGTATCAAACCTTTGTGCGCAAGGCGCGCCTGATACAGGCGGTCACGTTCCGCAGATTCGTCGCGCCTCAAGCCGAAGCCGGCCAGGCTCCGGCACAGGCCTGATTACGCGACAAAGACCCGGGCGTTTCGAAACAACCGCATCCAGCCCCCATCCTCAGCCCATTCCCTGGGCGCCCAGGAGTTCTGCACGCTGCGAAATACGCGCTCGGGATGCGGCATCAGCGCAGTGACGCGGCCGTCCGGGCTGCACAGGCCCGCCAGGCCCAGTTCGGAACCATTGGGGTTAAAAGGATATTTGTGCGTGGGCTGGTCGCGATGATCCACGTACTGCAGCGTCACGAGTTGCCGATCGAGCAAGGCTGCCGCGTTCTGTCCCGGTTCGAATTCCGCCCTGCCCTCGCCGTGCGCCACCGCGATCGGCAATACCGAGCCGTGCATGCCGGCAAACAGCACTGAATTCGATTTCGGGATGCGCATCAATGACAAGCGCGCCTCGTACTGTTCCGATCGATTTCGCACGAATCGCGGCCAGGCGTCGGCCCCGGGAATCAGTTCTTTGAGCGCGGCCAGCATCTGGCAGCCGTTGCAGACGCCCAGAGTAAAGGTCGCATCGCGTGCAAAGAAGGCCGCAAATTCATCTCGTGCCCGCGCGTTGAACAAGATCGACTTTGCCCAGCCCTCGCCCGCTCCCAAGACATCTCCGTACGAAAAGCCGCCGCAGGCGACCAGTCCGTGAAACCTGCCCAGGCGGACGCGCCCCGCAAGGATATCGGTCATATGCACGTCGTACGCATCGAATCCCGAGCGCGTGAAGACCGCGGCCATCTCGACGTGGCTGTTGACGCCCTGTTCGCGCAGGATCGCGATCGCCGGACGGGCACCGCCCGCGATAAAAGGCGCCGCCACGTCGGCGCTCGGATCGTAGCTCAGGCGCGCGTGCAGTCCGGGATCATGCGCATCGTCGAGCCGCGCGTACTCCTCGCGCGCGCACTCCGGATTGTCGCGCAATTCCTGCATGCGAAACGAGGTCTCGCTCCAGCGTCGACGCAATTGGCTGCGCGAGCCGGTATAGAGCACGCCGCCGCCCGCGCTGATCTGCACTTCGTCACCCGCTACGGGCACGCCGATATCGTGAATGAGCGATGCCAGGTCGTGACGCGCAAAAATCTCCTTCGCCTCTGCGAGCCGCGAGGCGGGCACCTGCACGACGGCGCCCGGTTCCTCGGCAAAGCATGCCGCAACGACGTCGGCGACCGGCCCTAGATCGATGTGCAAACCGCAATGCGCGGCGAATGCCATCTCGAGCAGAGTCACGAGCACGCCGCCGTCCGAGCGGTCATGGTAGGCGAGCAGCAGTCCTTGATCTTTCAGGTCACGCAGCGCGGCGAACATCGCGCGCAGCAATTGCGGGCTGTCCAAGTCCGCGGGAATTCCGCCGCTCTTCATATGCACTTGTGCCCAGCACGAGCCGCCCAAGCGGTTCTTGCCGGCTCCCAGGTCAAGGAGCAGCAGGCGAGACGGGACCGACAGGTCAAGCGCAGGCGTCAGGGTCGCGCGCGCATCCGCCACCGGCGCGAACGCCGAGACGATGAGCGATACCGGCGCAACCACCGCGCGCTCGCCGCCGGCATCCCGCCAAGCCGTCTTCATCGACAAGGAATCCTTGCCCACCGGGATGGTTAGGCTAAGCGCCGTGCAGAGCTCGCTGACGGCGCGAACGGTGGCGTACAACTCCGCATCTTCACCGGGTTCGCCGCAGGCGGCCATCCAATTCGCCGATAGGCGAATCTCATCCAGGCTCCGAATATCCGCAGCCAGGATATTGGCAATCGCCTCGGCCACGGCCAGTCGTCCCGATGCCGGCGCGTTCAACACCGCAACCGGCGCACGCTCCCCCATCGCCATGGCTTCGCCGCTGTATTCATCGTAGCTGCTCAAGGAAACCGCCACATCGGCAACCGGCACCTGCCACGGGCCGACCATCTGGTCGCGGCTGATCAAGCCGCCGACGGTGCGATCACCAATGGTGATCAAGAAAGATTTGTCGGCAATGGTCGGCAGAGTCAACAAGCGATCGAGCGAGTCGCTCAAGGTCGTGTTGTCAGTGGACAGCGCGGAGGGAACCTTGGCGATCGAGCGAACGTCCCGCGTCATGCGCGGCGGCTTGCCCAGCAGCACGTCAATCGGCATGTCGACCGGGGTTGCGTGCAGCAGCGGGTCCATCACTTTGAGCAGCCCATCGCCGGTGATTTCGCCGACGACGCCGAATGGGCACCGTTCGCGTTCGCACAGCGTCTTGAACTGCTCCACGCTTCCGGGCACCAGCGCGAGCACATAGCGCTCCTGCGCCTCGTTGCACCAGATTTCCATCGGCGAAAGCTCCGATTCGGCGCTGGGTATTTTGCGCAGGTCGATGCGGCCGCCGCGATGACTGTGCGCGATGGCTTCCGGCAAGGCGTTCGACAATCCACCCGCGCCCACGTCATGGATCAGCAGGATGGGATTTGCATCCCCCAAGGCGACGCACCGATCGATGACCTCTTGCGCGCGCCGCTGCATCTCCGCATTGCCGCGCTGCACCGACGCGAAATCCAAGTCTGATGAGCTTTGGCCGCTGCCGACGGACGAGGCGGCTCCGCCCCCCAAACCGATCAGCATGGCCGGGCCGCCGAGCACGACCAGCGGAGCGCCGATGACGACGTCCTTCTTCTCGACATTCTGGCGCCGCACGCTGCCCAACCCGCCGGCGACCATGATGGGCTTGTGATAGCCGCGGATCGTCCGATCGTGAGCGTCCTGTTGCTCGAAGACCCGGAAATAGCCGCAGGTATTCGGCCGGCCGAATTCATTGTTGAAGGCGGCTGCGCCGATGGGTGCCGCCACCATGATGTCGAGCGCGGAGGCAATCCGGTCCGGCTTGCCAAATTCGACCTCCCAGGGCTGCCTCATGCCGGGGATTTTAAGATTCGAGACGGAAAAACCGGTCAACCCAGCTTTGGGCCTCGCGCCAATACCCGTCGCACCTTCGTCGCGAATCTCGCCGCCCGCGCCGGTGGCGGCGCCCGGAAACGGCGAGATCGCCGTGGGATGATTGTGGGTCTCCACCTTCATCAAAATGTCCATCGGTTCGACGGTGCCCGCGTAGCGCTGCGTCAAGGGATCCGCGAAGAATCGGGTTGCGTTCGCACCGACGATGACGGCCGCGTTGTCGCGGTAGGCGGACAGCACGCCCGAGGAGTTGCGCGCATAGGTCGCGCGTATCATGGCGAACAGCGACAAAGGCATCGGTGCGCCGTCGATCAAGAAATCGGCGTTGAATATCTTGTGGCGGCAATGTTCGGAGTTCGCCTGCGCGAACATCATCAATTCCACATCCGTCGGGTCTCTCCCCAACTTGCCGAATGCCGCTACCAAATAGTCGATTTCATCCGCAGACAGGGCCAATCCCCATTCCCGATTGGCCCGCGCCAACGCTTCGCGGCCGTTCGCGCCCAAGGCGACATGGCGCAGCCCTCTCGGGGCCGCCGCATGGAACAAGCCGGTGGGTTCAACCGCGTCCGCCCAAACGGATTCCGTCATGCGGTCATGCAGGTGCGCGGCAAGCTTTTTCAGCTCGACAACACCCAAGGCTTCCCGGGATTGAATGAAGTACGCGGTACCGCGTTCCACTCGAGTCACCGCGCTCAAGCCGCAGACGTGTGCGATGTCGGTGGCCTTGCTCGACCAGGGCGACTCGGTCCCCACGCGCGGCGTCACGAGGATGGGCCGTCCGGCCGGAGTTGCGCGCTCGTCATCAAGAACGCGCGCGCCGTACGTCAGGAGCTTGCCCAACACCTCGAGTTCGGATTCGCTCAAGGGGCGCGAGGTGCTGACGAAGTGCATCCAGCGGGAATTGAGCGCTTGAACGCGCGGCTCTTCGGCCCTAAGGGTGCGCAGCAGATGCTCGAGGCGGAATTGCGACAGCGCCGGCGCGCCGAAAAGGCTAAACATGCTCCATTCTACAGGAATCGGGCTATTTGCGAGCGCTGGAATCCCCTCCAGGCGTATAGATGGGCACCGGAAATTGGGAAACATTGGAGCCTTCCAGCGCCACGATTTTGCTGACCCCCTGCTTTTTGACTTCGTCGATACGCAGCACGGAATGCATGGGAAGATAGGTGCGCTTTACTTCGTTGAATTCCGCCTTTATCTTTTCCTCCGCCGGATCCACAACCACGGTCGAGCGCTCGCCGAACACCAGTTCCTCGACCTCGATGAAGCCGAATAGGCTGCCGTGACTCACTTTACGGGCGTAGATCTCGTAGACCTTGCCTTGATTCACGAACAGAACTTTGAAAATGTGACTCGCGGCCATTTAGGAGACTCCCAGCATTGCTAGTATTTCACCATATTATACCGGCACTTAGCCCGGCCCTTGCGACCCGCTGGAGGGATTGAAATATGGCCCTGCGCTTGCGCGTCGTCAGTGAACACTCAACCCGCCTCGGAACGCTCGCCACCAGGGTGTTTGGCGTGCACGGCGGCAGTATTGGACGCGCGACTGACAACGAATGGATTCTACCCGACCCTGAGCGCTACCTCTCGGGCAAACACGCCCGGGTCGATTTTCGGGCCGGCGCCTACATTCTGGTCGATACCAGTTCGAATGGTACTTATATAAATGGGGCCCAGGTACCCTTGGGCAAGTACCACGACTACGCGCTCAAGGATGGCGACTATATACGCTTGGGCGAGTACGAGCTGTTGGTCAGCATCGACCAGTCGAACGACTTCCCGCCGGAAGAGAGCGCGATCATTGCCTACGATGGCCAGGCGCCGTCCTCGGCGATCAAGAAATCCACTGCCAATGACCTTGGTGCGGATCTTGACCTGAGCCAGCTGTTGGAGCCCAGCGGTCTTTCGATTTCCGACTCGTCAGGCTCGAGGCCGCGCGATCTGTACGGCCAATCCCTCCCCCCGCTCGAACAGCCGGCGAATTCCGGGGAAGTGGCAGGTGCCACGCCGTGGCACATGATGACGCGGCCGCTGAAGGTGGACACACCCAAAGCCTCTTCCGTGATTGAAAACGCGCCGAGTCCGAATCTATCGCGCTCGCAGAGCATTGGCGCACAGAGCGTAGCCGCGCAGAGCGTTGCTCTATATGAAGGCGACTTCGACATCGGATTGTCGGCGTTTTGCCGCGGCGCGGGCATCGATCCGCGTTCGATCAGCACGGAGGCACGCGGCGTGGCACTGCAGCTTGCCGGTCAATTGCTGCGCGAATCGGTGTTGGGCTTGATGGATCTGAATCAGGGCCGCAATGAGTTCCGCAATAAATTTAGAATTCCGGCGCCCGCGGCGGCCGGAACCGAGTCTCCCTTGAACCTATCGAAGGGTGTCGATGAAGCGCTGGTGAGATTGCTGACCAACTTGTCGACCCGAGCCGGATCGGTCGAGGCGATCCGCGATGACTTTCGCGAGCTCAAGGCCCAAAATATCGCGGCCATGGCGGCCGTGCGCGCCGCATTCGAAGAGTTCTTGAACCGCGTAAACCCGAAGGAGTTGGAAGAGCGCTTCGAGCGCGCGGGCAAGCGCGGTGTCTTCGGCGGCCAGAGCAAAGCCAAGTACTGGGATCTGTATACAGAATTGTTCGGCGGTCTCGTGCAGCGCCCCCCCGATGGGTTTCCGCACTTGTTCATGGAAACCTTTGTGAAGGCTTATGAAGCGCGGCTGCGTAAATTGATCCCTCCAAAACGCAGCGCCTTTGGGGCGGATCGCGATGAGCCGAACGATCCAGGCGGACACGCGGTCGGCGAACCTTAAGCCCTTAAGAAACAGCCTTGCCCGTAGTAAAGTGACGCGTGCGGCTCCTATTAGTAGAAGACGATGACCTGGTTGCCGATGCCATCCTGCGCGGCTTGTCGGCCGCGAGCTACGCCGTACATCGCGTGAGCAGCGCTGAGACTGCGCAGGCAGCGCTCCTCAATGAGGAGTTTGCACTGGCCATCATCGATGTGGGCCTGCCCGGCGCCGATGGACTGACGCTCGTGCGCCGCATACGCAGTGCCGGGAAAATGCTGCCGACGCTGATTCTCACGGCGCGCTGCACGCTCGCGGACAAGGTCAAAGCGCTCGATCTCGGCGCCGATGATTTCCTGAGCAAACCCTTTGAAGCGGCCGAGCTCGCGGCGCGTTGCCGCGCCCTGATGCGCCGCTCCAGCGGTGCGCTGAACGGCATCATCAAACTTCAACGCATGAGCGTCGACCTTCTCGGCAAGCGGCTGAGTGTGGATGATGTCGAGGTGGAACTCACCGCGCGCGAATGGCTGGTGCTGGAATGCCTGGTGCGGCGCATAAACCTGATCGTGCCCAAAGAAAAGCTGCAGCAGGCGGTCGCCAGTCCCGACCATGACACGAGCGCCAACGCGGTGGAAGTGCATATCTCTCGGCTGCGCACCAAGCTCGGAAATGCAGCCCTCATTCGCAGTCTGCGGGGATTGGGCTACCGGCTCGAAGAAGTGAGAACCTCGTGAGCATGCGGAGTCGGCCGTGACCTCCTCCATTAGCCGGCAACTGATTCTCTGGCTGGCCATCCCCCTCATGTTGATGGCTCTTTGCGGTGCCCTGGTGCAATACTTCAGCAGCATTGCGCCCATCGTTTTGAGCAGTGACCGGCGGCTCAACGAGGCCTCCGACTCGATCATGTCGCACTTGGTCTTCAAGGATGGCACGGTCACTGTGAATGAGGCTGAGCTGACCGGACGGGCTGATTTCAAATTCGCCGTTCGCGACCCTCAAGGCCGGCTGCTGGCCGGCTCCCCCGAAATTCCCAACCCGCCGATGGATGGTCAAACCAGCCGGCTGTTCTCCGTGGTGCAGATCGAGCATCGCAGTTTTCGCATGTTGACCACGCGCTTCGACTCGCGCGCCGGTGTAGCGATCATTTCGGTGACGGATACGCATTCCGGGCAGAACTCCGAGGCCCGGTTCAGCTTCATCCGCACTCTGTTGTGGGATTTCGTGCAGCTCGATGTGACGTTGGTGCTGGTGTGGATCGGCATCCAATTGGGGCTGCGGCCCGTGCGACGCCTGCGCGACGAGATTGCGCAGCGCTCCCCCCTGGATTTGCGCCCAATCCTTGAAAACACCGCACCGCGCGAAATCGCACCGGTGGTGGTCACGTTGAATCGATTATTCGCCGCCCTGCGCGCGGGTGCGCAGTCGCAACAGCAATTCATTGCCAATACCGCACATCAGCTGCGCACACCGATCACCGGCATGCAGGCGCAGCTCGACGTGCTGGCCGCGGAGCCCGCGGCGCAGCCGGTCCACGATCGTGTCCGTATGCTGCAGGAGGGAATTAGACAGCTGGCCCGCACTTCGAACCAGCTGCTCACCCTGGCACGCGCCGATCCTTCCGCGAACATCGCGGTGAAGACTCAAGAAGTGGATCTCGGCACGCTGGCGGGCGACATCGCGGCGCGCTATTTCGACCGCGCGCTGCGTGCGAACATCGATCTAGGGGTCGAGACGGCGAGCGTCTCAATCAGCGCGGACCCCTCGCTGATCGATGATTTGCTCAGTAATTTGCTCGACAATGCCTTGAAATATACGCCCGCCGGTGGTCGAGTGACGGTGAGCGTGGCGGCGCCGAATCACAAAGCGCTGATTGCCGTGGAGGATTCGGGACCCGGTATCCCGGAGAGCGAACGTCAGCGGGTGCGCCAGCGCTTCTACCGGTTGCCGAACTCCCCCGGCCATGGCAGCGGGCTCGGCCTGGCAATCGTGGATGAAATTGCCCGGCTCTACGGCGCGACGCTGTCCATAGGCACGGCGGCCAACGGCGGCGCTCGGATAACGGTGCAATTCCCCTAAGGGCGCCCCGGCTGAGCGGTCGTCCGCAAAACCGCGAACCAGTTCTCAGTTTGTCGGCGCACCTCGGCGGCGCAAGTTTCGAGCAAGCCTGCTGCCGTAATGTGCACGCCATGAACACCAAACTGCCTGCACACACCCGGATGCGTTACGGCCGCTCCAAGGGCTTTACGCTCATCGAACTCATGATCGTGGTCGCCATCGTGGCCATTCTCACCACCATTGCCTACCCCAACTACCGCGACTACGTCATTCGCGGGCAGCTGACGGATGCGACAACAGCCTTGGCCGCCTTGCGCGCCAATATGGAACGGTATTATCAAGACAATCGCACCTACGACGCAGCTCCGGGTTTCCCCAATCCGTGTGTGGCTCCCCAAGCTCCTTATACGGCGGGAAAATTCACGATTGACTGCCCCGTTCACACGGCCGCAGCCTTCACCGCCCGGGCCGTAGGCGCAGCGGGCGCCTTGGCTGGCTTTACGTTCACGGTCAATGAAACCAACACGCAGGTGACGACGGTTACATCACCGCCGGCCCCTCACACATTTCAGGGCTGCACCACGGCCTGGATCACGAAGACCGGCGGATGCTGATGCGACGCTCGCGGCACGCCTCGGGTTTCACCATGATCGAAATGGCGGTGACCATGTCGATCTTCGCCATTCTGGTGGCGCTGGGCGTCCCCGCGATGACCACGTGGATCAGGAACAACAAGGTTCGCACTGTGGCGGACTCGCTGCAAACCGGCTTGCGCCTGGCGCAGGCCGAATCCCTGCGCCGCAGCCGTCAAGTCGTGTTTGCACTGACGAACAGCACGGCCCCCGACACGATTCTTCCGCTGCCGGCCGTCGTCAATGGGACCTCTTGGGCCATTTGGACGGTGCCCTCGATGACGAATGTGGCCGACGAGCAGCCGACGTTCATTCAGTCCGGCGTATTGTCCAATGCCAGCTCTCAAGTGACCATCACGACCAACGCCCCCATATCAACCGTCTGCTTCAATTCCGTTGGCCGTCTGGTTACCAATACCAGCGCCAACGTCACCGCGATTACCGGCGGCGACACTTGCACGCAGCCGGCGGCGCCGCCGGTGTTGAGCTTCGACATCAATGTACTGGGCGCCGATCGGCCGCTGCGGGTCAATCTCGGTTTGGGTGGCCAAGTCCACATGTGCGTTCTCGGCGTGGCTCTCGACGTCGACCACCCTGAGGGCTGCCCATGAAACGACACTTGGAATGCCCACGCATCGCGCGGGCGCAACGCGGCATGGCGCTACTCGAATGTCTGATGGCGCTGCTCATTTTTTCCGTGGGCCTGCTCGGACTATTGGGCCTGGAGGCGCGCGTCATGAATATTTCGACGAATTCGGAGAATCGCAATCGGGCGGCGATGATCGCGAGCGAAGTGGCCAGCCAAATGTGGCTGCACGACACAGTGTCGCCCACTGCACCTGCCATCGTCGCGGCAAAGGCAAATGCCAACAACCAGACCTTGGGCGGCCTACCGGGCGGCGTCGTAACGGTCGCGCAGATCGGCACCACCAATGCGGCCGACATTACGGTCACCTGGCAAGAGGTCAACAGTCCGGCTAGCCAGCTGACCACACGGGTGATTTTGCCATGAAACAGAATGGCATGACCCTGATCGAGCTGATGGTGGCGCTGTTGATTGGGTTGGGGATAACCCTTGCCATTTCCAGCGTGCTGATTGCCAGCGAAAATCACAAACGTTCGACCACTTCGACCAATGACGCGCAGCAGACCGGCACCTATGGCTACTATGCACTCGACAAGGCGCTACGCGGCGCGGGCTCGTCCATCGCGGGATCCGCATTCCCGGTCGATGTAGGCGTGCTCGGCTGCCACCTCACCGTCGCCAACGCCCTTACCGGAGGCATAATATTGCCGCGCGTCGCGGCATTCCCACAGCCCTTCGCGGGTTTCTTGGCGGGCGTCACCAGCACACTGCGAGTGGCTCCAGTGCTCATCGGCCAGAATCAGTCGCAAGACGGTGTCTCGGACGTCATCATGGTCATGAGCGGCTCCGGCTCTGCCGGCGGCGTGTCGCGCCAGATTACCGGCGGCGGCAATGCCAACACGGCGACTCTCGACAATACCGTGGGTTTCTTCCAGAACGACTTGCTCTTGGTGAGTCAAAGTGGCGTGGATGACTGCCTGATGGAGCAAGTTGACTCGGCGCCCACGCCCACTCTGAACTTGGCAGGCAACTACTACACCGCTACGGGCGGCGCCACGAGCATGGCGACCCTTGCCGGCAGCACATCGACCTATGTCACGCCGATTGGAAACTCCGGCGCGAACAATGTCCAGTTCATGCTGTTCGGCCTCGACAATAATCGCACCCTCTTTAGCTACGATTTGTTGCGGAACGGCGGCGGCGATTCAGTGCAGGCCATCGCCGATGGCGTCGTCCAAATGAACGCCATTTACGGGCTCGATACCAATGGCGATGGCAAGTGGGACGCGTGGGCCGGACCGGGCGACGCCGGCTGGGATATCAACGCCGTCATGGCCTCGCCCGCGAAAATGAAACAGATTGTTTCGGTGCGGATCGCGTTGGTGGTGCGTGGCGAATACTACGACACGACACGAAAAACCGACGGTACGCCCATCCCGGTTTCCCCTGCGCAGCTCACGATTTTCAACGGCCTGGCGCAGCAGCAGACCATTAACTTGTCGGTGATCCAACAGCAGTTCCGCTATCGCGTGTTCGAATTCACCGTGCCCTTGCGCAACATGCTGTTGCTGGCGGGGGCATGATGAATCGATTCAAGTTCGCTTCAGCGGCGCGCCAGCAGGGTGTGGTTCTGATCTTCTCGTTGATCGTGCTGTTGATTTTGGCCATTGGCGCCGTCGCGCTGCTGCGCTCGGTGGACACGTCGTTGGTGAGTGCCGGCAATCTCGCCTTCCACAAGGACTTGGTCAATCAAGCTGAGCAGGCGGTTGCCAACGTCATGACGGAGTTCAAAACCAATGCGCTGCCGCTCGGGGGCCTGACGACGGCCAGCATGCCGGCTGCGAATTACAGCGCCACGACGCTGGTCACGAATCAGCAGGGCGTGCCGCTCGTATTGCTGGACAACACCGCACTTGGGGCGATCGCTACCGCCCCCGTCTTGGTCGGCAGGACGCCGGACGTGAGGATCTTCTACGTAATTGACCGCCTGTGTGCAGCGGGCACCGTCATCCCCACGACCACCACGTGCGTACAGTCGACCGGCTTGCCCACAGGCGGCACTGCGAATCGAAATACCGCCGTCGCACCGCCGTCGGCGACGGTCTATCGCGTCAGCGTACGCGTCGATGGACCGCGCAACACCCAGGCGTTCCTGCAAACCACCTTTACCAAGCCGGACTAAACCATGAACAGCCTATTTTCTCGCAGTCTCGCAGTCTCTTTGACGCTGCTGCTCGGCCTCGTTTGCATGGCAGCGCCACGCGCGCAAACCGTTCTCGCGGACAAGCCCATCGCCGCGGGCGCCGATGTGCCCGGCAACCTGGCGCTGGCACTCTCCGTGGAATACCCGACCGCGATCAGTATCGCGAACCTCGGCAACTACGCGGACACCACCCAGTACCTGGGCTATTTCGATCCGGCGAAGTGCTACACCTATCAATTCATTTCCCCGAATCCGGACAAGAACAGCTTCTTCACGCCGACCGCCATCGCCGCCGGCGCTCCCGGGCACGACTGCTCGGGGACGGCCGGGCAGTGGAGCGGCAATTTCATGAACTGGGCGACGATGCAGACCATCGATCCCTTCCGCTGGGCATTGACCGGCGGCTATCGCAGCGGCACGGAGATCGCTACGCAGACTATCTTGGAAAAGGCTTGGGGGTCTAGCGATGGCAACGCAGCTCAGAACTATCCCTATCGCGGCACCAGTCAAGGTACCGGCAATAATCTAAGCACCTCGGGCAGCTTGATCGCCAAACTCACGCCCTTCAATTCCTGGTCTAAATTCGACCTAGGCATCTGGGGCAACGGCAACGCCATGGTGTTCGCCGGCGACGGCACTGCCTCTCGATACCAAACAGTCGCCGGCTCGGCCGCGGACTTGAGCAATCTCACCAATGCCAACTCCACTCCAGCCAAGGCCTACCGCGTCTATGTCCGCGTCAAGGTCTGCGATGCCACGCTGGGCGTTGCATATTTGGAGACCAACTGCGTCAAGTATGGCAGCAACTACAAGCCTGAGGGCCTGTTGCAGCAGTATTCCCAGAAAATTCGCTTCAGTGCTTTCGGCTATCTCACTCAGGACGGTTTGAATCGCGAGGGCGGCGTAATGCGCGCGCCGATGGGCTTCATCGGCCCGACCATTCCGCAACCGCTTTCCACCACGCTCCTGACGAACCCCAGACCCGAGTGGAGTTCAACCGACGGCACCATGATCAGGAATCCCGACACCGCATCGGCCACCGCCAGCGGCGTGTTGGATAGCGGTGTCATGAATTACTTGAATAAGTTCGGCGAGTCCGCGCACTTCTACAAGACACACGACAACGTCGGCGAGCTCTATTACGCGGCCGTACGGTACTTCGAGAATTTGGGCAACGTGCCCGAATGGACCAACAGCGACGGTACTTACTTGGACGGATTTCCGGCATTGGCTACCTGGCCCACCGGAACCACGGGTACGAACCCGCGCGGCTCCATTCTGTACAGCTGCCAGAAGAACTTCATTCTAGGCATCGGCGACGACCATACCTGGTATGACTACGACGTGGGCGGCAGCACTTATGCGGGTCCGGGAGGCCGCGCGATGCCGGCCGCTGTGACGGCGGACACCCTCAATCATGCCTCGACCTGGACGCAACAATTGCAAACGATCCAGGGCATTACGCCAACGCCCGTGTGGCCGAATCTTGCCGGCGCCACGTACTTTATCGCGGGCCTGGCCTATGGCGTGCACGTCAATGATATTCGTACGGATCTCGCGGATGCACAGACGATTTCGACCTATTGGATGGATGTTGCGGAAAACCAGCGCCTCGAGAACCTGAATCCGTATTATCTGGCCGCCAAGTTCGGCGGTTTCAATGCAGGGACCATCCCTCAGGGCCCTGCCGGTGCAGTCGACCCGAGCAACCCCCCCAATCTCAACCCGCCGGCATACGACATGACGAGTGCCATTGCGCAGGCCCAATACGACACGACCGGTGCCAACGTCGCGATGGTTTCGGTGACCAAGCCGCTGCCGGATAACTACTATGCTGCCGGCAATGCCGCTGCGATGGTGGCGGGTCTGAAATCCGCATTCGTCAGCATCTCAGCTTCTATTACACAGCAAAGCACCGCGTTCTCGTTCTCCCTGCCCAATGTCTCGAGCGGCGGTACGATGTCCTTCGGAGCGAAATTCGACTCCTCCGGTTGGAGCGGTACGGTGACCGGTTTCAATCTGACGTTCGACCCCGTCACCGGCAATCCGAGCCAGACCGCGGTGTGGGATACCACGAGTACACTGCAGGGGCAGCTCGCGGGCACGGGCTGGCAAACCGCACGTCGCGTCGCTACGTGGAATGGCACCGCCGGCGTGCCATTTGAAACCGCCAATCTCACCACGGCGCAACTGACGGCACTGCAGCCCAGCTACACGACTACCGGAACCGCTAGCACGGATCAGACCAATTACCTGAATTATCTGCGCGGTGATCGAACCAACGAAGTCGCCTCCACGGTGTCGGGCAGCACCCACGGATTTCGAAACCGCACACTGCTGCTGGGCGATATCGTCGACGCCGGCTTGACGCCGGTATCGACCCCGCAACAGAAGTTTTCGGAAGCCAACAATCCGGGCTATCCCGCCTTCCAGACTCTATGGACCACCACCACACCGCGGCCAACCGTGGTCTATGCCGGCGCCAACGACGGCATGTTGCACGCTTTCGTCGGTACGACGGGTATCGAGCAGTTTGCCTACGTGCCGAGTGCCTTGTTCCAGGGACCTAACGGCACACCGCAGGTAGACGGCCTCGCGCAGCTGGGTAATCCAAGCTACGTCCACCACAACTACGTCGATGCGACGCCGGCCTCATTCGATGTCGATATGAATCACACGCAGGGCGCGTCTGGTGCACCCGATTGGCACACGGTGTTGATTGGCGGTCTCGGCAAGGGCGGCAAGAGCTTTTACGCCCTCGATGTCACCGATCCGGCGAGCATGACGTCGGAGTCCGTGGTCGCCGGCAAAGTCCTATGGGAATTCACCGACACCACCATGGGGTACAGTTACGGCATACCGGTGGTCGTCAAAACAGTCAAGTATGGCTGGGTCGTCATCGTGACCTCGGGCTACAACAACGCCGACAACTTCGGATACATTTATTTCATCAATCCGAAAACCGGCGCGCTGCTTGAGAAAGTTAAAACGCCGAGCCTGTCGCACGGACTTACGCAAGCGTCCGCGTTCGTCAAGGATTTCAGCGACGAAACCGCCGATTCGGTGTACGTGGGCGACTTGGATGGCCAAGTGTGGCGCTTCGATCTGACCGGAACGCCCAGCTCGTATCCGCAACCGACATTGCTGGCAACCGTGACGGACGGAAGCGGTGTGGCACAACCCATCACCACCGCACCACTGATCGAGATCCACCCGGTCACGCGCAAGCGATACGTCTTGTTTGGCACCGGGGTATTGCTGGCGGTCACGGACGTGGCCAATTCACAGATTCAATCCTTCTATGCCATCCTTGACGGCACGGCCAGCGGCTTCCCCATCGTGAGCACTCCCATCACGCGTTCGAACCTCACGGCGATAACCAATGCACAGCTCAACAACACCGCCACCGACGGCTCCGTCATCCCCAACCCGCTGGTTGTGGGCTCGCTCGGCTGGTACACCGATTTAGGCCTAGACACAGCATCGAACATCGCGTGGCGCGTGGTGCTGAATCCGCAGGCATTCAACGGCATTGTGACCTTCGCGACGTCGCTGACAACGGCCACCGATCCTTGCAGCCCGCAGGGTTCAAGCCGGGTATACGCGATTGACTATGCAACCGTTGACTCGGTATTGCTGCCGACCGTTGTCACGGATCCCATTCCTTCCTATATCCAGTACGGGGTCGCGGCGATCAACCTCCGGTTTACCGGCGCCAACGGCAGTCCGGAGATCGTCGTGGGATTCGCGAAAGGAAATCCTGAACGGGTAAATGCGAGCCTGACCGGTACGCTCGCAACTCGGATATTGAACTGGCGTGAAATACCCACGGTGGAGTAAGGGAAGACGCAGCGATTGCGTTCCGCCGGGCGCGGCGCGGGCAAGTTAAGTCTATTTCGCTCATCTATTAAGCGATTTGAACTTAAAGATTGCCAACCGCGCGCCAAGGATGCTGATTTCGGCGCCGAGCGAGCGCGCTGAGGCGCGCCCAAAAAAAACCGCGCTCGAAGCGCGGTTTTTTTATCGACGCAATCTCAATTTACCGAGCGCTGTAGCCCCGTCCTTCGACGCACGCAACCATCGCGCGGTTGTAGTCAGAGCCATTCTGCGCAACCTGACCCGCTTGATCGGTTGCCCACTTCTGGCATTCAGCGCGGTCCGTCGCCTGCTGTTCAGTGCTCTGGCCATTCTTGGGGTACATGAAGATCTGGCCGGGGATCGGACCGCCAGGTCCCGGACCCGAATTCTGGTTGTCCGCACTGTCGGCATCGCTTGGCGGGGGTGTCCCAGCATCGGCCGAGCCGCTTGAATCCGCTATGGGAGGCGGATCGGTGGCGACATAACCATCATAAGTGGGGTTCCAGGTGTAGTAGACGTCATTCGCGTAGTAGTACGGAACGCCACTGTACCAATATGTCGCATAGGCCAACGGCAGGATGGGCAGGAACCACGAAAAGCCCGAGCCGTAGAACGCGCGAGGCCAGAAGCCGCCATGCCAATAGCCGCCGCGCCAGCCGGCGCCCCGCCAGCCTCCCCAGCCACCACCACCATGCCAGCCCGTGCCGCCGTGCCAGCCTGCGCCGCCATGCCAGCCCGTGCCGCCGCGGTATCCGCCCACATGACCTGAGCCGGCAAAATGCGCCGGTCCCGAAAAATGACTGGGTCCACTGAAATGAGCGCCGCCACCACCACGACCAACCGCACCGTGGCCGCCACTAAACCCGCGGCCGCCGCCGCCGCCACCTACGTGTGCACCACCGCCGCCGCCCGAGTGTCCGCCGCCACCACCACCGTGACCGCCGCCACCGGCATGCTGCGCCAATGCCGGCCCAGCGCCCGCCAGAATCAATCCCAGCGCGCCAACCGCCAGCAGAATGGGTTTGCCCTTGATGCTCATTTGCCTCTCCTTACCAGACCGTGCAGACGGCCGGCTTCATCGACATAACTAATAAGACCCTACTTGGTTAACGCGGTTCACGGCATTTGGTGTACATAACGGCAGCTTAATTACGCAGTGCTGCATTTAACATGAGGTACACCGCGCGGCCCGGCGCGGGCTCGAAAAACCTCGAGTTCGTCTCATTAACGATCACAGAACCTACATAGGCTCGATTTGCCAGATTATCAAGTCGGGCGAACTCGCTGAAATGCCAGTGCCGCGTGTCCTGCTGGAATCCCGCCCGCCAATTGGCCACCCAATAACCTGCTGCCGCATCCGAGTTGCGGTCGTCCGCATAGATTTTTGACCGGCTCAAGGCCTCGAGCGTCGTCGAAAAACCCAGCGGCGCATAATTCCAGCTCACGCCGACATACAGTGAATTTCGCGCCACGGCAGGCAGGAAATTGCCGGCGGCCACCGGCAAATAATTCGCCGGCGGCGGCCCCGTCGGATTGCTGAGCGGATTGCAGGGCGCCGCGACGCAGGAAAAATAAGGCTGCGCCACGACCGCCTTGATGTACGTGTAGGCGACGCGTGCGCTGAATCCGTCGGTCCACGCGGCATCCAGGCCCAATTCGAGTCCGCGCCGCGTGGTCTCGCTGATGTTTTGATTCACCGTGCGGCCGCCGGAGTTTTGCAGCACCGCGAGTTCATCCGTGGTCTTGATGTAAAAGGCCGCGAGATTGACGCGCACCGATTCGTTACCCGCCTTGATGCCGGCTTCGTAGTTGTTGCTGTGCGCCGGCTTCAATCCGAAATTCAGCCCCGGCAGGCTACCGTCGACTGAACGGTATGCCAAGTCGTTCAATGTCGGCGTTTCAAAACCCTTGCCATACGATCCATAAATATTGATTGCGGAGTTCGCGCGGTAAGTCACTCCTGCGACCGGGTTGACCGCGGAATATCGAACTGAGCTGTCAGCATCGTCGAGAACCGCCAAGTGGCCGTGAGAGCTCACCTCAACCAGGCTGTTGCGCACGCCCGCGACCAGACGCCAGCGTTCGGCCGGATCCCATTGCGCTTGCAGATATTGATCGAAATCGTACACATGATTGGCCTCATTGCGGCGCAGATCGCCCTGCACGCCCAATTGCGAACCGACGTAATTGAGATACCCTTTGCGCGCTTCCGCCAAATCGTCGTAATTGACGCCGGCGACCAGCAGCAGCGGCGTTCCCCCCAACGTGCGTTGATCCGTGACATGCACATCGGCGCCCCAGTAGGCCCGGTCCAAATCGATGACCCCGCCCGGGTACAGTGGCGCTGCTTGCTGCGTCGCCTGGGGTATGGCCTGAAACTGCGTGGTGGCTCGATGTCCCGTATAGACGCTGGCGATGAAATCATCAGCGGCGCTCAACTTGTTGTCGTACACCACACCCAACTGCTCTTGGGCGAGTGACTTGCGCGTGTTGTACGTGAGGGCATTCACGCCGGCTTGCGTGGGATCAGCCGCGAGTTGCGCGCGCGTGAGCCCCAACGGATCTTGAACGAATGGCGTCTGCACCGCATTCGCCACGAGCGTGAGTTTCGAGGAGTCGCTCAAGGCTCCGCTCGCCTTGGCGTTGAATAGGTTGCGCTCCGCGGAGGAATGCACGCGGTAGCCGTCGGTTTGGAAGTGAGACGCATCGACCACGTAGTTGACGATGCCGTCTCCCGTGGTCTTCACGGCGTAGCGCTGGGTATTGAACGTGCCGTATTCCGCGGTGCCGTCCACCCGATATCCCGGTTTTGCGTCTTCCGTGAATATTGCGATGACACCGCCCGATGAGTTGCCGTACAGCGCGGAGAAGGGTCCTCGCAGCACTTCGATGTGATCAGCGCTGCTCAGGTCAAATTGAGAAAATTGGCCCTGACCATCCGGCATGGTTCCCGGAATTCCGTCCGAGTACAAACGTACGCCGCGAACCCCGAAACTCGAGCGCGCGCCGAAGCCGCGCACCGACAACTGCAAATCCTGCGCGTAATTCTGCCGGCTCTGCGCAGACACACCGGGGACGGTGAGCAAGGACTCCGACAGATTCACCTGCAGTTGCCCGTTGCGCAGGGTTTGTGCGTTGACCCGGTCGACCGACACGGGCAGATCCTTAGCGTCCTGCGGTGTGCGGGTGGCCGTGACCACCACCGAGTCCAATCCTCCGGCGTTTTCGCCGTGCGCGGTCCAAGGCACGCTAAAGAGCGCGCAAAGCACGGCAACACTGAGCGCATTTGCTCGACGCATGGTCACAAAAAGAGCCTTCCTCGAAATCTACGTTATGTCCCTAACTTTGGGCCGCGGGCACTCAAGTACCGTGCTCTTTTGCCGCTATTTAAGGACTTGAGCAAATCTTCGCACAATAAGGGCTTGAGGACGGCACGTATCGCGCTGATTGTCGCCGCCGGGGTCACTGCGGCCGGCGCACGGGACGTGCATTCGAACCTTTCCGTGAGCGTCACCGTTCAGTCCGTGGCCAAGATCGAACACGAATCGGCGCCCAACGGCTTGCAGGTCTCGGCTGCCGACCTGCAGCGTGGCTTCATCGACGTCAGGCAGCCCACGCAGTTCACCGTTCGCAGCAACAGTCCGAACGGTTTCGAACTCGAGGTGCTCACCGTCGCGCCCCTGCTGTCATCCATGATCGTTGAAGGGTTGAATTCGGATTTGGAGTTGGGTGCGGACGGCGGCACCATCGTGCAGCGCTGGCAAAAGCCCCAGTCCGTGAATCTCTCCTTGAAGTTTCGATTTGCGCTCGCGCCGGGTCTCACCGCCGGAAATTACCCTTGGCCGGTGCGCTTGGCGGTGCGCCCGCTGCAATGAACTAGTAAGTCACCGTGACGGTGATGACATCGCTGTAGCTGCCGGGCGAGACGTCCTGCGAGGCCGGAATGAGCCCGTACAGGGTTCCAGTTGCGAAATTGCTGCCGCCGGCGGGCACCACAAAGGGTCCCGCGCTGCCGCCGAATGAACCGCCGCTGCCGTCGCCCATGATCTGGTTGTATGCCGTGCTCCAATAAATGTTGTAGTTGAGCGCGTTGGCTCCCGAGAACATCTTGCGCGTCGCATAACTGCCGCTCAAACCGGTGCTCAAGGTCACGTTGACGGTCACGTTGGCTGAACCCGTGCCGCTGCCGCTGCAGGTGATGCGCAACGTTCCCGTCGATGCATCGGCCACCGCGCTCAAGGGATTGTAAACGCCGAAGGCAATGCCGCCGGCGCTCGCGCTGCAATTGACGGTCGTGGCTGCGTGCGAAAGTGCCGTGAAAGCCGCCAAGGTCAGTCCGGCAACGAGCGGGCGAATCTTCATGGGTTGTGCGCCGTCTTAAGGTCATGACACGGCACGGTCCCCATGTCCGGCAGCGGATCGTCGGGAGGCGGCGGCTCCAAACGAAAACTGCAGTGACCCCCGGTCCAACTCGCCTCCGCCGACAACCCGTGATCGAAGCCGGTGATATACACCATGCCGTCGAGCACCACCGGAAACTGCGCCCCCTTGAGCGTAACCACGGCTCCCACGGGCACAGGCTTGCCGTCATCGGTGACCAATCGAAACGTGCCGCTGCGCACGCGTTCCACCGGAAAACGCGCGATCACGCCGCTGCGATACGGGGGCGCCATGATGGTGCTGCTGGCGCCGATGCTGGTATCCAGGGGCAGGTCTTCGGGCGTAATGCTAATGTGGTTCGCCTCGTAAGGCCGCAAGTTATAGAGCAGCGCCCTGCCGCTCGTGTCGGTATGCGTGGTGAGCTGATTCTCGACAAACACCGGCACATCGGCGAGACCGGCAACATCCACCATCGCGAAGCTGCCGTTGACGGAGCGCGTGGTGTTCAATTGGCCGTCGAGGAAAGTCATGGCGCCCGACAGATAGGCGCTGCGGCCCTCGAATCCCTGATTGCGCGCCGCTTCCAATTCCAGATCCGCGCCGCGGAATTGCTGGCGCCAATCGGCGTCGTAGTTGCCGGCCGTGGAGAGACTGAGCCGATAGCCGCTGCCCGGCCCCACCGGCGGACTCTGAGTCAGCGATGCAACGACTTCGTTGGCGGGCGCGCCGCTACCGCTTCCGCCGACGGCGGTCAGCGTGGCCGCGCGCCGAAAATCCAAGGGCAGCACGAAAATCAGGTATGCGCTGGTCGAACTCTGTGCACCGCTCCCGAACTGCGCCGCGGTGCGGGTTTGCGTCAGCGTCAAATTCAGCGAACCCACGTGGCCGAAACTGATGCTGTGAGTCAGCCCCACCGTTTGTTGCGTGGGTGAATCGCGATAGGTCTGACGCACGTAGGCCAGCGACAAGGAGCCGAAGCGTCCCAGTCCCATGCCCGTTTGCAAGAGACTGCGCTGCCTGAAGCGCATGGCCGGATTGAGCGGCTCGCCGACCTGCGAGAAATCCCGGCTGGCCCACAGGCTGCTGGCCACAAAACTGGTATTTCTGCCGCGATGCTCGAGACCCAATCCGCTTAAATAGCCCGCTCCGTTCGCATCTCCACCGCCGGCCGCTGTGACATTGAGGACGCCGATTTGTCCCACTCCAAATGCAGCATTGAGACCGGCCGCATGCGAATCTCCGGCAAGATATTCTCCATGGCCTTCCAACGTGATGGTGTCGCTCATGCCGCGGCGATAGCTGAACTCACCCAGCATCGGGCCATATTGATTGCTCTCGAGGGCATAGTTGTCGCGAATCTTGCCGAGATTGACCGAATACTGGGACAGGCCGGCGGCCAGCAGTGTGGTGCTGGAATAGAAGGATTGCGTCACGACCTGTTCGCGTCCGAGCGCATCGCGCACCACGACGCTGACATCGCCGGTGCCCGAAACGGTGGGCAGGCGATCGATGATGAAGGGTCCTGGCGGCAGCTGGCTGCTGGTCACCAATTGATTGTTGACGAAGACGTCCACGGTCGACGGCACGGTGGCGGTGCCGGAGGTGGCCATCAGCGGCGTCGTCAATAGGTCAGGCCGCAGGCCGAAGTTCCGGCTCCAGCGCACGCCGGCGTAGCGCAATGCATACCCCCAGCTGCCGCCGTCGCTGATGGCATCACCCACATTCAGTGTCTCGAGGGTGGCGGGAAAATCGCGCGTGAAGGTTGTATCCAGCCTCACCAGCTGGTCGTCGATGCCGCCGTAGCGCGCAACAGCCGTGCTGGTCAGTACGCCGGCGCCGGCAAAAACACCGAGTTCCGCGAACGCGCCGCCGGTGTTTTGTCCGTCGATTTGCTGCGCGGAGAGTTGATAATTGAGGAAAGCGCCCGGCGAGGCTGGCGTGATGTCCGGCGAGCGACGGTCCGCGGCACTCAAATGCGTCGTGTCCAATGACGGTGCCGGCGCGGTAATGACGGCACGCAGCGACGCCTCGTCAATGCTGACCGAGCAGCCCGGGATGGCCCGCGGCGCGAAGAAGCGTCTGCCTTCGTGCATGTAAGGCGCCGTCGGCGGCAAGTGCAGGCGCAATCGCTGGAAGTCGCTCTCTTCCAGGTACAGCTGCCCTTGCGGTCCGCGCAACACCACCGTCATTTCCCCGGGTTCAGCCTCGCTCAAGGTCACTTCCAGTACAGCTTCAGTCAGTTCGGGCGGGTCGGAGGCGGTCGCCCGGGCCGCGAGGCAGAGCATCAAGCACAGCAATCCGGAATATGTCTTAAGCGCGCAGCCAATTCGGATTAGCCTTGTCATGGGCGCGCGCCAATCCACAGCTCTTAGAGATCGCTGGGTGCAACGTCGGCCGAAAAATCTCCTTGGTCGCTGTGACCGCGAATCGGTATTGCGCCCTGTCTTTTCGCGTCTGCCGGCGGAGTCAAGGTCCAACTCATGCGGCTGCCCGGCAGCACATACTTGGACGTGATGCCTCGCAGCGGCATCAGCGAGCCCGGAAACTGCGCCTCGAAGTCCGTTATTTGCAAATGTCCGCTGCCGCTATTGGTCGCAGCAAGCTCGAGTTGACCATTGGGCAGCCAGCGCGATTGCCAGGCCAGATCGGCATTCGGTTTGCCATGCGCGGGAGCGACGAACACGGGAATGCTCAGGCGCAGCGCGACGCGCAGGCCGGTGAAGTCCTGCGGTGCTGCCTGCGGAACTTCCTCGAAAATCACCCGATAAGTCAATTCCTGCGAAGGATCCGGCTCGCGCCGTAGTGCGACTCGAATGATTTGCTGACCATTGGCCGGTATCTGCAACACCGGCGGCGTGGCCAGCAGCTCGCGCGTGTCGTCGAGTTGTTCCGCACCGTCGCTCTGCGACCAGCGCACGACCCGGATTTGCACGACGACGGGGCTGTCGTCGGCGTTCATGATCGTGAGCGCTTCGGTGCGATGGCCGCCGGTGAGCTGCGCGCGAATCGGAGAAATATTGAAGGTACTCGCGCGCGCCGGCGCGGCGATTGCCGCGGCGATCAGCAGCGAAGCCAGGAGCGTTCGCATATCTTTAGTACGTGACGGTGACGGTGATGGTGTCGGTGTAATTTCCCGGAACCGCAGCCTGGTTGGTCGCGCTGTCCGGCAATTGACCGAACACCGTGACCGTATTGGCCGTTGCGACGCCGGCGCCGGTGCCGGCGACGGTTTTGCTGGTGCCCGAACCGTCGCCAAAAACTTGCGCGAATGCGGCAGTGGTGAACAAGTTGTACTGCAGCGTATTGGCACCCGAACCCATCAAGCGCTGCGTGATCGTGCCGCCCGTGGTGGTGCCGCCATTCAGTGCAATCGTGTAGGGCGTGTTCTTGGTGCACTTGACGCTGATGGTGCTGTTGTTCGCGATGACGCCGCCGCCGGGCGTGTAGGGACTGAAGGCGAGCGTCGTGGCCGTCGCGGAGCACGTAGCCTGCACCGTCGCAGTCACCGCAAAGGTCGTCGTGGTGGTTGCAGAATTCGCGACGCCTGCCAGCGTCGCACCTAAGATCAGCGTCATTGCTTGAATCTTGCGCATGGAATCCTCGAGTTTTTTAAAGTCGATCAAATGTGCGGTGGCGGCTCAGAGCCGCCGCCGCACAACGTTCAATCAGTAGGTAACCGTTACCGTGATCGTGTCGCTGTAGCTGCCCGGTACCGCTGCCTGATTTGTGGCGCTATCCGGCACCTGGCCGAAGACCTGCACGGTATTGGCAGTCGCAACCCCCAAGCCCGTCCCGCCGATCGTGCCGGTGCCGCCGGTGCCGTCGCCGAAGACCGTCGCCAGCGCTGCCGTGGTGTAGAGGTTGTACTGCAGGGTATTGGCGCCGGCGCCCATCAATCGCTGCGCGAAGGCGTCACCCGTGGTCGATCCCGCATTGAGCGCGACGGTGAAGGGTGTGTTCTTGCTGCACTTGACGCTGATGGCAGTATTGCCGATCTGCGCACCGCCGCCCGGTGTGTAGTTGGGGAATGCCAAAGTCGCGGCCGTCGCGGAGCAAGTCGACTGCACCGTCGCAGTCACGGCAAACGTCGTGGTGGTCGTGGCAGCTTGTGCAATGCCCGCAGCCATTACTCCGGTCGCGAGGGTTGCAGTGAGAATCTTGTGCATGAAAGGCTCCTAAAATTGCCGTGTGACATCATTGCCGGGATTCCCCGAGTGCGGCTATTTTTGCTGGATACCCTTAATTCGTTGTGACCCCTCTCTCAGATCGGCCAGCTGGGGCTCAAGTTTTGCGGCAATCTGCCGGGCCCATCTCAATTTGCGGGCACTTGCGTGAGGGCCGCGCTGCGCCGGCAGGCGTCGCAGTGCGCCTATTGTGTGAAGCAATTCCGTATTTGCGAAGACGGTGCTAGGATCTTGGGCGTCGCTGTTAAGGTATTGCCTTGCCAAGATTCAACCACCACCACCGGTTTCGCGTCGCGCTGATCGCAGCACTGGCGCTGATATTCGCGCAATTGGGCGCGATGGCGCATGCCTATTCGCACTTACCGGAGACCACTTCGATTTCCGCGCAACAGGCAAAGCTCGGAATTCATGACCTTTGCAAAGATTGCCTGAACTTCGCACCTTTGCTTTCGGCGGCCGGCGCTCCCACCGCGCTGCCCTATGCCCTTCCGCAGGCCTGCAGCCTTGCTCCGCAAGCGCAGATCGCCTGCCTGGTCGAACTCAAGTTTCGTCTCGCCTTTCGTTCCCGCGCTCCGCCCGTCACGCCCTAAATCCCAGAGAAGATTTTTTCTGCCGCAGGTCCCTGCGGCTTAAGGCTTTTGGCGTGGAGTTCTTGACTCATGTTCAATTTCAAACCCCTGAGGGCGCCCCTGGCGCTCGTGTTGATTCCCCTATTTTGTGTTCCGCGTGCAGCGCAAAGCGACGAGACGGAAGATGCAACGCCTGCTGTCGATGAAGTGGTTGTGATCGCGCAGCGGCTGAACGAAGCGCGCAACGGCATCCAGACTCAAACGGGCGCCTCAACCTATACGATCAATGAAGCGGCCATCGGCGCTCAGCCGGGCGGCGATAATCAGCTGCTGAACCAGGTGATCATGCAAGCGCCCGAGGTTGCCCAGGATTCCTTCGGGCAATTTCACGTTCGCGGCGAACACAATGGACTGCAATATCGCCTCAACGGGATCATTTTGCCGGAAGGAATCAGTGTGTTCGGCCAATCGCTCGATCCCAGGCTCATTTCCTCGATGACCCTGATTACCGGCGCGCTGCCCGCGGAGTACGGCCTGCGCACGGCTGGCATCATCGATTTGAAAACCAAGAGCGGCGTCATCGATCCGGGCGGCTCCGTGTCGATTTACGGCGGCAGCCATGGAACGGTCGAGCCGAGCTTCAATTACGGCGGGAGCGAAGGCAGATTCAACTATTTTGTTTCCGGGGACTTTCTTCGAAATGATCTCGGCATCGAGTCGCCCGACGGCCGCTCGAGCCCGGACCACGATCACACCACGCAGTATCATGAGTTCGCCTACCTGGAATACATTCTGGATGAAAGCAACCGTCTAAGCGCCATCCTCTCGAGTTCGGCGGCCAAGTTTCAAATTCCAAATCGCGCCGGACAGCTGCCGGGCATTACCAATGCGGACGGCACGCCGCTCACGGTCAACGGTCAGACGAGTTATCCGAGCGATGGCCTCAATGAAAATCAGCGGGAGTTGAACCATTTTGCCATCTTGAGCTGGCAACACTCTCAAGGTGCATTCGATGTACAGACTTCGGTGACGGCGCGCTATTCGAGTTTGAATTTCGTGCCCGACCCGCTGGGCGACATTCTCTTCAACGGAATTTCGCAAGACGCGTATAAACAAAATATTGCCTACGCACTGCAATCGGACGCCGCGTACAAGCTCAATGATGCGCATACCCTACGAGGAGGCGTATTCCTGCAGACCGACCGTTCCAAGAGCTTGACCAACTCGGCGGTCATCGCGCTGGACGACGCCGGGAATCAGATCAGCGATGTCCCGGTCAAAATCGTCGACAACGGGGCGAAAACCGAATGGCTGGAGAGTCTTTACCTGCAGGATGAGTGGAAATTGATTCCGACGCTGACGGTGAACTACGGCTTGCGTTTCGACAAATTCACCGCGTTCGCGTCCGGGCACCAGGTGAGCCCGCGGGTCAATGTCGTCTGGCAGGCCCTGCCCGATACGACGGTGCACGCCGGCTACTCGCGCTATCTATCGCCGCCGCCGTTTGAACTGGTCGGGAACGAGACGGTGTCGAAGTTCGTGAATACGACCGCCGGCGCCGAAGTGCTGCAGGCAGACACGCCGCAAGCGGAGCAGGCCAATTACTACGACATCGGCGTTCAGCAGAAAATCACGGACCAGATCACGGTTGGTGTGGATAGCTACTACAAGCAGTCGCATAACCTGATCGATGAGGGGCAGTTCGGCGCGCCTATCATTTTGACGCCGTTCAACTACACCTATGGCAAGCAGTACGGGCTGGAACTGAGCAGCAGCTACACCGCAGAGGCTTTCACGGCCTATTTGAATCTCGCCTGGCAAAGCGCCCGCGGTAAAAACATCGATTCGGCGCAATTCAACTTTGGAGCGGATGACCTGGCCTATATCGCCGAACATTACATTCATTTGGATCACGAGCAACGCATCACCGCTTCTGGAGGCGCGTCGTATTCGTGGGGCCACACCCGCTTCAGCGCCGACTTCCTGGTCGGTTCCGGACTGCGCGCCGACCTAGAATTGCCCGATGGCAGTTCCATCCCCAATGGCGCCCACCTGCCCTACTACACCCAGGTCAACCTGGGCGCGAGCCACGTCTTTCACCTAGGCGATGCCGGCACGCTGACGACGAGGTTCGATGTGATCAATGTGCTGGATAAACGCTACGAGATCCGCGACGGCACCGGCGTGGGTGTGGGCGCACCGCAGTTTGGACCGAGGCGCGGCCTGTTTTTCGGCATATCGAAAAGCATCTAGCGCCTCGGCTCCCTGACGAGTACTCGAGCCGATCAATATCACATGCCGCGCGCTGCCGGCACGTGTTGGCGACACTTGATTTCCCCGCCTACGGGTGCGTGTGAGGTCGCTTGACCGCTGGTAGCCATTCGAGACTCATCCTCTCGCACCGTGAGATTGAGCGTTCTGCTTGCAAGGCCTCGGGGTATGGGAAGTTTCCAGGCACTGCTCTTCCGTGCCTGGAACCTTCCCATCCCCCAGGGCATACGAGCCGGTCAAACTCACATTGCTAGACTTTCTCCAATGCCGCATTCAAATCGGCAATCAAATCGTCCGCGTTCTCGATGCCGACTGAAATCCGAATCAAGGCATCGGTGATTCCGAGCCGATCACGGGTTTGCTTGGTCACACCCGAATGCGTCGTGCTCGCCGGATGCGATATCAGCGTTTCTGTGCCGCCGAGACTCACTGCGAGTTTCATCACTTGCAAAGCGTCGAGCAGTCGAAATGCCTCCGCCTCGCCGCCCTTCACCGCGAACCCGAAGGTCGACCCCGCACTCTCGCACTGTTGCTTGAACACCGTCTTGCGCGGATCATCCGCGGCAAGAAACCCCAAGTAGTTCACGGCGGCAATCTTGGGATGATTGCGCAGGAAATTCGCCACCAGCGCGGCGTTTTCGGCGGATTTGTGCATGCGCAGCGACAGCGTTTCCATGGAGCGCATGATCATCCAAGCTGTATTCGGGTCCAACTGCGTTCCCAGTGCGCCGCGCAGCTTCTTGACAGGATCCACCGCGGCGCGCGAGCCGATGACACCGCCCGCGACCAAGTCCGAATGTCCGCCGACATACTTGGTCAGCGAGTACATGACGAGATCGACTCCATGCAGCAGCGGCCGCTGGAAAACCGGCCCGAGAAAAGTGTTGTCGACTGCCACGGGCGGCCGCCCGCCGCTTTGGCGTGAACCGATCATGTCGGACACTTCGCGCATCAGTTTCAGGTCCACCAGACTGTTGGTGGGATTCGCGGGTGTTTCGACGATGATCAGGCAGACCCGACCCTTGGATTCCGTGGCTTTCTTGGATGCCCTCGCGGCGGCTTCGAGCACAGCGTCGCGGTCATGTCCCAGATTGAAACCGACCGCGCTCACACCGAAGCCGGGCAGCGTCTTTTCAATGAGCGTCTCGGTGCCGCCGTACAATGGCTGGCTCATCAGGATGACATCGCCGGGACGCACGTGAGTCCAGATAACGGTTGATATCGCCGACATGCCGCTGGAGAACACCGCCGCCGCTTCGCCCTCTTCCCACAAAGCCAAGCGGTCTTCCAGAACTTCAAGATTGGGATTGTTGAAGCGCGAATACACCAGGCCGGACGACTGTCCGGCAATCGGCTCGCGTCGACCCGAAGTAAAGTCGAAGAAGTCCTTGCCGTCCTGCGCCGTCTTGAATACAAAGGTCGAGGTCAGGAAAATCGGCGGCTTCAGCGAGCCTTCCGACAAACTCGGGTCAAACCCGTAACCCATCATTTGAGTTTCAGGCTTGAGCACGTGTTTGCCGATTTTGCGTTTATGATACGTGTCGTAACTCACGCTGCCCCCAAGAAGTTAAAAATCGTGGCCCGCAATATAACACCGTGTTGCTCCTAATCATCGCCGCCGCCGCGTTCTTCTGCACGCTGCTGGGCGGCTTGCTGGCATTGCGCCTGCGCGACAAGCTGCATCTGATATTGGGCTTCAGCGCCGGCGCGGTGATCGGCGTCGCGTTCTTTGATTTGCTGCCCGAAGCCTTGAGCTTCGGATCGCAATACCATACTCCGGCCACGATTCTATCGTGGACCGCCTTGGGATTCCTGTGCTACCTGGTGCTGGACCGGATTTTGCTGTTCCACGGCGACGCGGCGCCGCGCGGCCGCATCGCCGCCGCCGTCCTGTGTCTGCACAGTCTGCTCGACGGAGTGGCCATTGGGCTAGCATTTCAAGCCTCCCACGAAGTGGGAATCATCGTTGCGATCGCGGTGCTCACGCATGATTTTTCCGACGGCATCAATACGATGAATATCGTGCTCAAGCACCAGGGCGATCGAGGCCAGGGCTTGCGTTGGCTGTTGCTCGACGCGGCGGCGCCGGTCGTCGGTGTTGCGTCGACCTACTTCTTCACGCTCCACGGCGGCTCCTTCGGCACGGTGCTCGGGCTTTTGGCGGGATTTTTTCTCTACATCGGCGCCAGCGATCTCATCCCGGAAAGCTATCACGCGCATCCGAAGTTTCTCACCACGGCAATGACGCTCGCCGGCGCCGCAATGCTGTACTTGGCCATCGCGCTAATTCGGCAGTAGTTCCCGCGTCGATGCGCTGCCGGCGGATGCCACCACGATGCTGACAATTGCGGCCCACTGCACGACAGAAAGCATCTCGCCAAGAAACATCAGCCCCGCGACGGCGCCGAGCGCGGGATTCAAGCTCATCAGCACGCCAAAGGTGCGCGTCGGTATGCGAGGCATGGCAAACATCTCGAGCGAATAAGGCAGCGCGCTCGACAGCACCGCGACGCCGACGGCCGCCGGCAAGATGGAAAGCGACAGGAGCTGAACGCCGCCATGCGCAAAGCCGATCGGCACAATCATCACTGCTCCGATCACGGTCCCCAGCGCGGTGATCTGACCGCCGTGTGAGGTGCCGGCCCGGCGTCCATAGACAATGTACAGTGCCCAGCAAAGCCCGGCGCCAAGCGCATAGGCAACCCCCACCGCGGACAGCGGCTGGCCGCCCAATCCCAGCGGCAGCAAGGCGATCAGGCCCAGCGCCGCCAGCAGGACCCAGACAAAATCGACGGGCCGGCGCGACGCGAACAGCGCCACGCCTAAGGGACCGGTGAATTCCAGCGCCATCGTGATGCCGAGGGGAATGTAGCTCAAGGCCTGGTAGAAAAAGAAATTCATCCATCCCATCGCGACGCCGTAGACGATGAGGGTACGCAGCTGAGCGCCCGTAAATCGGATATGCCAGGGCCGCCACACGGCGAGCAGGATCAGTGCGGCAATGGCGAGCCGAAGCGCCGCGGTGCCGCCGGCACCGACCACGGGAAACAGTCCCTTGGCAAGCGTGGCACCGAGCTGAAAGCACACCATCGCAACCGACAATGCCGCGATCGGCACGGCGATGGGGGAGGGTTTCCGTTCGATGGTCAACTCTCCGCGGTGTCGTCCTGCGGATTTTCCGACAGATGCAGGTGTTTCATCACCCGCTTGAGGTTTCTGCGAATCTCGTTGAGGTGTCCGATGCTCACCGCGGTGCGCAGGGCCTCTTTTAAGGGCTGCAGGGGGTAGCCGCCATAGGCCCCCGCAGTGGGGACATCGTTGGTGACGGAGGATCTGCCTGAAAGCACCACGTTGTCGCCCACCGTAACATGGGCGGTCACCACGGAATTTCCGCCGGTAACGAACTGCCGTCCAATCTTGGTCGAACCTCCCATCATGAAGCCGGCGGTGAAGAAGCCATTTTCGCCCAGATCGCAGTTATGTGCGATATGACATATGTTGTCGAGCTTGGTACCCGAACGAATGTGCGTGGAGGTCAACGTTGCCCGGTCGATGGCACAGTTGCTGCCAATTTCCACTCCATCGCCGATGATCACATTGCCCAAGTGGGGGATCTTGCGCGGCTTACCGGAGGGGTCGAGCGCATAGCCGAATCCGTCGCTGCCGATGCTGGTGTGCGGATGAACCTCGCAATCCTCGCCGAGCTGGCAGCGGGCGCCGACAAACACATGCGGATGCAGAATGCAGCGCGCACCGATCATGGCACCGTTCTCGACCACTGTGTGCGCACCGATCATGGAGCCATCGCCGATATTCGCGCCCGCGCCGATCACGCAATAGGGTCCCAGGAACACGCCTTGGCCGATTATCGCATCGCAATGCACGACCGCAGTCGGATGACGCTCGCCCCACTGGGTGAACCGAGCTGCCTTCTTGTCGAAGTACTTGAGGAGAATCGCCATTCCCATGGGAACGTTCTTCACCGAAAAGCAGCAACTGTCGGCGTCGGCGATCGCGCAAAGCCTGTCGACCACGTTGGCGTGGACGATGAGGATCGCGGGTTTGTGCCGACGGGCCTCGGAAAGTTGCGCTACATCAGTGACATACACCAGGCTCAGGGGCGCGGCGTCTTCCGGCACATGGCAGTACACGGCCGCGGTCTCCAGATCGCCGTGAAGAAATGTGAAAATATCCGAGTGGTGATTCTTAATGGCCTGAGCGCTTAACATGCTGCTGTCCCTGAAGAATCCCGCTGAATTGTTGCAATCACTACCGGACGACCTGGGAGACTACCATCGTCGGCGAGACTTCGTGCGAACTTAAGGATTCGATCAAACGCATTTCGCGCATGAGCTTGCCGTCAGAGACGGTGGCCCTGGCCCAAACTTTGCTCGGCAAAGTCC
>Ga0193753_10000311_pt1 | contig 48225 bp, 60 predicted proteins | sample H1c2metaG_FD_144925 | JGI IMG/M metagenome (GOLD analysis project Ga0193753, IMG submission 144925) | Soil microbial communities from a riparian zone of the East river system, Colorado, United States - H1c2 | ecosystem: Environmental > Terrestrial > Soil > Riparian zone | place: USA: East...
CGGTGGTCGGAAGGTCGTCGACAGCGGCACCACCGTTTGCAGTGGTGTCGATGACCAACGTTCCTTCGACCATCATGATAGACTTCTGAGCAGGACCACCATAAGTCCATGCCCGAACCCTAGTAAACGCGTTAGCCATTGTCGATTATTCCTCGATGTAATTCTGAACGTTCTTAATGAGCATGTGGGCCTCGGGCATCCAGAACTCGAGTCCCGCCTCCGTGCGGAACGTATCCTTACGGAAGTCGTCGCCACGATTCTGCTGGTTCTTCAGCAGTGTCGTATCACGGTCCGTAAGCGGGCGATACTTGAGGTGCCAGATGTCCAAGATGAGCACCCAGTACGTCATAATCGGGTCCTCGTTGAACAGCGGGTGGCTGCACAGATTGAACGTCCCGAAAGGCGTAATAATCCGAGTAACCGTGAGGCCATAGACCTTCGCACCAACCTCGACATTGAATGTCGTATTCCGCCGGAACATCTCATTGAAAGCAATGAGTGCACCGCTGCCGAGAAGAATCAACTTCTCGTCGGTCTTGTTGGTGTGATACCGGCCAGTCTTCTCCGCCCACTGGGTAAATTTCTTCACCGAGATGGTGCCGGAAGCGTTCGTGATAATACGCTTCAAATCATCCGTATCAGACGTACTAATCGCCTTGAACGAATAAGGAGCATACGTAACGCCATCTACCGCAATACCAGTCGAGCCAGCATCCCAGAGTTCGAGGAACTCAATGATACCGCTAGACGTGCGAACTGACAAATCTTCCTGCGTAGTATCGAAGGAAGCACGGCTGGTGGTGGAGCGGCGTCCAAACAGCAGCCAGCGTTCCAGACCAGTCATATGGTCAGTAACAGTGTCATGCGCCTTCTCGCGATACGGGCCAGTCTTGTCATACTTCAGACCCATCTTCAGCACAGAGCCGGGGAAGACGAAGTGGTCCTCGAAGATTTGAGTCTGATTCTGAACCGGGAACGGCCGCTTGAAGCCAGTCGCTGTCTTGCCCGTTCCAGAGGAACCTTCACCATAAGCGGTGCCGATTACCCGGATGACATTGCCAGCAACAAAGTCAGCCGTCGCGAGCGTTGCAGCCCGAATCAGGCGAACCTTGATGTATCCAAGAAGTGCTTCTGAAGCAACCCCGCGGACGAGACCAATAATCCAGTATTGATGGCTGGTAGAGTCCAGCCGTAGCACCTGGCCAAGTTTCAAGTCCTTCGTCGAAGCCACCTTTATCCAAAGGTCCAGCGTCACCGCTTTAGCACCAGCGGTAACAATAGTACCATCATCCGCATCACCCGTCGAGGGCGCATCCAACGTAGTCGGATTTGTTCCTCTCAGTGTGGTCTGCGGAGACTGATAGCGTTTCTCATACCAGATAAAGAGCGAGTCGTTCGTCTCGTCCTCAGGTATCATTGACAAAATACCAGTCAACGGGCACTTCCCATTGGGGTATGAATGCAGAATCTGACGGCGATGGTTATAAAACCGGTCGCCTTCAGCCGCGAACTTTGCAGAGGACGGAAGTCCTAGGATTGAATCAGCCATTTTTAACTATTGCTTAGCGGCCAGAATAGATGTCCGCGTCAGCATTATTAGGTTTACCTTTGCCACTATGTTGATCCCCTCCGCTCCGTCCAGAAGAAGAGAAACGATTCGGGCTGGGGACACCAGACCTACGTTCCTCACCTTCGGCACCGTGGTTCGCTTGGGGCTTACCAATCTTAATTCCCATCGCTTGCAGTTTCTTGCGAGCAAGAATTGCAACCTCTCGGAAAATTTGTTTTTGTGACTTGCCATTACCGTCAACTTCCTCAGCCGCGGCTTTTACAAACAAGTCATACTTCGCCAGGTCCTTATACTCTGTATAGAACGTTTGCTTAGTCCCGTTCAGCTTGCTCTCGTTGTGATGTTGAATCAGCGGTTCGATAGCCGCCACAAACTCCTTCTCCTTCTTCTTCATCAACATGCTAGCCAACGAGTACGCATTCTTAACGGTAGCATTTGCAAAGTTCTGCAAAGCCTTCATACGGACCTTAGGGTCCTCGTGTCCGATTTGAGCAACCAAGTCTTCAGTTACTTCCACCGGATTCACCATCGCCCGAATCTGCTCAGCTGTCAGCGGAGCCTCTTCCCTCTGTTGACGATTGTCTCCACGCTGACCTACGAGAGCAGCGAGGTCCTCAGGAGCTATGCGAAGAACTGTCTCCTTCGTCTTCTTCTTACCCTTCTTAATCGGGTCACCATTCTCATCAAGTTCTTCCTCTCCTTCCTCACCCTCTTCTACATCTCCATCCTCACCTTCCTCGCCTTCGTCTAACTCGTCGGTAAAGTCATCTCCCTCTTCACCTTCTTCTCCTTCCACTTCCAAGTCATCTCCCTCCTCAGGTTCTCCTTCTGCCTCTTCTTTCTTACCTTTGGCGGGCTTACCTCCCTTGTCTCCTTTGTCTCCTTTGTCAGCCTTATCTCCAGCACCGCGGCCAGGAATCGGTACATAAAAATTCTCATCTTTACCGGCAGGACTAGAACCGTCGCCAGAGCCAGCGCCAGGTCCGTTACCAGCCAGGTCGACTGGGATACAAAGCATATGAAGTAGGGAACTATTCAGCGTAATCATATTAATCCTTTTCTGTTCTTGTGGTTTTCACGAGATTGTTGATTGTGTTGGGAATTTGGTCAACAAGCTCAAGTAATTTCTTAGAAGCGCCAAACATCTGTTCGCGCTCGATTTGTTCGGCTAGAGTAGCCGGGATAATAGTAACTGCTTCATTCCTGATAGCGTTACCTTGACCCTTCAAATACTCAAATAGCCACCTTCCAAACTGGGCATTCATCCCAGACTGAAGTTCGATTGCTTCTCTGTTAGTCATTGTATCAGTCCCTTCAAAACTCCCTCGCCAGTCATATCAACAGGTTCAGCCCCTTGTCCAGCCAGGTCAGCCGCTACCTGATTTGGTACGACTTTTGGCGTTGGAGGTATTGCTGGACCAGGCGGTCCAAGGGGCTTCAAATCAAAGTCACGTAGATTCTTAATATTATACAACCGAGCGATGTGGTCGAGCAGTTTACTCGGGTCCTTATTCAACAGCGTCAGCGTATTGGGATTCTGCACGAGCACTCCAAAAAGCTCCTGCAACACCCCAGCCTGAAACTGTCTATCCGTCGGCAGAGTCGCGTCATACGGGACAAAATCATACCCACCAGCCAACTTCGCCGGGTCTGCAAAAATCGCCCCCTCGAACGGTGAATCCAACGAAGCAGCACCTACGATATTCTCATACACTTCTTTCGTTCGCCACTGTCTCGTATTTGAAAGAATTTGTCTTCCAAGTGGCTCAATGCCCTGTAACCATGCAAGTGTAGCGTGCATCTTAAGCCGTGCAGCTGCACCAGCATTGACGTTCCTAGCCTCCGTTGCAGACCGGCGACCAGCAGAATATTGTCCGAGCGCATTTTCATTCACTCCTGTTATGGTTTGAACTAGTGACATCAACATCCCCATGTCAGTCACATGTTGACTTGTCACATCATGCATGTCCAACTGCTTGATAACTCGGTTAATATCCCCTTGTCCACCAATGGTCCTGATGGTCATACTACCATCCGTAATATCGTCCATCTGAACCTTGCTCGGGTCTACAATGAACCGGTTAGCGATAATTTTCTTAACATTCACAATGTGAGAGTTAAGAAAGAAAGTGGTAATATTCTGCAATTCACTAATCGTATCTGCCAGGCCAGGGTTGAAAAAAGAATCGTGGTCAGGTGAGAACTCGAACATCTCATGGCAGAATCGTCCATGTAGATATCCCTTATTCTCAAACCTAATAACCTTCTGGTCATTCCCCAAAGTAATCAGCCACTTAATCGGCTTAGTCCCACTACCAAACTTAGCTCCGAACATCTCAGTAGCATTCTTCTCGGACAGAGAGACCTCCATCTCAGTCCGGATAATCTTATCAGACTTTGTATTATCCTTATCAGTAATGCCATCATTAATCCCACCGTCATCATTAAATGGTCCGCTAACCCGCCGGGAACGCTCTTTATACAACTCCTTCCCCATCGTCCTCGGAATCTTATCCGTTCCCCAGTAAATCTCACCCTCTTTCGCTTCTAGTGAGGACAAAGCTACTTCTTCCTCCGTTGCTACGAACATTCCATCTTGAAAGTTGGCCAGATTTACCGAAGGGTCAGGATAGAAAGCGTAAGGAGAGATATTCGTAATCTTACTGCCCTGATACGATAGCACCTCCTGTACCGCTTCCTCTGTCTTCATCGGCACCTTCTTCCCAAAGAGTGAACCAAACATACTCCCAATGTTATAATCAGGAGTCTGACTAGCCACCCTCATCTTCACAAAGTCTTCCATCCACTCCACGCGGACAATGCCAATCCCATGCTTGAGAGAATCGAGCAGCCAGTAATAAAGCTTGAGAATAAACTGCTGCTTCTCTAACTGGTAACTAAGGTCAGTAGTAACCGCGAAACTATTCCTCTCATCCTCCGGTCCATTCCCTCTCAACTCCAGCATGTTATCCCTCTGCGTATACGTTGAGAGAATAAAGCTAATGGCAGTCTGAATCTGCGCATACGTAAGCGGAACAATTACCTTCGGTGGCTCGCCGTCTTTCATCGAATCCGCATCGTCCTTGTCCAAAATCCTATACCCTCGGTAAATATACGAATTAGCGTCCCACCCAGCATGATACTGGTTCATCTTATTAGCCGACGCTTTCATCCACTTCCTCGTCGACTCTACCACTTTCCGCTGGAACTCGCTGCTTTCAGAGTCCTGCTCCTGGAGCATACGATTGATTTTCTCTTGATTCATAAGTTAGCAGACGACAGTAGGTGGAACTCGAGTTGGTAAATAGTAAGGGAACTTAAATCCTAACTTCTTGCACAAAAAGACGTTATAGCCTCCCACTCGCGAGGTGCCGTATTTCCTAGAGTATTCGACCCAAACGGCGAATTCATCTTTCTCAGATGTTGCTGGCCGCATCTCAAGTAAGCGCCGAGGTTTATTTGCTCTAGTAAAAGCGGACCCTTCTCCAGCGAAGTGGGAGATAAGACGGTGGTGTAAAAATCGGCTGAACCCAACATAATACGTCCCTCTTTCGCAGGCGAGGACGTAGACCCAGAACGTCGTCTCCTTGAGTCGTTTTGCGGTAGCGAGGAGCACATTATTAAAATTTGATAAAGTTCAATGAGGCGTTATCGGATTAATACCTAACACTCTCAACAACTTAAACAATCCCTTCAAAGTCGGTGTCGATGGCTTAATCGCGAAGACTACAAGGCCAAACAAACTAGCCTCTTCAATAATCTGTGGAGTAACTAAACCCGAGAAAACCACTACTGGGGTATCTGGACGATACCTACTAATTGCTTTCATTACCTCTTTACCTCCCACCATCGGTAAGTTATAATCAAGTATCACCAAATCAAATTTCCAGTTAATATCCATCACTCTATCCACTGCTTCCTTACCATCCTTCGCTACTGCTGGCACACAATTGTAACCAGTCATCACCGTAGTGAGCAGATTCGCAAACAAGAGGTCATCCTCCACTATAAGTATCTCCCTCGGTTTGGAAACCAGCTTCAACCACTCCGCGTGAGGGTCTCTGATTTGTTTTACTTCTTCCATAACTCTACAACTTTCACTATAAATGCTCCCCCAGCCGCTGTCCCTACCCAAATAAAAAACTTCAGAGGTATACCAAATATAGTTTTTCTAGTCGACTCAATTAACTTCTCATGCTCTACGCTAATATTATGTACAATAATAACCTTCTCAGCCAACCACCGGGTCTCTTTCCTCAAAATCGAAATGTCTTTCCTCAACCCCGTCAGCGTCAGCGCCATTAACCTAGTCGGCTCATCCAGTTTCGACAACGTAAACGGGTCTATGTCCGGTACATCAGCTTGAAAGTCAGGCATTGCTTGTAACTCTTTTAATTCCATTTGTGACCATTTACTTAGGTGGGGGTTCGTAACCTCGTAAAGATATCTTAATCAAAGGTATCCAGGCGTTACTGTGAGTAATTTCCAAGTCACCAGAAGTAATCTGGTCACCACTCTTAACTACATTAGTACCCTTAACAACAGTACTACTAAACTTTCCGGTCACTGTCGCATCAACTGTCTTCCAACTTCCGTTGGGAATAGCGTTAGCCAGGTCCATCTGGATGGAAGCACATCCAGACAGACCAAGCAGGCAAAGTAGAAGCAAAGCTCTCACGTTACTCTTTCTTAGTTGTGAATGGAACGGGAGCGCCAGTCCCCGAAGTGGCCAGCGGTGGTCGTGACTGGTCCTGCACAACCACGTTAACCGTCACCGTAATCGAGACCTTATTCGGCGAAGTCTGCAATGACATCACATACTGGGGGCTAGTCGCTGACCCAATAGTATTAGTAGCCTTAACCGAGTAGCTTCCAATCGTCTCAGGCCCCGTCGTCAACGTGAGAGTTGCCCCATCAGCTACCTTAACAGAATCCTTAAACCACTGAAAAGTGGGAGCAGGGTTACCGTCGGAGGTTGCTGTCAACGTAATGCTCGTCCCCGGTGGGAAACTCTCCCCAGGCGGCTGTGCGAACACAGAGGCAGTTAAAAAAACCAGACCAATTATTAGTTTCTTCATAAAATTAAACACTCCTTCCGAGCGCAGCTTGCAAAGTTTGAACTCTATTCTTGAGTAGTAAATACCTAGACTCTAACCCTCCAAGTGAAACAATCCCAAAGAACGAATTGAAGTGGCTAGAGGAATAACCAACCACTCCTTCTTGGTTATACCCCATGAAATAAACTTCATTCGTTGAACAGTTATCGTTAATACACAAAGTACCGTTTCTATATTCACCACGTTGACCCATAGACACAAAACTGTATGGAGCTTCCAGTGGGTCGCCTCCAGAGAAAATTGTCCTAGACCTTGACAGATAGAGAAAGCCTAACGGGTCAAAAACAGGATACCCCTCAGCAACTCCAATGAAAGCGTAGTCCTCTACGTTAGAATCGCCTTCCTGCACGTAAATCTTCCCATCGCCATAGAAGGCAGCAAAGTCAATATCCAGTGCACCATCAAAGCAACCATGAGACCAAACGTCAGTCGGAACGAAAGCGTTCCTGTCATAGATAACAAGACCGTGTTCAGCCGGGTCTAAATCAGACCCAAGTACTCCCGAGCCCAACGCAGTATTAGTCCCCAGTCCTTTCCACCCAGTCGCCTGTGCGTACGTAGGCGCTCCCTTCTTACTATAACTCCAGGAATGTCCACTTGAGAATCTCTTACCCTTAATCAGCCCAGCAGTCTCATTACTGCCAAGAGCGGGACAGAAATCAAGCATGTCATTCCAATTCCCATCAGTCTTACACCCCAAGACAAACTCATTATACGCTGTCTGTGCCTCAGCGCTAATCGTCGCACCAGCTCCGGTAATTCTATCAAAGTAATCCTGAGCCTCCGAGTCAACTTCGACTTCACCGACCGCAGAGTCAGCAAGCAGAGCAATCCGCTTGCTGACTCCATTCGTCCTTTCAAACAGGCACCTTTGCCCGCCGCTGTTGATAACGAATCTCACGGTTCAACAACGTAAATCGAGAGTGCCGCAGCCACCCCCATGTTAGGAATCTCACACCAGATGTACAAATAAGTTCCTATGCAAGAGAATAAATCGGACATTTTCGCTTTATCGTCAAGCGGAGCAGGGCCAGGCACCAGAGACATTTTCTTCGCGCTCTGCCGGAGTAGTGCGGGAGCAGCAGCCGCCGCTACTGAGAGCGTCGACACTGCCCACCAAATCTCCAACCCTTGTCTCTCATCTTGCCTGACCCCATCTCCGTTAACAACCCGGGCTTCAATAACAGCTGCCGTTGTGCCCGCCGTGAGTGTCGTCTTCGTTGGGAACTTGTCGCTCCCTACGTTAGAGCCAGTCCCAACGGACTGAGCATTATTAGCAGTTGTTACTGTGTTAGCCATGTTAGGTGTTCTTTACTGCTTCGTTCTCCGGAAGCGGATGTGTCGGGTGCCTATTCTCAACTGGGCGAGAAGCGGAGGGTACGGGACTCGGCTTAGCAACAACCGACTTCGGGTTGGTAAGAGTCTTCTCCTTCCTACTCTCAATCTCCTCTGCCGCGTCCTTGTCCAGCCGGGTCTTCGTCTCCTCAGACGTCTCAAGAACAACAGTGCCATGTTTATTAATCTGCTTCAACCTGGCCAGACGCTTGTTCTCGGGCAGTCCGATTCGAGCAGCCGCCAGCTCCAACTCAGGACCGACTCCACCCGTAGCGGGCAAGCCCTTCGGCCGAAGACGTTCCTGCTTAAGACTTTCCGTCAGAGCAATCGTCTCCTTATCGTCGAGATGTTCATAGCCAGGAATCTTCTCCAGCTTTACTGCTTTCAAAGCGCCGAACTTGCCAGCAGCAAAGTCCTCCGCTGAAATAACGACCTCTTCAAACGCATCGTCGCGACCATTCCGACGTTTCAGATAGATATCATATGCACTCATTTTATATTTTAGTTAAGTTACCTACAGGTCCTAAGTTCAATTTTAAGTGTTCCTTGTTAACCTTCAAAGCTTTCTCGTTCGTAAACTGCTGTGCCTTAGCAAAGATGGCCGGGTAGTAAGTTAAATCGTCATGAATAACCAATCTCCTCATGCACTCAATCATATGGTCATTCTTGTCTTCCGGGACGTTGTCCTTATTAAAGTAATGATTGTACATCTCCCACCTCAGTCTGACGCAGCGCTTGTGAATACGTACCTTCCTCTTCCGCTGACCAAGCAACTGTTGAGTCTTCAAAATCGCATCCTCCTTACGCTTGCTGGCCGGAGTCAGCGACAGCTTCTCCTCGGCAAACATATCAGCGTATGTCTTCCCACTTCCCTGGTCCTCATTCCAAGCGGCTGGTTCACACAGCGCATAGTGAACTCTCACTCCCACCATCCTTTTCTTAATCGCCGTCGCCAGTGAATCTCTCTCCGGATGCACCTCATCCTTCCCACTAATCAGTCCCTTCTGCCAAATCTCGTCGTAGAAATCAATATCACCATCCTTCGATATCGCTACGAACAAAACGGCATGAGGAGTCTGCGGATGCGTGTCAATCGAATACGCAACCATATAGTCCTGCAGCGGTGGTCTATCCGGAAACGGCCAGCTACCAATAGCTTCCACGTCATGCGCCACAGGACTATACTGACTAAAGACTAATCTCCCATACGCTAACGGAGTTCCAGCTCGTCTCGAAGCCCTCTCGTCCTCTGGTAACTGACTGAGATAGAGTTCTTTATCCTCTTCAGACAGAGTCGGATTATCATCCATCGTCGCTTCAAACCACCAGTACAAGTGGGGCTGATTCTTCGCGTTCTCCAACATCTCATTATACATCCAAACTTCCTTAATCGGGGTGAGTAGCCACCAGGAGAACCCACCTCTATCAATCAGTCCTCTCGAAACCGCTGACCACAGTTCTTTCATCACCGGCTCATCAATGTGAATGAAGTCCCAATCACTCGACTCGAAGCTAGCCGGAGCCTGTTTGAAACTCTTAACCGTATCAAAGTAGATAATAGACTCCCTAGGCTGGCCATTCACATCAGAAATAACCGTCACCTGGTCGATAATACCCTTCTCGTTCCGATGTCTCTTCTTAATGAAGTCCTCCGGCAGGAACTCAATGAACTTTCCCTGTCTCTCCAGGGAGTCATCATTCGTAAATATCTCCTTAATCTTATCCCAGTCCTCTCCAACCACTAGACCCTTCACTCCATGTTTTGGAATTCCAAGAGTTCTAAGCGGGTGGCCGACGGGAAAGAACGGCCGATACCCAATCAGCCAGCAGCAGTCTTCCACCACTCCCAGCGTCGACTTACCGAAGCGGTTCCCACAATACCCAGCCCGCCTCTTCTTATTCGACTGCTCGAAGAACTTCATCTGTTTCGGCGAGGGCACAAAGTACCATAACTTCCTCTTCCTATAGTTCTCTTCTCGAATAGCCTCCAGTCTGAGCATCTCCTTCTTAACCTCAAATATCTCTTTCTCCACCGCCTCAGCGGACAAACCTCCCTCCTCCACATTATCAAAATTTGATAAAGTTTTCGGAGCCTCCTCAACAGGCCAGGCAGCCCTCCCACCACTAAGAATAATCATAGCGCCCTACTCTTCAGCAGTTTCTTCTGTAGTGCCTCCAGTCTTTCCAACCTCTCCTGCTGAGCGGTAAGCGCCTTATCCACCTGCTCCATATCAGTCACGTTCCCCGTGAGATTCCTGCTCTCAATAACCTGCGTTGCCTTCCCACTTGCCCTATCTAATATATCAAAAGTAATCTTAGACACCACAGCATCACTCGTACTCTTCATGAGTAACCGGAGCTGCGTATCCAGCGCCATGTTCGCCATCCTCTTAACTCTCGCCATCGGGTCAGGACAAACAGACGTCTGCAACTTAATAATCAACTCAATCGCGTCGTCCTTCCTAATCAACTTACTAACTTCCTCCTTGTCCACTCCCAGCTTCCTACTAATCTGCTCCACCGGTTCTCCCAACGCAGTCAGCAGACAAATCATCTTAATATCCCTCGGGTCCAGTTTCTGTTCTGGCTTAACCGGGTCTAGCTCGAACACATCGAGCATCGTCTTCTTTGCCAATTTCATACTCAAAAACGAGAAAGGGTACCCGCCTCAACAAGCGGGTACCCTTCCCTCATTGTCACTTCAGCTAGGCTTCAACTCAGGAGTCCCTACAGACAACCCAAGATTCTTCGCAGTCGCACCGGATACCGTGAGTCGGATGACCTCAGAAAGGGTCTCTACTCCTTCACCAATATCCGCATCTGCTTCAACCAGAATCTCCGTGTCACCAGGAGACTCACCGCTAACCAACATCGCCGACAGTCCATCCGCCTCCGGTTTGACCGTAGCATCGCCAGAGACCACCGTCCACTGTGGCGCACCATCAACCGCGACCGGCTTGCCCGCATCAGTCTTCGGCGTCAACGTTACTTTAACCTGCTGCTCATTTGTAATTTTGATATCCATATGCGTCTTCTTAGTTTCTTTTTTATTTGTGACTAGACCAATGGTCCAATCGAACTTAAACTTCTTCTTCGGACCAATCCGAATCAACCTCGCCAGGAACTGTTCCACCTCCTTCAGGTCCTCCTTCGTCGCCAGGTGATGATGGCTGAGATGCAAACTCCTCAGCGCCTCCGCCACCTCCTTCACCCCACAGCCCAGCTTCTCGGCCAGGTTCTCCGCCAGATTAAACCACATCTTCTCGTTTATCATATTGTTCTTTTTAAATATGCCAAACATGATTGCAACCCGGGCACTCAAAGGATGGCGTGCGGAGCCCGCTGGCTACCACGCTATAAACCCATTGCCACCCAACCCAAGCAGAGCGTTAATCAGCAGCACCACTCCCACCACTGCGATGATTATCTTCCCCACCTTATTAAACGGAGTCGGCACCCCACAGTAGTCAATCAACCACGTGAGTAACCAGCAGACCAGCCCAATGACCACCAGCCAGACTACAAAATTAACCAGTCCGCTCCCACTCACCACCTGCACAGCAATTATATTATTCATAAAGTTAACAAAGCTTAAAAGGATAACAACGAGGATAATACCGAGGGTTCGGGCTACGAAGCCAGTTGGTTCATCAGCACAGATATTGATGGCATCCGCGAGCGTGCTGCCGAGCTAGTCTACTTAACCCCCACCACCCTAGTCGCCTCCACCTTAACTTTCTCCCCAGAGAGTACCGCAGCAAACGCCCTCCCCAACCTACTTCTCCTCATATGAACCAGGAGAGCAGGAGTCGGTTCGGCCAGGTGAACTTTCCCCGTGACTATCGAAGCTGCGGGCTGAGTGGACATGGTGCCGGCTTATGCAAGCGGCTATGTTCGCACATTCCCTACGGCAAAGCAAGGAGATTCGCCGCCGGCGTGAGGACATATTTCCTTTCCTACTTTTCTTTTCATTTAACCTCTTTTTCGTTATTCTGAAAACCCGCTGCGCTGATATAACAAACATAATAAAACTCGATGGGAAGGGTACCCCTTTATGGGGTACTCTATCTTATGGTATGGAGGCTCGGCAAAAAGCAAATGAGTTGCAACAAGAAACTGGGCATGAAAAACCCCTAAGCCTTTGGAGCCTAGGGGTTTGCCTGCTAGAGTTTCAGGATAGAAAGCGAAGGGAGGACCTTGGTTCCGCCCATGGTTTCCCAATAGATGCCAACGCTACGTGCTTTGGCTTCTCCCTCGAATTGTAGAGAGCAGGAAGCGAGAGCTTGTTTTAGAGCGGAGGCATTGGAAATGGACAGGAGTTCGAAAGCCTCCGCTACCTGCTCTGGCGTTCTGCCATGCTTGTAATGAAGCTCAGCAAGCTTGGCAGCGAAGAGAGCAACAGCGGCTTGCGGCGCGCCATTGATTACTAGAGTCTCGCCTAGTTCGCCTGGAGCGCAAAGCTGGCAGAGAGCGGAGGCAATTTTACCTGAACCCGTGGGTTTGATTTCGTATTTCATTTGCTAGAGAGCGAAAGGGTGCGGAATTGCAATCCCTATCGCAATACCAGCCTAGCGGGAAATTGCGGGAAAGCAAGCAGAAAACTTTATCATAATTTAATAAAGTTCTAGGATTTGGCATGACATCTGCTAACAAATTGAGAATGAATCTCAAAGCCGGGCACTTATCATTCTCTGCACATCATCCAGAGCCGATAAGCGTCGAGAATAGGATAATAGACATGAAGCTCTACTCTTATTATATATACAGAGTAATAGTAGTACGATATATGAGCTTCTATCTATTATTATTACTCTGTAATCAAATATAGGGATATGGGTATATGTATATATTATAATAATAATAATTTAATTACATATGCACAGAAGCAATCAATTACTCTGTAATCCTCTCAAGAGTTGAATAACATACTTGCTTGTGCTCTCAGGTTCTGATATGGTGCTCGCGAACTTATGAAATATCAAAAATGGTCTGGGGAGTTTAGGGAGTATTTAATGGCGAATTATGTGTATGATAGGGAAAGCGGGTTTGTTACGAGGAAGTATTATGGCAAGAGAGGACCGAAGAGAGAGGGGCCAATTGGGACGGTTTCGAAGAGTAAGGAGTTACTTATTAATATAATGTGGGAAGGAGTGCAGATTACAGTTAGACTGGCAAAGCTGGCTGCTTTTTTGGAGACTGGTGTGGTTTATGAAAGGGTTATGAAGAAAGATTGTAATAACATGAATAATAAGTGGGACAATCTGATTCCGCTTGGTCCGGAGGATACTGATGGGAGTATAGCTAAGTTGAACGAAGAATCAGTTGCTGAGTTTAAGAGGAGGAAGTATGAGTTGGAGAAGATGTTAGATGATAAGAAGAAAGAAGAGTACGAGGCAGAACAGAAAGCAGTAGCGGAGCATAAGGCACAAGGGAAGAAAGAGGAGCCGGTTAATCCGAACATAGAGACAACTGACGAGCCAACTAAGAAGTTTCAAGCTCACTTGGCTTTGCAGGCATTACGAACTGCTAAGAGAGATGAGTATGTGATGAATCATCCGCTTATCCTAGCTGTTGGTGAGCTGAAGGCTAAGTACGACCTGCTTGCACAACCCACTGCACATCTCAACGGTCTCCATACAGGGATTAAATACAGTGATGCGAAGCTGTTCCTGGCTAGTTGTGAGAAGGCGACTGGCTTTGTAGCCGGGCTTCTCAGAACCCATTTGGAAGGGCTTAACAGACCACTAGAGAAGTGGGAGCAGGACGCGCTGACGCTGGTGAAGCTGATGAGTGCGGTGGAGAGAAATGTGATGAGTCAGAGGGAGCTGGATGGCTGGTTAGCTAATTATAAGTGGAACGACGAGCCGTGGACTGAGGAGTTTGGGACAATGACAGTGCAGATGAGTGATTCTTTTAGAGCAGAGCTGGCCACCCTGGAGAATGAGTACAGAATGACAGAGGAAATGGTCTGGGCGGAAGCTGATGAGAAGTTCAGGAGAAGGACAATAGAAGAAATAATGACTAAGCTGGCTTCGTAGCCGACTCTATGAAATTGCCAACACTGTAAACAATGCCCTCGCTGAGTGGAGAGTAATAAGGAACTTTATTAAAATTTAATAATGTTTGGGAGGATGCAAGGATGTGGAGGATTTAGCTTGCAAGTCGAAGGGATTTCTGATTGTCTGCTGGCTGGCCGGATTCATGCTCACTTTGAGAGGAAAGAGCCGGCCAATAAACAATATGACTAAAGAAGAAGTTATTAAACTGGTTGCAATGTATCTTGTAGCCATCGGACCATCTGGCTCGCCCTCTAGCTATGTGTGGATGGCGATTGATAAGAACATGGAGGATGTTTACCGTCATAATCTAATCATCGGTAACCTTGAGAGGCAAGGAATACTAACTAATAAGAACCACTTTCTCAAATTGACCGAGAAGGGTTTGGCGATGCTAACTAGGCTGCTAACATGAAAATAATCAAAGTCAGAATATCCAACGCTAATTATAAACGCCTGGCTGAAGTTGCTAAGGCTTGGGGATTACAGAAAGCAGGTGATTATTTAGCAGCCTTGATAAAGACTAAATTCAAAGGAGAGAAAGAAAGTGCTTATTTTAAGAGAGTTAACGACATTGTTAAACAATATGAAAACTAAATCTGAAGGTGCGACTCGCCCGATTTCGCACGCAGTTTATATAACGCACATTAACAGATGAAAGAAATACCACTCTGGTTCCCTAAAGCTCTAGCGGGTGCTATGGTCAAAGATTACTTCAACTCTCTCACTAAAGAACAGCAGAATGAAGTTGAGGCTCATTTAGAAACTAACAACAACCCACCCGCCTGGTTCCTCGACGGGTTAACTAAGCTAGGTCTAAAACTAAAGGAGAAACAGATAACATGCCAACACCAGAATCAAAGTTCTCAGAAGCCTACTTTGCCTTGAGGGAAGTGGGAGTAGTATTAACTAGAACAAGGGAGGGAGAGTATCTCGTGAAGATTAAGAACTCACCACCGGGAACTGGCTACTACGGGACTAATATAGAAGACGCTTATGTTACTGGTATGGCCATGGTTGAACAACAGAAGCTGGTCGAAGGCAGTGCTCTCTTTCGTACTCAGTTAATAATGGTAGTGCAGATGATTGAGCGAGTCGATAAGGATAAGTTAGCAGCCATGCCTCACCTGAAAGACTGCTTGGAAAACGCTATGACTGCTTGCAATCTAAACCTCATGGTGCTCGCACCCAAGGAACCTAATGCCAAAGGGAGTTAAGGGGAGTGGTGAGTCTGGCCGCTCTGTCACCATGGAGGACATAGGTGGGAGGACTTATCTCTGCTTCTACGAGGGTAGTAAGCTGTGTGCCACCATCCCAATCGATAGGGCGAAGAGACTAGACTTCCCATACAACGGCTGGGCTACTAACTGGAGGCAAGGTATGCCAGTTAAGCTGCTCAACAAGAAGGTGGATGATTTTGACTCAGGTAAACTAAAATGGGGAAAGCCTCACAAACAAAGTAAATACAAGTGATTATATTCAAAGACATAGATGATAAGGATTGTATGATTCTGGCCACTAAAGTGGCTGGGATAACACAGACTCGGTTAGCTCTGGTTAACCAAAAGAAAGATTACACAGACTGCTGTGTCATCTACACCTGCGATATCAACCCTGGCTCTGGTCTCATTGTCCGGGGGAGTCTTAAGCAGGTGATGGATAAGCTGTATCCTACCAATAACTACATTGCCCCACTGTGAACGTCGACTCTATTATCCGTAACGCAGAGAATCAGGTAGCTGCTGCGTTGAAGAACAAAGTGGAGAGACTTATCTCCGCTACTAAGAACCGGGATACCCTGTTGATGCAAATCAACCAGCTCACCGCTGACCTCAATCGTATTGTTAGCAACAAGGTGAAGGTAGCCGCTCTGCCTGCACTGCCACCGAAGAATCGTGTCGCTGAAGACCCAACTCAACTAGAATAACATGACAGCTAAACAACGCGCATTAATACCAGAGCTGCTCGCTAAGTACAAACGGGAGACTCGTCGAACTGGCCAGTCAATTCCCATGCCGAACATTAATAATCTGCATCACTACTACTTCGTCAATCAATTCACCGTTCGCCCTCACTGGCGTAGTAGGCCGGTGAGACGATAACTTTATCAAAATTTAATAAAGTTTATGTTTGCTCACTCACAATATCTAGGCGATGGCGTCTATGCACATTTCGATGGATATCATGTAGTGTTGACCACTGGTAATCATGACCCAGCTAAAGCGAGTAATACAATCTGCTTGGAACCAGCGGTGATAAGTGATTTTAGACAGGTACCTCACTAGGTTAAAAGATTTGTTAAAACAAGAGACGAAGGAATAACATGGAAATCAAAGTCAAAAAGAAAGTTATCGTTACCACCGAAGGCTCAGTCTCACTGGCGAAGGGCTTCTTAATCACTCTTCTAAAAGAGGCGTATATCATTCCACATGGCACGGAAGATAAGCAGATTACCATCAAGATAAAAGTGCCTGGCGGTGGGGATTACTCCAACTGTGACCTAGAGCTAGACGATGATAAACACCCACTGCTAGTTGAGTGGAAAATAGTAAAGGAGAACGAAGAATGATTTGGTACTACCGAAAGGAAGGCGCTCACATCAAAGTGAAGTGCTACATCAATGGTGCTCTCGCGGGAGAGCTGACCTTTCGTGATGGAGAGTTTTACAATTTCACTCGTCATTATCAGGAACAACAATACCTTCCCTCACATCCGGCTTTAATAACATTTGTTAATGAAGACAGTGAGGATAAGAAAAAACACGATAAGCTTTCTTACGGGAAGACCTATCCTGGTCAAGGAAGTTGAGCCACCTAGCAGAACATGCTTGCATATTATAGCATGTTCTGATATGCTCCCTTTCGTGAGCAGGATTCCAATTTAACCTAGAAATGCGAATCAACAATCTATGAGTGATAAATATATAAGTGGGGATGGCTTTCGCCCCATGGTCTTGCCGGATTCCGGTGAGGAGTTACTTGAAGGCAGGCAGTATGTCCTCACTCCGCTCGCGAGAGTAATACTGCTTGAGGCTTATGGGCTGGGTAATATCCCGACCATCGTGGAATGCGTCCACCGGAAGATAGCTGCTACTATTGTTCTCACTAGAACGATTAATTTAGAGACTGGCCAGGTAAGTAAGAGCCGCTTAAAACTCCAGCCGCAGGCAGCCTCCTTCCGTGCGTTTCTGCAAAAGGGGAGGGTAGTGAGATTTGAACTCGACATTAAGAAGCTGGATGAGTTGGCTCCGTTCTATAGTGATAGCCACAAAATCCCACAAATGGAGGAGGATTGGTTTGCCACGAGGTGCCTGCCTCCGCTCAATCGGAAGTTCCGAGGCTGCACTCTCCGCTGGTGGGACAAGGGAGCAGAGGTTAAGCTAGGCGGTTCATTCAAACCCTACATGCGGCGTAAGCAAGCGGTGGATTTGTCGATACTGGATTTGTCAAAATGAAACTTCAACCTGGCGATAAGCTGGTTAAACACTATGCCATCTTCGACGGAGAGAAGCAGATTACAAAGTGGCAGCGGAATAGACAGAACTGCTTCGCTGCCATGTCAAGAAGTTCCACCATCGAGCGGAAACCTTACATCCTCAGAGAGAAACTGTTCCTCCACCGTCCAGAAGAGAAAGAGACCGCTCCACCCAAAGAACGCCATCTACTGCAAAAGGTGGAAGATGAAAAAGTATCGGGAGAGAGTGTTGGCTAAAATTACCGCTGCTGAATAAAGTAGCCGGTGCTAGACAGTAGGCCCTATCCTCTTTGTTGGGGATAGGGCCGCTCTAGTGCGTTGGGTTGCTGCTAACTTTAGGAAAAGAAGCAGTCGCTGGTTAGATGCTAACAAATCCATAAAAATAAGTCGGATGAGTTTGTGCTAGAGAAACTAACCAGCGTTAGGCACAGTGTCACGGGCTGCTTCCTTAACGGGCTGATGGCCTTCGGGACTTCTGGTTCAAATCCGGGCTGTGCCACCAATTTTGTTCTTTGACTTATATCACAAGGAAACGCGGACGCAGGTAGGGAACGGCTGGTGAAGAACGCGGACTCTGCTTGGATAATCGGTTTCCTTGTGAGTAACCCATCCTTGAGCACAGGATGTCGACGGCAATCATAAGTCCGGCGATAGTAGGCTTAGCGGAGTCGGTGTTCGAAACCTGCCTCCGCTTCACTTTCCGTTACGAGAAGTCATTCTGGAGTAGGACTCCAATGAGGGCACCATCAAACGGCGGGACAGGGATAACCCGTTAAAAGGAGCCGCAAGGTTTCTGACCCTAGGTTTCTAGAGCTACCGTTAAAGACTCTAAGGTTCAATGCAACCAAAGCAGCCACCTGGTAGTGTGGTTAAAGCCCGGAGACACTGGATGTCGCTCCGTTAACAATGTGTATCTTCCCGTCGAATATCCTTGCTATGCGCGACGTAAACTAAGAGAAGTAAGGGCCTGGGACTGCAGGCTTGTGGGGTATACCTCACCCGTCCACTTTACTTTATGATTATATCAGAGATACCTTTGATTTGCATCTGTGTAATCACATTTGTGATAGGTATCATAATCGGCTTAATGTTAGATGACGACAGCAAATAATTTATGCCCAAACAAAACTCGCCAGCGAAACATAAAACGCCTAATTACAAGCAGGTTGCAATTGTCTCAGGTCCACCTCACGATAGATTTCTAGAGTGGATTTGGAAAGAACAGCCTCTTCGAGCGACAAGAAAAGACTTGCATTCTTGATTAATCTTCCTAGTCTCACTCGCATAATGAAGTCAGTCACCTACTCCTGATGTTGGATAGAATGGAGGCGGTAACGCCCCAGAACTCTACCCAGAAGGGAGAAAATGAGGTGCAACAAGTAGGCGCAAATGACCAGTGCCGTCATGAGAGCAGGTATTCCTGCAAAGAGACTAGCTAAGAGCCGGCTGACTCACAAGCCCTATTTGCTACTTAGTCAGCCGGTTTCCATTTTATTGTACCTCTTAGGTGCAATCGTAAACAAAACAACCCACAGTAAGTGATATGAAAAACGAAACAAAAGAACTGCTCGGCTTCAACGTCCAGGTGACTGGCATCTGCGAAACCTTGCAGGAGTGCATTGAAAAGTCGGGTAGTGAAGAAGCGGTGAGGAAGGATTACATTAATAATGTCCTCGCTCATTCCCACTACACCATCCTCCGTCGGAATATCGTGAGCGTGCTGGTCAAGGAGACCGGGCTCAAGCAGAAGACGATGAAGGAAAAGACCGGTGATAAAGAGAAGGAAGTTATCATCGAGAAGGACGCTGCTTACATTGCCCGGCTCGAAACTGAGCTTGGCTCTCTCAAGCAGTATGAGAGCAAAATCAACAGCGTCTGCGCTGCTATCCCAGTGGATTACACCCCTGGCACACGTGGCGCTGGCGGCGCTGGTGTACCGGCGAAGAAGTGGCTGGCTTACTATGACCAACTGGTCACCGAAGAGAAGCTGGACGCCTTCTGTCAGAAGTACGAAATCGATGGTAGTATGCCCGAGGACGAACTCAAGTTCGCCGTTGCTGGCAAGGTGCGCGAGATTGTCGTGGCACAGCAGGAAGCCGCGGCACAGGCTGCGTTGAACGTCTGATATCAACCAACTCCCGCTAGCGATAGCCCTCCCTGTGAAAATGGGGAGGGTTTCTTTATGTATGGGCAATTCCCCACTTTTTCCCGATTGGTTGGTGAATCTCTGGTTAACAGTGGAAGGATTCTTTTACTTAACAATGCTGGCGCTCGGTCTCATCCTGTTGACGCTGGGAGCGATAAGGTTATTCAGGAGGAAGAAATGAGTTATATCGACCACTTTATAGACGCTAAGAAACCACTGTGCCGCCCGCGAGCGGTGGCTGTCGAGGAGGATTGGGAACTACTCTGCCACGTCTTCCCTGAGCCAGGTTTCCGCTCTTTCTTTCTTGGCCACATAGTTTCTAAATTAGCAAAGGAGTTAAAAGCAAATGGAATCAACGACTACTTCGATAGACAGTCCAGACCTGAGTTCACCACCATTACCGGATTCCTGTCCGGTATCAAGTTTGTTCGGGCAGCGGAAGCAGTTGGGAGTAAGGATAACCCAAATGAGCGACGAGGAGTTGGAGTTAATGGTGAAGAAGTTCAGGACCGCTCGGGAGAGCCCACAAATACTGAAGAGTCTCCTAGCGGGGAAGACGAAAGCCGCTCAGAAGAAACCTGACCTTAGTATCCTAGGGCTATAAACTTTATTAAAATTTGATAATGTTATGATATTCACTCCAAACTTTCTCTCGCATATCCACAAGTCCGGCTTTGCTGAACAAATCAGAAAGGGCGTTCTCACTATCGATAACAGTGAGTATTGTACATGGAACTCCTGCTTCACAATGGGGCTATATAGTGGTGGCCTGAGGAGGGTGGGAGCGAAGAGTCGGGCACCGCTCGCTTTCGGTGGCGCTGTCCACGCGGGTCTAGACGCCTATCTTAAAGCCTGGTCACTTAAGAAAGATGTCCACCCAGATGACCCGGCTGAAGGTTGGCGGGCGTTGGCACTAGCGGATGCAGCGGTAACCAAACTGGACAGCCTAGGAGATGCGAGGAGAAACACCCGTGTGTTACTCTCTCTACTCGAGAGTTATATCCTCCAATACTCTCGTATGCCGTCGATACAATTCAACATCTTCAAAATCGACAACAAACCGGCGGTAGAACAATCCTTCTCAATACCACTCGGGGAAGTGGAGATAACCTTCGAAGGGAGAACTTATGCTCTTACTATCATGTGGTCAGGAAAGATTGATGTGCTTTCAAACTATGAACGAGCAATCGCTCCAGTGGACCATAAAACTACGACCGTTATGGGAGAGAAATTCGTGGACGATAAGGAGCGCAGCAGTCAGATGCTTGGATACACATTTGCCGCTCGTTATCTCGCAAAGTTACTATTCGATAACATGCCGGTGTTCGGTGTGCGGATTAATGCACTTGCTATGCGTCAGACCGGATTCGAGTTTAAGATGTTTGACATCCCATATCCCGAGTGGAAAATCGCAGAGTGGCAAAGAGAGACAATTCAGAGTATCAGGGACCTTGTGTCTGCCCTTGACAAGTTCCTCGGAAGCGGACAAAGTGTTCCAAATAGGGAGCATTGCGTTACTAAATACGGAAAGTGCGCCTACTTCGATGTTTGTGATACTCCTCCAACAATGCGAGACAGAATGATTTTCGATGACTCTTATTATTTCATCTCCGAGTGGAGCCCGCTTAATGAATGAGATACTTTTTATTAAGTTTCAGTCGCCAACTGGCTGTCGTATCTTAGTGAACCTGGCCAAGGTCCACCGTATTTACGAAGACTCCGAGCAGAGATGCTTTGTTAAGTTTAATGATGGTGAGGTTGAAATTAGCGGGACTATTGAAGATGCCCTGAAGAACATCATTCAAGCCACCAGAGACCCAAGACTTTATGCCTGAATTACTAAAATTGACAGTGGTATTTGATACGGTGTCTACCGCGAAGATAATCCAGCTAACAAAGCGGCTGGGCTATCCGAAGGACTTAGACACCATCGGTAAAGCACTTGGCCTGCTCGATGTGCTAGACCAGGTTAAGGACAGCGAGGGTTGTATTACGGTAGTTAACTGCGGTGTAACTCAGAAGCTGAAGCTATGAGTGAACCAATCATATACGACTCACTCGACACAGCTCTCAAGCCGGTTACTCTCCTCCTGAAAGGAGACAGCGGGTCTGGGAAGACGTGGAAGGCTGCTCACTTTCCTCGCCCGGTTATCTGGAACTGGGATAATAATCTGTCTGGCTTGCGGAAGTTGCCAGCAGAGATACGTCGGGTTATCAAAATCAAAGACCCACGAAAGGACAAGAAGGGAAACCAGATTAAGGACATTGAGGTCTGGGGCAACTTCATCCATCAGCTAGAAGAAGTGGGAAGCGATAAGAGTGTGGGAACGCTGATTCAGGATTCCCTCACCACTATGGCAGAAGCTCTGATGGACAAGATTCTGAAGACAGACGACCCAGGGAAGGCAGTGGAGATTCAGCAGTGGGGTGAGTTCTCTCGTTACATGAAATGGCTGGGTGAGCACCTCCTCTGCGCTAACGACCTCGATAAGCACGTGGTCTTCCTAGCTCATGAGACCATACTCCAGGAGAAACTGACTAACAAAGTCCGTTACCTCCTTTCCATTGGCGGACAAACAAAAAGCAACTTCGACCTCTATTTCACCGATGTCTGGCGAGTCTACACTAAACCAACTAAAGACGCTAAAAAACCTGGAGGAGTCGACTATTGGGTCAGAACTCTCCCAAATGATTATCACACGGCTAAGGCTTCTCTGGTCCTCCCACCTGACTTCGACTGGGACGTTGAATTCCCTAGCATACTTAAACAACTCAATGAAGGACTCCCGTATGCCCCTGTTACAGCTTGAAAAGGTTGATGTCTACGAGTGGCATCACTATGATATGGATTATAACCAGGCTAATAAGCTCTGTCACACAGGCTACTGTGATAAAATAAAAGTGCTTGTTAAGCTGAAGAATGGGAAGTATGAAGGACATGAATTCACTCCTCCACCGACCAATATCAGGTTGAAACTCTTTCTAGAGTCAGAGGTAGCTAGAGAGGTTTCCGCTTTGGAAGACAAGCAGAAACCCACTGAACTTTAAGCCTTACCAAAGGCTGCACATAAAACAAAAACAAAACAACAGTGAAACTAAACGTAAAATCGCTAAAAGACGTCGAGATTGGGATACCGATTATCGCGGAAGGGGTGTACCACGCCCGCATTGACAAAGTAGGACTGAAGGAGAATAACAAGGGAGATGGCAATAACCTAGTTATTATGTATCGTATCCTGGACAATTCCGTCTACGGATACAAGGACGGGAAGGAGATTGTGAACAGGGGCCAGGTTTGTGTCACTCGCAATTACTCCATGGTTCCCACTCCGGACTATGACCCCGACAAGGCTATGAAAGAGTTGGCTGTCGCAGTTAAACACCCGCCAGAAGATGACCTGGAAGACTCGCACCTGCTCAATAAGATTGTGATGATTAAGGTCGAGCACAAGGAAGAACAGAAAGACACAAAGACTGGCAAGACATACCCGGAAGGAAATGACGTCCGTCGGGTAACTCCACTCCCGGACGACGACACCTTCACTCCACCTCCGTTCTAACTCTTCCAGCGTACCCCGTCAACTGGCCCGCTCTCGTAACTGGGAGCGGGCTTCTTAGGTACAATGATTCCCGTAATTTTAGAAAGTCCTTTTGGTTCATTCGATAAAGCAGTAGTTAAAGAGAATATCAGATACGGTAGAGCATGTATGAGAGATTGTATACTACGTCGTGAAGCTCCATTCGCTAGTCATCTGCTTTATACTCAGCCAGGTGTCCTGAACGACTCAGACCCAATAGAGAGAAAGTTGGGTCTGGAAACAGGTTTCATCTGGCGACGACTAGCTAAGAAAACAGTTGTCTATGCTGACCGTGGTATCTCTCTTGGTATGCAAATAGGGATAGCTGACTCTGAGAGTAGAAATATTCCAGTTGAAACTCGTTACCTTCGTGGTGAGTGGGATAAATAATATGCAAACCAAAGTAGCTGAAAGTGAAATGATAGACGCTGGGATTCGCACGAGAATCCTGGCCGGTCTTGCTCTCGGTGAGCGGGAAGCACATAAGATTTCCCGTCGATTCGGCCACTGGGACAAAGAGAGGAACTTCCCTGAGGTCTTTTGTAAGATTTACCAAGATGCGGGAATTGCGCTGGAGACTATCACAGTCGGCGACGGCCCGTCTAAGCGGTTGGATGAATTCTCTCGTGCAGAGGAGGCCCTGGCCGACATTATCATCCGCATCTTCGACATCTCCCAAGGGATGAACCTGAACGTCGCCTGCTGTGTCATCGCGAAGATGGACTTTAACCATGCTCAATCTAAACTAGTTAAAAAAGAATTCTAAATGTCGAAAATTTCAATATACAAAAATCCTGCTTACTATCTTTCCTATGGTAAAGACGACCCGCTGCTGCTTGATGTAGAAGTGAAGATAATCAAGCAGGAAGTAGGTTTCTCAGTGGAGATAATTAAGTGTATCGTCCACCAGAGCGAAGAGTTTGTACTCTTCCTCATCCAGAATATGTCTACCGATGGTATGAACATAGTCTCAGAGAGAGTTAGCTCTCTTCTGGTAGCAGAGTTACTTCCCTCCCTCTTTACTCTCTTCTACGCTGGCGAAATACAAGTCGATGAAACCAAGTGAATTAGTTCCATTCGAGTCTATCCTCATTGAAGACCGGCTGAGGGTTTCCGTCAACAGCGTGCCAGAGCTGGCTGCGTCTATCCTGGAAAATGGACTCTTCCACCCTCCAGTGGTCGAGGAACAAGCGGATGGTAAGTATCGCCTGCTCGCTGGCGGACGAAGGATGGCTGCTCTAACTTTATTAAAATCTGATAAAGTTCATGGAGCGGATTTCCAGTTGATACCAGTCACCATCTTCAACCGGCTCTCGGATGACCAGCGAATAGTGGTAGAGCTAGAAGAGAACATCCAACGGGAGAGCATGACCTGGCAGGAGACGGTCATTGGCATCTACAAGTATCACAAAGCCAAGAAGCGAACTGCTCTCATGGAGGGTGATAACTGGACACAGAGCATGACTGGTAAGTTGCTGAACATGGTTCAAGCTCAAGTCAGCACAGCTATAACCGTAGCCGAGTTGCTACTCAACAAAGATGAAGAAATCACAAAAGCGGAAAACCTATTCGACGCCTGTAAAGTACTCGCTGGAAGAGACCTTGACCTTATTCAAGCCGAACAAATGCGACGAATCCATCTTCGACGTGCGGAGCAAGATGCTAAAGGAGGTCGACCGACTAATGGGAGTACCGAAGGACTTCTTGCTCCACGCGACCGAGGAGAGGTCAGCGTTGGAGGCCAGGTCAATCTGTCAGAAAATCTCGGAGGCACAGGTTCGCAAGCTGATTCGTTACAAAAGCCTGGTCGACTACGATTCACGCCGTCAGATGTGGCTGCCTTCTACCACCACGGGTCTGCACTTGAACTGCTTCCACTGCTTGCTAAGACTACTCTCATAAATCACATCGTCTGCGACCCACCTTATGCTATCAACATGGATAACCTCTCGCAAGAGAGCGTGGAGAGAATACAAGATACGCACCAGGTCGAGGATAACCTTCGACTCATTCCTGAATTTATCCGCGTCGCTTATGACACAATTGCAGAAGACGGATTCCTCTGTATGTGGTACGACCTTGACCACCACGAAAAAATCGCTGGGTGGGCGAAGGCCGTCGGCTGGCGAGTGCAGAGATGGCCTCTCACATGGTGTAAAACAACGTCTTGTTCGAACCAGCAATCGCAATGCAACATTACTAAGTCAACTGAGGTATGTTATTTCATGCGGAGAAGTGAAAAGTCTATGCTTAAAACCAAGCAGTCTAAGAATTACATACTTGCTCCGGCTGTCAGCACAGCAACTCACCCTTTCCCTAAACCGTATGAAGTTTGGCGGTATCTTATTGAATCTGTCTCGACCGAGGGTCAAAATGTTGTTGACCCATTCGCAGGCGAGGGGAGTTGTCTTGCCGCTGCTTTCAAACTTGGGAGGATGCCAATTGGTATTGAACTGGATAAGAAACATATCGCTAGCGGAGTCAACTACGTAGCTGAGCAGATTAACCAAAGAAATATTCTCGACGATGTCCTCACTCCACCTATTTAACGGATTAACCTTTGAAGAGGTTGAGATTCTTGACCTTATACAGGAGGAGGCCGCTGAGGTTATTCAAGCCATAGCAAAGGTCAAACGCCACGGTTTCTTCGCTGCTACACAAGATGCTACATACAATAACAGACGAGACCTGGAGAAAGAATTAGGGCACTTCTTGCTTTCGATTAGTTTGTTAACCAATCTTAACCAGATTAGTATATCTCGTATCGATTCTCACAGAGCACAGAAAAGAATTGAACTAGAAAATAATCCTCACTACCTCCACCATGTCATCCTACCCCCAATTTGAATGTCAGGATTACGTGGAGGTAGCTACTCCCGACGCTCTCATCCCTCCGATAAATCCAGCAGATTGTTTACTGCAAATCAAATACGATGGGATTTGGGCCAAGGTAGTCATCCTCGACGACATCGCTACTGTCTACTCCAAAACCGGTGAATACAAGAAATCTTTCACGATTGGTAGGACATTACCCATCACTTCCCGACAGCCTATCGTCCTCATCGGTGAGTTCATGTTTGGCTCTCAGTGGAGTAAACAGCGGGACCTGTCTGGCAAGCTGTTCATATTTGACTGTCTACTCCGAGAAGGAGAGGACCTTAGTCAGCTTCCCTATAAAAGACGCTACGTTACCGCTAACTCAATCTGCCAGGAACTCGGTGAGCCATTCTTTATTGTGCCCTGCTACAGTCTCTCCAAGCTCGGTGAGTTTTGGATACAGCTACGGGATAGTTATGAAGGTATTATTGTTCGAAGCTGGAGTTCTACTTGGACTGCTGTTCTGCAAAAACTCAAGTTCACTGTCGAAGATGATTTCATCATTACTGGGTGGGTAGAGGGTAAAGGGAAACATCAAGGCAGGCTAGGTGCGTTTGAGCTGTCTCAATACGACGAGAACGGGAAGCTGGTGAAGGTTATGAACTGCGGAGGAGGATTCACTGATGAGATGAGAGACTACTTCTGGGGACGTAGAGAACTGACACTTTTCACGGTCTGCCTAGTCTCCGGTAAAGGCCGCTTCCACGACGGTTCTCTCCGTAATCCAAATTTCGAAAGGTTGAGAGACGATAAACTAACCACCGATTGCACGCTAAAAAGACAGTCAAGATAGTAGACTCGGATGCTGAATACACCTTCCAAGTTAACTTGGAGCACAAGCGGATTGAGTTAATTCTCCGTGAGTACCCAGGTCTAGGCCACCACATCATCGGGATGAACCTAGTTCCTGACATGGTTCAAATATCACTTTATAAAAGTCTCTCTAACCTATTAAATGAATATCAAACCGCCGGTCCCTGAAGAGACCAGCCAACAGCAAAATGTTCCTATCTATCTTCCTCCAGTACTCTTTAATGGGGTATACGTTATTGGGGACTTCCCTTATGATGGAAGAACTAGTCTACCTTTCGCGAATGCACACTATGGTACGCTGAAAGGTCTGTGTAGGACGGCGAAACTAAACTTTGATGAGTGTGTCCAAACGAACTTAGTTCCCTTCTTCCCCGCTAACGCTTTTATCAGCGTCGAACAGCAGGCTTATGTCACCCAAAGTCTCGAGCAGATAGTAGAGACTTTTAAGACTCACCCGCCCAAGGCGTTTATATTTCTTGGCCGTCAGACTCTCCGGCATTTCAAGCGAGGTGCGGATGGAGTTGACTCCGAGAGGGGTGCTCCCTTTCTCTGGCAGGGTATTCCCTCAATAGCCACTTTCCATCCGAGGGAACTATACTCCCAATTCGACTACTATGCCGTCGTTGAAAGTGACTTTGGCAAAGCAGCCAGGTATGCCATCAACGGCTGGACAGAAGAGAAGCTGGAGATAACTTATGCACCAACCTTTCCCGAGTGTGTCCGGTTCCTACAGATGCTCATTGAACGCCGTCCTTATATCTCTACGGACTGGGAATCGGTGGACTCCATCCTTGGAAAGTATAGTCTGGCTACCTGTATTGGATTTGGTATCAATGGAAAGAAAGCTTTTGTTATACCGTTTGTCCGCGAAGGGGGTAAGCATTACTTTTCACTCGAAGAGGAAATCGTTATATGGCGTCTCGTGGCTAAGGCACTAGAGAGCTGCCCTCAACTAGGACACAACATCTGTCAATATGACCACTGGTTTGCCGCCTACCACTGCAAAATTCTTATGCACGCAGTGGATGATACCATGTTCGCCTTCTGGGAAATCTACACGGAGCTTGAAAAGTCTCTCAGTTTCTGTGCATCTATACATCTCGATGTCTCTTATTGGAAAAACGAACTCAAGCTCGCCAGGAGTGGAAAAGTACCGCGAGACCGTGAATTCATTTATAACGGGCGTGATAACTGCGTTACCATACAGGTCGCACAGTCAACTGGAAAGGAGATTAAGGAACTGCCCCCTGCCGTTCGTGCGCACTATAAATTCAACATACGGTGCTCTCGCATATTTCAGTATATGTCGCTACGAGGATGTGTCGTTGATAGAGATAAACTGCGGGATAGGGTTTCTAAACTTACACTCGAAACGGCGAGTGAGGCCAAACTCCTGGAGGAACAAGCAGGGAGAAAAATAAAAGTCACTTCGCCTAAGCAGATGAAGGAGTGGCTCTATCGAGACCTTCGTCTACCAGTTCGTTACAAGCCGGTTAAGCAAGATGACGGTTCGATTGAGGAGAAGGAGACTGCTGATTTCCTGGCCCTCGCTTACACCGCCCGCGAATATCCTGACCTACCAGCCCTTATGACCGCTGCCCTGCTGCGTAAAAAAATCAAAAGACTATCTTCCCTCAATGCAATACGTCTTGGCCCAAACGGAGAATGTTACTGGAATTTTAACCTCATTGGCACTGAAACAGGGCGAGCTTCTGGTTATAAGCCCTACTGCGGCCTGGGTGTTCAGCCCCAAAACGTCGATAGAAGAGATAGAGACCTTTTCACGGCAGGTTACGGCATGGTTTGGGGTAAATGCGACCTTGAAGGTGCAGATGCTTGGACGGTTGCAGGACAACTCTCGCTTCTCGGCGACGATACTATGCTCAAAGACCTTCTTAGTGGTCTTAAGCCAGCACAAATCCTCTCCCTCGCAACTATCGTGGGGGAAGAGGTTATTGGCTGGAGTCAAGAAAAACTTAAACCGCTTCTTAAACTCCACAAACCGTTCCTGAAAACCAAGGAGGGTAAGCAGATTTACGATACGGATAAATCAGTTAGTCATGGCACTAACTACATGATGACTGCTCCGACAATGCACATCACCATTTTTCAAAAGTCGAAAGCGGAGTTATTTGTCCCAATTAAACAATGTGAGAAAAAACGCCTGCTCTACCTCAAGCGGTATCCAGGTCTGGAGAAGCTGTATGCCCACATTCCCACTCTCATCAATAGCCACGGATACATTGATTGTCCTTCCGGTATGCGCCGCGTGTTTTTTGGTCGCGCTGATAATCATCGTACAAGGGTGGGTCTATCACTCATCCCGCAGAACAATACCGCATACGCTACTAATCGTGCTTTGCATAACCTCTATTTCGACGATTACAACCGTCGTGATAAGACTACTTCTCTCATAATCCAACCAATGAATCAGGTCCACGATGAGTGCGACCTAGCTTTCCATGAAAACGAAATCGAAAGAGTTCGCGAAATCTTCACGAAAGCCACGGACTTCGATAGCGAAGTTTGGGGCACCCACTTCAAAATCCCCTTTGACCCCAATTATGGTCCCAACTGGGGAGAGTGTGAAACTGGGATTTACGGAGACGAGTGACTATGGAAGCCCACAAGCCTTTGTCATTAGGTCTTCTATTAACACACAGATGTTAGTTAGAATTAAAACAGGAGAGTCTTCCTATCAAGACATGTGGATAGAAGAGGCAATAGTCTGGCAGCCTTTAACCATAACTAAACAGAACCTATCAATTAGACATTACGGGAAATAACATGTACCTCTTCCTAGACACAGAAACCAGCGACCCAGTAGCCCAGCGGGTAGTTCAGCTATCCGCTATTTTAACCGATAAAGATGGGAATGAACTAGAAGTTCTCGACCATCTTATCTATCCGGACGGGTGGTATATCTGCGACCGCTTCGTTGGGTATCATGGGATAACACAGCAGATGTGCTATGACCAGGGAGTGCCAATGTTACAAGTCCTGGCTAAGTTGAACCTTATGCTGGTCAAGACTAAGCTGATAATCTGCCACAACTTCACCTTCGATTCTTCCAGGGTGCTGAATGAATTTAACATCTACACTATCCCATCTCCCTTCACTAAGATGGCCGGCTTCTGCACGATGAAAGAGGGAACTCCGATTTGTCAACTCCCTGCTTCACGCGGCTCTGGCTACAAGTGGCCCAAGCTGCAAGAGATACACAAGCACTATTTCGGAGCAGAGTTCGAAGGAGACCACAACGCTCTCTACGATGCTCGTGCTACCAAGCGGGTGTTCTTCGCCATGAGACCACCAGTCCCGGAAAACCTGCCAGTAGTCGAGTCTGCCAAGCCGCCAGAAGCAGACGATTTCAGCTCAGAAAACATTATTAAAATTTGATAAAGTTATGAATAGAACACAGTTTTTCGAGGAGACTAGAATTCTAACCCAGGAGAGGACTAAACTTCTCACCACTAAAGGCAAAGCTTACTCTGGCGACGATGACGCCTTCGCCAACTTTAAATCAGAGGGTGATGACCTGGGACTGACTAAGTACCAAATCTGGTCCGTCTACGCTTTTAAGCACATCGGGACTATTAAGCGGGCAATTAAAGTCAATCCTATACACCCAGTCGATAACAGTGAGGGTCTACGTGGACGTATTAAAGACGCCATTAACTACTTAGAACTCCTTAACGGAATGCTGAAAGAAGACGAAAGGAAAGTTGAAAGAGAAGTAGAAAAAGATGAAGACCCAAGAACTGGCCATTGAACTAAGTAACCTCTTCGGAGGTAACGGCAGGTCGACCAACGAGCAGCTAGTCCTCGTGGAGGAACTGCTTGAAAAGTGGAAGAAAGAACTTCTCCGTGATGCCCACTACCAAATTGTCTCTATTAAATCACTGGCACAAAGCGAGCGGGTCCGCGACGCCTGTCGGGAATCAATGAAACCTGATGCCTAACTTCTTTCAACTATACGCCGCATATGCCGACGGGACTGAACCTCCTGCTAATTTCCACGCTTGGAGTGCTTTGGGTGCTATCAGTGCACTACTTGGTAAAAAGTGTCAAATCCCACAAGGGCATTTTACCGTTTTCCCCAATCTGTATATTGTTCTTGTGGGCACTCCTGGCACTAGAAAGAGTACTGCTATGAACATAGCCAAGAGGCTTGTTAGGCTAGTGAAGGAAGTGCCAGTAGCAGCAGAGTCAAGTAGTAGGGAAGCCCTAATCGACTTTATGGCAGCTAACAAAGTCATGGCAACTCAAGCGGGCCAGGACATCTCCTATTGGCAGGCTAGTTCGTTCGGAACAGAGTTAGAGCAATTTCTCGGCGGTAAACACATCAACACCCAAATGGTCGGTTTTCTCACTGCCATCTGGGATGAACCCATCTTCAAAGAAGCAACGAGAAAAGGGGGATTTGTTACCATCAATAATCCCTACTTCTCAATGCTCGGCTGCTGTACTCCTAGCTGGGTTACGGACAAGCTGAGAAACGACGTCATTACTGATGGCTTCTCTCGCCGAGTCATCTTTGCCCTAGAAAGTGAGCGAGCCTGCTTAAATGACTGGCCACAGAACACCCCTGAAAAGCTTGAAATGTTAGCAGTTCTAGCCAACGAAAGTCAACGTATCTTCCAAATCATCGGTCAGTATGAGCTTACCAAGCCAGCTCGTCTCTACTACAAAGATAAGTATGCTAAAATCCAAGACGAAGCGAAGGAATATAGCGAGAAAATACAAAGCTATTTTACTTCAAAACATGAACTTGCACTTAAAATTGCAATGTGCCTTGGTGCAGGCATTGACTCATCGCGGGTTATTACCGAAGACGTTATACGAGCAGCATTTGACTTTCTTGGCCAGAGTGAACGATGTCTTGAAGTCGTATTCTCGGGAATTGGAAGAAATGAACTTAAAGCTCTTTCCGAAAAAGGACTAGATAAGATTCGTCAACTCGGGAAAGCGGGCATGACAAAAGCCCAGTTCGTCGGGGCCATGTATCATGACCTTAACAAAGCTGAGCTTGACGAAACGTGGGAGGTATTATTAACTACCGGCCAGACAACGCCGACAAGTCTAAGTTCGGCCCAAGATGCCCCACGCGTCCGGGCGACTGTATTAAACCCGCTGCCTCCGGCCGCAAACCTGCTTGAGTTAGTGCGTCATTTAGAATTGAAGACTGAAGAGAAGATGGCAACGACTCAAGCTTTTGAGATAAGAGGTCATCTTGCCCCAGAGACAAAGCAACTTCTAGACTCTTTAGCAGAGAGGAGGTCTTTGCAGGCACGCGGGATTTTACTGAAGGGAACGTCTTCTCAAGTCGCTGCCGTTCAGCCGACCCTTTGAGGGAAGCGGGCTTGGTAACTCTGCCTTCAAACTCCTCAAGCTGGTCGGTGATAGCCTGGACAAACTCGCTCCTATCCTGCAGTCCGCTTACGGAACTCAAGTAATCAGAGAACATCTGGTTCGCTTTTAACAACGCCTCCTCATCTCCTCCAGTGTAAAAATCATCCAAATGCTTACTAATATTTCTCACAACACGCTGATACTCATCGGCACTCTTCTTATTACTCTTGTAAATCTCGCTGTTAAACTGGCGCTGCTTAGACACCTGCGTAGGGGTGAATCCTGCCAGAGTAGCGACGGAACCTGAGATTCCAAGTGGGTCACTAACAGGCTGCTGATTCTTGTCGACCACTGTTCCCTTGGAGAGCACATCAAACACCCTCAGTGCCTGGCTGAGAAAAGCAGGTGCTGCACTTCTGGTGGCACTCCACCACTGCTGAGGGTTGAATGGGTCTGCTTTGATTTCACCGATTCCGTCCACCACCCGGCCAATCATACCCGCTGCTGGTCCACCGAATTGCTCAGCGGTAATTGGCTGACCAGCTTGGTAACGAATGAGCGGAGAACCCAGCCCGATTGAGTTGCTAGCGTCGACTCCGAAGATATTCGGTATTCCTCCTAGCACTCCATCAGAAACTCGGTCAGCGAAGTTAGCCAGGCCAGTCTTATCCTCCTCGTCATCGGAGAGTGAAGTCATCGCAGTAACCATTCCCTCTCTCATTGCACGTTTGAGGGATATACCAGTCATCTCTTCAAAGACTGCTTCCGCTGTAGCTGCACCAATCATTCCCATTGAACCAGAGAAAGCGAGCAGGTGAGCCATTCCGGTATAGAAAGCCTTCTTGTCATTACTGCTCCCCTGCTGGAAACCCTTCTTCCAGAACGAGTAAAGCTGGCTGATATGATTCAGGGTAAACGACTGCATTGCAGACAAGACCGAAACTGGTCCATGCCAGATTGTCCCTCCACTCTTAATCATGAAACCTGGCCGGTTAGGCTTGTCTCCAACAAAGTTTACATAATTCGTAAATTTACTGGCTTCCCCGTAGAGAGTTCGCATATCACTAACCCCATCTGCCCTCTGTTTCAGCAGACTTGCAATGAATGTAGTTTTTCTGTTTGCTCCTTCTGCTGCGGCGGAAGTGCTCTGCATGAACCGCTCAAAAGCCTTGAGTGACTGTGTTCCCAAGTAACTAATCTTCTTCCCGAATGTCTTCGTCCCCTCACTCTGAGCATTAATAGAGTCGAGAGCATTCTGCAAATCCACACTCTCATGAATTGGGTTCTCCAGTGCCGTCTGAAAAGATATACCATCGCGTTCAGCTTGTTTCAAGAGAATGTCAATGGTCTGGTCCCCGGTGGTACCCTTGAAACCGTACTTAGCAGCGAGCTTGGCACCTTTAGCGAAATGACCATAGGAGGAGAGTCCGCCACCGTCGGAGACCATTTGACTAATCCCGTTAAGTGGGATTTGCACCGCGTTCTGTACAACATGACGGAAGCTACCGCCGAGATAGTAGTAAAAAATAGCTTTCCTGAGAGTGTTGAACTCTGTTTGGTTACTCAGGGTGTAATTGAGTTCATCCTCCATTCTCTTACGCATTTCAGGATTCGAATCGAGTTCTTCCCGCTCCAGGTGGAGTTCTCCCCGAGCACGGGTGACCTTCTTGTTCCCGGATACCGTGTTGAAATCCATATATTCAACGATGTTCGGAAGGAAGTCATTCCGGTCGAACCCGGGGACTAAGTAACGGCGCTCTTTGAACTTGTCTCCTTTGACCGCTAAGACATCCTTAATTTCCTCCTCGAGTGGTTGGAAGCGGCGCTCTAAGTCAGACATAGCCGTGAGAAGACTCTCTCTCTGAGCTGGGTCCATATCGAGAGTCTGGTCAGACAAGTGGCCAATCAACTCTCCAAGTTGCTGCTTCGCTCTGTCACGAACCCCCTTCAGCTTGTCAGGACTAAAGATGCGAGCCCTCTGACGCAGTTCCTCTTTGTCCATGAGTTCGTAGTCAGCCGGAGCGAACTGATTTGCAGCGATGTAATCATCTGCCTGTTTCTTACTATCGAAGCCCTTGAATTCCTTAACCTTGGCGAACTCCTCGCCAAATTCACTCTTTTCGTAGACACGAAGCAGGAAGCGGCCACGTCTCGTCATCGGAGCGTAGCCAGCGTCTTTAGTAATAAACTTCGACTGTGCTCGCAGGGCAGCCATACGAACCATCGCCTCTCCGACTGAACTAATGAAATTATCCGGACCAGGTTGGATAGGAATTGCCCCAGTGAACTCCTGCCTAATCGCCTGGTCAAACATCAACGAGAACTGTTCCTGCTCTGCTTGGAGTTGGTTAACGTTCTGCTCCAGAACACCCTGCAACTCCAGGTCAGGATTCGGCTGGCGATTCTCCAGGTCAAGTCGCTTCTTATAGACATCCAGCTCATACCTCTTCGAACCGAACTCATTCGCCATCTGCCCCAACCTCTCCACCTTCTGTGAAACTCCCTCAGCGTTTTGTTTCTTATTCGCACGGAAGAAGACTTTGGCAATTTGGTAGTTATCCGTCGCCTCTTGTTTCCTGTGCTGCTCAGCGGCTACTCTCTCCGGTAGTTTACGAAATCCCTCGAAGAAAGTGGCTTCCTCGGGCGTCATTCCATACTTTGATATCATGTCCTTAACCTGAACAAGGTCCGCATCAGTCACATCCCTTTTAGATGATGAAAGTCTCTCTCTAATATTCTGGTTTTCCTCGAAGATTTTGGACGAAGTTTCGAGCCACTTCTGCCCTCGGGGGTTGGAAGGATTAGCCACTTCTTTAACAAACTTACCATACCGTTCGAGCGCCTGCTGACGAGATAGGTCACCTGCCTCGTTCTGACCGATGCTGGAAAGGTGTTCATAAACCTCAGATTGAGTGTTAGGACGAAAATTGTGCAGATTCCAGAAATGCTCAGCGGTGTAGGGCTGGTCCCTCGTACGGAAGAGAGCAGAGTAGAAGTAGTCTTCATACTTACTCTGCCCGACTCCCATTGCTTTCTTGAACAAGTCACCAGCAAAGCTGTGCAACTCACCGCCCCCACCCTTCGGTAGTGAACCGCCCATGTCCTTCCTAAAAGTGGGCAGATTGGAGACGAAGTTACCTTCGTCGAACCTGGAAGTCCGGTTCAGTCCCAAAACTGCCTGAAGATTGTCGTCCGCTAATTTACTAACATGCTTGCTCATCAAGTTAGCAAAATCACTAACCCTCTTACCTGCCTCTGGCAATAACATATGACTGATACTAGGATAGTCACTCCCGAAGTACTTCTTGATACTCTTCGTAAATGCCTGCATAACCCTAACGAGGGGCATTGGCAAGTACTTATACCAGTCTGGCGATTGGTTGTTGATTCTATAGTGTTCCGCACTGGCCTCCATCAACCCCGCTGCAAACTCGTGCGCGACTTTCTCCTTATAACGTGGGTCGGCTTTATCGAACTTAGTTCCCGCCAGGTACTCCGGGTCGAACTGCTCACCGAGCCCGAGTTTTCGTTTAATTTCGGAGAAAATAGCCAGCCGGTTACCTGCACCCAAATCATTACTGCTGGAAATGAATGCGGTGTAGGCTTCTGGGTCATTAAGCCGAACGTCGTCAATGGCCCCGTGAGTCAACTCATGCGAGAGCTTTGTAACTGCGTCGGACAGAGTTTTAATATGCTCGACTGACAACTTAATATCCCTCGTATCTAAGCTGATTTCTCCAACGAGACCGGGGTCACTAAAGCGGCCTTGGGTGATGATTCCCCTTTCACCCTTGATAGCGTCGAGAAAATTGAGCAGCGGCTCCACATCCTCTCGTTTGCCACCCACGACTGAGTTGAGGATTTCTTCCTCAGTCATCTTCTTGCGACCGTACCTCTTCGTCCGCTCTAGCCGCAGGGTGTTCTCTAGAGAGGTCTGCTTATCCGCGTCATAGAGACTGAAGAGTTTCCTCACTTCTGGTGAGGGATTCGAGATGTCGTAGAGGCGAGCAGTGATGTTTGTCTTCGGCTTTCCATTCTCACGAAGGATTGGAGAACCGACCTTTCTATCTTGTGTTTGGTCAGGCCCCCTACCTTCATAGACGGATTTGTGTTCACCAAAATCCACCCGCTGTCCCTTGCTCCTCGTCAGCTTCTCCGCAATCGCAGGTAGACGCTGGTCATAGGCAGCACGCATTCCTTTCTCCTGTGGAATGATATACGTCCCTCCCGGTCCGCCAGGGGAGACACCATCCATACGAATCTGGTCATGACCCTCCGTCATCATCGCCGTCGGTGCGTCGGAGATAGCAATGTACTTCGCACCAATCTCTCTAGCGTGTTGAATGATGGCTTTTACTGCTAGAGATTCATAATGTTCGAGAAGTGGATGTTGAGAGGTTTTTGGCGAATCCTTGCCCATGTTCTCTCTCTGTTCAGGAGTTAAAGTAGAAAGTGCGGCTTCTCTCTGTTCCCTACGACTTTCTATCTTTTTCTTTTCCTGTGCTAACCGTTGTGCCCAATCACCTTGTATCTCAAAGGCATGAAAAACCTTATCGCCTGCGGAAGCACCTGAAATACGAGTGGCATGTTCCGCTGTTAGTATCTCTTCATGCCCACGAGCAGAAAAGAGAACGTTTTTGTCGGAGTCGCCAAAGTGAGGACCTTTGAATAAAACTTCTTCTCTGGCGGGGACACCAGTGTATTGTTCCCCAGCAGGACCTTTTCTAGGTTTAATTTCAGGTATTTGCTTAACTGGAACCCGCCCCAAAATATCTACCGCGCGGGGCATCTTGTCGAGTGGCTTTGGCTCCACGTTATACCGGCCAGTAGCTGCGTCGCTATCACCTATAGGATGATGTCCCATTCTATCTGAGTCTATAGCGCGATGAAGTTCCTCTGCCAATTCTAACGCCGGAGATGGCAGGTCGTCGTGCAGGACTTTTTTACCTTCTCTAGTTTGATAATGCGTAATGTTACCATTGTCATCGTAGATAGGAGTGTAACCCTCTGTCTCGAGTCGATGTTCAAATTGACCTAAATTCTCTTGAGCACTGGGACCGGGCAGCAGTTTCTTCGTCTCAATCTCCGGTGTATTCTCCCTTATCCACTTGGTAAACTCAGCCGCTTTAATCTTGCCGGTCGGCTTAGAATACTGTGCATGTAGAGCGTCATAGTCAGTTCCCTTAGGAATAACTTCCCACTTTCCATTTTTTTGAATGTATTGCCCTGTGGGAGAATCAGCGGGTGGCTTAGGTAGAGTCGCCTTAAACTCATCCGAAAGCGGGTCTCCTCTCCCCTGGTGAATCAGCTCATCGATTTGAGTATATCCAGCAGCCTTCGGACCATACTCAGGTCCATAAACTGTGTACATATACACCGGCTCAACTTTATCAGATTTTAATAAAGTTTCGATTCCACGGTCCTTATAATGTTCCCAGAGAGCGGAAGGACTCCAGTCCTTCACAGCCTGCACTAACCCCTTCGCACTAATCTCAGCGTTCGCATCAGTCTGGAATCGGGGACCCTTACTCCCTTTCGCCTCCATTGACTTATTAAACATATCCAACACATGATTTGTAAACGACAGCTCATTCTGGCCATCGTCCATTGGAGTAAACAAGGATTGCAACTTCTGCAAACCATCGTTCCTAACTCTCCACTTAATCACATCTTCATTCTTCTCGGTAGAGATAACATCATCACCAATGGCCATATCCCCGAGAGACTTAAGAACCGCTCGTTCGTTATTATCCCCAAGCACCACCGCCGCCTTCTCAGTCCCACGTTTGTCTCTCAATACCGCTGCAAACCCGCTCGGCTTAACCGGCTTAGTGGGAGTACCGTAACCAAGCAGCATCCCGAGTGAGTTGGCCTGAATCGCACCTTCGATGACTGGCGGACTAGTCATACCCTCATTATAGAGGTAGAGATTCCCGTTCGTCGGGCTCGTATACGACATATAACCAGGCATTGTCGTGTCATCTAAATTCGGATTACTCCCCTTTGGAATCTCCATCACTGCTTTCTTGCCCTTACTGACCAAGTAGAGCTGTGACTGCAAGGTTGCAGTAGTCTCCGGAACAGTAGAGAAGTCGGTTGGGTCGTACTGCTTATTCTTCTGCTCCTTCAACTTGGAGATTCTGTCCTCCATGGAAGTCAGTCGACTCGTAAGGTCTTTCTCCCTAGCCAGGTCAATTTCCGTCTTCTCACTCGAAGGCTTCTTCAGCAAGTCGGCATATTCCTGTTGGTCAGTTTTATGAAGAGTGTCAGTGTAATCGGGGATGTTATTTCTAACTTCCTCTCGCTTAGCAATACGGTTGCTGGTCCCCTCGACCACATGGTCAATGGCTGCGCTGACTATTGTCTGACCAGCCAGGTAAGAAAGCGGGTTAGCTGGGTCACTAATAAAATCAGCAAGACCGCCAGGAGAAGTTGCAATGCCCAAAGCGTCACCAGGAATGGAGCCAATAGCACTGCCAACGGTTCCGCCAACCATTCCCTTAAGTCCTTTTCCGCCCATTTTAGAACGTCCATATTCAGCTCCTTTGATTCCACCGGCTAGTGAGAGTAGAGAACTGGCAGCACTACCAAGAGCGGCAGTGTCACTACCAGTTTCAGCCTTAGTGCGGCCGTAAGAGAGGGCAGCACCGGTTCCAAAACCAAGGTAACGTGGAACGCCTTTAAACGCTCCAGCTAGCATATTAACTCCCAGTTCTGGTGCTGAAGACACTAAATTCCCCGCAGTCTTCCCAGCCACTCTAGCCATCAGACTCTGGTCACCACCGAGAAATTGGGTTAGTCCCTCCTCCACACCCTGGCCAGCGTGGGAGAAGGGTGCAGTAACTGCATTAACCCCCCTCAAAAGGGCGCTGCTCTCCTGGACAGGCTTAAGGCTTTCATTGCCCGTCTTCTCGTAGAGCAAATCAGCTAACTCTTGGTCATTGAGCGAGTCAAGACCAGGGTTCTTCTGCCTGACATTTCCAAGCAGGTCAGTCGCTTCACGTAGAGTGGCCATTATTTCACCAGGTCAGAGAGATTCTTGAGCTTACCACTGGCGTCCAGTTTCTTCTTATCCGCAGCAGCTCGTGCTCGATTCGCTTCACTGTTAGCTCCAGCTCCGTTAGGCATTTTGATAAGCCCACCTTGAATTAGAGCTTGAAGTATATCCGGCTTCTCCTGTCCAATTCTTCCCTTTCTAATACTAGAAATGGCCTCCGGGTCAGCATTGACTCCCTTGGCTTTAAGTGCGCCTGGGTCGATGTCAGGGTACTTCTCAAGCAGGTCATTCAAGAACTTCTGCTGTTGCATCTCAGGAGTAATTTTCTGATTTGCTGCACCTGCTCCAATTTCCTGCATACGGAAACCGTGCTCTGCTCCAAGTCTCTCCATAGCATCTTTCTGACCACCTGCAGCAATGTCTTTATGACCCAGTAGGTCAGCCAGGATTTTATCCTGTGGCGACATCGGCTGCTGGAACGCAGCCATCTTGCCAGCGAAGTTACTGCTATCCGTAGCTGTCCTATCTTCCGCTGCCATCTTACCGGCTACGCCTTCCCGCTCGGTTAGACGATTCTGCGCTTGATACAAGTCCTCTTCCTGCCTATCAAGTCTAGTCGGGTCAATTGGACCTGAACCAGCTACAAGGAACTTAAGCAGAGACCTTCCGAAACCACTCTTCGGCTGGCTTCTCTGAGTTACGTTCTTCCCCAAGTCGGCCAGAGTCTTAGCTGTCTCCGGATGCTCAGTACGGGTAGGAGCAACTCGGTCAGGCTTTCCGAGCAGTTGTGCCAACTCTGGCGGAACATCAGAAGTGGCCGGGACAAGCATCTCGGGCGGAACATCTGCCTCTTCCGGTCCCTGTCCCTCTTGTTCATCAGGTACCACAGTATTCGGGTCGCCGATATTCAAAGTAACCGGAGCAGGCGCAGGTCCTTCGACTCCAGCCTGACCAAGCAGCGATTGAAGTTCCTCAGGAGAGTACGTGTTCCCTTGTCCTTGAGCGGCTGGACTAGCTGCTCCCGCTCCTTGTCCGTTGTAGTCAGGAGGTAAACGAATCGGGCCAGTAGACTTTGTGTCTAACTTCCCACCTTGCTCGTCATACCCAAGTTCAGCCAGCGAGGGTAAGCGGTCAGAGTACTTATTACTCCTACGTTTCTCCTCTGCTTGTGCTCCCAGAGCAGTATCCACCGCGTCATTAGCAAACGCTATAGCTCCAAGTGGACCTGCTGCTTTTCCTGCAAGTCCGCCTACTCCCCTCATCAGCGAACCAGCGCCACCGAGTGACTCCGCAAACACTCCTCCACCAATCTTCCTTGGAACATTGCCCATGCTAGGACTACCAGCAGGGAAATTATGCGGTACGTTAACCGGACCACGAACAGGTCCTTGCATTCCTGCTTGACCAGCGGAGGAGATGTTAGGAACTTGTCCGCTAGGTCCTCTCGGAGTGTCCTTTCCCTGCTGACGGAGAAGTTCGTCGATTATATCCTGTAAACCTGGAAATTGAGCGGCCATAACTTTATTAAATTTTGATAATGTTTATTAGACCCCGTAAGACGCTCCGCCAGAAATAGTCGACGATGAGGAACTCGCCTTCGTATTCGAAGTAGCCTCCGCGATACGCTTTGCCGTCGCGTCGTCCACAATCTTTTCCCCACGCAACATAGAGAGAATCTGCGCGCCGAGACTTTGACCTTGATTGGAAAGTCCAGCCAGGCCACTCGCTCCGCCAACCCTGGCAGTAGTCGCCCTGTTCGCTGCGTCATTAAACGCACCATAGCGAAGATTGGAGTTGTTGTTCTCCTGCTGATTGGTAAACTCGGAAGCTATCTTGTCCTGATTGTAGAGGTTCGCTCCAGTACCTCCTCGAAACCCTCCCGCTCTACTCTGAGCCAGCCGGTTAGAAAACTGACTATTGGCCGCTTGGTCTCCTGTGCGAATAATATTCTCCACCTCAGGATTAACCTTACTCGCGTCGCTAGCCAGACTCCTATACGCACCAGCAGCCTCTTCACCATAGCCAGCACTAGACCCAGCCTGGCCAATGAGAGAGTTAAGAACCTGCTGTCCCTCAGGGGTATTAAAGTCTGACGTTCGAAGTGTGTTTCTCAGAGAGTTCTGCTCTTCGTTCTGAGCAGACTTCGTATCCGACTCCGATGAAGACTTTGTCTGACTAGCATTTACGCTTGCACCCATATTATTGTAGATTAAATTTGTATAGTGTGGCTACTTTCGTAGCGCCGAATTTACTTAGCCATCTCTCATAAGACTTTTCAGTTCTTGTAGATTGTGTGTAGATAGTGGTATAACCTTCTTCTATCGACCACTTGGAAAGGTCCTTAAGTAGTTGATGAGTCTCATCCCGATAATCCTTGTTCATGTAAAACAGCCAGAATACCGCAGATGGTTTATCGTTAGGGAGCAAGGTTACGAAATAGAGTAACTCTCCCTTCTCGTTCAACAGTCCCCAATAGTAATTCTTACCAGGATTGAAAAGTTGAACTAGCTTAGCTAGGAACTCATCCGTACCCAATTCAGGTTCCCATCGTCCGTCTAAGTTCTCATGAATACGAACTAATTCCGGCACATACTTCGCCAGCTCAGAAATAGAAGTGATTGGATTAATTTTCACAAGTTATGGGCCTAACCTGCAACAAGTGAAAATCTGCATTTGAACAGTTTTACTACCCGAGGCTTGATAAAAGAAAAACTCTAGATAGTCAGTTGGGACTAAATTCATCATAAACATTAAGACCTGTTGGTCAGTGGTCGCGTTATCAGTAGCTTTATTGTTAGTAAAGATAAAGAAAGACCCATTTAACCTAGCCCCGTACTGAACAGACCCATTGCCAGTTGTATTTGCATAAAAATGAGCACAAAATTGCCATAGTCCGCCTTGTCCAGTAGGACAAGTAATTCTAGTGGGACTGCCAGAAGAGAATACACCATATAAATTAGAAGTCTCCGTATCAAACTCAATCCAAGTAGCTGCACCTGAAGTCGATGTTTGATTCGCAGCTCTTCGTAATTCAGTATAATTAGTAGGTCCGCTAGAGCCACCTCCACCAACAGCAAACTTCATCATTAACCAACTGGTCCCGTTACAATGTATAATCGCTGCCTCACCCTGAGCAAGAGTTTTTGTAGCAGCTGAGCTGGTTGCGTCTCTAATAGTCTCTGCTGAGTCAGGGTCAATAGTGATAACTCCCGAACCACTATTAAAGATTACGCAAGAGAAATGAGCCCCAAGAGTGGCAGCAGCCGTTAACGCAATTGTAAAAGTTCCAGAAGTACATTCAAAAATGTATCCTCTATCAGCTAAAGCTACGGTAAAACCGGCCGTTTTTGCTACTCTAATATCCAAAGGTCCACCAATCATCTGTTGGCCAGACCTAGCAGGAACTGTTTGAACAGTAGTCCCTAATGCACCTGTGACAGGACTAATAACAATACTTCCAGTAGTAGCATTTTCTAAACTGACCCCTCCCACGCTAACTCCAGCCTCACCAAGCATTAACTTAGAGACGCCATCTGTTCTAATGCCAGCAGCAACTTTAACGTCTGCATCGTCATTACCCAGTAATACACTATCGGCAGTAAGGTCACCGCCAAGGTTAGTAACAGTTCCCGAAGCGGTAATTTCAGCAAAGATTTCATCAAGTGCTTCTTGCACAGTCACCGCGGTCAACCCGGTAACCGTATTGTCATAGTTAATATCACTCGCCGAGTCCAACTGTGGATTAACCATAGGCTGGACAAAGATAGCCCACGCTGTCCCAGTGTCAAAATAGACCGTTTGGTCTGCGCTGAAAAGTCTACCCTTGATGCCAGCGTCAGGTCTATCTTGAATTGACCCGGATAGAATAATTTGTTCTAGAATCATGGATTAGGTATTCCTATCACCATCACAATATCACCGCCAGCAAAAACCGGTTCTCCGCCAGCACAAAGCACTTCGTCGTGAACATTACTCCCAGTTACCGACTCCGAGAGGGCCTCGTCCGTCTGGTCTCGAAGGTACTTATAAACATTTTCCAACTCTTCTCGAAGTTCAGGAACAGTCTCTTCGTCCCCTCGGACCGACTTAAAAGGGTATGTCTTTTTATTCTTCAGGAGCCCCATCGACTTGGTCCTCCACTTTGATTAGAGAGAGTAATCTTAAATCGTCTACATTATCATCTTCCTCATTACTCCATTCGAATCTGAACCGAATATACTTTCCAACTCCGATGGCACGAATGAAGAAATTGAGTGAACTATCTGTGTCTCTATCGAGACTTTTGGGAGTACTCCAAGCGATTGGTGCTGATTGATTCGGCCGGGTACCGATGGAAAGCTGGATGTCCGGCTCGCCAGTTCCAACGTATTCCAGTAGTGCTTTGGTGATTTCATTGACTTGTCCGAAGGTTGCGAAGTAGAAATCGAAAGTTTCAATACGATGGTCGAAGGAAGTCTCATCCGCTTTCAGAACAGCGTCATCTGACTTCAAAATCACTCCGTCAGCAGCGGCGAAGGGCTTGAACACGACGGGAAAACCCTCATTAGGGTCATCAATTACGTCATCAACATCGTCAGGGAACTCAGTATAGTCATCAATGACCTTATACCCACTCATCGCCACGAGTGGTGTGTCCATCCAAGCAGTAATTCCCTGTGGTTCTCTCTCACTCCACTTTTTTTCCTTGTAATTGTACACAATTGACCAGAGTGAGTCATCTGTCCTAGTATAAACCCAGAAAACCTGAGTCTTTCTCGTATCCAAGTAGCCACGAACACTCATATTCGCGACTATTTTGATGTTATTGATGAAACGTTGGAAAATAGGCTCACCAATTGACACCAACTGAAGACCATTCAACATATAAATGTCATCCTGCGCGATAAAGAAGTCAACTTCCCCTGCTCTCACTACTGCATTGTGAAAAATGTTACCAATGCCAGGGATGAGTGGCTCAAATCGGAACCCGCCAGGAAACCCAATGTCCTGTGCTATCCAAATACAATTCTCCGAGTAGCTAACCGGACTTCCTCTCTGATAAGACAGCCCGGTAATCTGTCTCGAGTCAGGTTCGAGCTGAAAAAAGTCTGCTTCACTCTCATTAGGATTAACTACAAAATCCTCTGGTGAATCTCTATCACTCCACCTAAACATCGCCAGCTCATTGTCGAGAAAGTCTCCCACAGCTCCCAGGAAAACATGCCCAGTAGCGATAATTCCATACCTCGCATACGGTGCTCCCTCAATCGGAGTGACTAGTTTCCGCTCGATTTTAACATAAGGAGATTGCAGCTTGGTAACATACAAACAATCATACCACTGAATAATAACATAAGGGTCGCTGCTATCAAAGAACCCTTCATAAATCGGAGTTACTTCAAATAACTCCGTCTCGAAGTTGAACCAGTAAACACTCGTCTTAGAGAACGCATAGAGATTGTAGAACTTTCTATTAGCTAACTGGTAATAACCGAAGCTAACAATCTTATCGCCAGTCTCCAATTCCAAGTCCTGAAATATTGAATACCCCTTACTAGCAAACAACCTTCCCAGCCGCGGCTCTATGTTGTTCAAAAAGAAGAAGACGAGGATATCCGCGACTACGTCCGGGTTATACGTATCCACTCCCTCATTCAACTTGAACTGCTTTGGCTCGTGAATCATAGAGTCGGGATTCTAACTACCTGGAAGATGCTCTCAAGCGGATTGTTCCGAATATTAACTGACATTGTCCCAGACCCAACGGTTAGTTCGTAGCGAATAGAAAGAGTCTGACCGGCAGAGATATTGAATAGTCTATTAATAGCCAGGTCAGCATCGCTAACATCCGCTCCTCTGCTCAGCGTAGTCCTAGCTGCCAGAGAACCATCTAAATAGACCTTCATAATGTGCATAATCGATGTCGGACTCGAGCTGGCATCCTCCTCGATTGTCAGCGCAGACATCAACATAAACAAGCCAGAATCAGGAGCAGTGAACTTAAAAGTACTAATACTATAATCACTCCCACTATCCAAATCCTCAGTATCAAACTCTACATTAACCTCCGACGCTCCAGCTACTACTGGCTGCGCTGTGCTCATGGTAGCGATGACTCTCGTGCGACTCAACAACGAGTTAAACTGCGCTTGCGGGCCAGCCAACTCATCACAAAGATACGCCTTAATCTGCCTAATTGCATTGTCCAGGATACTAATCGGCTCAGTCGCTCCATTTGGCGTGGCCGGGTCTAACGCACTAATGCCATCACCATCTGTATAATTGTAAGACATGTTAGTTAAATATAAAATTAGGAATACCTACAACCACTTTCTTTCCACGAAGAGCTTGAACCACATGTTCAACAACTTGTAAAACACTACTAGCAGTAAAATCCACATTAATAACGTCTTCCGTCGGATTGCTGCCGTCAAAGTCTGATTTGGTTATGGGAATGCCAATTCTGTAAGAAGCCCCGATTTCCAAAGCGTCACACGAGCAAGCGACAGTAACTTCAGTATAGATAAAAGTAAAATCTCCGGCTCCTCTTAACTCATATCGAGCGGTTTGAGATATTCCAAGAGTAGGTGTCTGTCTAGCTAACGCATCAGCCTCCATGTCTTCAGAAGACAGAATAGTGTTCACGCTTCCTACACAATTAATAGATTGTCGACCAAAACCTGAAACGGTTGGACAACATCCTAACCCTGTCACTGTTTTCTGAATGTTACTAACAGTTGCGTCAGAAGTATAAACAGGTTCTAACTGAACAACCAAATCTTCCAACGGAACGTAGATAGCCGGAGGATTACCGTTAGCGACGCCAGAGTTTCTTTCCGGTATGGTTCCACTTCCGTCCGGTCTAGTCCGGCTAGTTGTTAGCTGCTCAGTGTACGCTCCAGTAAGAATGTCATATTCTCTCCACTGGCTCCAAAGGTCGGTAAAAACTTCTCGACCAGCTTCGTAAACCCAAGACCCAACTCCATATCCAAATATCGCTTGTACGTGTATATCCAGGGTAAAAGTATGTCCTAAAGTAATACTAAAACTAGCAGGCACTGCGGAGGCTGCGTTATCTATACCTGCAAACCAAGGAGTGCTACCAGGGTCTATGTGAGCTCCGCTCACGTTAACCCAGGAAGCACTAATAAAAGTATAATGCGCGGTGTTCGTTGCGTAGTCGATACTATTTAACGCACAACTAACAGAACCACTTGCTATCTCGTTGAAAAAGTAAAAAACAGGAAACAATCCACTCTGCCCACCAGAACCTGGATAAAGTGTCTCACAAGCGTTGCTAGCAGAAGTTTTGTCTAGGGCTAAAGAGCCAGTAATATCCTGTCTTCTATACCTTCTAGGCGGAATAGACGGAGTTAAGAACTCATCAAACCCAATAAGGGTGGCTGATTTATCCCGACTAACGAAAGACGTCTCAATAAACGGCTGAGTGCCAAAAATTAACGGAGGTATCTTAGGAACCGGCGGAGTCGGAGGGAAAACCGGGCCGGGTCCAGGAGATATCAAATCGTTTTTACCTGCGACTTCTGCCGGAGTCTTACAGTTAGCCGTAACCGGTAGTGCTACCAGACATTGTGTCATTCTTGCGAAGTGTTAGGATTCATCATGATTTGACTATCCCAAGCAGCCAACCCAGCTAGATAAGACTTAACTTCCTCGTCTTTATAAGGATACGAAGAGTCTAATTTTAATGCAAACATCAGCTTCTTTAACGCTAACATGTGCACTACATCGGCCGCATAGTCCAAAAAGAAATTAGTGTCAGTACTATTCGCCATAGGGACAATCCAAATATGCAAATGGATTAACATCTCCTTCGCAGTAGTAGGCTTAGGGTAAAGACCTATCTTATTGCCCATTATGAACGCGATAAGGTCTGGCCGGAAACTGTCTTCAATGGTAAATCCAATCTGCTGCTCGTCGTAAATTTGTGAATTGTCCGTATTCCTCGACCGTTCTAACTTCCTCCGCCTCGTCTGAAGCTGAGAATACGTCATTATCTTAATCGGTTTACCCTGAATCTCGTCACTTGTCCTAGCTTGCTGAAGCGAAACCACGTCCCTCAAAAGCCCAGCACAAACCTCTCCCAAATCTACGTAAAGTTCGTTAGCCGGATAAGTAAACTGAGCTAAACTTTCGGTGTGAGAGAACGCATGGTCACGTTGAAGATAGATGACAGCATCGTTAATAGCTGCTTTAGCTTCAGCTAACACATCCACTTCAGTCAACGGTCTATTAACCGTTCTCATCAACCTAGTATACGCAGATAAAAAATCAGCCATAAAAACTTTATTAGATTTTAATAAAGTGAAAATCCCCAACAGCACAAAGCCGCTGGGGATTCCCACACTGAGTTTTACGGATTAAATAAGACTCAGATAAGATTTACGTTTTATTCGTATATCCCGAACCGCCAGCGCCAAACGGCTGAGCACGGTTGGTGCTCATACCGCTAGGGTCATTGGTTGCCTTTTCGCCAGGCGTATCCTTGATATTCGACTCTTCGGGCTGAATGCCCTTGTAGTCATCGGGAGCAGTTCCTTTTTGAAACGGAATTGCTCCTTTGTTCACCACATCATAGTTCTTTGGAACTTTCATTTAATAGTATCCTTGAATGCAGACTTTGTACGTATCGTTGGGAAGGTCTGCGAGCACCCCCAACGAAGCAATTCCACCAACGAGCAACGAATCACCGGTATAATCCGGCGCTCCGAAGTAGATTTTATCTTCACCGTCGTTAGTAATACAAGCGATGCCGATAATCTGCTTAAGTCCGAACAAGCTGGCCGGAAGGTCGTCGACAGCGGCACCACCGTTTGCAGTGGTGTCGATGACCAACGTTCCTTCGACCATCATGATAGACTTCTGAGCAGGACCACCATAAGTCCATGCCCGAACCCTAGTAAACGCGTT
>Ga0193753_10000312_pt1 | contig 47974 bp, 37 predicted proteins | sample H1c2metaG_FD_144925 | JGI IMG/M metagenome (GOLD analysis project Ga0193753, IMG submission 144925) | Soil microbial communities from a riparian zone of the East river system, Colorado, United States - H1c2 | ecosystem: Environmental > Terrestrial > Soil > Riparian zone | place: USA: East...
CTTGGTTTTGATTCCGTGGTTCATGTGTGTGCTTCCCAACTCACACACTCACCCGACACCTGTCCACCAATTCGAGACAAGGCCACTTGAATCTCATCACCAACTCGACTTTGATTCCGCTCATGAAATCTTTCCCGCGGCTCTCCGCGCTCGCTTTAGCATTGTTCGTGTCGGTCAGTTTTGCGCGCGCGGACCATTTTGTTTACTTCGGCACTTACACGGGCGCGAAGAGCAAAGGTATTTACGCTTACCGCATGACGGACGATGGAAAATTCACACGCATCGGCCTGGTGGCGGAGACGGCCAACCCGACTTATCTCGCGGTGCATCCAAACGGAAAGTTTCTCTACTCGATCGGCGAGGTGTCGAAGTTCGGCGACAAAAACACGGGAGCCGTCAGCGCGTTTGCCGTGGATACGGCGAGCGGCAAGCTCACGCCGTTGAATCAACAATCTTCTGGTGGCACAGGGCCGTGTCACATCGACGTGGATCGCGCGGGCAAGGTGGTCGTGGTGGCGAACTACGGCGGCGGCAGTATCGAGGCGTTGCCGATCAAGGAAGATGGTTCGCTCGGTGGGCCTGGTACGTTCATTCAACACGAAGGCTCGAGCGTGAACAAAAGCCGGCAGGAAGGCCCGCACGGGCACGCCATCGTCATCGATCCCAGTCAACGCTTCGCGGTGGCGTGCGACCTGGGTTTGGACAAGGTGCTGGTTTACAAACTCGATGCGGGCAACGCGAAGCTTACGCCGAATGATCCGCCATTTGCGACGGTGGCGCCGGGTGCCGGACCGAGGCACATCGCGTTTCGTCCCGATGGAAAGTTTGCTTATGTGATTAACGAACTGAATTGCTCGATGACCGCGTTCGCCTGGGACAGCAGCCGCGGCGCGCTCAATGAGGTCCAAGTGGTGAGCACGCTGCCGGATGGATTGAAGAAGGGATACAGCACGGCCGAGGTGTACATGCATCCCAATGGCAAATTCGTTTACGGGTCGAATCGCGGCCACGATTCGATCGTGGTGTTTGCGAGCGACGCGAGGAGCGGCAAGCTGACGTTGGTCGAGCATCAGAATACGAAGGGGAAAACGCCGCGTCACTTCGCGATTGATCCTTCGGGCAAGTTTTTACTCGCGGAGAATCAGGACACGGACAACGTCTTCGTCTTCCGCATCGATCAGGAAACCGGCAAGCTGGCGCTGACAGATGAAAAGCTCGAAGTGAGCGCGCCCGTTTGCGCGGTGTTCGTGCCGGTGAAGTGAAGTTCTTTGCTTCCGTTTGCGTCAACGTTCCTCTGAATCCAAATCATCCTATGAAATGCGTCATCGTTCTTTCGTCATTGGCTGCTCTTGCTGTTCTCGCCGTCACGCCGTTGCGAGGTGCTTCCGCCGCGCTCGTTCCACCGAAGCCCAATGACCCTTACTTTGAAAAATTTGAACCGACACCAGCGCCGCAACCGGACGGGTTGCTGCTGAAGAAGGGTGATCGTCTTGCGATCATCGGGGACTCCATCACGGAGCAAAAATTGTATTCGCGCTACATGGAGACTTACCTCACGGCGTGTGTGCCGGAGTTGGAGATCACCGCGCGGCAATACGGCTGGGGCGGCGAAACTGCGCCGGGTTTCCTGGCGCGCATGACGAATGACTGCCTGCGCTTCCAGCCAACGATCGCGACAACGTGTTACGGCATGAACGACCACGGCTATAGCGCTTACCGCGACAGCATCGGTGATCGGTATCGCAAGGCGCAGACCGCGATTGTGCATTCGTTCAAAGACAATGGAGCGCGCGTGGTGCTGGGCTCGCCGGGCTGCGTGAGCAAGAAAGCAGAAGCGCTCAACTTGAACTTGTGTCAGTTACGGAACATCGACATTGAAATCGCCGGAGAGGAAAAAGTCGGCTTTGCGGATGTGTTCTGGCCGATGTTCACGGTGGGCCGCGAAGGACAGCAACGTTACGCGACCAACTACGCCATCGCAGGTGGAGACGGCGTTCATCCCGGCGGCGCCGGGCACTTGGTGATGGCTTACGCATTCCTTCGCGCGCTCGGACTGGACGGCGAGATCGGCACCTACACCGTGGATTTGAACTCCGGCGAAGCGAAGGCCAGCAAGGGGCACGAAGTCGTTTCCGCCAAGAAGGGCGAAGTGGAAATCAAGAGCACGCGCTATCCGTTCTGCGCAACGGGCGCGGCGAACGTCGATAGCAGCGTGCGCTCGGGCATGTCGCTGGTTCCGTTCAACAAGGAACTGAATCGCCTGATGCTTGTGGCCAGGAACGGTTCCGCGGAGAAATACAAAGTGACGTGGGGTTCGACATCGAAGACCTACTCGGCAGCGCAATTGGCCGCCGGCGTGAATCTCGCGGAAGACTTCGCCGAAAATCCGTTTTCATCGGCGTTCAACAAAGTGGACGCAGCCGTGGCCGCGAAACAGGCTTACGAGACGCATCAAATCAAAAACATTTTCCACGGCCCGGAATTCAAGCTCGAACCCGACACGATGGTGAAGTTGACGGAGCGTGCTCGTGAACCTCTGGTGACGGCGATCAAGAAGGCATTCGTGCCGGTGACGCACACGATCCGAATCGAAGCGGAATAGGCGCGCCACGGGCCGCCGCTAAAATTTCATGATCAACAGGATGGACGTAAAACCGTCTCGTTCGTTTTGCCCGTGGAATTCGTAGCTGCGGTCCACGTGCCTGACATTCAATTCAAAATGCCGTGAGGTGAACGCGATGCCGAAGCGCGCCTCGGCCACGAACGGTTCTTTGTTCACGCTGTGGCTTTCGCGAAAATTATTGCCATCGAGAAAAATGTCCACGACCACGGCCTGCCCGTAGAGGCCGCCGAACAGATACGCGCCGAGGTCCGCGCCGCCGTGACTCTCGTTGAGGCCGAACTCATTCGGGATGTTGTAGCCCGCGCGCAATGAGCTTCCCGCGTGGAAATCCGTCCGGACGTTGCCAAGATTGCATCCCGCCTCAGGCAACAATTGCAGAGACCATTTATCGCCCAGAACGAAGCGATGCCGGCGGATTTCACCTAATTGCACGCCGACCTCGGTGTTAATCTGGTGCCGCCATCCATTCGGCCGATCGAATCCCCAGAAATGGTGCCACGTGATCTGCGCATCGTCCGCTTGCGATTCCGGGCCGACCACGCCCGCATCCAGTCGAAATGTTTCCATGAGCTCCATGCCTCTCCCGTTTGTTCCGCGCTGTTGAAAAATCGCGGCGCCGTAAAGCCACCCCGCATAGGGGCGATCGCCGCGGATGAGTTGATGGGCCGAAATGTTCTCCGGTGTGTAGATTTCCTGGCCGCCTTCGAGGCCCCACTTCCAGCGCGCGGCCTCGTAACCGAGAGAGGGCGTGTGCGCCGTCATCCAATTCTCGCTGGCGTAGTCGCGCGACAGGAAACTGAGCCTCGAGCCTTGCGTGTAATGGCGGTCCGACAATCGCGAATCATTTTCTTCGTGAACCACCAGGACGGCGCGGTCCCAGCCATTGTCCGCGCGCATCGCTCCGGAAAAGAGAATGGAAATCGCGGCCCACGCGAGCGCGCCAAAGAATCGTCGGTTGTGCATTGGGAAAAAATGGAGCGGGCGAAGGGAATCGAACCCTCGTGGCCAGTTTGGAAGACTGGAGCTCTACCATTGAGCTACGCCCGCTTCAGATGGGCCGCAGTTTACCGGCGACCAGTGCCTTGTCAATGCGGGCACCCAGGCAGGCGTTCAGTGCGGTGTAGCAGACCAGCCGCAGCGCTCGCCAGGAACAACGCCGTTGCGGTTGGTCGAGGACGACACATCTGCGTTTCCGTGAGAATTACAGCTAGTTCACGCTTGCCGGGCGTTTCTGCGGCGGGATGCGCTTCTGTCTTTCAGGGAATTCCTCCGCCGAATGCAGGGCGTTACCCGCAGCATCGATTAGTCGAGGCGTGATGAAGAAGAACAGTGCCTTCTCCGTGTAGTTCGTGGTGATCGTTCTGTTGGCGTCGCGTTCTTTCTCCATGTTTCTCGCTGTGCCCGCAGAGATCACGATGGTCTATCCATCCCAGACGAGCGCGGTGGTCGAGGTTTGGCGCAATCGAAATTTCGGCAACGGCACCGGGCTGGATTGACCGTTTGATTGTGCCGATCCAGCCTTCGCTGGCTGAACGGTTGTCGGATCTTCATAGCCCAGAAATTCTTTCAAAGAAGGCATGACCGTCATTTGAATCGTATAACCGTCGGCTTGGACGTACGGGATTAAGTCGAATGACGGGTCCGAGTTCAAAAGGCTGGGCAATGGGTTGAATCGCATCCGGCGCTTTGTTCTTTGGATCGATGTTCAGATCTGTCACGACGTAGCGTATGTCCACGACTTTGATTTGCGCCTGCCGCCCGCTCAGGGTGGTTACTTCGGGCGCGTTCAAGAGATCAGTTGCTCCGATTTGTTTCATCGCTCGCATCACCTCGTGAAACTGGTCCTCGGTAAGGATGCTCGTGACGGAAACGTTCGTGATGGTGGATGAAGGCCCTGGCCCCACGTACCAAGACGCAGCGCTGTGCAGTACGTCCACCGGCACTCCCAGCACCTTGACGCGGATGCTCACCTGCGGCGGACTCGTATTCAGTAACTGCACGGCCTTCTCCACCACATCGAGATCGGGCAAGGTGGCCCGGACCATCAAGACGCCCGTCCGCTCGTTGAAGAACACGCTCTTACCGGGTGCGCTTAGGGCGACTCCAGCTTTCTCCCAGAAGGAGTGAAACATGCCGAGGAGCGCGTTCGTTTCGCCCGCCTCGTCAAAGATGGGCGTGGACCGTCCTGATTTGAAATTCGGCTTGGTCACGGATCGTAGGCCGCTTTGGAAGGTGTTCGGATCGACGTGAAAAAAACGTGTGTGCAACTGTGGCGGGTTGGAGGGCTGCTCGGGAGCGATTTTGTTCGTGGTTGTGTTCACAGGTTCAACCAACACCTGTACTATGTTGGCTAATCGCGCGCTGTCTCCCGGCTTGGTTAAGACGGACGCATTGGTGTGCGTGGTTGATGGCGGAGCGTTGGTTCCGTCAGTGGCAGGGGCAATGGAGGGCACCCACCGTCGTGCTTCGATGTCCGCGTCTTTGAAAGCCATTTCGACTGTTTCGAGATCCCGTTGGGTTGCTCTCACCATCAGTACATCGAGGCGGTCGTTGTAGAAAATGGCTTTTCCCGGGGCGCGGAGATCGATCCCTGCGGATTCAATGAAGGAACGAATGAAGGAGATCGCAGTTCCGCTTGCGGGAGCGCCGATGAAAAATTGCTTCCGGGAGAAGAGTCCGTCCCGTTGCGCTGCGCCATCTACCATTCGAAGATCCTTGAGACGATTGGTGCGCAACGGCCCAAGTTCAGCCTCGAAATTCAACTCAGCGTCATCGCCGTGAACCTCGACACGTTGCGGCCCGAGCCGACGGTCGAAGGCTACAGGACGCCTGGCCTCGGCCGACGCCGTCTTTTCAAATGCTTTCCGATCAACTCGGAAAAACCGCGTGTGCAATGACTCGGGAGCGGGTGCCTTGCTTTGTTCACTCCTGCTGACGGCGCTCTGCCGCGCCATGACTAGCTCCAGGTAAAACAACGCGCCCATGTTCCCGGGATCAATTTGAAGCGCTTCGATTAAGTTCGTCGCGGCGTAATCCAGTTTTCCTGCCTCGTAACAGGCTTTGCCATTCTGAATCAATCGCGCCGCTTCGACTCGTTTTCCTTCCGTTACGTCGCCCGTCGATTTCGTTACGCCTGTGACTGAATCGCGCGCCTCATTGGGGCCGTGAGTATGCGTACTCACGTCATTGGTTTTCCGGGAGGCGTCATAAGTCGTTCCCTGAGCCCGAAGGTGATGCATCAATTGGCTTCGACCCGGAACTCGGCCCACGTCATTGGTCGTTGGGATTGCTTCAGTTCCTTCCGGGCGAGATCGAAGTTCAGCGGTTCTTGCGAACGCGGTGCCAATGATCGAAGTGCGCCACGTTTCGGTCCGATCCCCAGGCGAGTTCGTCACGGCTGCCGCTATTATCCACAACAGCAATGCGCAAAGTGCTGGTGCGGCCAATCGAAGAAACCACGGCACGGGACGGCTCAGACGCGTGTCGGGGGTAAGCGCCAGGAGTCGGTTGACGCGCCGGCCGAATCCGGAACGGAAGCCCCCGCCATCCATTCCCAGCCACGCTTGAGGCGCGCGTTGGCGTGGCAACTGAGCGCATAACACCAGACACTCTGCCAGTTGATGAGGTCCGTCCTAGACGAGCAGGCTGGCGTCGTCCGTTACCAGTTCGTTCGCCCGATCCAATTCGCGCCTGGCCAACCAGACGCAGGGATGCCACCACAACATTGCACAGAGCAAATGACTTAGCGTGCGCCATGCGGAATCAAATCCAGCCAAATGGGCGAGTTCATGTGTCAACGCGACTTCCTGCTGGGCAGCGGTGAATGTTTCCTGAAAGTGGTTGGGCAGCACAATCACGGGACGAACCACGGCGAAGGTGAACGGCGCGCTGGTCCGAACGCTGCGGGCGAGGGTAACGCGACGTTCTATTCCCATCTTCACGGCGAGGCGTTGCGCCAGTTGAGCCAGATTGGATTCAGGCCAACGGCGTGCAGGCATCCGAAAAGCGATGGTGAGCGGTTGTGCGACGGCCATCCGGAAAAGCAAGAGCGCGGTGATGCCCAGCAGACCTATCGCGAGCCAAGGGACGCGTGGACGCGGCGAATCTGATTCCGTCGCCGTCTGGGGCGTCGCTCCCGGCACGGTCGTCACAGCGGCGAATCCGGCGAATGGCACAATGAATTCGACCGATTCAGGATTCCAAGTCGTTACGAGTGCGGTGTGCGAGGGCGGAAATTTGCCCTCCATTTCCGGCCAGCGCAGCCATCCACGCACGCCGTTCAACTCTCCAATCAACACCAACAGCATGGCGAGTAAGGTGATTTGCCAGAGATTGCGCTGTCGGGCCGCCGAGGCAACGCGCCTGGAAGCGAGTTTGGCTGCCACGAAGAAGACAAAGAGTTCGAGGGTGATCACACTCGCGCAGGTCCACCAATCGTAAGGCGCAGGCTGGGGATTCATTTGGACTTTTTCCTCTCCGCGATGAGTTTTTCGATTTTGGCCAATTCATCGTGGCTCACATCCCGTGTGTTGAGCAGGTGGCAGACGAGATCCGCGAGGCTGCCTTCGAACAATCGATCCAGCAGGTGTTCCGACATGTTGCTGGTGACGGCGTGCGAATCGATGGCGGCGCGGTAGATGAACGTGCGTCCATCGGCGCGATGAGCCACGAGTCCTCGCGCCTCCATTTTGCGCAGCATGGTCGCAATCGTGGTGTAAGCGAGGCCGCGCTCTTTGCTCACGCTTTCAAAAACCTCGCTGACGGTACACTCGTTTCGCTGCCAGAGGACCTTCATGATCTTCAGTTGAAGATCGCCGAGCCGGTATGTTTTTTGTTTGCGCATGGTTAAGACGACCGAGATAATACTACCAAGGTAGTATTTTTGTCAATGGGAGATTCCACGCTCGATGCGGCGGGAACCAAATACTCCGCTGGGCTGACAGAAGGAAACGAACGGAACAAGGTTCGGCGGTAATCCCCCGTTCCAGGTGTTGACTGCACGCGGACCAAACGGCCCGGCTCTGGTTCAATTGAAAAAGCGCCGGGAACTTAGCTCTTCTGACTTCGTTTGCTTCTGTTCCCTGCTGATTGTTCCGGCTCAAGTCACATTGACGCGCGCGACTTCGTAGGGGCCGAGGCGCAACTCGATCTTTCCCGAAACCGATTGCATGGTGGCACCAGCCTCGCCGCGAAATTTTTCCGGGTCGCGCATCGCCTCTTCCACGGTGTCCGTATTCAGGCGCTTCACCCGCGCTTCGCAAGTGCCGGTCTTGATTTTGATCTCCTGTTCCTCGGGCAAAAGATTGGCGACGAGGATGCGCTTGCGGTTCTGCGCATTGAGCAACGTCAGCGCTTCTAACTGCAACGGATGGGTCGAGTGCGTCGGGCAGACGCGGTTGAAGTCCGCCATTTCCGCGAACACGTGGTAAACGGGAAAGACCGCGCCGGGGATGGAGAAAAACTTCGCGGGGAGCGGCGAGCCGGCTTCGGTTTCCATGATTCCGCGCCAGCCGCAGGTTTCGAAATACGTGGCGCTGTGAACGTGGGCCGCGAGCGCGAGCCGCGAAAGGTGCGCTACCGTCCAGGCCGCGCCGAAAAGCGACATCTGCCGGGGATCGACATCGCCGGGAAGATGGCCTGACGAAAGATCATCCTTGCCCTGCGGCACTTTGTGCCACGGCTTCAACGTGATGGGCGCAATGACGACTTGCTGCGCCGAAATGGTTTTCGCCGTCTCGATCGTTTCCACAATGTCCGCGGCGTTTTCGATCATCGTCACCGGATCGGTCAGGTGAACCTGAGGCGTATTCGGATAACATGGTAGCGCGGTCGCATCGGCGGGCGGACGGTTGCGATTGAATTCAGTAAAGAACGGCGATGCGCCGGCGGCCACGAGGATCTGGTTTCCATGCGCGACCAATTTGTGGCGCGCGAGTTGCACCGTTTCCGGCAGCGTCATGGCATGGCCGTGTTGATAAACGATCCAGAGCGAGACTTTCGGACGCGCGACTTCCAGTTCGCGAACGAACTCCACGAGTTCCGCCTCGGCATCCGCGCCCAGGTGCAGCGCGCATTGCAGCGGCAGGCTGAGTTGACTTGCTTGTGCTGCAGCAGCCCGCAACTCCGCTTTCCAATCGTCCGCGAATGTGATGTCAGCGCGCAGGTGCGCGAGCCGCAGCGCGCGGATTCGTTCCGCTTCCCGTTCAGTCAACGGCTCTCCATGCTTCGCCATTTGAAGTCCCAGCGCCGGCTTGGCGATCACCGGCGTGGTAGAAATGGAAAGTTGCGCGCCGCGGCCCTGCACGATCGGCAGGACTTTTTTCTGCTCTGGATTGATCAGCGTGAGCGTGACTTTGTGCTGCACGCGATCACCGGGCTTCACTTCGACGGGTTTGGGCAAATCCTGCGGCGTGCTGTAAGTCTTGAACGAAGCATCGCCGTAATTGCGCTGGTCTTCCGTCTCGAACACTTCGCCTTCGAAGCGCACTTCAGCGCGCACTCCCGCCGCGACTTGATGTGTGATGGCGCGCATATCTTTCCACGGTTGCCAGGGCGCGATGCTTTTCGGAAAGGAAGTTTCTTCGCGCGTGCCGCCGGTGTGTTCCAGCAACACCGGCTGTCCGGCGCACTCGCTGATCGGGTGCAACACGCAGATGCCGATGCGGTTGCGGCGAAACGCGGACTTCGCCTCGCCGTCGAATAAAAATGTGACCGTCCCTTGGGCGTCGCCGTGAATCTCGCCTTTCCACGCGAAGTCCACTTCGCGCTCGCGGCACTGTACGTTGAAGGTGACATCGAACGAATCCGGGCGCACGTCGTTCTTCAGATTCAAGACCTGCCACGCGATGGTGTTCCAATTCTGATCGCGCACCACGGCGTAGATGTTGCGGATGATCTCGTGGTCGCCGAGGCGAATGTAGCGAAGGAAAGCATTGTGCGGCTCGAAGCTCATCGTGAGCGCGCCCGCCCGCAACGTGATGGCCTTCGGCGGCAATTCCTCGTGTCCGTAAAGTAAGAGATTTTGATTTAGCATGCCCTTGGATTCCGGTCGCGCAGTTGTAGCGACGCGCTCAAAACGCAGCAATCGAAATGGATTTGCCCCGCATCATGCAATGACCCGCCGCTCTTGTTCTGCATTCTGCGTGAATCCAGCGCCGGAAATTCCGCCGCACGTGACGCTTCGCCACGCTGGCACCGGGAAAGCTAGCCGAGAGTTCATGAAGACCACGATCGTTCGAGATCAGAAGACGGCGAAAGTAGGATGGATTTTGCTCTGGGCGCTGGGTGTGCCCATCCCGGTATTGTTGATTCTCTTCCTCTTGCGCGGTTGCACTTGAGTTGTGCAAGCTGCCGCCGCGACCGAAAACCAACAAAGAAAAAGGAATTATGAAACAATGGATTATCTGGCCGATGCTCGTGGCCTCGCTCGTCCTCGGACAGGGCTGCAAAGAAGAAACCGCCGGTGAGAAACTCGACAAAGCGGTCGAGAGCACCAAGGAAGGCGCGGAGAAAGCCGCCGACAAAACCGGCGAGGCCGTGAAGGACGCCGGCGATAAGATCAAAGACGCAACGAAGTAAATTCGTCCGTCGGAGCAACAGCGGAGCTGCGCTCAGGCGCAGTTCCGCTGTTTGCTGTACACGTCCAAGCCTCTTGGGACCGCCGGCTTCCAGCCGGTGTGTCGCCGGCTGGAAGCCGGCGTTCTCAGGGTTCCACGCATCTGGCGTTCACTGCCATGGATACGGCTCAGATCAAATCTTTGAGTGTCAATTCGGTTGCGACTGTTTTCCTATTGAGGATTGCCCGCGTTTTGTCCACTTTGGCCGCCGCCCAATTCACCCAGCAAAATTATGAAAGCGACATCGACCGCCTGCGCTACGTCTCTGATTGCGGCCTCGCTGCTTTTGATGGCGGCGAACGGCGTGCGCGCGGCACAGTACGAATGGACATTTTCCCAAGGTGATCTTTCCCCCGCTCTCGGCAACGGCATCATGAGCTACGCCGATGGCGTGATCACGGCGGCACTGACGACGTTCGGCACGACCGACGGCAGTACGGTCCCGCACATTGGGGGCCAGCCCGCGACTTACATGCACGTGCTCCAACTCGCCGGTCTGGGTAATGGCTACCATTTGAAGTTCAACGATTCGGGGGCCAATGGTGGCGGCGGCTACATCAATCAGTACACGGTCATGTACGACGTGTATCTGCCGGGCGCGGCGGGTTGGACAGCGTTGTTCAACGCAGACCCGGAGAATACTTCCGGCAATGACGGTGACTTTTATATAGCGCCTGATGGCGGGATCGGCATCGGAGCGGGTGGCTATTCTGCCGCCGGCACCATCGCTCCGAACACGTGGTATCGGATTGGGTTCGCGGTGGACCTGGCCGCGGGCGCGTCCTCTACCTACGTGAATGGTTCGCTCGTGAAACAAAACTCCGGCGGACTTTACGCGCTGGACGGTCGATTCTCTCTTTACTCCAACGCCGATACGCTTCCCAGCCTGTTGCTTTTCAACGAAGGCGACCCGAGCGGCATATATACTCACGAGTTGTACGTGAGCAGCGTGTATTTCACGGACCAGACGCTGAACCCATCGCAGATGGCGGCGCTCGGCGGTCCAAACGCCGCCGGCATCGCTCCTGTGCCGGAGCCGGGTACGTGGGCGCTGCTCGGCATGGGCGCGCTGGCGTTCGCATTTTGGCGCCGCCAGTGGAAGAAGTAGTGACCGAATGATTTGTTGCACCCCATCAGAGCCACGCTCGGATGGGGTGCATTGCATTTGAAGGGAGTGCGCGAGTTTATGAACAAGTTTCTTCAACAGAATTTTTTCCCGTGCCGGATGAGCACAGTGTTGCTGGCAGCGTTGATGTCTTTAGCGTGTGTCGGCCACGTTCAAGCTGCCGGCACGTTGTTTAATTTCACCAACACCACGAATCGTTTTGCGGCGGCGAGCGGGGCGGGCATTTTGGTTTATCACGATCCTGGCGCGAGCGGGTGGGGGCCGACGCTTACCACTTTTGGCAAAGCGAGCGCCCTCGGCTTGCCCGCGATGACGGGCGGTGATCCAGACGTGATGCGTTTCCCCGCCGCGACTCCGCTGCAAGGTTATCGTCTGGCGCACGCCGCTCCGGCGAACGGGCCTTACGGCGAAACCGTCGGCAAAATTTCCAACTACACGCTGATTATCGACGTGCTTTTCCCGTCCGCGAGCGATGGAGCCTGGCGCGCGCTGTATCAGGCGAACACGAATAATTCCGACGACGCCGAGTTTTACGTGAAGAATGCGGCGAGCGGCGGCATCGGCATCAATGGCATTTATCATGGCGCGATTCGTCCGAACACCTGGCATCGCGTCGCCATCGTCATGCAAGCCGCGCCCGGCGAAGGCAAGTGCCAGCGCTTCATCGATGGGCGATTCGTGGGCGGCATTGGCTCGACTGGTTCTTCCCTCGGCAGCGGCTGGGCGCTCGACTCGGAATTTCTTTTGTTCACGGACAACAATGGCGAAACCGCGGCCGGTTATGTGAGCAGCGTTTATTTCGTGGATCGCGCGATGAAGATGGAAGAGATCACCGCGCTCGGTGGCGCGCATGCGGAGGGGGCGTTGACTCCCGGTTCCGCGGCCCCGCCGCTCGCTCCGCAAATGCCGCGCCGCGTCGGGGCCATCGGCCATCGTGGCGGATTTTTCTGCTGCGCACCCGATAACACCATGGCCGCCGTGCGCCGCGCCTTGAGCAACAACGTGCCGGCGATCGAGATCGACACGCGCCTCTCCGCCGATGGCGTGGCCGTGCTGGTGCATGATTCAACCGTGGATCGCACCACCGATGGTACGGGTGCGGTGGCGTCCATGACCGTCGCTCAACTTAAAACGTTGGACGCAGGCTCCTCGTTCTCTCCCGAGTTTGCCGGCGAAAGAATTCCGACCGTTGCCGAGGTCATGACGGAAACGAAGGACAGGATGATCCTCTACTTTGATTTGAAGATTCCCGGGCAGATCGACGCGATCACGAACGCCCTCGCGCAAACCGGGTTCAATCCCGACGACTTGTGGTTTTACGTTTACCAGAATGCCAGCGACGCCGCGCAAATTCGCTCGCGCCTGCCGAACGCAAAGATCATTTGGGAGCCGCCGGTGAGTTCCATTTCAGATACGAACTTTTTCAACAATATGCGTGCGATGGGCGTGTACGGCTTCGACATGGGCGTCTATTACGGCACGCTCAACCCGGCATTTATTCGCGCTGCCAAGGAGCAAGGTTTCATGGTGTCGGTTTACACTATCCTCGATCCGGATACGATGGCGGCGAACGCAGCGATTGGCGTGGACTACATGGAGACGGATTTTCCGCAAATCATGAACGCGTTGCAACCGCCGCAATTTGCCGAAGCGTCCGGTCCTGTGCCAACCAATGGCGCGGTGAATGTTTCGCCCAATCCATTGCTCACGTGGATCGTGGGCAGCAACGCCGTAATGCATGACTTTTGGTTTGGCACGAGTTCGCCGCCGGCATTTGTGCGCCGGCAAACGAATGACATCGTCGTCCTAAGCAATCTCACGCTGAGCACGACTTGCTTCTGGCGCATTGACGAGATCACGACAAACGGTGCGATCACGGGACCCGAATGGAGTTTCACGACGGCTGCTTTCGCGCCCGCATCGAACGCGCTTTACGAATGGACCTTTGACGCCACCAATCTCAATGCATCGCTTGGCAACGGCGACATGACTTACGCGGACAGCGCGACGGCGGGGCTGACGAGTTTCGGAATCACGGACGGCGTGAGCGTGCCGCACATCGACGGGCAACCCGCGCGCTACATGCACGTACCGGCCTTTGCTGCGCTGGACAATGGTTATCACCTCACGTTCCACGAAAGCGGAATGAACGGCGGCGGCGCTTACATTAATTGCTACACGTTCATCGCGGACGTGTTGATTCCCGCGCCGCTTGGTTACACAGCCTTCTTCAATGCGAATCCCGCCAATCCGGCGGGCAATGACGCGGACTTTTACATCGCGCCTGACGGCGGCATTGGCATCGGTAGCTACTCTCCCGCCGGAACCATTGCGACTAACACCTGGTATCGGATTGCGTTCGCGTCGGACCTTGCCAGCAATCGGCTCGCGTTTTTCGTCAACGGCGCGCAGGTGAAGGAGAACACCGGCGGCACTTATGCGCTCGACGGGCGCTGGTCACTTTTTTCCAACACGGACAGCGGCCCCGATCTGTTGCTGTTCAACGAAGGCGATACGAGCGGGCAATACACGCACGAGCTTTACGTGAACAGCGTCGGGTTCGTGGACCGCGTACTGACGGGAACGGAACTCACCGCGCTCGGTGGACCGAAGGCGGCGGGGATCTTTTTCCAAACCATCTCCATTGCGCGCAACGGGCCTGATGTTGTCGTGACCTGGAACAGCCTGCCTGGCGCGCGGCTGCAGAAAACGACAAGTCTTTCGACGATAAACTGGCAGGACCTGCCCGGCACCGAGAGCACCAATTCATTTGCCGAACCGGCTCCTCCGGGCGCTGCGTTCTACCGGTTGGTTGGTCCTTGAACGATGCACAAACGTTTCGCGCGTTGCCGGGCATTCAGTTTGAAATGACGCACGTCGTGCTGCTTTTTCAGGCCGGCACGACAATCAGAGGCCCATCAAAAATGGTCAGGCTCACCACTTCACTCTTCGCGGTGTGCGGGCCGTGCGCCACGCCTTTGGGCGCGAAGAAGAAGGCGCCATTCGTATAAGTCACGCCTGACTCCTCCCATTCGCCGGAGAGCACATATACCGTCTCGTTCGCCTGCGGATGAATATGCGCCGGGACCGTCACTCCGGCTTTGAACTTGCGCAGCACGGTCACGCCGCCGGTGCTTTCATTCTTGTGCAACACGAGCAGTTCCACGCCATCGTAAGGGCCGGGCTGCCACGCTTTGTCTTTCGCCAGGGTCGTGTAAGGAAACATGCGCGCAATCAAACGACACGCGGATGGAACTGCAATCCGCAAAGTCGTTGAACGGCGCGGTAGTGCCTGAGGCACTACCAACGGCGCGTGGCAGTTGCAATTGTTTTCACCGCCTGCATACTCGCGCCCGCTAATATGAAAATGCGTTTCCTCGTTCGTCCATTGCTGTGTCTCGCGAGCCTTCTTGCGCTCGTTTCCAACTCGAGTGCCGATCCCATTCTCGCGTTTCAAAAGCCCATTGAGAATCAATTGACCAATGACCTCGTGGCAAATCCTGGCAACCGGACATTGATCAACGGCCTCAACGCGTATCGCAAGCCGTCGAAATCCTTGAACACGGACATCACGATTTTGCGCAACCTGAACAAGACGCTCGCCAGCACGGCCGGCTATCTGACGCTGATCGAAACGGCCGCGAATGATTATCAGGCGGACTTTCAATCGCGCCGTGATGCCATTGTCCAGCAGCTCGTTCCCGCGCCGCTCGGCGTGAACCGGACCGCCGCGCGCCTCACCATCGCCACCGTGGACAAAGCGATTTCGAACGCGGTGAACGCCGCCTCGTTTTCCACTCGCCTCGTCCGGCTTGCCACGGTCGCCTCGAAGCTGAGCAGCGCTTCCAATTCCGTTCAACGTGCGTTGAGAAGTCCGCTCGGCTTCAGCGCCATGACCGCGAACATTGGCCGGCTTTCCTTCGAATCGAAAAAGGGTTCGGTGGCCGGCAGCCCGAATTTTCAAACGGACGACGGCACGTTCATTGGCGAGTTCACCACGAATGGAACGCTCTCGGTCAGCGCCTTCGACAATGCCTCGATCGCGCGCGGCATTCTCCTTTACGTGCAAGGCGTCGGCTCCAACGTTCCGGCCATCTATCCTCTGGGCGATGGCCAAAATCTCGCGTACTACGACGCCCTCGATATTCCGAGAAAGGCCCAGTACCATTTCCAGGCAGACAACACGATGACCAACGCCGTCGTCCCGGTTTCCTACCTCTCGATTGATTTCCTCGGGTCCAACTACCTGATCGGCACCTTTGCTTTCGTCAGCACGAACATCGCGCCGATTATTCCGACGGACACGAACACCATCGCGACGATCAGCCAGGGCGAGTTCCAACTGAATTTCCGCCGCGCCACGCCGCCGCCGGTGGGAGAATAGACGCGTCGCTCCGCGCGCGCCGCTGCGAGTACGGAAAAGATCGCACTGTTATAAGTGACGCCCCGGCGCGCGTGGAGCGACGCGCCCTTCCTTTAACGATTCAGGGTTCGCCTACAATCGCGACACCAGCAACTCGCGTTGAAAGACCATTTCCTTGGGCAGGTGCGCGTAGAGCTTCATGAACAACTCGTCTTGCGAGAGCAGTTCCCGTCGCCATTCGTCGAGGTCGATGGTTTGCGCTTTGGCGAGGCGTTCAGGCATGGACGCGGGCAGTCCCTCGAGATCGAAGCTTTTCGGGCCGGGCACCCAGCCCAGCGGCGTTTCGTTCGCATCGGCGCGGCCGTGACATCGATCCACGATCCATTTGAGCACGCGCATGTTTTCACCGAATCCAGGCCAGAGAAACTCCCCTTGTTCGTCTTTGCGAAACCAGTTCACGTGGAAAATGCGCGGGACCACGTGAATGAATTTCCGCATGGAAAGCCAGTGCCGGAAGTAGTCGCCCATGTTGTAACCACAAAAAGGCAGCATGGCCATCGGGTCGCGACGCACCTGGCCCACCGCGCCCCCCGCCGCCGCCGTCATCTCGGAGCCAATGGTTGCTCCCATGTAAACGCCATGAATCCAGTTGAAGGCCTGGTAAACCAGCGGCGTGGTGGTTGCGCGGCGTCCGCCGAAAATGATCGCGCTCACGGGCACGCCTTGAGGATCGTTCACTCCCGGATCGAGCGCGGGATTGTTGATCATCGGTGACGTGAAACGGCTGTTCGGGTGCGCCGCTTTTTCGTTGGACTCGGGAGTCCACGGCTGGCCGCGCCAATCGATCAGTTCGGGCGGCGACTCGTCGGTCTTGCCTTCCCACCACACGTCGCCATCGGGTGTGAGCGCGACGTTCGTGAAAATCGTGTCGCGCGAAACGATCTGCATCGCGTTGGGATTCGACATGGTGCTCGTGCCAGGCGCGACGCCGAAGTAGCCGGCCTCGGGATTGATGGCGTAAAGGCGTCCATCCGCGCCGGGCTTCATCCATGCAATGTCGTCACCCACGGTCGTCACTTTCCAACCGGCGAAATGCGGCGGTGGAACGAGCATCGCGAAATTCGTTTTCCCGCACGCGCTGGGAAAGGCTGCGGTGACGTAAGTCTTTTCACCCGTTGGTGATTCGACGCCGAGGATGAGCATGTGTTCGGCGAGCCATCCTTCGATCCGCCCCAGATACGATCCGATGCGCAGTGCGAGGCATTTCTTTCCGAGTAGAACATTGCCGCCGTAGTTCGAGCCGATCGAAATCACGGCGTTGTCCTGCGGAAAGTGCGCGATGTAACGGCGGTCAGGATTCACGTCGAGCATGGTGTGCAGGCCGCGATTGAAATCGTCGCTATCGCCCAGTTGCTCCCATGCGACACGGCCCATGCGCGTCATCGTGCGCATGGACAGTGCGACGTAAATGGAATCGGTCAGTTCCACGCCGACCTTGCTGAGCGGCGATCCTGGCGGTCCCATCAGGTAAGGCACGATGTACATCGTGCGTCCGCGCATTGAGCCGTCACAAAGGTCCCGTAGCTTCGCGTACATTTCGCGCGGCGGTAGCCAGTGGTTCGTGGGTCCGGCCTCGTCGCGCGTCGGCGTGCAGATGTAAGTGCATTGCTCCACGCGCGCGACGTCGTTGGGATTCGAGCGGTGCAGGTAACAGCCCGGAAGTTTCTGCTGGTTAAGCTCAATCAGAATCCCAGATGCGACGGCCCGTTGCGTCAGCAGCCGCTTTTCTTCTTCCGAGCCGTCGCACCAAAAGATGCCGTCCGGTTGGCAAAGCGCCGCCTGCTGCTGCACCCATTGGAGGACGAGTTGATTCCCCGGCTTTCGTGTTCCCAATTCGTTATCGCCCATAAAATCCTGCGTTTATTGCGCGGCGAGGCCTGCGCTGCTCCGCCCGCGCCGAAACCCTGCCGTAACTCCGCCTTGGTTGCCCATCGGAACTTGTTAATAAATGCCCCGGTATTGCCGATGTTCCCTCCAGCGGCTTCGTGCCGTTAATTATGAACTGGTTAAACAGCTTTGTGAAATGGTCTCAATCCCTGACGATCAACTGGGTCGATTTTCTGACCGTCCTCGTCATCCTGATCGGCGTCGTGCGGGGCCGCAAGCGCGGGCTTTCCGAGGAGTTGCTCGATGCCGTGCAATGGGTGGTGATCATCGTCGCGGGCGGTCTGCTCTACCACGGACTGGGCGATCTGTTCGAGAAACCGGTCATCAGCCGCCTCGCTTATTACATGATGAGCTACCTGGCCATCGCCCTTGGCGTAAAGATCGTGTTCGTGCTTATCAAGAAGAAGCTGGGGCAAAAGATGATCGAGAGCGACATCTTCGGCCGCTTCGAATATTACGGCGGAATGGCGGCGGGCGCGGTGCGCTTTGTGTGTGTTTACTTTTTCGTGCTCAGCCTGCTGCACGCGCCTCATTACAGCCCGGAGTATCTCGCCCAACGCGCCAAGGACGTGGACTACAATTACGGCAGCGATTTTTTTCCTCACCCTTCCAAGATGCAGGTCACTGTGTTTGAGAAATCCACGACTGGCATCAACGCAAAAAAGTATCTTTCCACCTTGATGATTGAGAGAACGTCCGGCTCTTCTTCGGGCTTGCGCGATAACAACAGCCTGGCCCGGCGTAACGAGCGGACAATTGACGCCATCATGGGCGGCAAGTAACGCTCTCCGGCGTGGCCGGACTCATTCCCCCGCATCTTCTTGAGCAGATTCGCGCCGCCAATGACATCGTGGATGTCGTTGGCGCAGTCGTGCCGTTGAAGCGCGCCGGCACGAACTTTCGCGGCCTCTGTCCTTTCCATCGCGAGAAAACTCCGAGCTTCAACGTCAACCCACAGCACCAGATTTTTAAGTGCTTCGGCTGCGGCAAGGGCGGCGACGTGTTCACGTTCATTCGCGAATACGAAGGCATGGAATTCATGGATGCCGTGCGCCGGCTGGCGGAGCGCGCGAGCATTCCGCTCCAATTCGAAAACAATCCTGCCGCGCAGCAGCAAAAGCACATCAAAGAAGTGCTCTGGACCATTCATGAGCAAATCACGCAACGCTGGCAGACCGCGCTCACGAATGATGCGAACGGACAAATTGCGCGCGACTACCTCGCCAAACGCGGCGTGACCGACGAGGCCGTAAAACTTTTTCGCCTCGGCTACGCGCCGGATGCCTGGGACGACACGGTCAATTGGGCGAAGAGCAAAGGCCATGAACTCGCGGTCGTGGATCAGGCCGGGCTGATTATTCGCAAGGAAGGTGGAGAGCATTTCTACGATCGGTTTCGCGGACGGCTCATCTTCCCGATTTGTGATGAGCAGGGGCGCGTCATCGGTTTCAGCGGGCGGATCTTGGCCGGTGACGGGAAGACCGCGAAATACGTCAACTCGCCGGAGACGCCCATCTTCATCAAAGGAAAAGTTTTCTTTGGTCTCGATAAATCCAAACGTCCGCTGCTGGACGCCGAGTCAGCCGTCATCTGCGAAGGCCAACTCGACCTGATGGCCTGCTACATGGCCGGCGTGCAGAACGTCGTTGCACCGCAAGGCACCGCGCTCACGCCGGATCACGCGCGCATTCTCAAGCGCTACGTGGAGGAAGTGGTGCTTTGCTTCGATGCGGACAACGCAGGCCAGAATGCGGCCACGCGTTCGCTCGATCCCTTGCTGGCGGCGGGTCTGTCGATCCGCGTCGCGTCCATTCCGAACGGCAAAGACCCTGATGAATTCATCAAGCAACACGGCGGTGAAGCGTTTCGCGAAATCATCGACAAGGCCGAAGGATTCTTCGACTGGTACCTGAAACGCCTTTCCGCAACCAATGACACGAAGACCGACAAAGGCCGCGTGGCCGTGTTGCGCGAATTTGGTGAGGCGCTCGCCAAGACCCGCAACGCAATGCTCATCGACACGCACGCGCAAAAAGCGGCGCTGCGTTTGGGTGTGTCCACTGACGCGGTGCGCGCGGAGTTCAAGAAAACGCGCGCCGCGGAGCCGCGCGCTCCGCGCGATGATGAATTCGATCGTGCCGCCGATGAAGCGGATTCGGCCTCCGCTGCCGCGATTGAAGAAGCACCGTCGGTCCCGCCCACCGTGCGCGAAATGCAACTGCTCAAGTTGCTGCTGTCCGCCAGCGAGCATCGCGCCGTGGCGGCCGCACGCCTGGATGCGAACTGGCTGAAGAGTTCCGCCGTGAAACGAATTGTGCATCGCTGCCTGGAAGATTTGGAAGGAGCCTTACCGCAAGGCGCAGCTTTTCTTTCCGAGTTCCGCGACGATCCTCAAGCCCAGGCCTTGATTGGGACGGCCCTTTCCGAGCAGCACCACATTCCGCATCCCGAGAAACAAATCGTGGATGTGCTCACGCACCTGCGGAATGACTACCTGACCGCTGAATTGCAACGGCTCAACCGCGAACTCGTGCACCCGGATGTGAGCGACGAGCGGAGGACGGACCTTTTGCAGCAGCAACAGCAATTGAGGGCGCAGCGGCAGGAAGTATTGGGATAACCCCCGTTTTCGGCTGCGCAGAATTTTTTCTGGGCAAGCAATCGGTTCGCATTCACATTCCCGCTTCTGAATTTATGGACGTGAAGCTTCCAAATCTGGGTGAAGGCGCTGACACCGGCACGGTGGTCGGCATCCTCGTCAAACCCGGAGCGCAGATCAAAAAGGGTCAGAACATCATCGAACTGGAAACCGGCAAGGCTGTGGCGCCGATTCCGTCGCCCGCCGCGGGCACGGTGACGAACATTCGCGTGAAGGAAGGCGATAAGCTTTCCGTCGGCGGCGTGATCCTGAGCCTCGACGAAGCCGCCGGTGGTACGAGCACCGCGACCGCGGCTTCGGCGGCATCTGCGCCAGCCAAGAAATCCGCTCCCAAAGCTGCGGCGAAAAAAGCCGCGCCGGCCCCTGAACCCGAAGCGGAAGAGGAAGAAGAAAGCGCTGGGGCAGGTGAAGCGGAGATCGTGAATGAGAATCCCGTGGCGCCGCCGTCTGTCCGCCGGGTTGCGCGCGAACTGGGAATTGATTTGCGCAAGATCCCCGGCGAGGAAGGCCGCGTCACGTGGGAGGACTTGCGGAACTACATCGCGCGCCTTGAACGTGTTGCCGCGCAGAAAAAAGCTGCTAAGCCGGGCGCGGCAGCTGCTCCGGCTGAGGTCATTGACTTCTCGCACTGGGGTTCCATTTACAAGCGCCCTGTCTCGCCGCTCCGCAAAATCATCGGACAGCGCATGTTGGAGAGCCGGCAGGCGATTCCCGAAGTCACGCAGTTCGATGAAGCAGACGTGACGGCGCTGAATGATCTGCGGAAAAAGTTTGCGCCGGAGTACGAGAAGAAAGGCGCACGACTCACCGTGACGTCGTTCATCTTGAAGGCCGTTGCAGCCACGCTGAAGAAACATCCCAGCTTCAATGCGAGCCTCGACGAAATTGCGAACGAGATCGTGTTCAAGGAATATTTTCACCTTGGCCTCGCGGTGGATACCGAGGCGGGCTTGCTCGTGCCCGTCATTCGCGACGTGGACAAGAAAGATTTGGTCCAGCTCTCGAAAGACATCGCGGAGGTCGCAACGAAAGCGCGAGATCGCAAGCTGGGACTGGAAGAAATGCGCGGCGGCACGTTCACAATTTCCAACCAGGGCGGCATTGGCGGCGGGCATTTCACGCCCATCATCAACCGGCCCGAGGTAGCGATCCTCGGCCTGGGCCGAAGCATTTTGAAGCCGGTGGTGCGCGACGGAAAAATCGAAACGCGGATTATGATGCCAATTGCCGTGGCCTACGATCATCGCGTGATCGATGGCGGCGCGGCGGCGCGGTTCACCGTGGATTTGGTCGCCGCGTTCGAGAAGTTCAGCGAAGCCGACGTGAAGATTTGATTTACGACAATGGAAGCAACTAAGGCAGAGGTCATCGTTATTGGCGGCGGTCCCGGCGGATATGCCGCGGCTTTCTACGCCGCCGACAAGGGCAAGAAGGTCATCCTCGTCGAGCAGGAGAAAAATCTCGGCGGCGTGTGCCTGAATCGCGGCTGCATTCCTTCGAAGGCGCTGCTGAACGCCACGCATCACATCAGCGCGGCGCGTGAGTCGGCGCATCGCGGCATCACGTTCGCGGAGCCGAAGATCGATCTCAACAAGCTGCGTGCATGGAAGGACTCGGTGATCCAAAAGCTCGCGGGCGGCGTGCAAATGATCGCCCAGCGGCGCGGCGTCCAGGTGATTCACGGGCGCGGTGTTTTTGAGGATGCCAAGACCCTGCGCGTCGAAACCGCCGATGGGCAGAAATTTTTTAACTTCGATCAAATCATCGTCGCGGTAGGCTCCAAGCCGGCGATGCCGAAAAGTTTTGACCTTGGCAATCCGCGCGTGATGACGTCCACCGAGGCGTTACAGATCGAAGATATTCCTGAGAACCTGCTTGTCATCGGCGGTGGATACATTGGCATGGAGTTGGGCACGGTTTACGCGACGCTCGGCAGCAAGGTCACGGTCGTCGAAGCGTTGGATTCCATTCTCGCGGGCGGTGACGCGGACCTCGTGCGGCCGGTTATTCGCTACGCCGAGAAAAATTTTCGCGAAGTGCGGCTCAAGGCCAAGGTCGTGAAGATGGCGACCGTTGGGAAACAAATCAAAGTCATCACCGAGAAGGACGGACAGCAAAAAGAAGAGCTTTACGATCGCGTACTTGTCTCCGTGGGGCGCGGTCCGAATGCCGAGGACCTTGGTCTCGGCAACGCCGGGATCGAGCGCGACGAGCGCGGTTTCATCAAGGTCAACACGCAGCAGCAGACGAACGTGCCCGGCATTTACGCTATCGGCGATATCGCTGGCGGCATCATGCTGGCGCACAAGGCGTCGCGCGAGGCCCGCGTGGCGGTGGACAACATCATTGGCGAGAGCACTACCTTTGAGAACGTCATCATCCCCGCCGTCGTCTTCACCGATCCAGAAATCGCCTGGGCTGGACTCACCGAGAGTGAAGCGAAAGCCAAGGGCATTGAAGTCGAAGTCGCAAAATTTCCGTGGGCCGCTTCCGGGCGCGCCATTACGTTCGATCGCACGGATGGTCTGACGAAGCTCATCATCGAACCGCAGACTGAACGCGTGTTGGGCGTCGGCATCGTGGGCCATGGCGCAGGCGAGTTGATCGCGGAAGGCGTCGTGGCCATCGAGATGGGCGCGACGGTGGAAGACCTGGCGCTCAGCGTGCATCCGCATCCGACTTTGTCGGAAACCTTGATGGAAGCGGCGGAAGTTTTCTTCGGCACATCCACGCACACCTACACGCGCAAGCGGACGGAAGAGTAGAAGTCCGCGCTACTTGCTCGTCTCCATCTGCTTGATGAACGCATCCGCCTGCTGAATCGACCGATTCATGTCTTCGAGCAGACGCGTGATGTCGTTCTGAATCGAAACCGCTTCGCCCTTCAACGACGCAATCGCCTGCGCATTCAGATTGTGCTTCAGGAAGAGCACATGGTCGCGGAACTTTGTCAGCACCGGCGTCATGCTTTCCTCCGCGCGCTTGAGCGAGGCGTGCATCTCTTCGTAACGCGCGCGTGTCTGGCGCAACTGATCCCGGCTGCTCGCACGCATCGAATCCGACGAGATCTGTTTAATCTCGCTCTCCCATTCGCGAAACAAGTCCCCCGCCACGGTTTCCATGTCGCGCACGCGTTTGCGCACCGCCTCCGCTCTCGAAACTGACGCATCGTATTCACCCTGTAGCTTGTCGTAGGTCTTCTCCAGATCGCTGTTGGAGTTACCGTAGAGCTCGCGCAGCCTGGTCAGCGCGTCTTTGAATTGCTCGCCCGCTTCCTTCTCCTCGTCACGCGCGGCGATGACACGTTTCTTCAACAGGTCGCGTTTATAGACGCCGAATTTTTCGTACGTCGAATACATCGCGCTGCGGCAACCCGTCCCCAGCAAAAGGAACGTTGCGCACAAGATCCCGGTCCAAACCCCTTGTTTCATGGCGCAAGATTACGCGACCGTTCGCCGCAGGCAAGGAGGCCCGCACTCGCAACCGGACAATGTCCCGACACTTTCTGGCCGCGGACCGAAATGAAAGTCTCCCGCGGTTTTACGTTGCGGTCATGGACTTGTCACCGGCCGCGTGCAAGTTCTGCGAGAAACCATTCTTATGATGTCGCTGCTTTTTGCGCGGACGATACGGTCGCCCGCGTGGTTTGGGCTTGCCCTCCTGGCTCTGTTGTGTGTTTCGCCCGCGCTCCTCGGCGCTCAGCCGTATGGGCTGGAATCGCGGCCGAACGCCGGCGCTTTTCTCAATGGCGCAGTACCGGGGAGCGCGCCGGTGCTTTCGGGGAATTGGACGGCCGTCATCGCGTTCACAAACTTCACATTCCTCAACGCCGTCGGCCTTGCCCACGTGCCGGGCACGCCGCGTCTCGTGGTGTGGGAACGCGAAGGGCGAATCTATTCGTTCACAAACAGTCCGGACGCGTCGAGTAAGACGCTCGTGTTGAACATCACGAACCAGTGCCAGGGCTGGGATGACTCGGGCTTGCTCGGTGTCGCGTTTCATCCGGGGTTCGTCTCCAACCGTTTCATGTTCGTTTGGTACACGTGGGTCACGCCGGGCACCGTGCAGGGTAATCAGAATCAACGTCCGCCGACGAACATTCCGAATCGCGATCGGCTTTCGCGTTTCACTCTCGACGCGAACGGCGTTGCGATTCCCGGCTCGGAAACTGTGTTCATAGATCAGAATGCCAACTCCGTCTGGCACAACGGCGGCGGGATGTTCTTCGGCGACGACGGCTTCCTCTACATCACCAACGGCGACGATGCGAACGGCGCGAACAATCAGCGCATCAATGTGACCCTGCACTCCGGCGTGTTGCGCATCGATGTCGATCAACGCGGCGGCGCCATCAGCCATCCCATTCCGCGCCGGCCCAGCAACGCGGTCACGACGAACTATTTCATCCCGAACGACAATCCATTCGTCGGCCAAGCGGGCGCGCTCGAAGAATTTTTCTGCATCGGCCTGCGCAGTCCACATCGCATGACGTTCGACCCGGTGAGCCGCCGCATTTTCATCGGCGACGTGGGCGAAGGTTCGCGCGAGGAAATCAGCGTCGTCGAATCAGGCGAGTCCGCGCTGAACTTTCAGTGGAACCGCATTGAGGGCCTGAACGGCGATCTCACGCCGCCTTACATCGGCGTGAACAAGCGGCCCGTCATCGACTATTCGCACAGCGAAGGTTTCGCCGTCATCGGCGGCTACGTTTATCGCGGCTCGCAATTCGCGGCGGACCTTGGCGGCAAATACATCTTTGGCGACAACGGCTCGAAGCGCGTTTGGGTGCTGGATGAATCGACGATTCCGGCGACAAAAATTTTGCTGACAACCGTGCCGCCCGGCCCCGGCCCGAATCCCGGCAACGATTACGTGGGCCTCTCCAGCTTCGGCCTCGACGCGAACGGCGAAATCTACATGTGCCAGATGAGCAGCACCGGCGGGCGCATCTACAAGCTCCAGCGCGGTGGGCCGACAAACGCACCGTTGCCACAGTTGCTCTCGCAGACCGGCGTGTTCACAAACCTCGCTACACTTGGCGCGAGTCGCGGATTGCTGCCTTTCGATGTCGCGTCGCCGCTTTGGTCAGACGGTGCGGTGAAGTCGCGCTGGATGGCGATTCCCTCGAACCAAATGGTGACTTACTCGCCAACGGGTGAATGGACTTTTCCGAACGGCTCGGTGTTCGTGAAACATTTCGAGTTGCCGGTGAATGAGACGAACCCCGCGATTCGCAAGCGCCTCGAAACACGCCTGCTCGTGCGCGACACAAACGGCGCGGTCTACGGCGCGACTTACAAATGGCGTGCGGACGAGAGCGATGCTGACCTGCTCGCGATTTTCATTACGCATCGAGTGGCAACATCGACAATCAATTGCGCACGTGGGCCCACATCGGTTTGTTCGACGCGCCGCCGAGCGAGCCAGAAATTCCCAACCTCTACAAACTCGTCACGGTCACGAACACGTCGGTGCCGCTCGAAACACGCGTGCGTTCGTACCTCGACGCGAATTGTTCGCAGTGCCATCGGCCCGGCGGCGCGCAGGCGTTTTGGGACGCGCGCTTCGACACGCCATTGGAGCGCCAGGGAATTATCAATGGCGTCGTGGGCAACAATCTCGGCGTCACGGGCGCGCGCGTGGTTGTGCCCGGAAATCTCCAGCGCTCCATCATGCACCAGCGCTTTGGCAGTACTCTCCCGAATATCAAAATGCCGCCGCTCGCGCGCAACATCATCGACCAGCCTGCACTCGACGCGTTGACCGAATGGATTCTCGGGCTGCCGCCGACGAGCGGCGAAGTGTTCCTCGTGAGCACCGGCGCGGTTTGGAAGTATCTCGACAACGGCTCGAACCAGGGCACTGCGTGGCGCGCGATTGCTTTCAACGACAGCGCATGGGCGAGCGGCCCCGCAGAACTTGGATACGGCGACGATGCCGATGGCCGGCCTGAAGCAACGGTCGTTAACTACGGCCCGGACGCGAACAACAAGTACGTCACGACTTATTTCCGCCGCGCTTTCACGGTCACGAACGCGGCGAGTTTCAACAGCCTGAGCTTGCGCCTGCTGCGCGATGACGGCGGTGTTGTTTACCTGAACGGCAACGAAATTTTCCGCAGCAACATGCCGACGGGAACCATTGCCAGCGCGACGCGCCCGCTCGGCACGATTCCGCAGGGCGATGAAACGGTGTTCTTCGAAATGGCCGTCGAACCGGCGCTCCTCCTCGAAGGCGCCAACGTGCTGGCCGTGGAAATTCACCAGGCGAACGCGACCAGTTCAGATCTCAGTTTCGATTTGGATTTGAGCGCCTTCCAGGCGCTGCTATCGACGAACGGTCCACCGTTCGTGAGCATCAGCGCGCCGGCGAACAACACGCCATTCGCTGTGCCCGCGAGCATCGTGATTACCGCGAGCGCGTCCGACTTCGGCGGTTCTGTCACGAATGTCGCGTTTTACGCGAACGCAGCTCTCATCGGCTCTGATGCGAACGCGCCATTTAGCCTTCTGTGGGAAAATGCGTCGCCGGGCGATTACGCGCTCACCGCGATTGCGACTGACAACACCGACATCGGCGGTCGTGAATGTGCGTATCACCAGCACGAATGCGCTGCCACTTGTCGCCATCGCCGCGCCGATTGGCGATGCCACATTCGAAGCGCCTGCCAACATCAGCATCACAGCGAGCGCGACAGACAGCGACGGGACCGTCAGCCGAGTCGAATTCTATTCCGGCGCGACGAAGCTCGGCGAAAGTTTCTTAGCACCCTACACGCTGACCTGGAGCAATGTTCCGATGGGCAACTACACGCTGACCGCCGTGGCATTCGACAACAGCGGCGCCTCGACTGTTTCCGCGCCGGTGAACATTTCTGTCATCACGCCACCGCTACTCTTCACCAACACATTGGTGAGCACCGGCGTTGTTTGGAAATATCTCGACGATGGTTCGGACCAGGGCACGAATTGGGTGCAGTTGAACTTCGACGACGGTGCCTGGGCCTCCGGTCCCGCGCAATTCGGCTACAGCAGCAATCCTCCGGAAAACGACGAAGCGACCATCGTGAGCTTCGGTCCGTCGGACACGGACAAATACATCACGACTTATTTTCGCCATCGCTTCAGGATGAATTCCACGGAGCCGCACACGAATTTGACGGTGCGCTTCCTGCGTGACGATGGCGCGGTCGTTTATCTGAATGGCATTGAAGTCTTTCGCAGCAACATGCCGACGGGCACCGTAACCTCCACGACGTTCGCCGCCGGCACGGCCAACGACGATGGAATGACGTGGTTCACCTCGAATGCGAGTCCCGGCCTGCTCGTGACCGGCACTAACGTGGTGGCGGTCGAGATTCATCAAGTCAACCGCGCCAGCTCGGACATCAGCTTCGATCTGGAAATGATCGGCCGTGGCACCGCGAGCGGGACCAACGCGACAACGTTGCAAGCCACCGTGTCCGCGGGCGGAGTTTTCCGCCTCTGGTTCGCCGCGTCCGCCGGCAGCACCTTCGTCATCGAAGCGTCGTCGGATTTCCAGATTTGGACGCCGGTTTACACGAACAGCGCCGTGAACAGGCAGTTTGAGTTCACGGAGAATGTCGGCGGAAACTGGCGCTTCTATCGCACGCGTCGGTGACTAACACAATTGAGAGTAACCTTACTGCTTCGCCCGCGGCGGAATGCCCGCGCTCTTCGCCAGCTCACGATGGATGCGCGACACGCGCTCGATCTGACCCTTGGCGGGAAAGCGCTCGTAAAAACCTTCGTTGCGAAACTCGCGGATGAGTTCAGTCCACGGCGCCAGGCGCTCGCGCCAGCGTTGAATGCGGTTGTCTTCCGGATCTGCATCACTCGAGGTGAGATCGGCGCAGACACGAATCATCGCTTTGAGCGCCACGGGCTTTGTCACCATGTAATCGCTGTTGCCCCACGCTTCGCCCCAGACCTCGGCCGTAGCTTTGAAGAAGTCGCGCACCATGGCGTAGTAGCGTGCCGCGGCGCGCTTGTCCGTGCCTTCCTTTTCAATCTTCGGCCACGCCTGCTTCACCCAGCGATGCACTTCGTTGAAAACTTCGGCCTGGAGAATCCACTTCTCCTGCTTGCTGCGTCCACCGAGACGATTGATGCGATAGCGTAACGGACTGTCCGCCTCGCTGTAAAGCATCTGCACGATGTGCGCCGCGAAACGCCGATCCGGCTCGGCCCACGACACGCGCTCGTAAAGATCGATGAGGTGGCTCTTTTGATGCGCGTGGGCGTGGAGTTGATGATGACGAACATTTCCGTGGCAAAGTCATCGCTGCGGCCATCGAAGATCACGCACGGCACGTTGATGTTCTTCGCGTCGTCGGGATGCGTGCGCTCGTAGAAGAGCAGGGCGGCGAGCCGATGCTGGCCATCGATGATTAGAAAGTTTGCCTCCGGTTCTTGCAAACGTCCCACTCCACTGCCGTCGTCGTGCGCGTCGAAGCGCAACCTCTGCGGCGTGAATAGCAGTACGGTGCCCGGAATCGGCGGCTGTGACACCGCGGTTTCGTAAAAGTTCCGAATCGCGCGCACCTTCGCTCGCGAGAGTTCGCGCTGAAACGCTTTGTCGTTGCGCTCGACCTTGGCGATGAATTGCGCCACGTCATCCTCGGCTTCGACTGGTTCCGGTTTTATCTCGCCGCCTTCCTCGTCGTAGAAGCGGCTGATGAAGCGCACTTTTTCCAGCAGCTTGTCCGATGGGTACGACGCGAAGTAGAAGACCGCGTCCTTCTGGCGAATTTGCGTAGCGACCATGCGGCAAACCTAGCGAGGCAAAACTGATTTGCAACGCGTGAGAACAATGAACGCCTTCACGGTGATTGCAGCCGGAAGAATCGCGGGACGGCAGGTGTCGGGATGGAGAGCGACCAGGTTCCCGCATTGAGCACGGGCGTGCCAGTCTGCGGCGACCAGACGATGGGCGCGGTGAGGTTCGTGGCGGTGTGGATCGAAAAGGAGACGTCGCCCGTATCCGGCCAACTGAGACGGATGCTCCCGAGAAGGATTTCGCGCGTGATGGTGAGAGTTGGCGACGGGATCGGGCTGGATTCGAGCCGCACGTTGTCCCAGTTCACTTCGATGCCCGGCGCGTTGTTCAGGTTCACCAATCGAATGCCGAGCGATTGTCCGCCGAACGGGTTCGACGCGGCGATGTTCACGCTCACGGTGGAACTCAGGAATCTTCCTTCGCCGGGCAGCAAGGTGTTGAGGTCGGAAGCGAGCACATTCGCGCCGGCCATCAGGTCGATGCGGTAATTTGGAAATCCAGCGAACGCAAATGGTGCATTCACGTCGTTGGCAATGTTGCCGACTTCGACGCGCAACGTGTAGCGCCGCCGCGTTTGTAATGCCGCGGTAAGCGTTTGCCGCAGGCCCGCTTCAATGTTCGCGTAGTTCGTCTGGTTGCCCGGATTATCCATTAGGAAAATCACGCCGACATTTTCGCCGTGCGGCACCGGGCCGGGGTAGAGCGTCGAGCCGGCGGGGTCGAGCACGCCCACGGAGCGATTGCCCGCGTTGATGCTGCCATAACCCGCCCAGCCCGGTGGCGGCGCGGAGACGGAGAAACTGTTCGTCGGAATGGCCGGAAACTCGAAGCTGTGATTGCTGATGGCGAGCGAGAAGTTGGAAGACGCATTGAAAATATCGGCGAGCCACTGCGCGGCGGGCGCGTCCTGGTTTGCCGGGATGATGTGACCGACGCCCGGCAAGCGGATGAACGTCGAGGCGACACCGGCGTTAGTCAGCGCGGTGTGAAGCAACTGGCTCGCGAGGATGTTTACATTCGGATCGGCCTCGCCGTGAATGATGCGGAACGGCGGTGCGTCGCCGCGCACGAAGTTGTTCGGGTTTACCGTGGCGAGCGTGGGCGGATTGTTCGTGGCGTAATCGCCGAGCAACCAAAGATCGTAATCAAAACCCGGCACGATTGTGGGCACTTGGAGAAAATCCGTCGGCCCAGTCATATCGACGACGGCCTGCACGCGGCTCGATTGGCCGAGATGCTCGCCGACCTCAAAGAGATTCGTGTGGCCAGTCGTGCCGGTGAGCGCGGAGAGATGGGCTCCCGCCGAGAAGCCCCACATGCCAATGCGATTCGTATCGAGGTTGAATGCCGCCGCGTTCGCACGCAGCCAACGGATGGCGGATTTCACGTCCTGGATTTGAGCCGGATGCGGCAGGCTTGCGGCGTAAGGCGACGGCGGCGGATTCGTCGTGTAGCGATAGCTGATGGCCGCGACCGCGATGTTGTGATTCGTCAGCGCCAGCGCGCGAGGATTGTTTTCGTTCTCCGACGCCCAGCCCCCACCGTGGACCCACACCACGACCGGCGTGGGCGCGGCATTCGACGGCGCGTAATACAAATCCATCCACCGCCGCGACAATCCGCCGGTGACGTAGGGCATGTTGTTCGTGACGCGATAATTCGCGGGCAGCGTTTGCGCGGCAGAGTGGAATACGGCGCAGGACAAAGCGAAAGCCAGCACGAGAACGAATTTCATCTGGTGTTGATTAACGAAAATCACATTGAGATTCGATGCGAAAGCGCTGGTCAGCGCGGGCAGATGAGCCGCGCGTTCTGGTTGCGCGGAACTAAATCGCCCTGCGCCCAATTGTAGTGCGCGACGTAATTGCCCGGAACAATGACGGTGGAATACGTCCCTGCCTGCGTGCCGCCGACATAGAGCGAGTCTCCCTGCGTCAGTGACTTCAATGTGATTGCCGCGTTCTGGCCCGGCGCGGGAAAGGCTGCGCCGTTGAGCGAGAACGATCCGCTCAATGCCGCCGCCCCAACGTTGATCACGGTCTGCACGTTCTGCGTCACCACCAGCGGGCTGCCCAACGTCGCATAGGTATTGCGCGGCAACTGCACGCCGCTTTCGTATTCGTAACGCAGGCGATACGTGCCGGGCACCACCAGACGGGACACGTCGTATGGGCCCGGAAAATTTCCTAGATAGATGCGCCCGCCCCCGCCGCTCGCTTCGAGATACAGCCGGGCTAGTTCGCCATCGGTGGGGCCGGGAAAGTCTCCGCCGTTGAACTTCACGTCCGCGCCAAACTCGACCACGAGAATGTTGATGTTGAAGACGGAAGTGTTTGTGATCTGCACCGTACTGAGAATGGCGTTGGTGTTCGCGGGCATAATGGAGGTGCCAGTGATGTTTTCGAAATGGACTTGATACGTGGCGGGAATCACGAGCCGTTGAAATGTTCCGGGGGTCGTGTACCCGAGATACACGTTGTCCTCGCCCTGCCGCAAAGTGATGAGGGCATTTTCCGTCGCGGCGTTCGGAGTCGGAGCGCCATTGACTCGGAACGCGCCGGAGATTTGCACCACAGGCAGATCGATGTTGAACACGCCGCTCGCCGCCAATGCAACGCTGCTCAGAAAGCGTGCGCTGGAATTGGCCGGCATAGTGTGGCCGCCGGTGAGACCTTCGTAATGAACATCGTAGGTGCCGGGAATCACCCTCCGCTGGTACTGCTGAAACGTCGTGTGGCCGAGCAGCACCTTCGTCCCCGTCTCGGGATCGAGGAGAGAAATGCGGCCCGCCTCCGTTTCGGTCACCGGCGTGGGCGCACCGTTGACCGTGAACGCGCCGGTCAACTGGATCGTCGGCACGTCAATGTTCAAGAGGCCATTGCTCAGAATGGACACGTTGCGCTGGAACGCGGTGAGCCGGTTGGCCGGGGCGATCGCGCTGCCGGTGAGAGTGGAATACACGAAGTCGTACGCGCCCGGAATCAGCATCGCGGCATACGTCTGGTCTCTCGTCTCGCCGAGCAGAGTCAGTGCGCCATTCTGCCGGTCGCGCGTTTGGATGCGTCCGTTCTCCAACTGGCTGGCCGGGGCCGGAGCGCCGTTGAACAAAAACGCGCCACTCACGCCCACCGCTGGTACATCGATGTCGAACGCTTGATCGCTGGAGATCTCCAATCCCCCGATCACAACGGCCACGGTGTTGAGCGGCACCTCGTCGCCAATCTTGTGTTCATAAATCACATCGTAGATCCCCGGCACCACGCGACGGTTGAACGTCTCGTTGTTGCTCAGGCCGAGATACACCTCGTCGCCAGCCGAGGCGCGGCGCAGAAAAAAATTCGCGCCCTGTAGAAACGAACTGGGAAAGGGATGGCTGTTGAGCAGGAAGCGGCCTTGGATGCGAACGGACGGCACGTCGATGTTCCAGACGCTCGGACTCCACGCGACGTCGCCGCAGTCCGCGTCCCCGGACGGCGCGGCGAGGCGGAAGAATTTTTTAGCCCCCTCGAACTGGATCAGATAGGGACTGGTCAAGCCACGAATCGGCAGCCACGGACCCGAAACTTCATCCGCCGCTTCGAGCATCGCGTCGCCGGTCCATGAGAGCAGCGGGCCAGACACTCCAGGGCCGGCGTGCAACGTCAGCAAGGTCACTTCGACCGTGAAGGTGCAGCTTCGCTCGTGGCCGCAGGCGTCCCGCGCGGTGCAAACCACGGGCGTGACGCCCACAGGGAACAAACTCCCCGGCGGCGGAACGCAACTGACGTTGGCTTCGGGATCATCCGTCACCACCAGCGGCCCGAAATTCACCAACCGACCGGCGGCATCGGCAGTGAACACGCTCACGTTCGTCGGGCATTGAATGGCCGGCGGCTCGATGTCGGCGATGACCGTGACGGTGAAACTGCACGCGGCGTTTTCAAGGCAAGCGTTGGTGGCGGTGCATTGAACCGTCGTCACTCCCGGTGGAAACAAACTGCCGGACGGCGGCACGCAGACGCCTGTGGCGGGCAGCGTGCAATTTCCTCCGGTGACGACCGGGGGCGGGAAGCTCACAGGCACCGGGTTGGTCGAGCAGACTCGCACGGTCCGGTTTGATGAGCAGGTGAGCAGGAGTCTCTGCAAAGGCGATTCAGAGGTGATGGTCATAGACGGCGCCAGCGGCCCCCCTCCCACGTTGAACCTTCTAAAACCGAAACGGATACCAATGAGCGGACGGATCGGAAGGGGATCGGGCGGTGCGGCGGTTGTGTTCCCGAACACACGGATTTCGTCACCTACCACGCGCGTGCCATTCTGTAGCGTGAATGTGGCGCTCCGGTCGAAAAGCATCCGGAGACCTAGCGGATGCGACGGGAGCTTGGCCGCGCCGATGAGAGCCGGCAGTGGAGTTCCCGTCAGTTCCAGCGTGGCCACCGGGCCGGTCCCGGCCAGGTTCGCGCTGCCGACGGGCTGCCCGGACATGAGGATCGCCACCGAACACACAGGACAGATGTCAATCCAGTCTTCGTGAAGGTCCACTTCTATCTCGGCCAAATCGGCACGGATCCGAGACAGCACCAGGCTTGCGGGTCGCTCCGTCGGGTCTTCGGTGAAGCGCGAGGTGGCCGTCATTGTGAATTGCTCACCGGTATCCAGGAGCACCGGTTCAAACGAGGCGTGGTAACCCCACACCGCCGGGAGGCCAAAGATCCCTGCCAGTTCGTCGAAGTCAACCGCCACGCCGTCCAGCTCGGTAGAACCGAGGTTCGCCATCGTAAGCGCGCCGTCCTGCGCGACCAGCCGGGCCTGGCCGAGCGCACGGTGCGGGCGGGACGGCTGTGCGCGCCCGCCGAACATCAGCAGGCCTTCCGACTTCAGCGTGAACTTGGGGAGCTCTATCGCCCGAACCTCGATGGCCGACACCGCCGCGAAAGACGGCAATGGATCCTCGGGCGTCAGCACGATCGCGTCTGCCAGGACCGGCCCGCTCGGCGTCTCCCATTCACATTCGACGGCCAGGAAATGGAAGCACCAATGGATTTGGATGAAATCCGGGACATCGAGTTCGGTGCAATCCTCATGCGTCACATGGTGACATGGAGGAATCTCCACCTCACCGGTCCGCCCGCTTTGCCGATAGACCACCTCCCCGCGCAACAGCAGCTTGAACTCGTAGGGGCCGGCGCCGGGCGTGATGGTGCGCCGGCCATCTCTGGACGCGTACAACAACTCGCCAAGCAAGATTTCGGTTCCGGCTGCGGATGACCCCATATGGCGCTGCCAGAGTAGAAAATCCCTGCCATCGACCTCCGCGCTGGATGGAGGTTTCATCGTCCAACGCAACCCCTGGCTCTCGCCGAGATCAATCCTCACGCCGTCCTGGCCATTGGTGCCGAAGCCCGACACTTGCAGTTCGCCGTTGGTGTTGACGTTGAGCACCGCCGCGCCGAGGGGCGAATGACACAGGCCGTCGTAAAGCAGGGACGGGCGCACTGTCACCGTGAAGGTGCAAGTGCTGCGGTTGGTGCAATCGTCCGTGGCCGTGCAGACCACCGTGTTCGTGCCGACCGGGAACGAACTGCCCGACGGCGGCGAGCAGGTGACAACGATATTGGTATCCGCATTGTTGGTATCCGCATTGTCCGTGGCCGTCGGCAGGGGAAACGAAACTGGAGTGGTGGACGCCGTGCCGCAAATCCAGACCGTGCGATTGGTCGGGCACTGGATGACCGGCGACGTGATGTCGCGCGCCACCGTGACCGTGAAGAAGCACGTCGCGATCTGGTCGCACGAGTTGGTCGCACGGCAACTGACAGTCGTGTTGCCGAGCGAGAAAGTGCTGCCCGACGGCGGAGTGCAAACGACGGCCGGATTGCCGGGACAATCGGAAGACGAAGTTGGGGGCGTTGCGAAGTTCACCACGGCGGAGCCGCCGCTGCCGCAGATGAATTTCGTGACGTTCGACGGACAATGGATTTGCAAACCCGACGGTGGGGGCGGCTGCGCGGCGGCGTCTATCCCGAATACGGCCAGGAGCAGCGCGGCCAAAACCAACTGCGATGCCAGCAGAGTTTTCATACGCGCATTCTGGCTGCGCGGGACTTAAATCAACGTGAACACCGCATGAAAAAGTTTTTAGGTTGGGAAGAGCACCGACGGTGCGCCGACGGTTACGGCTCGACGGAGTCTCGCCCCACCGGTTCACGCACCGGCAATCGCAAAGTGAACGTGCTGCCCGCGCCCAGCTTGCTCTCCACCGAGACATTACCGCCGTGCGCCTCGATGATGGCTTTCACAATCGACAAGCCGAGGCCCGCTCCACCGTGCGTGCGGGTGCGCGCGCTGTCCACTCGATAGAAACGCTCGAAGAGATGCGGCAGATGTTCCGGCGTGATCCCCACACCGGTGTCGATCACCTGGACGGTGACTTCACTGGAATCCCTGGCCACGCGAATGATAATTTGCTCCCCGGCGGGTGTATGGCGGATCGCGTTCTCGACGAGATTGCGCACGGCTCGCTCCAGCCCGAACACATCGCCGGGGACAATGGCCCCCTCAGCCAATTCAAGCTGGAGCCGAACGTTCTGCGCGGCCGCGAGCGGGGACAGTTGTTCCGCGACATCGCGACAGACGAGCGGGAGATCGACGGGTAACTTCGCGCTCTGCGGTTTGCTTGCATCCAATGCGGCGAGTGCGAGCAGGTTTTCCACGAGGCTGGAAAGCCGTTCGAGTTCGTGGCGATTCGAGTCGAGCGTGCGCTGATAATCTGCGGGCGAGCGCTCGCGGCGCAGCGCAATTTCGATCTCCGCGCGCAACGCGGCCAGCGGTGTGCGCAATTCGTGCGAGGCATCTGCGACGAAGCGGTGCTGGCTGGCGTGCGCGACTTCGAGGCGGTCGAGCAGTTCATTGAAGGCGGTGGAGAGTTGCGCGAGTTCCGGCGCATCGGGCGGAGCGAACAATCGTTGGTGGCCGAGACTGCCGAGGTTGATCTTGCGCGCTGTGTCACTCAACGCCGCCAACGGCGCGCCCCATTGGCGAATCAGATAGTCCAATCCCAACCCGCCCAACACGAGCGCGATTGCGGCGCACCCCGCCAGCCAAAAGATGAGCTGACGCAATGGCTTGTCCCGATCGCGGAACAAGACGCCGACTTGCGAGTAGCATACGAGCTTGCCCTCCCGCTCGATGCGCACCGTGGCCATGCGGTAACGCGCACCGTCCGGCCCCACCGTATCGTGATGCACCACGCCGATGGGATGAGAAGCAAGGCGTTTCACTTCCTCGGTTGGCGCAATGGGTATATTCAAGCGCGCGCTCTTGTAGGTGACATTCCAGTTCGTATCAAAAATCTGTCCAAATCCAATGTAGCGATCCGAGCGCCAGGGCTTCTCATCTACCGCCAGCCCCGCCGGATACCAGGGATTGACCTGAGCGCCGAGAAGGAAGGCCTTGTCGCGAACGAACTGATCGACATCACCCTGGAGTGACTGCCGCACGAGGAGAAACACAACCACGCCGAAGACCGCTAGGACAAGCGCCAGCCAGACCAGTAGCGTTGTCAGCAACCGTTGGCGGAGTGTCTTCATACTGTCAGTCTCGCGAGCCCTGAGTGAAAACCCGATGAACTGCGCCTGAAAAAGTTTTCATGTTTGCGTGCGAAGCGGGTCAGCCGCCGTTTTCAATCGGGCCCTTTCGCCTCCGCGACTTTCAGCACGTAGCCCGCGCCGCGAATGGTGTGGATGAGGGGCGTGTCGAATCCGCGGTCTACCTTGGCGCGGAGGTGCGAGAGCGTGACATCAATCACGTTGCTGAAGGAATCGAAGTTCTCGTCCCACACCTCCTCCGCCAGGCGCGTGCGACTGATGACTTCGCCCGGATGCCGCAGGAGAAACGCGAGCACAGCGAACTCTTTGGCCGAAAGCGCCAGCGACTGTCCGGCGCGCGTCACCGCGCGGGCGCGGTAATCCAGTTCCAGATCCGCGTGGCGCAGGTGGAACGATTCCTCGGCGACTGGCCGCCGCAGCACTGCGCGCACCCGCGCCAGCAATTCAGCGAAGGCGAACGGTTTCACGAGATAATCATCCGCGCCCGACTCCAGACCGCGCACGCGGTCCTCGACCGATTGCCGCGCCGTCAGCATCAACACGCGAGTCGCCCGCCGCTCCGCGCGCAACGTATCGAGCACCTTCCAGCCGTCCCGTTTGGGCAGCATCACGTCGAGAATGGCGAGATCGAACGGTTCCGTGCGTAGGCGATGCAAGCCGTCTTCTCCGTCTCCGGAGGTCTCGACGATGAAGCCTTCTTCCCGTAATCCACGCGCGACTGAATCCGCGAGGCGGGCCTCATCCTCCACGATGAGAATTCGCATGAACCAGTCTCGACAAAGCCGCCGGGGAAAAGCCAGCCCTCATTGGAACCAGCCTCGGCTGCGGCAGAAATTCTGTTGCCAATAAAGGCCGCGCCCTCCTACCGTCCGCCCGTGATTCCGAACAACTCGATCACCACGACAACGATTTAGCGTTCATCCGCCGGATGGATGAACGCCTGCGCCTCGCACTGACCAGTCGAGGCGTTTTTGTTTAACGGCACCAACTCGAACCAACATGCGCTACGTAATGAAACAGAAGTTCTGGTCGTGGGGTGATGATTTCACCATCAGCGACGAGAATAGCCGCGATGTATTCCTGGTCGATGGCCGCGCGTTCAGTTGGGGTGATAAGCTGTCGTTCCAGGACATGAGTGGCCACGAGGTTGCCTTCATCCGGCAGAAGCTTTTGTCTTGGGGGCCGACTTACGAAATTGAGGTGCATGGCCAGATGGTCGCCGTGGTGAAGAAGCATCTGTTCACTTTCCTGAGGTGCAAGTTCACCGTTGATGTTCCCGGCCCCGACGATCTGGAAGCGCAGGGCAACTTTCTCGATCACGAATACACTTTTGAACGCAGCGGACGCGCTGTCGCCAGCGTCAGCAAGCAATGGCTCAGTTGGACCGACACCTACGGCGTGGACATTGTGGAGAGCAACGACGACGTGCTGATCCTCGCCAGCGCCGTGGTCATTGACATGGTCTGCCACCAGGAAAGCAAACGGCACTGAAACCGAAATGAACCACCAAGACACCAAGACACGAAGGACTGAGGAAAGAAGAATTCTTCTTCTCTTGGTGCCTTTGTGTCTTGGTGGTTAATCAACTTATGCCCGACGAAAACGAACAACCGAAGGAGCGCAAGTCGCTCGATGACCGCGCGAAGATGACCGAGCTGGAGCGCATCCGGCATTCCGCCGCGCATGTGCTGGCCACGGCCATTCTGCGCATTTGGCCGGAGGCGCAGTTTGCGGCGGGGCCGCCGGTCGAGAACGGGTTTTATTACGACGTCGATCTGCCGCATCGCATCGCGCCGGAGGATTTCGCGCGGATCGAGGAGGAGATGAAGAAGGAGATCAAGGCGAACAATGTTTTCCAAAAGGAAGTCGTGTCGCGCGAGCAGGCGCTGGCGGATGCGCAGTCGGGCAAGCTCGCGGCGCTCGGCGAACGCGGCACGCCCAGCAAGTTCAAGTTGGACATCGTGCAGAACATTCCCGAGGGCGAGCCGATTTCGTATTTCCGCAACGGCGACTTCATCGACCTCTGCGCCGGGCCGCACGTGATGCGCACGGGCAACATCGGCGCGTTCAAGCTCACGCACGTGGCCAGCGCCTACTACAAGGGCGACGAGCGCAATCCGCAGCTCCAGCGCATCTACGGCACCGCGTTCAAGAACAAGACCGAGATGGAGGCTTACTTCACGATGCTGGAAGAGGCGAAGAAGCGCGACCATCGCAAGATCGGCACGGAGATGGGGCTGTTCGCCATCGACACGGAATTCGTGGGGCCAGGCCTGCCGCTCTGGTTGCCGAAGGGCACGGCGATTCTGGAAGAGCTGGAGAAGCTCGCGAAGGAAACGGAATTCGCCGCCGGCTACGTGCGGGTGAAGACGCCGCACATCGCGCGCGAGAAAATGTATTTAACCTCGGGGCACCTGCCGATTCTTTACGCGGAGTCGATGTTTCCGCCGATGGTGTTTCCTCTTGAAGATCATGAACGAGAAATAATCGCTCGTGCCGAAGCTCGAAAGGCTGAAGCGGATGCGGCAATGAAGCCTTACTTCGATAAAGGCACTCTAATCACTTCAGGAAAAGGGCCGATTATCGGGAGAGAATTCGAGGTGCCCACAGATATTAACGAGGCGTGGTTGAAGGCTAACAAGGCATTGGCCGAGGCAAAAGAAAGGTACAAGCCGACTCGTTATTTCATGAAAGCGATGAACTGCCCGCACCATCATCGCATCTTCGCCGCGCAGCCGCGCAGCTATCGCGACCTGCCGTTGCGCCTGGCCGAATACGGCACCTGCTACCGCTACGAGCAGTCGGGCGAACTCTTCGGCCTCATGCGCGTGCGCTCGCTCAACATGAACGACGCGCACATCTATTGCACCGTCGAGCAGTTCGCCGAGGAGTTCAACGCCGTGAACGAGATGTATTTGAAATATTTCAAGATTTTCGGCCTCGAAAAGTATCAGATGCGCTTCAGCACGCACGACCCGTCGCGCCTCACCGGCGACAACGCGAAGTTCGTGAACGAACCCGAGCTGTGGAAGAAGACCGAGGACATGACGCGCGAAGTCCTCAAGAGCAGCGGCATCAATTACGTCGAGGTGCCGAACGAAGCGGCGTTCTACGGGCCGAAGATTGACGTGCAGGTGTGGAGCGCCATCGGCCGCGAATTCACCATCGCCACCAACCAGGTGGACTTCGCCGTGCCCTCGCGCTTCGGCCTGACCTATCGCGACCGCGACAATTCGCAGAAGACGCCGCTGTGTATTCATCGTGCGCCGCTCGGCACGCACGAGCGCTTCATTGGATTCCTGATCGAGCATTACGCCGGCAACTTTCCGCTCTGGCTCGCGCCCGAACAGGTCCGCGTGCTGACGCTCAACGACGACGAGAAGCTCGTGGCCTACGCGAAGGAAATTCACCGCGAACTGCGCGCGCACGAAGTCCGCGCCGAAGCCGACTTCAGCCCTGACCCAATCAAAGCCAAGATCGCCGAGGCTGAAAAAGCCAAAGTCCACACCATGCTCGTCATCGGTGGACGTGATATGGATGCAGGCGCGGTGAGCGTGCGCCTGCACAGCAAAGGGCCGCAAGGGGCGAAGCCGAAGGGCGAAGTGGTGGCGGAGATTCTGGCGGCGATAAAGGAACGAACGGCGTGAATACATGATTTCAGAAAGTCAGGCGCACTCGCAAAAACCTCCATCCCTCCCGAATCGAAAGAGTGGCGGACGTTTTTCGATGGGGTTGGCGGTAATTACTGGCGCACTGTTAATGGTTTGGACCTGCTGGCGTGTCTCAGATTTCAACGCCATACGAAATATAGAGGCTCAGATTCGAGCGCGCGGCGAACCGCTGATGGTCCTGGCTTTTTCCGCCTTACTACTGGCACTTCGGCGCCCGCGCGACGGTGCCGACGAAAGCGATTTTCTTTTACGGCACGTGGCTGCGCGATAGTTGCGAGCGCGATCACGACTTCGGCTACGAGATGATGAAACGCATGTCGGCCATCATCATCGAACGCTTGCAAACGACGCGGCGGAAGCTGGCCGAAGCGGGAGTCGTTTGATTCGCGGCCTTCAGTGAAGCAACGGACGAATCAGGCGATGCACCCGGTCGTGTTGCACAGATAATCCGGCGCGGTGAAAGATAGGATGTGTCGCCCAAAATTCCTTCTTGCCTCACTGGGGTCGCCGACTACATTCGGCGCGCTCGCCACCAGAATGGTGGCGTTTTATTTTTCCCGGAAACTTTAAGCACCTGTGAAAATTTTTAGCGGCACGTCCAATCGTCCGTTGTCGGAAGCGATTGCGAAGAACATCGGCATCGAACTCGGCAAGTGTACCGTCAGTTCGTTTCCTGATGGCGAGACGTTCGTGAAGATCGAGGAGAACGTTCGCGGCGAAGACGTTTATCTGGTGCAGTCCACGTGCCCGCCGACGAATCACAACTTGATGGAAATGTTCATCATGATCGATGCGTTGCGCCGCGCCAGCGCTGCGCGCATCACGGCGGTAATTCCATTTTACGGTTACGCGCGCCAGGATCGCAAAGACCAGCCACGTGTTCCCATCACAGCCAAGCTTGTCGCGAACTTGCTCGTTACCGCCGGCGCGAACCGTGTGCTGACGATGGACCTGCACGCCCAGCAGATTCAGGGTTTTTTCGACATCCCGGTCGATCATCTCTATGCGGCGCCGGTGATTTACGAGTACCTCAAGACAAGGGACTTGAAGAATTTCATCGTCGTCAGTCCCGACGTGGGCGGGTTGAAGATGGCTTACGCCTACTCTCAATTTCTCGACTCGGAATTGGCCATCGTGGCCAAGCGCCGCAAGAGCGCGAGCGAAGTCGAGTCGATGGGAATCATCGGCGACATCGACGGGCGAAACATCTTGCTCGTGGATGATTTGACCGAGACGGCGGGGACGCTGACGCAAGCTGCGGCCCTGCTTCAGAAGAGCGGCGCGAAGCAAATATTGGCCTGCGTTTCGCACGCATTGCTCAATGACACCGGCATCGATCGCCTGCGAAAATCGAACATTGACGAACTGATCACGACTGATACTGTCCTCCGCCCCGCGATAGCCGGAGTGAAGATCACGACGCTTTCGGTGGCGGGGCTGTTGGGTGAAGCCATCAAACGAATTCACAGTAATTCGTCCGTGACTTCGCTTTTTGAATTTAAGGGCGGGCGTACAAGCTAGCCTTTCGCTGAAAAACCTAAGATGAAATCTGTGCCTTTGAATGCGTTTCCGCGCGCGGTGACACGCCGTGCCGGAGTGAAGAAGTTGCGGGACAACGGCCGCGTACCGGCTGTGATTTACGGCCGCCATGCGCAGCCGCAAAACCTGGAACTGAGCAAGGTCGAAATCGACAAGCTCATTCACCACTCGGTGTCGGAGAACGTGCTCGTCGATCTCGCCGTGAAGGACGATCCGCGCGCCAAGCGTCTCGCGCTCGTCCAGGACGTGCAGCACCATCCGCTTAAGGGCAACATCCTCCATGTGGATCTGCACGAAGTCGCCGAGAACGAAAAGGTCACGGTGCAGGTGCCCGTGGAACCGACGGGCGAAGCGGTCGGAGTCAAAACCGGCGGTGGTGTGCTCGAGCACGTGCTGTTCAAGATCCGAGTGACGGCGCTTCCGAAAGATTTACCCGAGCAGATCTCCGTGGACGTGACGGCGCTCGAAATTGGTAAGTCTATTCACCTGAGTGAAATCACTGCGCCGGCCGGCGTGGAATTTTTGGGCGACAAGAAAGTCGTCGTCTTCTCCGTGGCTGCTCCTATCACGGAAGCGCAGGAAGCCGCCGCCACCGAGGCTGCCGCAGGCACGGGCGAAGTGGAGATGCTCAAAGAGAAGAAAGAAGAGGGCGAAGGCGCGAAGGCCGAAGGCAAGGGCGATGCGAAAGCTGCTCCGGCCAAGGCAGCCGCGGGCGAGAAGAAGGAAGAGAAGAAGAAGTAACGCCGCGGCGTTGCTTCGTCCCGATCCGGCATGGAGAGTTTGCATCTCGTGGTGGGGTTGGGAAATCCGGGCGCGGGCTACGCCCGCACCCGGCACAACGCGGGCTTCCTTGTTGTCGAAGAATTGGCGCGGCGCGCATCGGCGAGTTGGAACCTCGAAAAGAAGTTCGAAGCGCGCGTGGCCAAGGCGGATCGCGCCGGCCGCAAAATGTTGTTCGCCCAACCGCAGACGTTCATGAACGCCAGCGGGGAAGCCGTCGGGGCGCTGATGAATTTTTATCGCGTGCCGGTTGGGCAGCTTCTGGTGATTGTCGATGACGCGGATTTGCCATTCGGCGAAATCCGGTTGCGCGCGAAAGGTAGTAGCGGCGGGCACCATGGGCTGGAGTCGATCGAGAAGCACATTGGCTCGCGAGAATTTGCCCGGTTGAAGGTGGGCATCGGTCGCACGCAGGATGGCCGGCGCGAGATTACGAATTACGTGCTCGGGAAATTCAACGCGGACGAAGCGAAGCTGCTGGAAAAAGTTTTGCGGCGCGCCGCGGACCAGACTGAGTGCTGGTGCGAGCACGGCGTGGAGAAGGCAATGAACCAATTTAACGGAGTCGTGAACTCCGAAAGAAACGAAGCATGAAACGATACGAAGGTCTGTTCATTTTGAACACCACGGCGAAGGAAGAAGGCATCAAAGACATCATTGACGCCATCACGGCCGATATCGCCGCGGCGGGCGGCAAAGTTGAGACGGTGCAGAAGATGGACAAGCGCGCATTCGTGCGCGTGGCCGACAAGCGGTTCACCTCCGGCTTCTACGTGAACTTCATTTTCGAGATCGAGCCGAAAGACTTGGCGCAACTTCGCGCGAAGTTCAATGCGAGCGCCGACGTGTTTCGCGTGCTGTTCACCGAAGCGCCGGCCGTGGCGGAAGCCGCGGGCGCCGCGAAGTAAATTGAACGGAGCGCAACGTGGCCAACTTTAACAAAGTCATTCTCGTCGGCAATCTGACGCGCGATCCTGAGTTGCGCTACACGCCGAAGGGAACGGCCATCGCGAAGATTGGCCTGGCGATCAATCGCAAGTGGACCAACGAAGCTGGCGAGGTGAAGGAAGAAGTCACGTTTGTGGATGTGGACGCCTTTGGCAAACAGGCGGAGACGATTGGTCAGTACATGCGCAAGGGCCGGCCGCTGTTGGTGGAAGGCCGCCTCAAGCTCGACCAGTGGGACGACAAGCAAACCGGCCAGAAGAAGAGCCGCTTGGGTGTTATTCTCGAGTCCTTTCAGTTTTTAGATTCCGGCAATCGCGAAGGCGGCGGCGGCGTTCCGTCAGCTCCAGCGGCTCCACGTCCTGCGCGCGGGGCCACTCCTCCTCCGGCAAACGATGCCGAACCTCCGCCGCACGAAGCCGACGACGTTCCATTCTGAGACCTGCAATTTTCAACCTGCAACCTGCAACTAATTTTATGGCCAAGACTGAAGTCATTCTCACTCACAATATCGTCGGACTCGGTGGCGAATCCGATCAGGTGAAAGTCGCTGCGGGCTACGCGCGGAATTATCTCTACCCGCAAGGGCTGGCGATTCCGGTCACGCAAGGCAACAAGCGCCGGCTCGAAGTGCTCCGCCAGCGCCGCGCTGAACGCGAAGCGCACGAGTTCAACACGATGAGCGAACTCTCCAAGAGCATCTCGAAACTCATCGCCGTCATTCACGTAAAGACGGGCGACGACGGCAAGATGTTCGGGTCCGTCACGTCCGGCAGCATTGCCGATCAGCTCAAGACCCAGTTCGACATCACGCTCGACAAGAAAAAGATCCATCTCGATCTGCCACTCAAGACGCTGGGCGAACACGAAGTCCAGTTGCGCCTGCATCCCGAAGTTGTGACCTCAATGAAGGTGCGCATCGAAAGTGACCGGCCGGCAGCGCAGGCGGAAACCGGCGCCGAAGTTGGAAAAGATCACGCCCGAGTGAGCGAGAAGCGCGGCCGCCGTCCCGAAGTCAAAGCGGAAGAACCGAAAGCCGAGAAGGCGAAAGAGGCCAAGCCGAAGCGCGTGGAAAAGAAGTAAGCGCGAAAATTTCGACAAGCGCGGCGGTCTTTTTGACCGCCGCTTTTTCATTTCTGGGGAGCCGATCAGTAGCCGCCTGCCGCGAGCGCAGCCGAAGCGGTTTCCAGCGCCACGGGTTTCTCACCGATGCCGCGCTTCTTTGCTTCGTCGAGCATCGTTGCGGTTGCCGTGGCACCGATGCGCGTTACACCCAGCGAGCGCACCAGGAGTAAGTCATCCAGCGTGCGCACACCGCCCGCCGCCTTGATCTGAACGCTCGGCGGACAGTGCTGACGCATCAGCTTTAGATGCGCGACCGTCGCGCCTTTGTAGTTGTAGGAGCCATCCGGTTGTTTCACGAAGCCGTAACCGGTCGAAGTCTTCACGAACGCAACACCGATCTTGGAACAGATTTCGCAGAGCCGAATGATGTGCGACTCCTGAAGGTAATCATTCTCGAAAATCACTTTGAGAATCGCTTTGTTAGCGAGCACCACGTCGTTGATCGCGTTGATCTCATCCGACACGTAAGTCCAGGCGCCGCCCAGCGCCTTGCCGATGTTGATCACCATGTCGATCTCCGCGCCGTCCGCCTGCGCCGCTTCCTCGGCTTCGCGCACTTTGTTTGCCGTCGTGCTGTTCCCGTGCGGGAAACCGATGACCGGACAAACGAGGACGTGCGAACCTGCCAGCACTTCGCGCGCGAGCGGAATCGAGTACGGCTTCACACACGCCGTCGCCACGTCGTACTTACGGGCCAGTTCGCAACCTTTGCGAATGTCCTCGTCCGTCATCGTTGGGTGCAGCAATGAGTGATCGATCATCTTGGCGAGGTCGCGAAGCGTAACGACGTTGTTCATGCGTTGTTCAGTAGTCAATTGTTAGCCGTTGTCCGTTCAAAGTTTCAAGCGAAGTAGGGCGCGAGTACATTTTTCGCAACGTGAATCGCACGTTTGCGTCCGGCGAGATCTTTGCCGAACGTCGCGTCCTCCACTTCGATGCACACCGGGCCGTCGTAGCCGACTTCCATCAGCGTGCCGATGAACTGCCCCCAGTCGATTTCGCCGAAGCCCGGAATGCGCGGCGCGTGATACTCCTTCGGCAATCCCAGGATGCCCCAGTCGTTGAATTTCTCTTCGTCGTGCAACACGTCCTTGGCATGAATGTGAAACAGCTTCTCGCGGAACTCGCGCAACGGTTTCAGGTGATCGAACTGCAAGAGCTTCGGATGCGATGGGTCGTAGTTCAGTCCGAAGTTCTTCGATGGGATGTCATTGAACATGCGCCGCCAGATGGCGGAGCACATTGCGAGATTTTTTCCGCCGGGCCATTCATCACGCGAGTAGAGCAGTGGACAATTCTCGATGCCGATTTTGATCCCGTGATCCTCCGCGAAGGCAATGAGCGGCTTCCAGGTTTTCAGGAAGCGCGGCCAGTTATCATCCACGCTCTTTGTCCAGTCGCGGCCGATGAACGTGTTCACGGCCTTTAAGCCCAGCTTCTCTGTGGCGACAATGACGCGCTTCAAATGGATCACCGCGACCCGGGCCGCTTCTGGATTTGGATCGAGAGGGTTTGGATAATAACCCAGTCCTGAGATGCTCACGCCGTACAACGCGCAAAGCGCGTTCACGTCCTCTGCCTGAGCGCGTGAAAAATCAGTGACGTTGATGTGTGTCACGCCCGCGTATTTCCGCTCCGCTTTGCCCACCGGCCAGCACATGACCTCTACGCACGCGAAGCCTTCGTCGCGGGCGAGGGAAAGGACTTGCGTGAGGGAGAGTTCCGGGACGATGGCGGAGACAAAGCCAAGTTTCATGCGCGGAATGTTGTGCGTTGTTCGCGGTCGGAGGGCCAGCGCGAAAGTTTTCAGAAATGGCGGGATCTGACACGCCACGGGTAACACGCCGCGGGATTGGCAATCGCTCCGCCTTCCCTTACCGTCCGCGGCATTCCGGCTGCGCAAGAATAAGGCGTTCTCTTGTGGCGTCGAAGCCGGACACAAATTGAATGCGTAATCTAGTTTGCAGTTGTTTCGTCGCGGCCCTGGCTGCGCTCTCGGTGCTCGCGCAGAACGGCGACAAGAAAGGCGAGGTCCAACTTTCGCGCGTGCCCGCGCACAAGATTCCGCCGGCGCCGCCGTTGTCGCCGAGCGATGCCTTGAAAGCGTTCAAGATCCAGCCGGGCTTCAAAATTCAAACCTTCGCCCACGAACCAGACGTGCAGGTGCCGATCTCGCTCCAGTTCGATCCGTACGGACGCACGTGGGTCCTCGAGATGCGCGCGTTCATGCCGAACCCCGAGGGCAAAGGCGAAGAGGTGCCTTCGGGCCGCGTGTCGATCCTGGAGGACACGAACGGCGATGGTGTTGCGGACAAGAGCAAAGTTTTTCTCGACGGGCTGATTCTGCCACGCGCGTTTCTGCTGGCGTATGGCGGCCTGCTGATCGCCGAGCCACCCAACCTTTGGTTTTATCCGATTCAAAACGATAAGCCCGGCAAGCGGGTGCTCGTGGATGATGATTTCGCGAAAGAAGGCGACCCGCGGCTCGGCACGAAATCCAATCCCGAGCACTCGGCCAACAGCCTGACGCTGGCGATGGACAACTGGATTTACAGTCTCTACCACACGCGTCGCTATCGCTTCGAGGGCGGCAAATGGTTGATACAGACGATGCCCAAGCGCGCGCAGTGGGGCATGTCGCAGGATAATTACGGCCGGCTCTTCTACACGTCCAACAGCGATCAGTTGCGCGGCGATCTCGTGCCGTCGCACTACATGTTGAAAGTCGGACCGAACGCCAAAGTACCTGGAGTGGGCGTGCAGATCGCGAAGGATCAATCGGTGTGGCCTATCCGCGTGAACCCCGGCGTGAACCGCGCTTATCAGACCGGCACGCTGCGCGAGGATGGAACGCTTTGGAAATTCACGGCGGCCTGCGGGCCGAGCATTTACCGCGGCGATGCGTTGCCGTCAGACTGCGCGGGGAACGCGTTTGTGTGCGAGCCGTCAGCGAACATCGTGCGGCGAAATATTCTCAGCGAAGCCGACGGCATGGTCACCGCGCGTAACGCGTACGACAAAGCCGAGTTCCTCGCCTCGACCGATGAACTGTTCCGCCCCGTAAACACTTACACCGGGCCGGACGGCGCGCTCTACATCGTGGATATGTATCACGGCATCATTCAGCACCGCGTGTTTCTCACGAGCTACTTGCGCGGGCAGGCCGAGTCGCGCGGGTTGGAAAAAATCACGAAC
>Ga0193753_10000314_pt1 | contig 47751 bp, 40 predicted proteins | sample H1c2metaG_FD_144925 | JGI IMG/M metagenome (GOLD analysis project Ga0193753, IMG submission 144925) | Soil microbial communities from a riparian zone of the East river system, Colorado, United States - H1c2 | ecosystem: Environmental > Terrestrial > Soil > Riparian zone | place: USA: East...
TTCAGGCTCCGTCTGCAGATCTCGGAAGCGCTCGACGAATTTGCGCGCGACCGCTTGTTGTCTGATTCGCGGTCCTTCGAGCAGCCGGGTGATTGCCGCATACACTTGGCGCGGCGTGACCGGCTTGACGATGTAGCCTTCGAGCGCGGCGCCGAGCGCTTCGGTCATCGTCGCGTCTTCTTCGCTTTTCGTGACCATGACGATCACGACGTTTGGATCGGCTTCGCGAAGATCCTGAAGCGCGTCGAGCCCGCGCTTCCCGGGCATCTGCTCGTCAAGCAGGACGAGATTGAACGGGCGGCGCCGAACCATTTCGATCGCGTCGTCGGCGTTCGTCGCCATTTCGACGTCGAACCCCTTGTCACGCAAGAAGATGCGATGAGGCTCGAGGAGCTCCGCCTCATCGTCGACCCAGAGGACGGATTTCGCCGGTTGTGCCATGCGCAAAATATAGTGAGGGCGTGGGGACCGGGCGTTGTGCACCAACCGTCGGACGGAGCAGATTCTCCTGTGCTCGTTTCCCAACCTCCGTACGCATTGAGTGTCACAACGTTCCGTTTCGCCGCGCTCGCGGCGTTGTCGGGACGCGCGCCGATTGGCGGGCAACGCGAGGTGGCGCTCGCCACCTATCTCGCAGCGCGGTTGGCCGACGACGTGAGGCACGCGCGGGGTCTCTCCCCGGCGACACGCGCCGAGCGAGCGGGCAATGCCAAGTCGTGGATTTCGAATCTCGCCCTGCCGGCGAACGTTCGACCGGCGCTCGTCCGATTGGTCGAATCATCGGCGAACGATCCGGCGGCCACGGCCCGTGCGGTTCGAGCCGTGATCGCTGTGACGACAAGCATTCTCGAGCCGGGTGCGGTGTCTGAACTGGAGCGCCTGGCGACCGCGCTGGAGCAGGAATAGTCCCGCAAGCGCTTGTGAAATAAGGGACTAGGCTCTTGCTCCAGCTCCGTTGGCCGGTCTATAATGGCGCCTATGGCCCGGAGCACAGACATCTCGCCTCTCTCCGTCTTATTGTCGCGGGTCGATGCCGTCAGCGACGGAACACCCCCGCGCGATGTCGTCCCGTGCGGTTTTCCCAGCCTCGACAAAGTGCTTGGCGGCGGCTTTCGACGCGGCGACTTGATCGTGCTCGGCGGCGATATCGCGAGTGGCAAGTCTGCGCTTGCATTGGCCTTCGCCATCCGCTCGACAGCGCTCCACCAGAGCGTGGGATTTCTCACCGCGGAAATGACGACGGAGCGCGTGCTGGAGCGAGTGCTTGCGATCGAGGCGCGCGCTCGTATCGACGATCTCCGACAAGGCACGCTCGACGACGTCGCTCGGTCCAACGCCGGAGCCGTCGCGTTGCGTTTGCGGTCGAATCTCCCGCTCATCGAGCGGTTGCCGTCGGGCGCGGGAGCAGCGTCCGTCGCGAAGTTGCTCGACGCGATTCCCGAAGTAGGGTTTGCGATCGTCGACTCGGTGTCCGCGCTGTCGTCCGGGACGCGCGCCGCCGACGACGAACTCGCGACGTCGATACAAGATTTGAAAGCCCTAGCGCTCGACCGCGACGTTGCCATATTGACGACTGCGCCGTTGCCCCATCTCACCGTCCGGCCCGACCGCCGACCCACGCTCGATGATTTTGGCGCGCTGGGAAGCGTCAAACAGCAAGCAGATATCGTCTTGGGAATCTTCCGTCAGGACATGTACGAACCGTCGCGCGACATCGAAGGCGCGACTGAGCTGTTGATCCGAAAGAATCGAAATGGCGCGACTGGGTACGTGGATCTCTATTTCTACGCCCAATGGATGCGATTCGAAGACATGCTCGATCCCGACAGGTAGGAGTGAAACGAATGCGGATGGCTCGTGCGGTAGTCGCCCTGACGACACTCGTCGTGGGCGCTTGTGCGCCCGCGATTTCCGGGAGTGGCGACAGTATCAGTCGGCTCGAGCAGGCTCGAACGGCGGACCCCAACTCGGCCGCCGTTCAACGATCGCTCGGCATCGCCTACTTCAAGGCGAATCGGTATCCGGATGCGAAGACGGCGCTGCAAAAAGCAGTGTCCATGGACGCGAACGACGGCGTCGCCGCGCTCTACCTCGGGCTCAACGCCGAGGCACAGAATGATTTTCCGGGCGCGCGAGCGGCGTACGATTCGTATCTCAGAGTCGGCAAGACGCGCGGCGTCAAGAATCAAATCCGCGAGCGTCTCGTCGTTGTGACGCGAAAAGAGAACGAAGCGGCAGCGAAAGCTGGGGTGGCGGCAGAGCAGCGACTGGGCTCGATTCCCGGTCCGCCGACGACGGTCGCCGTCATGCCGTTCACGTTCGCGGGCGCTGATACGAACTACAAGCCACTCGAGCGCGGGTTCGCAGAGCTCGTGACGACCGACTTGAGCCGCTCAGCCAGACTGACTGTTCTCGAGCGCGCACGACTTCAATCATTGCTCGACGAAATCGCGTTGCAGCGAACGACCGCGGTTCAAGCAGGAACCGGCGTGAGGGCAGGAAAGATTCTGCAGGCCGGACGGCTCGTCGGCGGAAGCATCACGCAAGTCGGCACCGATCAGCTCAGTGTCAGCGCGATCGTGACCAACGTTCAAACAACACAAATCGAAGGCGCCGGCGCACGAGGACAACAGGCAATGGAGCAGCTGTTCACGCTCGAGAAGACCATCGTGCTGGGTCTATTCACGAACATGAACATCACGCTCACGACTGCGGAACGGAACGCGATCGAGCAACGTCCGACGCGCTCGTTGCAAGCGTTCCTCGCGTACAGCCGCGGTCTCGAAGCGATGGATCGCGGGCGATATGACGACGCCGGTCGACAGTTCGACAACGCCGTTCGCATCGATCCCAGCTTCGGTTCGGCGCAGCAGAAGAGCCAAGAAGCCAAGAGCGGCGCGGCGGGAGCGGCGGTTGGCGTCGCGTCGGTCGAACAAGGTCTGCGTGGCACGGCGGAAGGCGCGGCGGTGACAGCCTCCGCTCAGGGTGCCGCAAGCAGCGGAAGCTCGGGCAGTTCGGCGAGCGGCGTTGCGGAAGGGTTGAATCCGTCGACAGCGGGTGGTGCGACAAGCGGCGGCGTCACCAGCTCGACAACGCCGGCGAGCAGTTCAACTTCTCAAACGGCAGCATCGGCGACGGGCGCAACCAACCCGACCTCGAAGACGGCCAAAGTCACCATCGTGATTCAACAGCCGAGGCCCTGAGTCATGATGCTCCGCCGCTTCCTTCCGGTTGTGTTCGCGCTTGCAACGACCACGCTCGCCGCGCAATCGCCGTTCGACATCGGTGCCCGCGTTGCGCCACAGTTTCATTCGTATACGATCGACGCGCCGTCCAATCTCAAGATCAGCGAATTCTCCGTTCCGTTTTTTGTGGTGGTGCCGATCACGTCGTCGTTTGGCTTCGACGTCGGCACGTCGTGGGCGCAGTCGCGGGTTGAGCAAACTGGTACGGCGCAAAAGACCACGAGCACGATTTCCGGGCTCACGGACACGCAGGTGCGCGCGAACTACGTGCTCGGAAACGACTTCATCGTCATCACGGCGGGATTGAATCTTCCTACGGGCAAGTCCACGGTGCCCGTGTCGGAGCAGGTTGCGGCGGGATTGATCGGCAACGACTTCCTCGCGTTCCCGATCTCGAGCATGGGAACCGGCCTGGGAGGCACGGGCGGAATCGCGCTCGCGCGGCCAGTCGGCGATTGGAATCTTGGCCTCGGGTTGAGCATGCGTCGCTCGGCGCAATACGATCCGTTCGATGCAACCGGTGCTACAGCGCTTCACTACCAGCCCGGCAATGAATATCGCGCTCGCGTTGGCCTCGACCGCGGCGTCGGCACCGGCCGGTTCACCGTCGGAGTCACCTACTCGACGTTTGGCGACGACAATTTGGCCGGTTCCATCTACAACACGGGGAATCGGTACTTATCGCAAGTCTCATATAACGACACGTACGGAGCCGGGCAGCTGTCGATCAGCGGATGGGATCTCTACCGCACGTCCGGGAACCTTGCCGATAAAACCCCGCTTGGAAGTGAGAATATCGCGAACGGCGCGCTCGCCTATGGATTCATCAATGGATCGGTGATCATCGAGCCCAACATCGAGGGCCGGGCGTGGATGCAAGACAATGCATCGACGAGTGCGATGGGCACGTTGGGGCTTCGCGTTCAGCTTCCGGTCGGCGGGATGACGGTTGTGCCGAGCGCGGGCTATTCGATCGGGAAACTTGCGCAGTCGGGCGGCGGCGTGAACTCCACGGCGACGTTGACTGGCCTTCACGCATCGCTGACGATTCGCCTCCGTTAGACGTCGGGCGGTTTCACGGCGAGTTCCCCCGGGCGGTCAAATTATGTAGTTGGCGAGCAGGCGCGGCCGCGCGAACGGCTCTCGACAGAGCTAGTTTCCGACGGCCGCGCGTTTCGTTTGCGGCATCGATGCCGGCGTGCGCGGCATATATTTCCAGTCTGAACCTTGTCCCTCGTGTGCTATGGCTGGCCACAGTAAATGGAAGCAAATCAAGCACTACAAGGCGGCCACGGATAAGAAACGTGGCGCGCTGTTCACGAAGCTCATCCGTGAAATCACCATGGCGGCCAAACTTGGCGGCGGTGATCCCGGCGGAAATCCGCGGCTGCGTTTGGCGATCGACACGGCGCGATCTGCGTCGATGCCCAAGGAGAACATCGAGCGCGCTGTTCTCAAAGGCACCGGTGAGCTCGAAGGCGTCAACTACCAGGAAGTGACCTACGAGGGCTACGGCCCCGGCGGCGTCGCGCTGTTGATCGACGCCGTGACCGACAACCCCACGCGCACCGTCGCCGACGTCCGCAGCAAGATGACGCGGTTGAACGGCAACCTCGGCACACCAAACTCCGTCGCGTGGATGTTCGAGAAGAAGGGGCAGATCTATGTGGACGCGGCGAAGATCGAAGAGGATTCTCTCATGGAAAAGGCCCTCGACGCCGGCGCGGAAGACGTGCAGCGCGAAGACGAGCGCTTCATCGTATCTACGGGTCCAACAGAATTTCACGCGGTGCAGGAAGCGATGAAAAAGAACGGCGTCGAGATTATCGAGGCCGAGTTGGCAATGGTGCCGAAGAACACCGTGCAAATTGCCGGCAAGGATGTCGAGTCGCTGTTCAAGCTGATCGAGACGATCGAGGATCTCGACGACGTGCAGAAGGTGTGGGCCAACTTCGACATCGACGCCGCCGAGTTGGCAAAGATCGACGGAGCATCGGCGGGGTGATCGTTCTGGGGATCGATCCGGGAACAGCGTGCACCGGGTACGGTGTGGTGAAGGGAGACGGGCTTGGGCTCGTCTCCCTTGTTGAATGCGGCGTGATTCGCACGCAAGCGCGTGAAGCGCTCGCGGTCCGCCTGCGCGAGATCTACGACGGCGTCACCGAAGTGATCGCGCGGCATTCGCCCGACGCCCTCTGCGTGGAAGACGTCTTCTTCGCCAAAAACGTGCGCACCACCGTGGTGCTCGGGCATGCGCGAGGCGTGGTGCTGCTCGCGGGACAACAGGCAGGTCTCGTCATTCACGAGCTGCCGCCCGCCGAGATCAAGAAGGCAGTCGTCGGGACCGGACGTGCGACGAAGGAGCAGGTGCAGTTCATGGTCGCGCGAATCCTTCGGCTCAAGTCCGTGCCGCAGCCAACCGACGCAGCCGACGGCGTCGCGGCCGCGCTCGCCTATTTGATGGCGGCGCGCGTTCCAACCATCGAGTCGATTCGCCGGCGGAGTCCCTTATGATCGCGCAGGTGAGCGGAACGCTCGTGAGCAAGGAGCTCGACCGCGTCGAGATCATGACGCCCGGCGGCGTCGCATACGATCTCGCCATTCCGCTCGGCGTGTACGAGACGCTGCCCCACGCCGGCGAGCAGATCTTGCTCCACACGCATCTCGTCGTCAAAGAAGACGCATGGCAGCTGTTCGGCTTTTCAACGACCTTCGACCGGCGGGTGTTTCAACGAGTGCTCAACGCGAAAGGCGTTGGTCCCTCACTCGCGCTCGGCTTGCTCTCGACGTTGACAGCGGAGCGCGTGGTTCGTGCGTTACGTGACAAGGACATCGCGACATTGCAGAGCGTGCCGCGCGTAGGACGGAAGAAAGCAGAACAGCTCATTCTCGATCTCGCCGACAAGCTCGATGACCTTCAGGTTTCTCCTTCGCCCGGCGGACCGCGCGGGAGCGCGGGAGCGAGCGGCGGCGGAGCGGGAACCGAGGATGCGATTCGCGCGCTGGTGTCACTCGGCTACTCCGCGCAGGATGCGGAGCGGGCGGTGCGACAAGCGATCGATGCGGGTGAACATGGCATGGGCGCCGCCGAACTGATTCGGAGCGCATTGGGCAAGATCCGAGGCTAACCAGGATATCAAACTGTGCAAGCAGCCAAACGAACAGCGTCGTTTACCGAATCAGTCATCCGTGAGATGACGCGCATCGCCACTCTGCATCAGGCGACGAATCTCGCGCAGGGCTTTCCGGATTTTCCCATGCCGGATCCGATGAAGGATGCTGCGTGCGCGGCCATTCATGGCGACATCAACCAATACGCCGTGACGTGGGGCACGCCCGTGCTCCGTCAGGCAATCGCCGAGAAGTATCGGCGGTGGTACAACATGGAAGTCGATCCGGATCGCGATGTCACCGTGACGTGCGGCGCGACGGAGGCAATGGCGTCGGTGTTCATGGCGCTCATGGATCCCGGCGACGAAGTGATCGTGCCCGAGCCGTTCTACGAGAACTATGGCCCGGATGCAATTCTCGCCGGGGCCAGCCCGGTGTTTTTCTCGTTGGACCGTCCGAACTGGACCTTCGACGGTGACAAGCTGCGCAAGATGTTCAACAAGCGCACCAAGGCGATCATCGTCAACACGCCGCACAATCCGACGGGGCGCGTGTTCACGCGCGACGAGATGTCGCTCATCGCCAACTTGTGCATCGAGCACGACGTATGGGCGATCACCGACGCGCCGTACGAGCACATGGTCTATTCGGGGCACCACCACGAGATCGCGACGTGGCCGGGCATGCGCGAGCGGACGATTACGATTTCGTCATTGTCGAAGACCTACAGCTGCACGGGGTGGCGCATCGGCTGGATCATCGCTCCGCCGGCGCAGACGTCGCCCATCCGCAAGGTGCACGACTTTCTCACCGTGGGCGCGCCAGCTCCGTTGCAGACGGCGGCCGCAGTAGGCTTTGCGTTTGACGCCGAGTACTACAATCATTTCTGCGCCATGTATAAGACGAAGCGCGAATACATGTCGAAGGTATTGCACGACGTTGGATTCGAGTTCTCGATGCCGGAAGGCGCGTACTACATCTTCGCCGACTTCTCGAAGCTGAGCGACCTCGACGACGTGACCTTCGCCAAATGGATGACGCAGGAGATCGGCGTGGCGACCGTGCCCGGTTCGAGCTTCTACTCGAACAAGGAAGACGGACGGAACTTCGTTCGATTCGCGTTCTGTAAAAAGCAGGAGACGCTGGAGCGCGCGGCGCAGCAGTTGGCGGGGATACACGACGCGCTCGAGAGCAACTGAAGTATCGGGTACGTCAGCTCTCGGTACTGAGACCGATGGGCTGGCCATTCGAATGAGTGGCCGGTTTCTCGAACGACCGCCTGCGTTGGCGAAACCAGTCGTCCGAACGAGGCCCGAATTGTGGTGGGCAGTACGCCAGTCTCGGTACTACGCGCTGGCGTACTCGCGTCCTTCAGTAGCCGTTACCAGACGGCAAGACGCCCGGCGAATGCCATTCGCCGGGCGTCTCAACACTAGCGGACCCGTATCAACGAATCGAGAATACGTTGATCGTGATCGCCGGCTCCTTGCCGCCGTTTACCTGACGAAGCGCGCCGCCGACGCCCAGCTCGTATTTGCCGAGCGCGAGGCCAACACCGCCGGAAACGCCCCAACCGTCCGTGATGTAAGACGCGCCGCCGCGAAGGCGCAACGCGGGAATCCCACGGAATTCCACACCGCCGCCAACCTGTGTCTTCGGGCCGATCGCAATGCCGTCGCCAATCTGTTGGCGACCATCCGCCGACACGATGAGCATGGGGCTCGCTTCATATGCGAAGCCTCCTGACACGATCGGCTTGAACTTGTCATCGGCAACGCGAGCCCGCAGCGCGGCCGGTGCGCCCGAGTACGGCTTGTCGTCGAAGTCCTGGACGTTGGTCTCACCATTGAACATTGCCGTGCCTGACTTCGCACGAAGTTTTGTTTCGTCCCACGCAAAACTGTTGAACACGTTTTGTACCGTGGTTCCGAAGCTCAATTTGCCGCGTGACCAAGCGAGTCCGAGGTCCGCGCCCACGCCCGCACCAGCAACCGGATTGGAATCGGGCTGCGAAAACACCATTGGAAAGTTCATCGAGACGGCGTTGGTACTCGTCGCCGAACCCTGATCCTGCGCCATCACGAGCGCGTTGCCGACGATGTATTTGCCGGTCACGCCAAGCGCGAGATGACTGCCCGACTTGCCGTCTCCAACCGAGAATCCGAAGCTCGCACCCGCCGTCGTGAATACACCGAAGCGAAGTGTCGAGCCGGTCAAACTGAGATTCGTTGGCGAACCCGTACGGCCGGCGTTTCCGAACATCAACGCCTCGAATCCGTCCGCGCTGATCGTCGATGATCCGGCGACCGTCGTCGCGACTTGGAACGCGACTGGTCCGGCACTCAGGCCGAGGAAGGTGACGCCGCCGTCAACGCTTCCGTGCTCGCCGCCCTTCGTGGTGACCGTCTGCAACCATTGCTCGCGCTGAGTCGCGGGAAGCGTCTTGCCCGAGTACGGCGCGAAGTCGCTCAACGAGATCGGATCCAAGCCGGACGATCCGCCGACGGCGAGTAGTCCGAGTGAGAATCCAGGGTTTCCCGGCATTCCGAGATTGGCAGGATTCCAAGCGACGGCGTCATAGCCGCGCGCGCGCGCGGTATACGCGCCGCTCAGACCGGTCGCGGCCGGATTCGCGTTCGGCAACTGCGCCCCAACACCTTCGATTGAAGCAGAAACGAGCAACGCGGTGAGCGTCACGCGCACCGACTGATGAAGTGTGCGCATTAGTTGGTTCCCCCGACGTTGATGCCGACTTGCAGACGCGACGCCACCGAGACGATTTGTCCAGGCGCCACTACAACACCGTTCCCGCTCACTGCTCCGCTGAAGGTGACGGACAAATGATGACCAAGCAGTGCGTTGACCTCGGCCTTGGTGAACGTGACCGACGGCGAGCTCTTTCCCGCTACGAGCGGAACAACCTTGCTGATCGGCGACGCCGCGCCGACAAAATTGACGGTGAGATTTCCCGTGGCGCCGAAGGGATTGTCAACGGTGAGAAGCAGCGCGCCCGAGTCCGCATGCTTGGAGATCGTCGAGTCGATGTTGCTGAGATCGAGATCCGACGGAGCCGCCGTCACGGTTTGCGACGCCAGATTCACCATCGCGTTCGATACGAACAGGGGTCCGGACGAAGCAGCCACCGTAAAGAGGCGGGAGGCGTCAATCGTCGCCGGATCGCCGAGCGGCGAGTTGAGCGTCGTCGAGATCTGCAGCCCACTCGCGCCGTTCATCGTTCCGCTGAGCGGAATCTTGCGCTGAGTTACGGAACCAGCCGCGAGCGACGTCGAGGAACCGTCCAGTGAATCTCTTCCAACGGTTACCGCGCCACTCTTCACACTGATGATCAAGTAGCCGCGAGCCGCTGCACTCGGACGAATCGGATCGAAGTTGTAGCCGTTGGTGATCGCCACCGTCAGCGTGTCGCGCAGGAGCGTCGCACTCATGACGTTGCCGGGAACGGCGATTCCAGAGGTGCCCTGGCTCGTGAACGCGGGCTTTGGAACGGTCGAGCCATTTGCCCCGGCGCACGCCGCGCAATCCTGGCCGAGTTGACGCGCGATGGCGGTCGATGAGGGAGACGCGGTCACGACGAACGCCGAGTTGTCCAGCATCGCCGTCACACCGGACGGCAAAAAGCTGTTGACGGTAATGCTCGTGGTCTTCGCCGGGACATTCCAAAGGGTCGCGTAGCTTGGCAGACTAGTGGGTACATCGCACGCAGAAAGCGACACGAGCGCCGCCACGCCGAGTCCGGCACGGGTGAATCGCATGAGCACGTCCGTAGCAATTGGAGTTGTGATTGAACTCGCGCCCGAAGAAAGGACGAGCAAATGGGGGCGCGCGACGTGTTGAAGCCGTCACAGTCAAGTTTCGGTCAGTCGACGTAACTCTGTAGTTCGGCCTCTCTTCGGGATATATTCCAGCGGTGAGCGCGCCGGGTGCGCGTTGGCCGAACCACACCAGCCACGCAGTGTCTATCGATGTCTCGAGCCGAGATCACGACGCCGGAAGTGCTTGCCGACGAGTCGGTCGTCGAGCTGTCGCTTCGTCCGCAGCGGTTGGCAGAATTCATCGGCCAACAGAAGGTGAAGGAAAGCCTTCGGATCTACATCGACGCCGCACTCGCTCGGCGGGAGCCGCTCGACCACACGTTGTTTTTCGGGCCGCCCGGGTTGGGAAAGACCACCCTCGCCGAATTGATCGCCCGGGAGCTTGGCGTGAACATCCGCACCAGCTCAGGGCCGGCGCTCGAGAAGCCCGGCGATCTCGTCGCAACGCTCACGAACATGCGGAGCGGCGACATTCTGTTCATCGATGAGATCCATCGTCTCAAGCCGATCATCGAAGAGTTTCTGTATCCGGCGATGGAGGACTACAAAATCGATATTCGGCTGTCGGATGGACCGAAGGCGCAGACGATCACGATGCCAATCGAGCCATTCACCCTCATCGGCGCAACGACTCGGCTCGGCATGCTCACGCCACCGATGCGCGCGCGCTTCGGGATCGAGCAGCGTCTGAATTTCTATCCGGCCGAGGATCTCGAGCTGATCGTGCATCGCACGGCCGACGTGATGAAAGTCTCAATCGACGCCGGCGGCGCGACGGAAATCGCGCGGCGCGCACGCGGCACGCCCCGCGTGGCCAACAGGTTACTGCGCCGGATTCGCGACTACGCGCAGGTGAAGGGCAACGGCGTGATCACAAAATCGATTGCCGAGCAAGGGCTGGCGTTGCTCGACGTCGACACGTTCGGCCTCGACGACATGGACGCGCGGATTCTCAAAACGATCATCGAGAAGTTCGACGGCGGTCCGGTTGGGCTGAACACGATCGGCGCGGCCATCGGCGAAGACGCGAACACGATCGAAGAAGTCTACGAGCCGTTTCTCGTGCAGCACGGATTCCTACAACGAACGCCACGCGGGCGAATGGCGACGGCGCAGGCGTATCGTCATTTTGGATTCACGCCGCAGGCGCCGAGTGGGCAAGAGACTCTGTTCTAGCCGCGTCGCGCCGTGCGTTGGGAGTCATTGGCATTTCATGACTCCTCGCGCGACGAGCCCGGACAAACTTTTTCTTTTGAGACAGCGGTTCGGGACGCTTCGTATGGCATCCCGAGCGGCTGTCGTCAAAAAAACAAACCAATTGCGCCAATTCGGACCCGCGCGCCGCGACGGAGCCATTCCGCGTTCCCCCGCAGATTCCGCGCAGTCCGTGGCGAATGGCCCCCATCGCCGGCCCAAACAATTCACCCAGCGCACGCCACACAAACACAAACACAAACACAAACAGGACCTACTTCGTGCTCCCCGGCGGCCCTCCTTTGATCGCGACGACACCCGGCGAATCCGTCACCGAGTGAGCGGCGATCGCACCGGCGACGAGTCCGCCGATCGCGAGAAACGTCCGCAGGCGGTCGAACGACCGCACCGTGACGACCGACGCACCAGCGCGTGGCACTTCGATCGGTTCATCCTTTAGAAATTCCTCAGGCCCGGCCGCCCGCGCGATTTGGGTCACGGCCAATCGCACCGATGTCGCGTCAACCGAAAGCACGCGCCCATCAAGCGACGTTGCGTTCGGTCCGATGGACGACGCCAACGACGCCGAGGCGTCCTGGCTCAACACGACGTGCACCCGCTCGTCGCGATGAATTGCCGACACGCTGGACGGTTGATACTCGTAGCACGCCATCGCGGTGAGCATCACCGGGACGGCCGCCACGCAACTCAACATTCGCCCGAGGGCGCGGGTCTTCACTGCCCCACGCAGGCAGCGCCGGTCGCATCCGACGTCGCGTTCTTCGGATCGTTGGCGTTGCGCACCGGCTGTTGGCTGAGCGCGGGAATGCTCGTGTTCGTATTCCGCTCGCCGGCGTCGTACGGAAAGCGCGCGGGAATCTTGGACGCCGCAACGACCGGCGTGAGGTTGGGCGTGCACGTTCGCTTATAAAGATTCCACGCCTCGACCGACTGGAAATCAGCGATGTACGCCTCAGTGAGAATCTCGGCGAGCAACGGACGGCCCGTCAGCGCCGTTTCCGCCGACAGTCCAGCCAACGCCCGCGCCTGATTCAACCGTGTGAGGCCGGCCGCATCGTTGCCCGCTCGCTGCGCCGCCTCGGCCCACAACAACAGGCTCTCGTTCGCCGTCACCAACGGCTGAGACGCTGCCGGGTCGATCAGCGCGTCCGCGAGGTCGCTTTGATCGGCGTTGAAAAACTTCGCGAGCCGTGGATCGCTCCGCGTCTTGAGCAGCGAGACGAACTGCGGATTCGGCGCCAGATAGCCCGGTCGCTGCACGACGTCGAACTGGTACCAGAAATTCTGCTCGTTGGCGGCGCCTGAGAACACGGCGTTGAAATTGTCATCCGCCGTCGTGAGGCCTTGCGCTGCTTCCGTCACGACTTGCGGATATACTGTCGGTCGGACTTCGGCCGTGTGCATGAGGAATCGCGCCTTGAGCGTATGCGCAAGCTTGGTCCACTTCACCGGGTCGCCGCCGTACGCAAGATCAATGTCCCCTGGTCCTGTGTTGCTCGGTCCCGTCGCCTTGAGCTCGACAATCGCGCGCGACAGCAGGGCTTGCACCGAGTCGTACACGGCCATCTGCGGATCGAGCGGTGGATTCAACTCACCGGTGAGCGCGTGCGTGTAGGTGAGATCTCCAAACAGATCGGCGCCGGTGCCCATGACGAGTGCTTCCATGATTTCCGCAATGCCATGGAAGACGCTGTCGTGCAACGCCACCGTTTGCGTCTGGAGACGACGGATGTCCACGAGCCCGCCACCCGTGTATAGCGCCGCGTGGAAGCCGTTCGTCGTCTGTTCGCTCACGACGTAGTTGTAGACCGCGGTGTACTGCTGGTTGGTGCCGATGAACTGTTGCGTCCACATGTCCGTGACGCGCGGCGGATCGCTGGCCAGCAAGGCCCACGTGTTTGCCTGAATGCCGACGAACAGCTGACCGGCCGTTGCTTCGGTCGGACGGTTGGGATCAACACTGAGCTCACCACCCGTCAGAAAATTGTCGGTGCTGCAGGCGCCAACCAACGTGATGGCGCCGAACAGAGCCGCGATTCGAATTCTATGCATGCGTTGATTACTCCCAATCATCGGTTCAGCGTGACCGCGACGACGAACGAACGCGTCTGCGGGTTCTGGAAGAAGTCAAATCCCTGCGTGAGAAACTCGGCGCCGCCGAGGTTCGTCTCGGGATCGAGACCCTTGTACTTCGTCCAGGTGTGCAGATTGCGGCCGGCGACGCGGATCACCGCGCTGCTCAGCCCGAACCGCGACTTGATCCACGGCTGATCAATCGTGTAGAACATCGAGATCTCGCGCCATTTCACGAAACTCGCATCTTCAACGAACTGTGATTGCACATCGCTGGCGCTGCCGCCGTCCGTCGTGTACCAGTTCTGCCAATCGGCGAGACTCTTGAACGCCACGGATCCGGCGCCGGGACCCGCAACCGCCTGGTCGGCCAAGATGTTCTTTCCGAAGATGCCGTCTTCACTGCGCACAGCGGTCTCACCGGCCGTGCCGAAGCGATCGAGCGCCGAGCGCGTGCCGTCCCACACCTGACCGCCGCGACGAATGTCGAACAGCGTCGAGAATTGAAAATGGCCGAGACGAATCTGGCCGGTGAGACCCGCCGTCCAACGCGGACTGGGATCGGCGATCACACCGTCGTCAGGATTCGAGACGGGACGGCCGTCAGTACCGGAGATGTAGAGCGCGTCCTTCTTCGCGCCCGCACCGCACGCCGAATCGACATCGGCGAGTGTGCCGACGCCGGGGAGCGTCACCTTCTGTCCGCGACCACAGCGCACGAAGTCCTGACCGCGGATGACGCCTGGCGCATAGCCGACGGTGGATGATCCGCCTGAACCCACGAAACCCTCAGTGGGGTACGCGATGAACTGTACGCCTTGAATCAAGGACTCGACGCGGCCGATGTTCCGGCCGTAGTTGGCGCCAAGCGTGACATCGACGTTGCGTGACGTGTACGGACGAACGTTCAGGGTCATCTCCAGACCCTTGTTGGAAATCGTCGCGCCGTTGACAAGCGCGGTGGCCGCACCGGTGGACGCAGCGTTCACCGGCGCAGGCAGAATCACGTCGGAGGAACGCTTGTTATAGTAGGTGACGCTCAGGTCGGAGCGCTGACCGAAGAATCCTAGATCCGTCCCGAACTCGCTCTCCCGGTCCCGCTCCGGTTTGAGATTCAAGTTGCCGAGGTTGGGGCCGGTAACGACGCCGCCCTGACCGCTCTGCTTCGACCCAATGAAGTCGCCGAATCCGCTGCCGAAGAGGCTCGTGGTGGACAACGCTGTGATGGTGGCGTAGACCGGCGGTTCGCGACCCGTTTCGCCGTAGGCGGCGCGCAGGCGGCCGCTGCTCAAGAATCCCGTTCCCTTCTTTTCGCCGAACAGGTTGGTGAACGTCCACGTCGCGTCCACCTTAGGATAGAGCGCCGTGCGGTTCGACGAACCGAACGTGGAGAAGCCGTCGTCGCGAACACCCGCCGTCACGTGCAGTTGGTTGTAGAAATCCATTTCGGCCTGACCGAAGTAGGCCGCGATGTGGCGCAACGACCGCACTTCGCTCGGCGTGTAACTCACGGTGTTCTGAATCGCCAACGGCGCCGGCGCGATGAGTTGGTCGCCGAAGATGAAGACCTGCCGGTTGCGGCGCGAGTTGAGATTCTGTCCGAGGACAAGGCGCGAGTCGACGTTCGGGTTGAACTGATGCGACAGCGTCGCCGTGAGGTTGTGATCGATTTCGAGATTCGTGATCTGGAATCGCGTCACGTTACCGACGGGATCGCCGGATGACGTCAGCGGCAGTGCCTCAATGCGTGAGTCAGTGTAGTTGTCCGCGCCAAACGTCTCGTTGACGCTGAGCCACTCGGTCGGCACCCAGTTCGCCGACATATTGCCGAGGAATCGTCCGAGCTCGCTGCGATTGCCGGCGTTGTCGAGCACGAAGAACGGATTGTCATATCCACGCGGCGTGGTGAGGCTTGCCGACGTCGGATTGGGGAAACGATATGACCGATGGAGGCCCGAGACCGGGTCCGTGAACGGCAGATTATTGAAATCCGTCGGCGTGCGCAGCGCACCGAGCAGCAGGCCCGACGTGTTCGAGCCCTTCTGCACATACTCGCCGGTGGAATTGAAGTACGAAAAATTTCCGCCGAACGTTAGCGTGTTGAGGAGCTGATGGGTCGCGGTCAAACGAACGGTCGACCGATCGTAGCGATTGTTGCCGCCCTTCATGACGCCGAGCTGGTCCGTCAATCCACCGGACAAGAAGAACGTCGTTCGAGCATTTCCGCCGGACAGGCTGATGGCGTTGTCGCTCGTGAGGCCGGTATCATAGATCTCTTTTCCGTGATCGAACGTCGGCGTACTCGCGGTGAGCAGCGGCCCCCACGACAGGCTCGATGCGTTACAGTCCGGCGTGGTGCACGTCCCCGGATTTCCTAAGTCGCCCTGCCCGTAGGAATGCTGGAGCGGGAAGGTCTTCACCACGTTGTCGAACGTCTGCGTCGACGTGATGGTGTAGCGCGTGGGGCCGCTTGCTCCTTTTTTCGTCGTGATGAGAACGACGCCGTTCGCCGCGCGCGCGCCGTAGATGGCCGCGGCCGCCGCGCCTTTGAGAATCTGAATCGACTCGACGTCGTTCGGATTGATGTCCGCGGCGCGGTTTTGCGTGACCGTGCTCCCGTCACCACCGTTCGTCGACATCGTCGTATTGTCGATCGGCTGGTTGTCGACGATGATGAGCGGTTGGTTCGTGCCGGTGACGGAGGCGGCGCCCCGAATCATCACGAACGCGGATCCACCGGGCTCACCTGACTGCGTGCTGACGCGAACGTTGGGTGCCGTGGCCGCAAGCCCGGAGATGATGTTCTGAGGCTGGGTCGCGCGCGTAATCGCGGCGCTGTCGACGGTGTTGATGACGCTGCCGACGCGCTCGCGAACCTGCGACGTACCGGCGCCCGTGACGATGATCTGCTCGAGCTGTTGCGCCGTCGCCGACATCGTGAAGTCGTGCGTGATCGTACCGGCGCTGAGCGTGACTTGCGCGGTTTGCGGCACATAGCCGACTCGGCGCGCGTTCAACGTGACGGACTGCCCGGTCACGCGAGGTGCGGGCACCGTAAAGGAATACACACCATCCTCACGCGTCATCGACCCGACGCCCATTCCGGTGATCGAGACGGTGACGCCGTTGAGCGGAGCGCCACCATCGCCGGTGATTTTTCCGGTGACCGTTGCTCCCTGCGCGACGAGGGTCAGCGGCGCAGACAGCAGTGCAGCGCAGATCAGAGCGCCGCGAAAACGAACCCGCGTGTGTTGCATGCGAACATCTCCTTCTAGATGTGTGAAACGGCGACGCCGAGTAACGGCAGAGACTGTCGGTGATCGGACATCGCAGCGCGACGCGTGACAACACGGCGTCGGCGGGTGATCGCGCGGCGCACAGCGTGTGCCACAGATTCGCTCGTGTGGTACGAAGCACGCATTTGTCGAGAACCTTTGCGCGCCAAGTCGTGACGACACAAAAAAGTTCTGTGCACAGTGACCGCGCGATGCGATCGCGCGGTTATATAAGGTTCTGGCAAAACGTCGACGCGCGAGCAGGCGCGCCGAATTGCTGATAGATTCGAATCGAACCCGTGTGCCGGCCCGGTCGTCCCACCGGGTAAGCGCATGTCACTCTCGATCGAATCTCCCCAGGCAATCGATGCAACCGATGAGACACATCGCGCCCCCGATGGTCCTCGCAGCGGCGATGTTTGCAGCGGCGATTTTCGCGTCCCCGTCCATGGCCGCCGGACAGGACATCCGCACCCGCCGGCCCTTCGGCGACCTCCGGTCGCAAGCGGCCGAGCAGCAGCGCTGGCTCGATCAACGAATGAAGACCGTGCTCCCCGCGCTGATGAAAAAGCACGGCGTGGAGATGTGGGTCGTTCCGATGCGCGAGTACAACGAAGATCCCGTCTTCTCATCGATCGTGTCGCCGACGACGTTCTCCGCGCGCCGCCGGACGATATATGTGTTCTATGATCCGTGTGCAGCGGCTCGCGCCGACTGTGCGAAGCCCTTCGAGCGGCTCGCGCTCGGTGGCACCTCCCAGGGTGGTGTGTTTTCCGCGATTCGCTCGACGAAGGCGCCCTCGGGCCCGGCCGGAGGTTCGGTGCAGGCGCAGGCCGAGCTGTGGGGCGACGAACAATGGCAAGTGCTCAAGACGGAAATTGAAAAGCGCAATCCGAAGAGCATCGCCATCGACGTCTCGACCGTCTTTGCGTTCAGCGACGGACTCTCCACCGGCGAGATGGAGGGCATGCAAAAAGCGCTCGGGCCCAAGTGGACCGCGCGATTCAAGCATGCCGACGACCTCGCGCTGGATCTGATCGCCACGCGTCTCCCCGAGGAGACGGTGCGCTATCGAACCCTGCAGCAAGTGGTTTGGGGAATCATCGATACGGCGTTCTCGAATGTCGTCATTCAACCCGGCGTCACTCGGACCGAGGACGTCGTGTGGTGGATGCGCCAGAAGGTCAACGACCTTGGCCTCGGAACGTGGTTTCATCCGTCGGTCGAGGTACAGCGCAAAGGCACGACGGACGCCGCGCTTGGCGAGAACCCGATCATCCAAAAGGGCGACGTGTTGCATTGCGACTTCGGCATCACGGCGATGCGGTTGAACACCGACACGCAGCACATGGGCTATGTGTTGCGCGACGGCGAGAGTGACGTTCCGGCGGGACTCAAGATCGCGCTAGTAAATTCGAATAAGCTGCAGGACATCGTCATGAGTGAGATCAAGCCGGGCCGCACGGGCAATGAGATTCTCGCATCGTCGCGCGCGAAAGCCGCCGCTGCTGGAATCGTAGGTACTGTCTATACGCATCCGATCGGCGTGAACGGACATGGTGCCGGACCGTTGATCGGACTGTGGGATTATCAGGACGGCGTGCCGGGCCGGGGCGACGCGAAGGTCATCCCGAACATGTGGTTCTCGATCGAGCTGCAGGCGACGACAAAGATTCCTGAATGGAACAACGAGCCGGTGCATTCAGCACAGGAAGAGGATGCAGTGATTGGACCGGATGGCGTGATCAAGTGGGCACTGGACCGGCAGACCGCGTTTCATTTGGTGCGGTCGCCGGCACGCGCTGTTCCGTGAGGCGTGAGGAAACCATGGAACGGCCTATCCGAGCCCTTGCTGTGGTCGCCGCGCTGTTTGTGAGCGCGGTCGGCGGTGCATGCGATCACTCGACGCCGGAAACCGCTCCGCTGATCGAGCAGCCATCCGGCACGTGCATATCGCTTGGTCCGACGGTCTCGCCGAACTTTGCGACACTATCTCCCGGCGACACGTTGCGCCCGACCGTTGCAGCGCCGTGCGGGTTCCCGGCGACCGCGCCGTTTCGCTGGAGCACGAGCGACTCGAAGATCGCGAGCGTCGATTCGGTCACCGGCCTCGTGACGGCGCAGGCGCAGGGCAGTGCGACGATCGTCGCCGCGTTGGTTGCAGACCGAACGATAAAGGGTGCGATGTTAGTTCAGGTCAAGCCGTGAGCTCGTGCTGACATTCATCGAGGATGAGTATCACACGATGTGATCTATAGTATGAGTATGACAATTTGACTATGATCAATTTCCGCACGAAAACGATCACAATTGCCGCGACGGCGATGACGATCGTTGCTGGGTTTGGGTGCGGCGGTGGCCTCGCCAGAAGCCCGTTGCCCGACCGCACTCTCATGGCGTTCCGGACGATTCGTTGACTGGCTTCGTGACCGCGCGGGCCCAAGGCACCGTCACGATCAGCGCCGAGGCGGTCGCCGACAAGAACGCCAAGGGCGCGATGGTCGTCCAAGTCATCCCCTGAACCACCCGCGCGACTGCACCGTCGCGCTATTTTTCGCCGATGCCATCGCCCGGCGACCGCACATCCGACTACGACTTCGATCTTCCGGCAGCGCAAATCGCGCAACGACCGCTCGAGCGGCGCGACGCGAGCCGGCTGATGGTCGTAAATCGCGACGCCGGCTCGATCGAGCATCGGACCTTCGCCGACATCGCCGATCTCATCGCGCCGAGCGATGTGCTCGTCGTCAATCGGACGAAGGTGTTCCGCGCTCGATTGCTCGGCACCCGCGCATCAGGAGCGCGGGCAGAGGTCCTGCTCCTCAAGGCGCTTGGCGACGGCCGATACGAAGCGATGGTTTCACCGGGCGGAAAGCTCAAACCGGGCCGTCGCGTGGACTTCGCTCCCGGATTTAGCGCCGAAATTGTCGAATTGACTGAACGGCGAACGCGAATCGTGCACCTCGAAAGCGATCGCCCGGTCGACGAAGCCATCGAGCAATTCGGACACATCCCGTTGCCGCCGTACATCGAGCGATCCGACACGAGCGACGACGTCGATCGATATCAAACCGTCTTCGCTCGTGAGGCCGGCTCTGTTGCTGCTCCGACGGCCGGACTGCACTTCACGCCGGAATTGCTCGAGCGCATCGCGGCGCGAGGGGTCGCGCGCGCTGAAGTGCTGTTGCACGTCGGCGCGGGAACGTTCAAGCCGGTCGAAGTCGATGACCCCGCGGACCACGTGATGCACGAGGAGTGGTATTCGGTTTCGACCGAGACAGCGCGTCTCATCAATGATCGGCGCGCGTTCGGCGGACGGTCATGGGCGGTCGGCACCACGAGTGTGCGAACGTTGGAGAGCATCGCCGACGCCGGCGGCGCGATTCGCGCGGGCGAGGGGGACACACGCATCTTCATTCGGCCCGGATACCAATTTCGGGGCGTGGATCGAATCCTGACCAACTTCCATCTTCCGCGATCGACGTTGATCATGCTCGTCGCGGCATTCGCGGGCTACGAGTTGACGATGCGAGCATATCGGACGGCCGTCGAGTCGGGATATCGCTTCTATTCGTACGGCGATGCGATGGTCATTCTATGAACATGAGAACATGCTGAAGTCGACGTGAGCGGATTTGCATTCAAGGTGGAGCAGGAAGTCGGCGCGGCGCGCGCCGGCCAATTCGTCACGCCGCACGGCGTCGTCGACACACCGGCATTCATGGCGGTCGGCACGCAGGCAACCGTCAAGTCGCTCGACCCGGATGATCTGCGGGCGATCGGCGCGCAGATGATCCTGAGCAACGCGTATCACTTGCATCTGCGTCCCGGCGACGAATTGATTCGCGATTTCGGCGGACTGCATCGCTTCATGGCGTGGGACGGGCCAATTCTCACCGACTCGGGCGGGTTTCAGGTCTTCTCGCTCGAGGGGCTTCGCACGGTGAGCGAGGACGGCGTGACGTTTCGTAGTCACCTCGATGGATCGCTGCACGTGTTCACGCCGGAGAGCGTGATGCAGATCGAGCGGAATCTTGGCGCCGACGTGATCATGCAGTTCGACCACGTGATTCCGGGGCAGAGTGAAGAGAGTGCGTCGCGCGAGGCGAGCGAGCGGAGCATCCGGTGGTTGGCGCGGTGTTCAGAGGAATTGGAGCGGTTGCGGGCTGGGGGTCCCCCCCCGACAACGACGTTAGTGAATTCCCCGCCCCTCCCTGGCACCGTTTTCCCGCTCCCGGCACCAACCCATCCCCAAGCCCTCTTCCCGATCGTCCAAGGCGGAATTCACGAATCCCTCCGCCGCGAAGCCGCGCGTGCCATCTGCGACCTTGGCGACTGGATCGGATATGGGATTGGCGGACTCTCCGTCGGCGAGGCGAAAGCCGACATGTACCGCATCCTCGATGTCACCAACACCGAGCTGCCTCGCGACCGCCCACGCTATCTCATGGGCGTCGGTTTTCCCGAAGACCTGGTCGAAGGCGTGCTCCGCGGCGTCGACCTCTTCGACTGCGTCGCACCGACGCGCATGGGTCGGAATGGAACGGTGTTCACGCGAGACGGCCGGCTCAACATCAAACGCGCCGAATTTCGCACCGATCCCCGTCCGCTCGACGACGAGTGTCAGTGCGCCACCTGCCGCCGCTTCTCCCGCGGCTACCTCCGGCACCTCTACACCGCCGACGAAATGCTCGGGTTGCGCCTGCTCTCCCTGCACAATGTACATTTCCTCGTCGGCCTGATGCGCGACGCGCGAGACGCAATCCGCGCCGGAACAATCGGCCCGTGGAGCCACGAATGGCTCGCGCGCTACCACTCTCGACCGGTACCAACCGCATGATCATGCCGCCCATAGGAACACCCTTCGCGCTCAGCCTCGCCCAAACCCCCGCGGCCGGCGGCACCAGCTCGCTCACGCCATTCCTACTGCAGTTCGTTCTCATCATCGCCATTATCTACTTCATCATGATTCGGCCGCAGCAAAAGCAGCGGCAGAAGCATGAGGCGGCGTTGAAAGCGCTCAAACGTGGCGACGAGGTCGTGACCACCGGCGGCATCGTCGGCGAAGTCATCCACATCAAGGAGTCGCCGAAGGACGCCGCCGGCAAGGGACTCGACGACCGCGTGACGATCAAATCGGGCGAGTCGCGTCTCGTAATCGAACGCGGACGGATCGCGCGCATCAGCGCCACCGGCAATGCCACCACGACCTCATCAACCGCACCGACGACCGAGTGAGCGTTCTCGACATCCGCGTCCTTGGCGACCCGATTCTCCGCGAAGAAACGACGCCTGTCTCCGAGATCACCGATGAGATTCGGACGCTCGCCAAGCACATGTTCGAGACCATGTACCTCGCCAAGGGCATCGGTCTCGCCGCCCCGCAAGTTGGACGCACTGAGCAACTGGCTGTGGTCGACGTCGACGAAAATCCACTCGTCATCATCAATCCCGAAGTCGTCTTCACCGAGGGAAAGGCGAAGGCCGAAGAGGGATGTCTGTCGATTCCCGACGTCTACGGCGACGTTGAGCGACCGGCGAAAGTTCGTGTTCGCGCCACCGGCCTCGACGGAAAAGAGTTCGAGATCGAGGCCGACGAGCTGCTCGCCCGTTGCTTGCAACATGAAATCGACCACCTCCACGGGAAGCTGTTCATCGACTATCTCAGTGTGCTCAAGCGCCGCTCGGCGCTGGCGAAATGGGGAAAGGAGAAGGACAAATACCCCGCCTTCATTCGCAAACTCGACACGGACCCTGCGCGCTCACACGAGCACCCCGACGAGGAACTCTGAGTGCGCGTGCTCTTTTGGGGCACGCCGGACTTCGCCACACCGCCGCTTCGGGCTCTGATCGGCGAAGGATTTGACGTCGTTGGCGTTGTCACGCAACCCGACCGCGCCGTGGGCCGATCACGGTCAAAGCTCGAACCGCCGCCAACCAAACTGATCGCACTCGAAGAGTCGATCCCGGTGCTGCAGCCGGAGAAACCGCGCGGCGACGAATTTGTCGCGCAGATGCAGGCGCTCCACGCCGACATCTCGGTCGTCGTCGCGTACGGCCACATTCTCCCGACTGACGTCATCATACTTCCGCGGCTCGGGACGATCAACATCCATGCGTCGCTGTTGCCCAAGTTGCGCGGCGCGGCACCGATTCAGGCCGCAATCCGCGACGGGCACGCCGAGACGGGAATTACCATCATGCGGATGGTGAAGGCGCTCGACGCCGGGCCATCCATCGTTCAAGCGCGCACGCCCATCCCCGACGACGAGACCTACGGCGAGCTCCAGCTTCGCCTCGCCGAAATGGGCGCGATGGCGCTGATCGAAGCGCTCGCGCTGATAGAGTTGGGCCGCGCGAGCGAAGTGCCTCAGAACGACGCGGAAGCGACGTATGCCGCCAAGATCGATCGAGCGATGACGCGCGTCGACTGGTCCGCCGACGGTCGCACGGTCGCGCGGATCATCCGTGCGTATGATCCGCGTCCGGGAGCACTGTCTGAGGCGCCGAGTGGCGAGGTCAAGCTCTTTGGAGCACGGGCGACGGGCGATGGGAGTGGTGGTGCGCCCGGCACGGTGGTGGCGATCGACACCGACGGAATGACCGTTGCCTGTGGAAGCGGCGCGGTGCAGATCAGCAGCGCGCACCCCGCGGGCAAGCGGCGAATTGCGCCGGAAGAATGGGCCCGCGGACGCGGCATCAGTCTGGGAGAGCGACTATTTTAGTTGGTATGCCAGGGGCAGATCAGGACCATCGGTCGCCCGGTGGAGTTGCAGTCCATCGCGGCGGGGCCGTCACCGATGCGCGCGTTGCCGCGTCGGAAATTTGCGCGGATCTCCGAGGTGGCGATCTGCTCGATCCGTCGTTCGACCGCCGGACGAATCGGCTCGACGCACGCGATCGTCGTTGGGTTCGCGAGTTGGTCTACGGGATGCTGCGACGCCGCGCTCGGCTCGACGCGTATCTCGACGCCCGCGTCCGCGGCGGCCTCGTTCGCATCGATGCCGACCTGCTCGATCTCCTCCGACTCGGCGCCGCCCAGCTGCTGCAGATGGAGAGCGTGCCGGCGTACGCCGCGATCGCGCAGACTGTGGAGCTCGCCAAGCGGCGGCATGGGATTGGTGCGAGCAAGTTGGCCAACGCCGTACTCCGTCGCCTCGATCGAGAGCGCGACGCGCTCGAGTTACCAAAAGCGAACGATGCCATCGATGCACTCGCACTCGAAGCCTCGCATCCGCGATGGCTGGTTGCGCGATGGATCGAGCGTTGGGGCATCGACGAGACGCGACGTCTGCTCGACGCAAACAATCGGGAAGCGCCGCTCATCGCGCGCCCGTTTCACGTCGTGCGCGAGCAGCTCGAAGCGATGTTCGAGACCGCCGGCGTCCACGTCGGCGACGTACCACTCGTGCGAGACAGTATCGTTCTCGCGAGCCCGGTGTCGTCGCTCACGGAGTTGGGGCCGTTCCGTCAGGGACTGTTTCACCTGCAGGATCCCGCGTCGACGCTGGTCACGCAGTATGCGTGCGTGCCCACCGGTGCAACGGTCGCAGATATCTGCGCGGCGCCCGGCGGCAAATCCGTCGAGTTGTCGCGAGGCGCGGCGCATGTGTTCGCGAGCGACGCGTCGCTGCCGCGACTGCAGCGCGTCGTCGAAAATGCACGCCGTCTCGAGATCGACACGCTGCACAGCTACGTCGCCGACGCGCGCTTTCCCGCGATTCGTCCGGTCGACCTCGTGCTGGTTGATGCGCCCTGCACCGGAACGGGAACGTTCCGCCGTCACCCCGACGCGCGCTGGCGCCTCAAGGTCTCCGATCTTGCGGTGATGTCGTCGATTCAGCGCGGGATCCTCGCGTCGGCGGCCGACATTGTGAAGCCCGGTGGCTTGCTCGTCTACAGCACCTGTTCGCTCGAACCGGAAGAAAACGACGAACAGATTCAGTATTTCCTCGAGCGTCATCCGGGATGGCGCATCGATCCGCCGCCGGAGGGTTCAGTGCCGGCGACGGTGCTCGACAACGGACTGTTGCGCGTATTGCCACAGCGTCACGCCACCGACGGCGCGTTCGCTGCGCGGCTGCGTCGAGGTTTCGCGTGACGGCACGTACGAAAATGCGTGGGTCCTTGCCCTACGCGATTGCGATTGTCGGCGGATTTCTCATTGCGTATCTGATCGTGGCGTTCGTCATTTTCCCGTCGGGCGTCATCACCGGCGATGCGAAAGTTCCGAACGTCACAGGACTCTTATTCGACGATGCATCCAAGCGGCTCGGCGAAGTGGGGTTCAAGGCGGCGCGCGGCGAATCGCGTGCGCACGCCGCGTCGCCCAAGGAGACGGTGCTCGAGCAGGATCCTCGGGCGGGAACGCGCGACGCCGAAGGGGCGGTCGTAACGCTGGTCGTGAGCGCCGGACAACAGATCGTTTCGGTTCCATCGGTCGTTGGATTGTCGCAGACGGATGCGCAAACCCTCATCGAAGGCGCGGGTTTCGAGCTCGGGCAGGTGACGGAAAAAACCAGCGACCTTCCGCGCGGCCAAGTGCTGGAGAGTCATCCGGCGGCGCAATCCAAGGCGGCAGTTCCGAGCCCGGTGTCGCTCGTCGTCAGCAACGGGAATCCTGCAACGCCAGCTCGCCGACCATGACCGCGCGGATCGCGCCTTCAATTCTCGCCGCCGACTTCGCCAGGCTCGGCGACGAAATCACCAGGTGTGAGGAGGGCGGCGCCGATTGGGTGCACATCGACGTCATGGACGGATGCTTCGTGCCGAATCTCAGCTTCGGCGCCAAGGTCATCGAGACGGTGCGCAAACGCACCTCCCTTCCGCTCGACGTGCACTTGATGGTCGTCGAGCCGGCGAAGTATTTCGACGACTTCGTGTCGGCCGGCGCCAACGGGTTGACCATTCACGCCGAAGCCACGCCGCATCTGCATCGCCAGCTGAACAAGATTAGAGAACTCGGATGTCTGGCCGGCGTGGCGCTCAATCCGGCCACGCCGCTCGAGGCGATCTCCGAGATCGTCCCGGAAATCGATCTCGTATTGATCATGACGGTAAATCCGGGGTTCGGCGGGCAGCGGTTCATTCCGTACTCGATGGACAAGATCCGCCGCACTCGGCTGATGCTCGACGAGGCGGGAAGCACGGCGGCGCTCGAAGTGGACGGCGGCATCAATCGGGAAACGATCCGCGACGTGTGGATCGCCGGGGCCGACACGTTCGTCGCCGGCAACGCGGTTTTTGGGGCGCCCGATCCGAGCGCTGAAATCCGCGTGCTGCGCTCGCGTTGTGGAGTGCTCGCGTGACTGCGCGGAAGCAATGGGCGGTCGTCGGTTTGGTCGTGCTGCTCCTCGCCGCCGGGTTGGGCGCGGCATCCTATTTCATGAAAGACCAGCTGTTCCCCGTGACCCTCGGCTCGAATGCACCGGACTTCAAGGCCAAGATCCTTGGCGAACAGAAGTTCAAGACGTTCGCCGACTACAAAGGTCAGGTCGTCTTGCTGAACGTCTGGGCGACGTGGTGCGGACCATGCCAAGCAGAGTTGCCGAGTTTACAGAAATTGTATCGCGAGTACGGCGAGAAGGGTCTCAAGATGGTCGCGATCAGCATCGACGACTACGTGACCGAAGATTCCATTCGAAATTACGCGAAGAACTTTGGCCTGTCGTTCGAGATTCTGCACGACTCCACGCACGACATCGAGCGCATCTACCAGACCACCGGCTACCCAGAGACGTTCATTATTGGGCGCGAAGGAACGATTCGGAAAAAATGGATCGGGCCCGACGATTGGAGCTCGATCGGAAACCGCGCGCTCATTGCGCAACTCCTTGGGTTGCCGACGCCGCGGCCGGCGAGTGAAGTCGGCGACGTGCCGCAAGGCGTTTCGGTTCCGCGCGCGCGCGACTGAGCCGGCGAACTCGCAATGCGAATCCTGGGAATCGAAACATCGTGCGACGAAACCTCGGCGGCGGTCCTCGAAGGCACCGGCGATGACGTGTCGTTGCGATCGCTCGTGATCTTGTCGCAGGATGTGCATCGCATTTTCGGCGGCGTCGTGCCGGAAATCGCATCGCGTGCACATCTCACCGCGATCGTCCCAGTCGTTGAACGTGCGCTCGCTGACGCCGGAGGCGGGGACGTCGCTGCTGTCGCGGTGACGAATGCGCCGGGATTGGTCGGCGCGCTCTTGGTCGGAGTGAGTTACGCCAAGGCCTTCGCGTTCGCGCGCGGGATTCCCGTCGTCGGCGTGCATCACATGGAAGGACATCTCTTCGCCACGGCGCTCGAGCACCCAAACGCCGTTCCGCCGTTCACAGGATTGCTCGTCTCCGGCGGACACACACTCTTGCTCGACGTCGAAGCGTGGGGGCGATATCGGTTGCTCGGACGAACGCGTGACGATGCCGCCGGCGAAGCGTTCGACAAAGTTGCGAAGCTGCTCGGCCTGCCGTATCCTGGGGGCCCGCACGTGGAACGGCTCGCTAAGGCAAGCGACAGCGGCACGTTTCGATTCGCGCGACCCATGCTCCGTCGCGATCAGGTACCTGACGATCCGGACTTCTACGATCTGTCATTCAGCGGACTCAAGACCGCAGTCCTCAACGCGGTGAAGACGGCTCAGCTCGACGGTGAGAGCGACGTTCGGCGTGGGGCGATCGCACGCGCCTTTCAGGACGCATTGATCGAGACGCTCGTCGAGAAAACCGCGCGCGCCGTGCGGCAGTTCGGGCGCGACCGCGTCGTACTCGGCGGCGGCGTGGCGTGCAACAAGACCTTGGCGCAGGCAATGAAGGATCGATTCGCGCCGCGAGGGGTTGAGGTGTTCGCACCGTCGCCTCGCCTCGCGACCGACAACGCGGCGATGATCGCGCGCGCGGGTCTGTTCCATCTCGAGCGCGGCGAACAGTCGCCGCTCGATCTCAACGCATTTGCAACTCAGCCCATTCCCGGACTCGTCGCCGCATGACGCTCGCCAGCTTAGCTTCGCCGATCATCCATCATCCGTTTCAATTCGGCGTCGCCGGATTCAATCTCACCGGCTTCGGCATCGCGGTGCTGCTGTCGTTTCTCATCGCGCAAATCGTTTCTGAACGCGAGTTGGCGCGCCGAGGACATGACGTCGAAGCCAAGGCCGTGAGCGACGTGCTCTTCGCGGCGCTCGTCGGTACCATGCTCGGCGCAAAGCTCTACTACGTTCTCGTATTGACGCACGACATTCGCGATCTGTGGAGTCGCGGCGGTTTCGTGTTCTGGGGTGGATTCATTGGCGCGGTAGTGTTGTGCGCGATCACCATTCGCCGCAAGCAATTGTCGTTCGTGCGGTTCGCCGACGTGGGCGGCATTGCCATTGCCGCGGGATATGCCGTTGGACGGACAGGCTGCTGGGCAGTCGGCGACGACTACGGCAAACCCTACAGCGGCCCGTTGGCAGTCGCGTTTCCGCAGGGTGCGCCGCCGTCCACTGTCGACGAGATGATCCGTACTTTTAAAACGGGCTTTGCACCAGGCACGCCGGGGTCGACGGTCGTGTCCGTGTATCCCACGCAGTTGTTCGAAGTGGCGATGGGGTTCGTGATGTTCGGCGTTCTCTGGCGCCTGCGCGATCACAAACACGCCGAGGGTTGGTTGTTCGGCGTCTACTGTGTGTTGGCGGGAATCGAGCGATTCATCATCGAGTTCTTCCGCGCGAAAGACGATCGTTTTGCGTGGACGCTCGGTCTGAGCATGGCGCAGGTGATCGCGCTTGCGATCGCGGCGGTGGGCGTGGCGATCATGATGGCGCGGCGCGAGTCGGGCCTCGATCGCCCGGGCGTGCACGGCGGCACGGTGACGGCGTAACGAACGGCGGACAGCCGCCGCGAAGCACCGTGGGCTCCTCGACGGTCGGGAACGCTTCCTTGACGTACCCGGTCACGATCCCAACATCAAAATATCACAACGAACCAACTCGCCTGTGCGAAGTGTGATTGTGCCAAGGCTGCCATGATCCTCAGATATTTCTGATGCGCCGCGCGGAACGACGGCGGCGCGAGCGCGCTTCACAGGCAACGCCCGCCCGGCGCCCGGGCTGGCGTTTCGTTCCGTGGATCGTCGCGATACTGACGTTCGTCGCGTTTCTCCCGGCGCTTCGCGCTGAATTCGTGTCATTCGACGACGTCGCAAATTTTGTCGCGAATCCCGGATTTCGCGGCCTCGATTGGCCGCACCTCCAATGGATGTGGACCACCACCCTGCTCGGCCACTACGTCCCGTTTTCCTGGATGACGCTTGGCCTGGACTATCTCTTGTGGGGTATGAATCCAGCCGGCTACCATCTCGTCAATCTGCTTCTGCATTCGGCGAATGCAGTGCTCGTGTACCTGATTGCCCGACGGGTTTTTGCCGCCGCCGGAATCGGAACCGACGGCACGGACGACGGCGCGATTCTACCCTCGGCGCTCGCGGCACTGGTATTCGCGGTGCATCCGCTTCGTGTGGAATCCGTCGCGTGGATCACCGAACGTCGCGACGTCCTTTCGCTGCTTTTTGCTTTGGCCAGCACGCTGAGTTTCCTGCGCGCCGTCGCCGAACCGGTGCGTTTTAATCGATGGTATGGCCTATCGCTCGCCGCGTTCGCCGCCGCGCTGCTGTCCAAAGCGACGACGGTCACGCTCCCGGCGGTGTTATTGATCTTGAATACGTATCCGCTCCGTCGGATCGGTGGGCACAGCGGTTGGTGGAGCGGGTCGGCCCGTCGCGTCTACGTGGAGGTCGCTCCGTACGCAGTGCTTGCGGCTGCAGCGTCGGTGCTGTCGGTGGTCGTGCTGCATCCCGGCGCGCAACTGCCAGTCGGCGCCAAGCTCGCGGTCTCGGCGTATAGTCTCGCCTTCTATCTCGCGAAGACGATCGCCCCGTTCCACCTCGCCCCGCTGTATCAGATGTCTCGACCCGTCGATCCGTTCGCGCCAAGTTTCCTCGCGAGCTACGCGATCGTCGCCATGCTTGCGGTCGCGGTGTGGACCGTTCGCCGTAAATATCCTGGCGTCGTCGCGGGTGCGTTGGCTTTTACCGTGGTCGTTTTTCCGTTGTTGGGCGTCGTGCAGAATGGCCCGCAGATTGCCGCGGACCGATATACCTATCATGCGGCGCCCGCGCTCGCGATGCTCATCGCCGGCGGTGCGTCGGTGCTGTGGACCTCCACAACGCTTGCCTCGATTGGCGCCGTCGTCGTGTTCGCGCTGGGGTTGGGCGTCTGGCGCCAATGTGGCGTGTGGCAAAACTCGGAACAGTTGTGGTCGCGCGTGCTCGAGGTGGACGGGAAAGCGGCTATCGCCCACAACAACCTCGGGGTGTTGCTCGCCGAGCGGGGGCAGACGACAGCGGCGATCGTGCAGTACACGCAAGCCATTCAGAACGACTCCTCGTACGCGGATCCCCACAACAACCTCGGCTACGAGCTCGCCGCGCAGGGCCGCGCCGATGCGGCCATCGAGCAGTACAAGGCTGCGAAGATGATCAAACCCTCATACGCCGAGGCCGAGATCAACTGGGGGAACGCGCTGTCGTCGGAGAAGCGATTCGAGGAGGCGACCACACACTACGCCAGAGCGCTCGAACTTTTGCCGGGAAATGCGGCGGCGGAATTCGACTGGGGCCTGGCGCTCGAGGCGCAGAACAAGCTGCCCGAAGCGGCCGAGCACCTGTCGCGCGCCGTGCTATCCGACCCGTCCTTCACCGACGCGCGAGACGCGTTAGCGCGGGTGACGCGTTAGCGCGGGTGACGCGTTAGCGCGCATGACACTCGCGCTTCGCAGTGTCCGACCCGGGCTGTTCTGACGAGGGTCACACCGGATTGCGCGTTCGCGCGACGGCGGGCGCGTCGGGGAGCGCTGCCTCGAGCTTGGCAAGACGAGCCCTGAGCTCGTCGTTCTCCTCACGCAGCTTCGCGAGCTGTGGGCCGAAAGTATCCTCTGCCGACGGTGCGACCGCCGGCGCGACGGTCGGGAGTGCCACTGATCGCTTTGGCCAGAAGGTCTTCGCCACAGCGAACGCGAATAGCGCGAGTAGCACCAGCTGCGCGATCATCGTCTGCCAGGTGGGATAGAAGCCCAGCGCTTCCACTGTCGGGAACCCGGGGATCACCGTGATCGGAATCGCGTTGCCTTCCTGCAACTCGCGCAAGCCTTTGCCCATGAACACGAACGCCATGTAGTACAACAGCACGCTGGTCACGCTGAAGAACGGCCGAAGCGGAATGCGAACGCCGAAGCGATAAAACAGCGTGAAGATCACCGCGAGCAACGCGAAGCCCACGATGATGCCCAGCGAGATCGGTAGAACGACGTGCGTGCCTTCGTTGAACAACGCCTGGTAGAACAGCGCGGTCTCCGCCCCTTCGCGATACACGGCAAGAAACGCGACGAGCGCGAGTGCTCGACCACCGCCGTGCTCCAGCGCGTTATTCACCTTCTCGCGAATGAACTGCTGCCACTTGGCGGCTTCGACGCGCGAAATCAACCAATAGCTCACCGAGAACAGCACGCCCACGGCGACGAGGAGCGTCAGACCCTCGATGATGTCCTGACTCGCCGGGATGGCCTTGAGAATCGTTCGCAGCACGACGGCGGTGAGCGCGCTCGCGGCAAGCGCCAGCGCGATTCCCATCCAGATCATGCGAAGACGGTCGCGGTTGCCGGTCTTGAGCAGGAATGCCACCACCGCGCCAACGACGAGAATCGCTTCGAAACCTTCGCGCAGAATAATGAGCAAACTTTGAAAAAAAGCTTCGGACGCGCTCCCGGTGGGCCGCGTCAGCTCCACGACCTTCGGCATGTTCGCTTCGATCGCGTCGCGGGCGCGTTCGGCGCCGCGCAGATCGTTGGAGCGCACCGCGGCCTTGAACTCCGTGTACAGTCGCTCCATCGACGAAACCACGCCCGGATCGCGCGCCCGCGCGCGCGATTCGATCGGCTCGAAGGCCAACGCGTACGCGTCGAACGCGCGATCACCGGCTTCGCCCAATCGGCCGTTGCGTGCCGCCGTAAGCGATTGCTCGAGAAGCGAGATGGACAGGCGAGCCGCCGCATCTGCGCTTCCACTGTCGCGCCCCGACGATGCGACGGCGAGCGTCCGTTCCTTGGCCGGAAGCGTGCGCAGATATGCGACGACGCTCTTGACCTGCGCGCCGGATAGATGCGACGCCGGCGGCATTGGCGTGCCGGCCATTCCTGCACTCACGGTGAGCGCGATTTGCGAATCGCTGCGCTCCGCTTGCCAGGCGAACGACCCCACTTCGGGAGGAAGCTTGGTCAGCGAACGCGCGATGCTGCCTTCGCTCGAACCCGACATCCCATGACAGTCGGCGCATCCCTGCGTGTACAAACCCTCGCCCTCGGCGAGTTGACCCGGCGAGCTGCGGAGCGAGCCGAGGTAAGTCACGACATTCCAGCGTTGTTCCGGGGTGAGTGTCGCGGCGAACGCCGGCATGGCCGTTCCGGTGACACCGACGGACATCTTTCGGAACATCATCGCCGGCGTGACGCCGGCCATGGTCGCTGCGCTGCCAATGACCGCTGGCTTGGGCGTCAGCGCGACGCCCGCGGGTCCGTCGCCCATGCCGGCTGTGCCGTGACACGACGCGCAACTTGCCTGGTAGATCTGTCTACCTTCGGCGACGTCGAGCGCCTTGGTGGGCATCGACAGCGCGGCCTCGCTACCCAAGGCGGCGGCAAAGCGGAGGTTGAGCGCGGCGAGCTTGGTGGACGGCTGCTTGGCCGTCACCGCCGCTATGATCGAATCGAGGACCGCGCGAGCAGCCACGGCGCGATCACCCGGAAGCCGTGACGCCGCCGACCGCGCGTCGTTCAAAAACTCAACGGCCTCCTGATATTCGTCCGCGGAGATGAGCCGACCTTTGTCGTCGACCCCTTTCCCATATTCCTCGACGGCCACACTGACGATGTTCGCGACCCGTTGAATCGGGTGCTCTTGTGCCGGCAACTGAAACGGAGCCACGGCAATGGCGAACACCGCGACGGTGCGGCCGAGCTTGAATCTGAAATTCATTGCCGAGGGAATATATCGGGATTAGCCGCGGGCGTGTAGGGCGCGACCACTAAGCGTTTTTTTGCGTGGTCAGCGCTCGACGATCACGACCGCGACCGCCGTCACCGCGCTATGCGTCAAAGACACGTGAACGCTCGTCCCACCCACCTCAGCGAACCTGGCGGCGGCGCGGCCGTGGAGGCGGAGCTCGGGCGCACCGTCCGCGCGGGTGAATACCTCGATGTCCCGCCACGAGATCGCTCGGGCCAGGTCGTTCCCCGTCAACGCCTTATAGGCCGCTTCCTTCGCGGCAAGACGCACAGCCATGTGCTGTGCCGGAAAGGACTTGGTCCTGATGTACATCAACTCTTCCGGCGTGAACAGCCGCGCGCTCATCCGCTCGCCATGGTCGGCGAACATGTGCTTGATGCGCTCGATGTCTACCGCGTCGATCCCGATGCCGACGATCACGGCGCCAACGATGCGCCGTCGAGCGCGGTGTCCAGGGTGAGCCAAACGCGGTCCGCCACCTCGAACGTGGCACGAAGCTCGTTCGACCACGACCGCCACGCAGGCAGATCATCGGGCAACGCGCTCGCCCGCTCGGCGGCCGCGCGCAGTCGGGCGAAGGCAATCTCCAACGGCTCGCTCAGGTCGACCAATTCCGCTTCGAGTGCCCGCCGCGCGGGTCCTTCGGGGCCGGCTCGCTCGGCGGCGAATGCGAGAATCGCCCGTTCCATCGCGCTGGCTAGCGGTGTCGCCTCAAACGCGTCCAGCACACCTGATGGCGTGGAGACGGCGACGGCTTGCCGACGCGCATCGAGGAGAGGCGCGAAAAATCGTTGCTGCTCCGACGGTCCCGAAGCCCGAATCGCACGCGAGCCACGGCGCGAGCCAAACGACCGTAACGCACGCGTCAATTCGGGAAGCGCCCGGCAATGGGCGAGAATGATGTCGTGCAATTCGGGGGCAGAGGGCGACTCGAGGGTGATGCGCGAGCCGTCGCGGACCGCGACCGTGAGCTCACCGTCAGCGAGTATGGCCGAATCGATCGCGACGAGTCGCAGCCGAATTGGGCGCTCGCCGGCACCGTCGCGCACGACGATGGTCAATGCATCATCGTCGATCGTGACGGCTCCCTGCCCAAGTTCGGTTCTGCCAATACGAACGGCGACGACGCCGATCGGCACACGCGGGCGATCGATCATGATTGAGAATCTACTGGGGCGCGGCGGCGAGAGTGTCGGCGACGATGGCCCGCACGACGTCATCCGTACACGACAGGTCTTCGAACAGCGCAGCGGCACCGTGAGAACTCAAATCCTCCACGGAGTAGTGCCCCGTTGCGACACCGATCGCTCGCGCGCCGATCGCGCGACCGCAGGTCAGATCGGCGGGAGTGTCGCCAATCACGACGACGTCGCTCCCGCGAATGTCTACGCCGAGCTCGTCGCGCGCACGACGTTGCGCGACAGCCGGAAGCTCCGCGCGCGTTTCGTGATCCGAGCCGTACGCGCCCACACGAAAGCGACTCGGGTCGATCGACGCCGCGCTGAGTTTCGCGTGCGCGCCCGCTTCCAGATTTCCAGTGAGCAATCCGAGCACGACGTCACCGCGTTCGTCGAGCGCGTTCAATAGTTCGGGAATTCCCGGCATCACGCGAACGCCGGCGGCGCCGGACTGGAGTTCTTCGCGAAGATAGCCGACGTACAGGTCGAGCAACACCCACATGTGTTCATCGATGTGTTCGTCGCCGTGACCTTCGATGCGCATCAACTCGCGAACGATCTGCGGATCGGTCTTTCCGTCGAAGCGATGATTCTCTGGACCCGTGCCGCCGAACACCTGAACGAGCGCGCGATGGATGGCGCGTTTGCCCGCGCCGTCGGTCAGGAGAATGGTTCCGTCGATGTCGAAGAGGACGAGCTTCACGAGCATCACATGCGAGTGAGAAGGAGACCGCTCATCACGCACACGGTGCCGGCGGCCTGCCACGCCGTGGGAGTTTCGCCGAGCATGATCCACGCGACGAGCACGGCGATGATCGGCTGCAGATTGGAGTACATGGCGGTGCGCGTTGGTCCGATGATGCGCACGCCTCTATACCAGAAGTAGTACGCTACCACGAGCGCAAACACGCCGCTATACAAAATCGCCGCCCAACCAAGGTTGGGGAGCGTGGACCAACTTGCGTGATAGACGGCCGGCCACGCGACCGACAGTAGAGCCACGGCTCCGCCGGTCATGGTGAACGCGGAGAGTTGCAATCCCGGCACGCGCTCCGTGTACGGCTTCAACAGCACCGTGTAAATGGCCCACGACAGAGAGCCGAACAACACGAGCAGATCGCCGAGCAGCGTCGCTTGTCCCGTGTCGCCCTGCGCGGTTCCGAGTACGACGATGCCAATGCCAACGACCGACAGCGCGATCCCGAACGCGGCGCGTCGACGAATGCGTTCGACGCCTCGCAGGCGTCCGATGATCGCGATGAACGCCGGCGACGCGGCAACGACGAGCGCCGCATCGCTCGCTCGAGTGCGCGCGATTCCCTGCACGAAGAAGAATTGATAGATGCCGTTGCCGAGAACGCCGAGTGCCAGGAGCGCGACGATCGTTGGCCAGGGAGGAAAAGGCGTGCGGCTCGCGAGCACGATCACCAAGAGGATGACCGCCGCGAGGGTGACGCGCACGCCGTTGTAGGCGAGCGGATCGACGAGAGTCGTCCCGAACTTGACGACGCTGAAATTGACGCTCCAAATGAGCGCCATCAGCACCAACGTAACGTCCGTGAGCCAAACGCCCGGCCGCGTGGTCAAGCTCGCGTGGCCGGGCGTGACCGTTTCTCCCGCAGTCGAACCCATGCGTGAAAAGTAGGCGTGCGACCTCGACCCTGTCTATGTTCAGGGCATGCACGTCTCTTTTGCACTCTTCGCCGACGCGGCGAACCTCTCACAAGAAGGAAAGCTCAACGTCCTCGGCGTCTTCGACGCGCTGCAGGTGGCGACGCTTCCGGCGATTCATCCGCGCGCGCATCTCGTGGTCCATCTCAAGGGGACCGGCGAGGATGTCGGCTCACACACCGTCGCGTTCCGGTGGTTGAGTCCGAGCGGGCAAGAGTTGTGGAACAGCTCCGGTGATTTGAACGTCGGCTCACCGCCTCCGGGTTCCGCGGAGATGGACTTGCCGCTCATTGCACAAGTCGATCTTCCGATGGACGCCGCGGGCGGCTATACGATGGCAATCGCCATCGACGGCAACCATGCGCTCGACGTCGGCGTTCAGGTGCGCACCGCGGCGCAAATGGGCCCAGCGGGAATGGTGAGCTGACGGCGCGGCGGGTAAGCGCGGCGCGTTGAGCGCCTACAACACTCGCCGGCCGAACAAGAAGCGTTCTCTCAACTTCTCGACGTACGCGTCGCGCCGGTCAGTCAAACGCTCCACCGCGTATCCGCCGCGGCCGAGCGCGAGATGCACCATTCGCGAGTCACCGAGCGCGATCCCGACATGCGTCGGATGCTTGTCGGCGCGGTCGGAAAAGAAGAGCAAATCGGCCGCGCGAAGATCGCCCACGTCCCGGCCCGCATCCTCGCCGAGCTCCGATTGCTGCCACGCGTCACGCGGAAGTTGAAGCCCGTGGAGCGCAAAGATGCTCTGCACCAGTCCCGAACAGTCGGCGCCCCACGGCGTCACACCGCCCCACAGATAGCTCGTCGAACTGAAGAACGTCTGCGCACTGCGCGTGATGGCGACGGCATCGAGCGGAAAGCGTTCGCCGAGCCGGGCGTGCTCGACGCATTCGCCGGAAAGTACGGATTCTTCGGGCGCGAGCAGGGCACGCAACGGCAACACACGACGGCCGCCCGACGCAGTTTGCGTGACGCAGCCAAGCGAGACGCGTGTGGCTTGCCTGCTCTGTCGCGCTGTAGCCTGCGGTGTGCGCGACAAGAATCCGATATGCATCCAGCCGTCGTACTCGTCGGCGCCGCGCGCCCGAACCCAATCACCCTCTTCGTCAACGACGACGACGCGGTGCCCGGAAAGCTGCTGCGAGATCATCTGGCTTCCGATACGCGGTTCGGAGTGCATCGGAGCGATCGGTGTGCGTACGATCGCGTGGAAGAGAATTTCAGCGGAGGAATTCTCCGCGTCCGCGTGCATTTCAGTCGCCATTGTCGTCTGCGAGTCCGGGAACGCCTTCACGTCCGCGCGCCAATCGCACGGCGCGCTCGATTGCCTTTTCGAGCGCGGCGACCGCCAGTGATTCGACGATCATGGGCGTGAACGCAACGCGCGTTGCTTCGGCGGCCGAGACGGCGAACACGATGTCGCCGTCAACCGACGATCCGCAGGGTGTGATCCGGCGATAGAGAGCGGCACCCGCGGCGCGCGCGAGTTGCGTCAGCTCGACGCTCGTCATGAGAATGTTCGTGGCAACCACGGCGAGCGTCGTGTTCTGCGCGGCTTGATTGGCGTCGCGTTGCTCCGACGCGGTGCTTCCGCTGCGCAACACGCGCGTTGCGTCGATGAATTTTCCGTCGGGCCCGCGCGCACCGGCGAGGATCTCGCCCTTTGCATCGCGGATGTCGCCGAACGCGTTGACGACCACCATCGCTCCCACGATGATGCTGTTGTCGTCGGTGTGTTCCATGGCGCAGCCGAATCCACCTTTCATTCCCCATTTGGCGCCGCGCACTTTGCCGACCGTGCATCCGGTGCCGACGCCAACCGATCCTTCGGCGATGTTGGCCGACGTCGCGCTCTCCGTCGCGGCGAACGCCATGTCCGGTGTGGGCCGCGCGCTGGCTTTACCGAACGGAACGAGATCGAACACCACAGCAGCGGGAACGATCGGGACCACGCCAACGCGGAACAAGAAACCGCGCCGGTGTTCTTCCATCCAGCGCATCACACCCGCCGCCGCATCGAGACCGTACGCCGATCCGCCCGTGAGCATGATCGCGTCGATTCGTCCATCGAGAAGATGGTCGGGTGAGGCGGCGAGCAGATCCCGCGCGCCCGTCGCGCGCCCCAGGACCGCGTATCCGGCGCGCAGCGGTTGATCGACTCCGCGAATGACCGTCAGACCAGTCGCGCCAACAGCGTCGGTCGAATGGCCGACGGCAATGCCAAGCGCGGCGAAATCCACGCCGCTGCTCACCCGATTGGGTTCGTCCGGATTGCCGCGTTGCGTTTCGCCTCACAGGCGCGGCAACGCTTGATTCCCCGAAGGTCGCACATGACGCAGATGAACGTCCCGCAGTCCTCGCAGGGATAGCCCTCCGAAGCGCGTTCCTCGTTTCCGCACGAACGACAGATCATCGCATCGTGCTCTTCGAGCTTTGTCATACGATCTAAGATAGCGGTGATTTCGGTGGTTGCACGGGCTCGGCAAACACGATCGCGGCGAGCTCGTCGAGCAAAAACGGCTTGCTGACCGTGGGACAGCCGGTGGCCTCGAGCACCCGTCTGGCCGACTCGCTTTGCGTGTCTCCCGTGACGAACACGACTCGCGCAGGCGCACACCCGGTCCGGCGCATTTCCGCGAGCACTTCGTCCCCTGGAATGTCGGGCAGACGCAGGTCGAGCAGGATCGCGTCGTAGTTGCCGGCCGTCGCGCGCAGGATCGCCTCCTGGCCCGTGGCCACGAGATCGATGATGTGGCCGAGCGAGCGAAAATAACTGCCGACCGCGCGACGGATGGTCGGCTCGTCTTCCACCAACAGCAGACGCTTGGCCCGTTGTTTTGGCTGAATGACCGCTGTTTCCACCACAGGGGGTTCTGCCTGCTGGCCCTTGATGGGCGGAACCACGTGCGGCAACTCGATGACGAACGTGGCGCCACGACCAGGCCGTGATTCGGCACGAATGCGTCCGCCGTGTTCACGGATGATTCCGTCGGAGATCGACAGGCCAAGCCCGGTGCCTTCGCCCACCGCCTTCGTGGTGAAAAACGGATTGAAAATCCGCGGCAGATGCTCGGGCGCGATGCCAGGCCCGCTGTCTCCCACGCGAATCACCAAATGGCCGCCTTGGTGCGCCGTCGTCAACACAATCTTCCGCTCGCCATCCCACGCGGACAGCGCCTGCTCGGCGTTGGTGATCAGGTTGAGCACGACTTGTTGCAACTGAAACGGATCGGCCCACGTGATGGGGAGCCGCGGATCGAGGCGCGTCTCCACCTCGATTTGCGCGACGCGCAACGCGTACCGCCGAAGCTCGAGCGTGTCGTCGATCACCTGATTGAGATCGGCGATCGTGCGCTCCGGCTGATGCTGGCGCGCGAACGTCAGCAAGTTGGAGACGATCTTGGCCGCGCGCTTGGACTCCTGATTGATCGCCTCGATCGCGCCGCGATCGTACGGTGCATCCTCGGGCGCGGCGAGCAGCAGCTGAGCAAACGCCATGACGCTGGCCAACGGATTGTTCAACTCGTGCGCAACACCACTCACCAGTTGGCCGACCGCCGCGAGCTTTTCCTGCTGCATCAGTTGGTCGGCGAGTCGCCGTTCGTCGGTCACGTCTCGAACGACGCCGAGCGCGCCCGAGACGCGGTTGTCTTCCATCAACGGCGTCAGGGTGAGCGAACAGTGCCGGAGCTCGCCGTCGGCGGCCGGATACCGCAACTCGACGCGACTGCGTTGGCCACTGAACGTCTCGCTGAGCGCATGCTCGGCCGTGGTCTGGTCGCGTGAATCGATCAGCGCCGCGAAAGGCATTCCCACCAACCGGTCGCGCCCGATGCCGCTCGAACGCTCGAGCGATCGGTTGACCGCCGTCATCAACCCGTCGGGATCGGTGGTGAAGATCGCGTCGGATGCCGACTCGACGAGTCGTGTGTAGCGCGCTTCAGATCGTTCGAGCGCGGCGGCTCGCGCGCGTTCGTCGGTCACGTCGCGCGCTACACCCAAGATGCCGATCACTTCCTTGCCGTGGCGAATGGGCGTGTTCGTCACCGACGCGAGCCGGCGTGAGCCGTCGGAACGGACGAAATGACACTCATATCGTCGCGCGGCGCCGGCGAGTGCCGATTTGAAATGCTCTTTGACCATCGTGACTTCGCGCGCCGGCACGAGCGAGAGCGGGCTGAGACCGCGCAAATCCTCGTGCGAGCGGCCGGAGATTTCGCACGTTGCTTCATTCACCGAGGTGAACGATCCTTGGATGTCGAGCGTGTAGATCGCGTCGCTGGCCGTCTCGAACAGATCGCGGTACCGCGACTCGGATTGTCCAACCGCGTCGCGCGCGCGCCGCTCGTCCTCCGACGCTTGGCGATACCGATCGGCCGCAGCGCTCGCCTCTTCGTAGAGGCGCGCGTTGGCGACCGCGAGGGCCACTTGATCGGCCAGACGTTGAAGCACGACGGCGTCGTCGGCATTGAATTCCGAATCACGATTGATCACCGACAGCACACCGATCGCCTCGGTGCTCGAGAAGAGCGGCGCGACAATCGTCCGGTCAATGCCGGCGGCGATTCGCGTCGGTCCATACGCATCGGTGATGTTCGCGTCGTTGCAGATCACGGCACGGCGCTCGCGAACCGCGGCGCCGCTGACGCTGGCGTTGAGCGGCACAGGGGCCCCGAGCAAGCATTCTCCAACTCCGACCGCCGCGACGACGATCGCCTGGTCGTCCCGCAGCAGCGCCAACGTCGCCCCTCGCGTGTGCAATAGAGCGACGGCGTGACGCAGACTCAGTTGCATGACATCACTCAGCCGCAGCGACGAGTTCACCGCGCGAGCCATGTCGGCGAGCGCCTCGCCGCGGCCGCGCTCGCGCTGGCTTTCCTCGTACAACCGCGCGTTCTGAATGATCGACGCGACCTGCTGCGCAAAGAGCTCGACCGTACGAACGCGCGCCAGCGTCGGCTGATCGCTGATATCCGGCTCGCCCACGACGAGGGTTCCCACCATCGCGCCATCCACCGGGCGGATTGGAACGATCAACTCCCTGTTGCTCAGGAATGCCGAGTTGCTGATCAAGGCGACAACCGACACGTCGGCAGGAATGGTGTAGTCGGCCAGCGTGTCCACCCGGTTGTAGCCGAGGCGCCCGATCGCTTGTGCGAGAATTCTCAATCGCTCTTCGAGCGTTCGGGCGCGTTCGACATCGGCCAGCGCCTCGTGCAGCAGGAACAGCTGGTCGCGCTCCCGCAGCAGCCGCGCCAGGACAGTGGGCGACTCTTGTGGCACTGGTTGGCGGGGGGCCGTGGAGGTCACGCGCTCATCCCTCGCTCGGAACCAGCAGCCGCACGGCCAACGGTTCGACGACGATACGGAACGGCGTTGTGCCCATCATCTCTCCATCCGCCTGCCACGGGTGTGGCGGCGTCGTCTCGACGACGAACGTTTTTCCTCGCGCGTACAGCATGCACGGATCCGAGCTGAAATCGCGACGCAGCATCCGCCACATGATGCGAAGCGCATCACGAAGTGTGGTAGGCGAGAAGATGCAAACGTCGAGCACCCCATCATCCGTGCGAATCTCCGGCCCCAACGTGATTCGGTTTCCGAGCACGGCTCCGAAGTTGGCGACCATCACCGCGACCGCCTTTCGCTCATGCACCGCACCGTCCACCGTCACCCGCGCATGGAAGAAATCACGACGCACCACCGCCCGCAGCGCAGCGCGTGCGCCCATGATCGTGTACGCGAGTATACCCAACCGACGCTTCAACCAGCTCGGCGTTTCGGCCACCATCGACGCGTCGATGCCGACGCCAGCGGCCACAGCAAAACGACGACCCGACTCGAATCGTCCAAGATCGATTTGGAACTGCGCGCCGTCCAGTAGCGCCGGCACGGCGTGCTTGATTTTCAGCGGGATGCCCAGCGCGCGGGCGATCAAATTTCCCGTCCCGCCCGCAAGGATTCCAACGGGCGTCTCAGTTCCGGCCATCGCACCGGCCACCTCCATCACGGTCCCGTCGCCACCCAGCGCGAACACGGCGTCATACTGCGGAGCGTGCCGCATCGCCAGCTCGGCGGCATGACCGGGGTGTTCCGTAAACAAAAGGTCGCATTCGATCGAACGGCTCACCAACGCCTGTCGTGCGCGTTCAGCGAGCCGTTTTCCCTGCCGTGACGCCGGGTTCGCGATGATGATGGCGCGTTTGATCAAAAGCGCCACGAATGAGACAACGAGAAACTGTAGACCGGCGGCGTCGGCACGAATCCAATCCCGATCTGTCCCGGACCGCACGTCCGCGCTCCACTCGGCGGATCTTTCGCTGTCTGAACGGTGAGCCACGGACGGAAGCGCCACTCGATCTTCGCGCCCAGCCCGTTGAACGCGTCGAGGCGGCCGCCGTTCGCCTCGGAACTGAACTGACAGAGGCCGGTGTTCACGGCGAGATAGACATTGTTCCTCAACTGTTTTTCGGCGCCGATCGTCGAGCCGTAGAGATAGGACGACAAATTCTTGGTCGAGAGCAACCCGGCCGCCGGATCCTGTTCCCCGGATCCCAACTGGAATTGGAACGCGGTGACCCACGAGCCGAGCGAGTTGCGAAGCTTGTCCGCCGCGACGGCACTGAGCGTCGGGCCGAGGAACTGGCCGATGACCTGCGTTGCGCCGGCGTTCGCGGCGAAATCGAACCCTGGCTTTCCGGTGATCAAATAGCTGAGAAGATCGGATTGGGCGATATCGTAGTCCGCGGTGCTCGAGAACTCCAGCAACGGATTCGGCAACAGCGGTCCATAGAGATGGACGATGACGCCGAGGTCGCGATCGCGGTATTGCTTCACGTCGTATTTCGCGCGGATATCGAGCGTTGGGTTTTTCGGATTGCCGCTGAACGTCACCGTTCCGTCGGGCTGCACCTGGAATTCCCGCTGGACGATCCCGAGGTTCAGGTTGTAGGTGCCGCTCTCCGTTTTGAGCGCGCCCTCCAGCGCGAACGAGGGCGTAACTTGGCCGCTCGCGTCCACACGCCGGGTGGTTGGGTCGGTGGACGTCAGCAGGTTGAGTGATCCATTCAGCTTCACATTGGCTTCGCTCGACCGCAAACGGACGTCGCTGCCCAGCGTAATCGTGACGCTGGGATTCAAGTTGCTCATCAGCGTCGAAAGCCCGGGCGCGACATCCTTCGTGGCTCCGACGATGCTATCGCCCAGAAACTGCACCGTCTGTTTTCGCGCGAGATCGCGGTCGGGGAGGAAGATCGATCGGCCATCCACAGACAATGCGCCGGTCAGGTTGGGCGCAAAGATGTTGCCGTTGAGGACAATGGGTTGCGTTGTCGTCAGGAACAGATCAGCCGACGACCGTTTGTTCAGCGCGTGAAAGTTCCGCGTGGTGACGTCGAGCGAGAACGATGGCGGACTCCCTTTGACGATCAAGTTTTTGAGCCAGCCGCGCGCGCTGATCCGGCCGGTTCCTCTATCTTTGTCGGAGGTCGTGGCGAACAGCGTATCGAGTCGAAGGCTGTCTTGTCCGGAGACTGTCTGACTTCCTGAGAAACGGCCCGTGATTTCGCTGATCGTCACGCCGAGGGCCGAGACGGTCGCCGACCCGTTGGCGATCGACATCGTTCCGTTGAACAGCGGCGTTCGTGGAGTTCCCGAGAGTGCGACGTTCACGCTCAGCCGCCCGGCCATGTCCCTCATCGACGCCGCCAACAGCGTTTGCGCCAACGACAGATCCGCGCTGTCCGCAGTCAACTTTCCGCTCAGCGAATCGGTCGCGCGCCATTTGTAACTGAAGAGCGACAGGTCCATGGGGATTGAGGCGTTGCCCGTCACAGCCGTTTGGCCTTTGAACGTGAGATCCATGTTGGCTCGGACGCGCGCGTTTTCGTAGCCGGCCGTCGCCGTCACCCGGTCAATGCCAACCCCGCCGTATTCAACGGACGAGAGCGTGGCGGTCGCGGCGATCAGCGGATTCGCTTTCGTCGCGGTCGCGGATGCCGTGAAATCGGCGAAGCCCGTCAACGTGTCGTGCAGTTGCGCGAGCGTCCCTACATCGCGCAGTGGAATCCGCGACGCGTTCAGCCGCGCGACGGCCGCGCCCGCATTCGGAACGTTCGCACTCACCGCGATGAACGCCGAGTCGCCGTTGCGGAGTAACAGAGAGTCGAGCGTCGTGCGCGTGCTGTCCGTCGTGAAACGGGCCGGGCTCGCGAGACGCCAGTTACTCTCGCCAATGCCAAACCCCAAGGAGTCGAACACGATCGTCTTCGTGGCGCCGGCAAGCATGGACTTGAGACCGGTGACCGAGCTCAATGTCCCCGCCGTGGACACCGTGGGTCCGTTGTGGCTGAGCGCGCCGGCCACAAATCGTGCGTGTGACGAGTCGTCGATCTGCAGCGACAAACCAATCGAATCGAGCGCGACTCCGGCGAGCATGACCGTGTCGATGCCGACGGTGATCTTCCCGGCGAAGCTGCGCAGCACGTCGTGCAGATCGAACGTCGCGGCGAGCCCCTGGCCGCGATCCTTATTGAAATAGATCTCGGTGCCGCGAAGATTGCCGCGCACGTTGAGCGAATCGAGCGTTCCCGTCGCCCAACCGTTCAGGGAGAGTGTGCCGGACGACAGCGAGTCGAGCGGAGTTGCAGCCAATCCGAGACGCGTCGTGTCCGGATTGGAAATGAACCGCCGCAATCCGCCGAGCGAATCGACAACGAGAGACAGGCGCAACGAGTCTGGACGTCCGGCAGGCAACCCGAGCGCACCCGTCGCGTCCAGCGTCCCAGCCGTCGTCGGCACGATCAACGAGTCGACGATCATTCGCCCGTCGGCAAACCGCAGGTGCGCGCTCGACGCGCCAATCCGAATGCTGTCGAACACCGTGCGCTGAATCCCGACCGTCGCCGATCCATGCAACTGAGAATACGACGGTGTCACGCCGGCTACGTCGATTTCGTAGTGTCCGCTGAGCAGTCCATCCGGAACCTTCGGCCTCTCCAACATCGACCGCAGTTGAACCGCGTTGAACTGACCCCTGCCGTGATATCCCTCGCCCCCGATGGAATCGATGTCCACTCGCCCATCGAAGCTGAGCGAGCCCGACGTACCTTGGAGCGACGCAGTCACTTCGAGATCCGGCGCCGATCCTTTCGCGCGAACCGGACCGTTGAACAGTCCGCGCAACGGCAGCCACGGATACGAGCGCGACAACATCGTCATCGACACGGGCTGCGCCTCGAGCGCGACGTCGTAACTCACGAGCTCTTCGCTCAAGTTCACGCGGCCGCTGCCGGTAAATCGCGACGGCTCGCCCTGTCCGTCCTGGTGCACCAAGTTCGCGTTCGAAAAACGAACGTCGAGCCAGGTCGAGTCGAGCGTCGCCGTTCCTGAGATGAATCCACCCAACGGCGGAAACATTGGAAAGAGATACTCGACGGTTCTCAAATCGAGCGAGCCGACGTCGACGTCGAATCCGTGAAACGCTGTGTACGCGGGAAGAAGGATGTCGAGCTCGCCCTTCGCCGCGAAACGCGACACGGCGCCCTGAACATGCGCGTCGTGAAAGACTCCCTGCGCATCGTCGACCACGAAATGCGTCAGCGGTCCGCCGCGACCCTTCACCGTTCCCACCAGTTGGCCTTGCCAATCTTGCTTGAACGGCTTGCCGTTCAACGTCCGAATCAGATCGAAGTCCACCGGATCCGCGCGGAGATCGACGTTTCGCACCAACAACAGCGGCGCGCCCGTACCGAAGCTCATGTCGCCAACGAGACGCGACTTCGTGGTGCGTACGTCCATCTTGGACAGCGTGTAGTTGATGATGTGCGCGTCTTTCGGATCGTTCTTGATCGACAGATCGAGCGTGCCGCCGCCGGCGCGCGGCAGTGTCGGATACACCCAGTTGACGTCGTCCAGTGAAACAGAATCGCCGTGAATCGCGATGTCGTATTTCACGCCGCGGTTGTTGCCCCACCACACGCTTCCCTTGCCGTTGCCGGTAGACGCCGGCATATCGAAATGCGGAATCGTGAACCAGAGCGAGTCGCCGCGATGGTAGACGGTTCCCTGCACTCGCCTGAACTGAAACGTCGGCTCGAATTCATCGGCCGAGAGCGTTGCGATCTTGAACTCTTGGCCAACCTTGTCGCTGTCCGGATCGGCGAGTCGCGCGTGCTCCAGCATGCCGGACGCGTTCGTCCACGCGTACGTGCGTCCGTAACCGTCGAACGTCTTGGAGACGGCTTTGTTCGGATTGGTCAGGTGAACCTTGATCGTGCTGTCGCGAGCCCGTCCGCGAAGGGAGTCGTCAGGCGCCCAGGGCATGGTGACGTAGAACGCCGCGTTCCGCGCGAACGTCGAATCGATCACGATGTAGTCGCCGAGCCCGCGCGCCGTCGAGGTCTTCGGTGGCGGAGCCGCGATCGGGGCAGACGCCGACCGGAAAATCTCCTTGAAATTCCAGTCGCCGTTCTCGTGCTGAATCAAATGCACGTACGGGTGGGCGACGTCGGCGTGCGTGATGATGATACGGTTGTCGATGAAATCGCGGAACGAGTAGTTCGCGGTGATCGACCCCGTGGCCACGAGATACTCGCCGCGCTTGTCGCGAATCGAAAAGCTGTCGATCGTGACGTACGTGAGAAAATTTCCGCCGAGGTGCCCGATGTAGATCGAGCCTCCGTCCACTTTGCCCGAGACGAACGGCTGCACGAATATCGACAGCAGTTTGTCGCGACCCCATTGCGTACGCGTCACGACCAGGATCGCGCTCACCGCGATCAATCCCAGTCCGAACAGCACGGCGGCGCTCACCAGCGCGACGAGGGTGCGGCGTTTCATCCTAGAAGTTTAGAAGTCGGTGCCGATGGAGAGCGTCAGGATGAATCGGCTAAAAAAGCTCGAGGAGCGAGTTGGAACAAAGGTGGCCGGACACGCGGCGATGTCCTGTTCGAGTAGCCCGGTCTTCGAATTCTTCTTCACCGTCACCGGCGTTTCGCCCGGGGCGGTGACGCAAATCAGCGGCGCCCGCAACGACGTCGGATCGACCGGCGTCGGAAAAAACGCCGGGCCCGTTCGACTCCTATTCGGATTATACCCCGCGTTCATCTGAATGGGACCGATCGGCGAAAAGAGGCGAACGCCGATGCCCGGCGTTACCGCCAGCGCCTCACGATTGAGTCCCTTCCCCGCCACCTGTCGCGTCCAGACCTGCCCTGCGTCGATGAACGGAACGTATTCGAGCAGCTCCGGGAAGAATGGATCGTGGATGCGCAGCTCGGCGTTGATCACCGCGAGCACGCTGCCACCCACCGGGCTGGTTCGCGACGCGCGCGCACCCTTCTTCGCCACATAATTGAAAGTCGAATCGGTCAGCGTGTCGATCTTGAATTGCGCGCTGTCCAACAGATAGACAATCGGACCGAGCTCGTTCTGTCCAAAGCCGCGCACGCTGGTCGCGCCGCCGGCGTATAAACGCTCCTGCGGCGGCAACAGCGCGTCGGCAGCATTGCTGCTCTGAACAAAACCACCGCGCACTCGCGCCGCGAAAACCGTACGCGACACCAAGCGGTGATACCACGATCCATCCATGGTCGCCTTGCCGAACGTCAACTGCGCGTCGGAATACAAGAATGGGGCACTGCCCCGAAGCTCGCCTCCCAACACATAGCCGCTCGTCGGATCGACCGCGTTGTCCGTATGCACTCGACGCAGCGATGTGCTGATTACGGCGAGACGGGTCTTGCGTTGCGCGTCGGCAAGCGACGCCGCCAAACACCGGCTGAACACGAAACAGAGCACCGCAGGCTCCGCCGTGGTCTGACCGAACTCGAACGTGTACGCGCCCCGCAACGGCATGTTCACGCCGATGTCACGCGTCGCCGACGCCTCGAGTCCCAAGTACGTCGTCCGCAAAAAGGACAGATATTGGCCGCGGCGCTCCGTATACGCGGAATACGACGGAACCCAGTGCGACCCAAACAGTGTCGGACGGCGAAGCGTTGCGCCGGCGTAGTAGTTCAGCTTGGAGCTCCCAATGCTGTCCGCGTCGAGCTCGTGCCGGCAA